>Ga0070764_10000438_pt1 | contig 16248 bp, 14 predicted proteins | sample HubBroMetageWRM4_FD_67287 | JGI IMG/M metagenome (GOLD analysis project Ga0070764, IMG submission 67287) | Warmed soil microbial communities from the Hubbard Brook experimental Forest, New Hampshire - Hubbard Brook CCASE Soil Metagenome WRM 4 | ecosystem: Environmental > Terrestrial > Soil >... | reverse complement strand
GAATCCGATGTCGAGCGAATAGCAGCGAGGACAGCGCGGCTGAGCGTATGGCTCGCCCACTTCTTCCTCGCTGAACTCCGCCGGGATGGGCTCATCCAGAACGGCGCGAGCCGCCTCGGCCTCTTCCTTATGAACCTGCAGACGAATGCCGCCAATGGCATTCGAGAGCAACCAGTCCATGCGAACCAGGTTGCCGTCGGCCAGTGCGCATGCGATTCCAGCCGACTCCAGTTTTCCCTTGGCCAGCAGGGCCTCGGGGACATCGCGGAAATGTTGCAGAGTGACGAGTTCGGTCGACACTACGACTGGCACCTGTTGCCGATGATAATCCCTGCCACTGTTCTATTGTACGGTCAGGGTGACGGTTGTCGTGTGCGTGAGAGCGCTCGTGCCTCCGGTTGTGGCTGTGACCGTGACGCTGCTCGTGCCCGCCGGCGTCCCAGGATTGCTCGTCCCGCTGCTACCGCCTCCGCCGCAAGCTGGCATCCATAAAGTAGACAGCGCCAAAAGAGCGGCGAGGCTTAGCAGACGTACTCCCCGCAGAGTCCGCTTGCGATTTCCCACAGGAATCACCAATCCAAATAATCCCGGAAGCAGCAAGGCGTAAAAAATTCGATTGCTGCGCCCGAACGGACCTTTATCCAACCTCGACGAGGGCGCGGTGGTTGCGATGGCGAGCGTCTCAGTGGTGGCCGAAACCGCCGTGAAATTGCAGGTCGCTTCCGACGGCAATCCGGCGGAGCAACTGTAGCTCAATGTTTGGCTAAAGCCCCCGAGCGGCGTAATGATGAGCGTTGTCGTCCCGGTCTGTCCGGGGGTGACGGTCACGGTCGCGGGACTAGGCGTGATCTGGAAATCCTGCACGCCCAGGGTCGCCGGGGATGAGGTCGAGGCTGCAAAGGTCGTGTCTCCTTCATAGGTCGCGGTAATCGTGTGGTTGCCCGCCGCGAGCGCGCTCGGATTGTAGTTAAATGCTGCCGACCCATTGCTGAGGGTTCCGCTGCCTGCGGCCGTCGCGCTGCCGTCGAGGTAGAAGTTTACCGTCCCCGTCGGCGTGCCCGTTCCACTCGTGGGCGCAACCTTTGCAGTTGCGACAATCGGGCCAGCCCCTCCTACGTTGACCGAGGTCGGAGCCAAAGTCACGGTGGTCGTGGTTGGCGTCTTGGCAGCGGAAGCCCAATTCGTTACGAAAACATTAGCGTCCACCGACCCTAGGCCGGTCGCCTGATCGTAACCAGTCGTTGTTTTGTATCCAAACTGGTACGGAGCGGTTGCGGGACAACTCGTCGTTCCTGCCTGGCAAGGAACTGTATTACCGCTAGGGTTCGCGGTGGCGCCAGCGATGTTGTAGTTGCCTGCGGGAGTGTCATGGAAGGCGCCGGGCACGCTCTCCACCAACGCGTAAAGGGTCGGATTAATGTTTCCCGATCCTGCTGTGGTGTTCTTGAGCTGTTGGTTGAGCAGAGTCACGATGCCGGCGAAAATCGGCGTCGAGACTGAGGTGCCGCCATAGATGGCGCCGTGTTGAACTCCCTGGGCGCAGCCGCCATTATTTGTGCAAACGACGTAGCCGTCGTGATCGGCTGACGCCGACAATGCCACGTCCGGCACATTGCGAAAATTGTCGTTGGGTACGCCCGGCCCGGTCTGCCACGACGGTTTCGCGAAATAGATGCTTACGCCGCCTCCCGTGGCAGCAAGGCCAGTGTCGAATCCAGTCCCGGTTTTGTTGTCGTCCCACGCCAGCTCAGGAATGTAGGAGAGCGCAGTATCACCGTTCGTGCCATTGCTGGTGCCCCAGTAAGTGCCACTGCCCTCGTTGAATTCCGTGCCACCCACCGCAGTGACCTCCGGAATACTGGCGGGAAAATTGACCGCTAGGCCTTTTGTCGCAGTGGGAGCGGTGGCAGCGTCGCACCCTGCTGCGCCGCTATCTCCGGATGACGCCAGAAAGGTGATGCCCTCGGAATTACCTTTTTGCACCAGAGTCTGAAAATCCAGTTCACTGCCTTCACTGTTCTCGGATTCGCAGCCCCCGTAGCTCATACTGATTACGGGCGCAAGGTCGTTATCGATGACATACGAGGCCGACGTGAATACGCCCCCGTTGTTCGCGTCGCATTTCACGAAGAGGATGGTTGCATCGCGGGCCACTGCACCAGACCATTCAAGATCGATATCTGCCTCAGGAAGATCGTCCGTGTATCCAGGGTCGGTGCACCCAGTTGCGAGTATTTGCTGGGGGAGGGTGGCGGACAAACCAAAGCCGGACCTGAACTGTGCGATGTCCACCGTATAGATGTCAGTCTGCCCCATAATTGCGAGGCTCATGCCCGTACCGTTGATGCCGGCGGAGTATAGCGGGCCGATGTCGTAGATCGTGGCGATATCACCGGGGGCCAGGTAATTACCGCCGCCAATGTAATAGTCGGAACTTATCTTGGAAGACTCCGACTTCTTGACGTTCATTGGGTGCAAAAGAAAATTGTTTAGGCCGCGAAAACCAGCGACGATGCCTTCCAAAGCTTTGGGAATGGACGGGTCGGTTGCGTTCGCGAAGCGTTCTTCGCCATCCACGTTGTAGCGGTGAAGTTCCGTGTGGAACGTTCGTTGCACCTGCGCGGCCGTGCCACTGAATACAATGAAGTCACGCCCACGAGCAACTTGTACGACCGTAAAGCCCTCCGAACGCAGCCAACCGGTAATTTTTGCGACATCAGCATTGCTCAAGCCAAAGCGCTGGCCATATTGCTCGGGGGTCAGCCACTTGTGATAGTTCGGCGAAGATGGATCCTGTTGCTCGGCAAGCAACTCCTTGAGCGCGGCCTGCTGCTCGGCCGACGGCTGGATCAACAACGAGACATGGGTCAGCTTCGTAGAAGGATCAAGCGGACCTTTGTCGTATTGCGGTTGTGCTCTGGGGCTGACAGTTCCCTTCAGAACAACGGTCTGATTATTTTCGATTGCGCCGGCGATCCGATTCGGCTGCGCCGCCCGCGCGGTGGTCAATGGCATCGACAGAAACATACACAGGGCGAAGAATAAGAACCCGCAGCGGGCAGAAACGGCGCTGCGATTCAGCGTTGCAGTTGACATAGTCTCCTCCAACCATTGACTTCGATTGCGCGGGGATGTAGCTACTGCCCAGGGGAAGAGGGATACGAACGCGGCGATTATCGTGGAACTCCAGATCGAGGTCAATCGAATTGTCCGCTGGTACCAAGGCGGCTAACGGAAACCGGAATCCATTCGCGTCTCTTTCCCGACTCCGAATCAGAAAATGCCCTCGTATACCTAAGTGATCTGGATGGGCGGTTCCCTGAATCCTAGAGTGGGGGCATGGGCTCGCGAGAAACAATTCAACTTCTCGTCATGGTCGTGTTCTTCATCTGCAGAGCAGGCACCGCTCAAGTTTTGCCCGATGCTTCCCCTAAACACAACTTTTGGGATGCCGCCAACATGATTCTTTTTGCCAGCCACGGCGCGCTCGAAGCCGTGGACTTCGGCATCACCCATCACAATTTGAGCAACGGAGGACGCGAACTGGATCCTGAGGCGAAAACCTTGTGCGAAAGCGGAACCGCCGGACAGTTAGTTTTCTTTGGAGGAAGAATGGTCGGTGTGGTTGCAGTCAGTTATTTCTTGCACAGAACCGGACACCATAGATTGGAGCGCGCATTCCCCGTCTACGCCAGTGGCGATTCCGCCTACGGAGTCGCGTATAGCTTTGCCCACCGGTAGTACGACGCCGCACGAGCGTAAACGTCCGCGCCTGCACTGGACGCGTTATCTAGCCCGCGCCAACACCAGAGTTACATCGTCTGGTTGTTCGTTGGCGCCGATCCAGTCATCGACGGCGGCGGTCACAATCTCACTGATCCGAGGCAGTGGTAATTCGCGATTCTCCCGCAGCAGGTCAATCAATCGTTGCTCACCGAACTCGCCGAAATCATTTTCCGGTTCGGTGACGCCGTCGGTGTAGCCCACAAATATTTCACCACGCCGGAGCTCGACGGAATCCTCGCTGTAGCTTCTTTGATCAAACAGGCCAACCACGGTTCCGCCGCACTCAAGGCGGCGAATAGAACCGTCTTCACTCATGATGATGGGCGGCAGATGCCCGCCATTGCTGTAAGTGAGTTTGCGCTCCGCGCCGTTGTAGATCCCCAGAAACAGCGTCGCGTACTTCTCCGGCGGCGTGCTTTCGTAGAGCTGGTGATTCAACAACGAGAGCAAAGCTCCCGGCGACACATCAATTCCGCGGCCTCCCGAAGCCAACATAATGTCGGAGCCATGCGCCGCTCCCACAGCCGCGGGTTCATGCAGGACAGGAACATCCTGCATGCTGAGCGCGCGCACGGCGGAGTGAATGGTCGCCATCAGCAGCGCGGCCGAGATTCCTTTGCCGCTGATATCGCCTACGGCAAGAATCAGCCGGTCAGAATCCAAAGTGAGGAAATCGTAGTAGTCCCCGCTGACGGTCCGCGCCGGGCGGAAAAATCCATGCACTTCGAGCGATGCGAGTTGAATTCCCTCATGAGGAAACAATTGCGCCTGGACTTCCTGGGCGATGGCTAATTCGTTCTCGAGGCGCTGCTTTTGTTTCTGCTCCTCGATCAATTCTTGGAGCGAAGCCGTCATGGCATTAAACGAGGTTGCCAGCGCGGCCACCTGATCTTTCGATCTCACAGGAATGCGATGGCTGAAATCGCCCCGATTGACGTGTTGGGTGCCTTCATAAAGTTGCGCGACCGCGCCTGTTACGGTGCGCGTCAAGTAGAAAGAGATGATGAGCGCAATGATTTCGATGATGCCGAAGATAATGGCGACGAAGAGCAATCCAAATTCGACAGTTGGCGCAAAATCTCCGAGTGCTCCGAACAGACGTTCGTAAAGTTTGGAAACGCGGGTCTGCACAATGATTGCCGCCGGACTGGAAGTGTCTCCGGTATCCCAATCCATCACAAAGACAGTCGTAGGAAACGTAACCTCGCGATCGACTTTGGCCATTGGCGGCGGCATGGTCCCTGCGATAAAAGTTGGAGGGCGTCCCTTGCCAGCATCAAGCACATATTCACCCTGGGGTTTTATGATCACAATCGAGTCGCTGGAATCCTGGTTCGCGGGCAGACTTAGCTTCTCCTGGGAGCGGTTCACCTGATGAAGGCTGAGGCCCGTAGCATAGAGCGTGACTTCGCCGAGATTCGCCGCTAAATCCTGCAGCATTTGCTGATTGAACGGCTCGCTCGATAGCACAGTCAATTTTCCCGCGCTCACCTGGGCCATCCCTAATGCGCGCAGGGAAAGCTGATCCTGATCGCGCACCACGCCGCCGAAAGATTTTTTTAAGTGCGAAGGAATTTCTGGCGGCGCCAATTTCACCCCTGGCGGCGTGCTGTTCAGGATTAACTTCTCATCCAGCCATACGCAGATCTGCCGGCTGGCCCAACCCTCGTCCGTCTCGCGCAAGCTCTCGATCGCCGCCGTGCTGCTGCCTGCGCCGCGTTGTATCTGAGCGGCGAACTGGTGCATGACGGCATTGTTTGTGGCCTCCAGGCTTTTCAATTCGGCGCTCAGCCCAGTGGTCACGATAAAAGTCGCAAACTGTCCCGCAAACAAATAGAAGGAGAGCAGCGTCAGTGCCACGAGCATGACCACCGGAATCACGCCGACAAACACATATGTGACGATCAGCCGGTTGCGCAGCCGCCACAGCATTTTTGCTTTTATCCAGCGGATCGCCAGAATCGAGAAAAGAACAATAACCAGGAAGCTTAGGAAACTCACCCATCCGCCAAGGCTGTCTCCGAAAGAAAGCTTAAGCAGCCCACACGCTTTCTGCACTGCGAATAGCAGGAGATCCAGAGCCAGCAGATACCACGCGACCAACGCCACTTTGCTGGTGGGCAGCAATCCCAGATCGCTAAGCCGCATGCGGAGATAACGGTAAGTCAGGGCCATGACGTTAAGATCGAAGACGTTAAGACAGAATTATAGATGCAGACGAAGCCCGACGCCTGAAGTCAGACTTTCTCAAATCTCCGGATAGAAATCGAAAAACGCCTCCAGGCTGGTCTTTAACTGTTTCTCGATCTCATCCTTGCTGCCTTCGAGCACGTGCATAGTCACCCGAGCTTCATTGCCATTCTTTAGCTTGAGAGCTGCGTCCCCTACCTCTGCAACCTCATCGGACGGCAGCAACCGTAATCCGTAAACCAGTGTTAGGTTTGCCATTGAGCGATTCTACATTTTTCGGGCGGATAGAAAGCCCTGCTGGTCCAAGGTTGCCCGGAACGTTGTTGCCAGCACATATGGTGACGTAGCAAGCTACGTCTCTACAGATAATCAGCGATTAAGATTAGATAATCAGCGATTAAAACTTTTCGCGATCTTCGTTTAGAATGCCCTCGTGCTCCGAAACATCCTGATCGTCTTCGCCGGCATTGGACTGGCGCAGTTGGCCAATGCACAGCAATCCTCACAGCCACAGGTCAAAGTGAACATGTTGAATGTCTGTTCACCGTCGCCTGAGGATCGACAGGAAATTGTCTCCGCCCTGGCGCGGATTCCCAAACAACCGCCCTTCAGTCCAGACTTCGAAGTCGATCGTGGCCGCTCGACGCTTGACGAACGTCCGGATTTTCTTAAGACCGGCGAGAGTGCCCAGTTCTCTTCCGATTCAGGAACTGCCGAATGGGTGCGGATTCGGCGTGAGTTCTCCGTGCAGTCCATGTTCTCGACGGTGCAGTATTCATTCAGCCGCGATCCCAACAACATGGTGGAGACATTAATTTTCCACGTGCGCGATCCCAAAGATTTGATGCAGGTCGCCATTGAGGACAACGCCTCTGCGGTGACCACGCCGGCGTCCATGCTGAGCACGAATACTCCTGCCAGCCGAATCAAGCTGGAGCGTTTTGGGAAGTCGTCGGTGGTCTTGGCCCGCTGTCCCGGCACAGAGGGAAATCCTCCGCCGGACCAAAGTGCGTACGAGCCGTTGTTTCAAAGCGCGACCGCTATCGTTAGCAGCTATCGCAATCTTTTGGCGGCTCGCCGCCTTGTGCCTGAAGAGTTAGCACGGGTTGGTGCGGTAGAAGCGACCAAGACACCGGTGAAACCGTCAGCCAAGAAACCGGCGGCCGAGAAGTCCGCGTCGCAAAGCAAATGACTAATGCTGGGGATGAACCTAAATCCTGAATTCGTAATCTAACTCTCTTACGCTATGGACAACATCCGCAATGTCGTGATCATTGGCTCCGGCTGCGCCGGCCATACTGCGGCGCTCTACACGGCTCGGGCCAATTTGAAACCGCTTGTACTCGAGGGCCACGAGCCTGGCGGACAACTTTCGCTCACCACGCTGGTCGAGAATTTCCCGGGATTTCCCGAAGGCATTCAGGGCCCGGAGCTGATCGAAAACATGCGTAAGCAAGCGTCGCGTTTCGGTGCGGAATACAAGCATGGCCACGTGACCAGCGTCGATCTGAGCGCGAGTCCTTTCAAACTTCATGTCAGCCACGAAGTCGTTCACACTCGCACACTTATTATCGCCAGCGGCGCCTCGGCGCGCTGGCTCGGGCTACCTCACGAGCAGCAGCTGATTGGACACGGTGTGTCTTCCTGTGCCACGTGTGACGGCTTCTTTTTTTCGGGCAAGGAGATCACTGTCATCGGGGGCGGCGATTCTGCCATGGAAGAGGCGATTTTCCTCTCGCGGTTCGCCACCAAAGTCACGGTTATTCATCGCCGCGAGCACTTCCGAGCCTCGAAGATTATGTTGGAGCGCGCCCAGCGCAACGAGAAGATCGCATTCCTTCTTGATACCGTCGTCGACGACGTCCACGACATTCAAAAGAAGGAAGTCACGGCTTTAAAGCTACGGAATCTTAAGACTGGAAAAGTCTGGGACTTCCCCACCAGCGCGATGTTTCTCGGTATCGGCCACATTCCCAACGCGAAGATTTTCGAGGGACAGCTCGATACCGATCAGGATGGCTATCTGAAGACCTCGAACAATATCCTGACCCGTGTGCGCGGGGTCTACGCGTGCGGAGATGTGCAAGACCGCCGTTATCGCCAGGCCATTACTGCAGCGGGAACCGGCTGTATGGCTGCATTGGAAGTGGAGAAGTTTCTGGAAGAGCAGGAATAACAAGCGTAGACGCGGGTGCCCGGCCCGTGCAGCTCGGCTGGAAATTTATTTTGGAGCAATCAACATGCCCGACGTAGAAGCGGCCTGTCCGCACGCTGAGGAAATTCGCCAGGTCAAGCCCAGCGGTAAAGGATGCAAAGAGTGCCTGGAGGTCGGCGATACCTGGATCCACTTGCGGGAATGCCTCGTCTGCGGTCACGTCGGCTGTTGCGACTCCTCCAAGAACAAGCACGCCACTAAGCATTTCCATCAAACCAAGCATCCGGTCATGCGGTCTTTCGAGCCAGGCGAGAATTGGCGCTGGTGTTATGTGGATGAGGTGTTTCTCGCTTGAAGATTCATTTGTCCGAGTGGTGGCAGTCGCACCCCGGTTCACCTGAGTTGTGATACAAATTCCTGTGATCCTCATGCACGGGAGCCGCTTCTCCAACTTCTCCGGCTACGCAGGCCCGCGGTGCTAAGAGCACTTTTTATTTCTCTTTCCGAGAACCGCTGGCTGCGCGGCGTAGCCGAGCGTTCCGCTATCGGCCAGAAATTCTCCAGCCGTTTTGTTGCCGGCACTCAAGTCGAAGACGCCCTGCAAGCCACCCGCGTCGTTAATCAGTCGGGCCTGAGCGTTTCTGTCGACAACCTCGGCGAGAATGTAACCAACGCCGACGAGGCTCGCGCCAGCGCTCAACTCTACCATCAGTTGCTGGACGACATTGCCGCTCAAAAATTGAACGCCAACATTAGTTTGAAGCTTACCCACATGGGCCTCGACGTGGACGAAAAGTTGGCCCGCGATCTGGTGACCGGGCTGGTGACGAAAGCGGCAGCCATGAACCCGCGCAACTTTGCTCGCGTCGATATGGAAGGCTCACCTTATACCCAGCGCACGCTTGATTTCGTGCACGAACTTCACCGCGCTCCTGGCAATCAGGGCTGCGTCGGCGCGGTCATCCAAAGCTACATGCGGCGTTCTGAAACCGATGTCGAGAAGTTGCTCTCCGAGAGCATCCGCATTCGCCTGTGCAAGGGCGCCTACAAAGAACCTCCCGAGATTGCTTTTCAGCAAAAGTCTGAGGTCGATGCAAACTACGTCAAGCTGATGAAGATCCTGATGAAGAGCAAGGTTTATCACGGCCTGGCCACGCATGACGAAAACATCATCAATCAAGCGAAGGCTTTCGCGACCAGTGAAAGAATTTCACGTGACGCGTTTGAGTTCCAGATGCTCCACGGCATCCGCCGCGATCTGCAGCAGAGCCTGGCCCGCGACGGATGGCGCATGCGCGTCTACATCCCATTCGGCTCCGAATGGTATCCCTACTTCATGCGGCGGCTGGCGGAGCGCCCCGCAAATGTTCTATTTATCGCCAAAAACCTGCTGCGCCCATAACTCATTGTAGAGACAGCGTTCCTCGCAGGACTTGGCAAAGACATTTTCCCCGCCCGGTTCTGCTAGCATAAATCTATGGGCGACCACGGCCAAACCCGGCTTGCTGAAGCCTTTGCCGCTTTGGTCGGCCCCCAGGTCGGCGACGAAGATATCGATCTGGTTCGCGCCGCCTTGACTATCGCGCGCACCGAATATCCTGACCTGGATATTGAATCCTACGTCTCTCGCATTGATGAACTCGCGCACAAGGCCGAGGCGCGCATCTCTGATGTTGGCGACGCTGCCCAAACCATTGCCGCTTTAAATCAAACTCTTTTCGACGAGGCTGGACTGCGGGGCAATCGCGAGGATTATTACGATCCCCATAATTCTTTTTTAAATGATGTGCTGGATCGTGGACTGGGCATCCCGATCACGCTGGCGCTGATCTACATGGAAGCGGGCCGGCGTCTCGGCTTCCCTCTGTTCGGAGTAGGCATGCCTGGACATTTTCTGCTGAAGCACTACGATATTGACGGCCGCGAGACCCTGGTCGACTGTTTCAACGGCGGCGACATTCTAAGTCCGCAAGATTGCCAGCGTCGTCTTGACGAAATTTATTCCGGCCAGATGACGCTGCGCCCAGAATTCCTTTTTGCCGTGAGCCGTCGCCAGATTCTGACCCGTATCCTGAACAATCTGAAAACCGTTCATATGTCCGCGCGCAATTTTCGCAAAGTGCTGCCTTTGGTGGACCTGCTGCTCGTGATCTATCCGCGATCGCCCGAAGACGTCAAGCAGCGTGCTCTTCTGCGTTACAGCCTTGGGCAGAGCTCTGGCGCGGCGGAAGATCTCGAACAATACTTGAAGATGTCCCCCGACGCTTCCGATGCCGACGAAATCCGCCAGACCGCACTCTCTATTCGAAGAATGCTCGCGCTGAGGAATTGAGATAGTGAATTAGGCTCCAAACTTTCGGGCCTCAACGAACTCCTCGTACCCCGCACAATCGTTTTTTCCGTGGAAAACTCGGCGATATCGCAAAATCTTTCATCTTGACAGCGCCCCCGCGGCAGACCAGAATGTTTCGACATTTTTTAGGCGTCCGAATAGTTAGTTGTGGGAAGCCCGCTCTCCCCTTTTGCCGTCCCCCTGGCAAGGGCCTCCTCCTTATCGGATGTTTGATGGTCAAGAATTTTCGAACCTTGTTCACAAATTTTAGGAGGAATTTATGCGCCTGAAAGCGCTTGTATTGTTTCTAGTGACCCTGGCCTTCGCAGCGTCTGCCTGGGCTAGCTCCGACGAACCTTCGGCGGCCGCCGCTAGCGAGACTGTGCTCTACAGCTTTTGCGCTCAGACCAGCTGCGTCGACGGCAACCAACCCTACGGCACCCCAGTTGCCGATAGCTCAGGTAATCTTTATGGCACAACCTACTACGGCGGAGCCAACAACTATGGCGCGGTTTACAAGCTGACGAAATCCGGTAGCTCGTGGACCGAAAGCGTGATCTATAGTTTCACCGGCCCCAATAACGACGATGGTGCGAACCCCTTCGGAGGTTTGGTCTTCGATACGAAGGGAAACCTCTATGGCACGACCTTTTATGGCGGCGCAAGCAACCAGGGTACGGTGTTTGAGCTAACCAAATCGGGCAGCACATGGAAGGAGACCGCGATTCATGTTTTTTCCAATATTAGCGGTAGCGACGGGACAAACCCATACAGCACCTTGGTCTTTGACGCGAGCGGCAACCTGTACGGCACGACCCTGTATGGTGGTAAGGACGGCGTCGGCACTGTCTTCCAGTTGAAGGCGTCAGGAGCGAAGTTCTCTTACCATATAATTCACACCTTTACCGGAGGCTCAACCCCCAACGGTGCCTATCCCTACGAAGGGCTGGTTCTCGACAAGAAGAACGGTTATCTTTACGGTACCGCGGAGCAGGGAGGGGCTATCTGGAATGCTGGCGTGGTTTACCAACTGCGCCAAGTCAGCGGCATCTGGGTTTCCACGGTGATTTACACTTTCCTCGGAGACTCACTCGGCCAAGAGCCCTATGCTAGTTTAGCCGTCGATACAGACGGCAACCTCTATGGCACGACCTATAACGGGGGCAACTTTAACCTCGGAATGACTTTCAAGCTGACGGCCAAGGGCAGCACTTGGACGGAAACGGTTATCCACAGCTTTGAGGGTTATGCCAAGAAGGACGGCGCATACCCATACTATAACGGTGTCACCGTAGATGCAGACGGGAACGTCTGGGGCACCACCTATCAAGGCGGGTCGAGCGCAGCCAACAATCTGAATTATGGCACTGTGTACGAGCTGAAGAATGGAACCTATAAGGAGAGTGTGCTCTGGAGCTTCGGCACCAGCGGCGACGGATACTATCCCTACCAGCCACCGACCATCGTCAAAGGAAACCTTTATGGTACGACCTTTGTCGGGGGACTTCACGGACAGGGCGTCGTTTACGAGATTGTGCCGTAGTTAGGGTCTGCAGGTCTCTGCTCTACTTTTTCGCCGCCGGGCTTCACGCCCGGCGGCGATTTTCTTTTGTTCGTGGGTGTCTGCTGAATCGGTGGCTGCAAGCTTGAAAGAACGCTACGCATCCTGGATGTCGCGTACCCGAGCCGACGCGGAAATGATTATGAGTGGTCCAGCGGCAGCACTCGCACAGCGCTCAGCCAGGACAATGATTCTCAGCGGAAAGGATTCAGGGCGCCGTCGAAAACCACACTAGCGTGGCGGCCTACGGCTCGGGAGCTCCGGGCTCGGCCGGCGCCAGCGGCAACTTGGAAGCACCACCCAGGATGCCTCGCTCCTCGGGTGAGAACTGTTTCTTGTAGGCGTCGCTGTCGATCTGACGCTGGCGCGCCTCTGGAGGCATCGCCCGCAGCGCCTGAATGGCATTTCGTACCGCTTGGCGGCGCTCCGGCGGAAGTTGCTGCATTTGCGTGTGGAGTTGCCGCGCCGAGTCTTTCTGCTCCGGCGTCAGGTGGCCCCAGGTGTCCATGCGGTTCAGGACTTGCTGGCGCTTTTCCGGCGGCAGGCTGTTAAAACGATCCAGCTGATTCTGCAAATGCTGCTTCTGCTGTGGTGGAAGGCTCCGGAACTGCGGATCGCTTTGCAGCGCTTTCCGTTGCTGCTCCGGGGGCAAATCCTTATGCTGGCGCAACCATTGTCCAGCATGTCCGGATTGCTGAGCTTTCGGCGGACGAGGCACGGGGTGGGACGCGTGTTCGTGAGCCTGCGCCAAACACGGAATCGCGCCGCTTAGCGCCAGCGCGAGAGCCGCTGTCGCGACCCTTCCGGTTATGGATTTCACCCACACTCTTCCCCGCCTCCCTCACATCATTCCATGAACGAATGCCCGAAACTCTGCCAATCACGGATTCGCGTCCGCATCCTGCTGCGCCTGCAGATCGTCAAGGATTTCGTAATCAGAATACAGCTCACCGTTTTTATCCAGCGCCTGCAAGTCGCCCACAGCCGTCCCCGGTGCAGCGACCACGACTCTCGATGCCTCAGGCGTAAAATTCCGGCCTGCATCCGTGCGGAACAGCGTGAGACTCATCACCATGATTACGGCCAACGCGCCCACCAGCGCGGGCTTGCGAATCCACTGCCACCAGCCGACCGGTTGCCGTGCCGCTTCCTCGCGCAGACGCGCGCGCAGCCGCACGTCGAAATATGGCGACGGCTCCGGCGCTTTCCATTCATCCAGCAATGCCATGGTCTGGCGGAACTCGTTCAGCTTTTCCGCACAACCAGAGCAGCTCTCGAGATGCTTATTTACTTCGGGCCTAACCCCGTCCATGCCGGCGGCCAGCTCCGGCATCAGTTCGTAAACCTCATCGCATTTCATGACTACTTCCTTCATACAAACTCTTTCAATTGCACCCGTAACGTTTCGTAGGCGCGGAATAACAACGACTTAATGGCGGACTCGCTCAACTTCAAAACTTCGGCAATCTGGTGATAGTCCATCTGCTGATACTTGTGCATGATCACAGCGGTTCTCTGGCGCTCCGGCAGCGCCTGTACGCGTTCCCGGATGGCGGCCAAGCGCTCCCGCCTGACGATCGACTCTTCGGCACTAAGCGAGTCGTCGGGCACGTCCATGGTCAAGCCGCTTTCCTGATCCGGCTCATCCAGGCTGACTGTATTTTCCGGCCGCTGATGCCGCGTATCGCGCGCGTGATTCACCGCCAGGTTGCTCGCAATGCGATACAGCCACGTCGTGAACTTGGCGCTCGCTTCATACTTCTCCCGCGAGCGATAGACCCGCAGAAAAACCTCCTGCGCCAGATCCTCGGCCACGGCACTGTTATGGGCCATGCGATACATGAAACTCAGCATGGGCCGGCGATATTTCTGCACCAGGTATTCAAAAGCCGACTCGTCGCCCGCCTTCACCCGCAACATGATTTGAGCGTCGGTCAATCCTTCCGTGGATGGATCGACTGCTGCCTCTGCGCGAGATGGCAATCCCGCCATCGACAGAAACCCGCCGTTCATGGCAACGCTGCTCACACTGGAATGAACCCCCCCGGGCTCTGAAAGTTGCGGGCTTACGGGCTCAGGAAAAGGCGGGGAAGTCCCATCGGGAGAGGGAACTGCGGGCACTTTCGCGGGGATGGATCGGCTCGGCATCCAAGGTTACGATAGGCACTCCGGAGGTCATCTCGAGCGGGACGGATTCCGGAGATACCGAGGTTAGGCTATCACGTCCAAGGTCCACGAAAAAACTGTTTCTTTGCTACAATATAGCGGCTGATTCAGGTCGGGCGCTTAACTCAGCGGTAGAGTGCCACCTTCACACGGTGGAAGTCATAGGTTCGAATCCTATAGCGCCCACCAGTAACCAACTGGTGTTACGGAAGTTAAGGTCTGTCCCATTTCCCTTGGCTTCTATCCGTCCTCTACGGGGTAGTTTAGTCCCGTGCTGCCCGTCGCGACCGAAACATCGCGGTGACCGTACAGCTCGGGATGGGGAATGTCGATCTGAATCCGTCCAGCAAGAACCTCGAGATTCTTATCGCCTTCCAGATCTTTGACGTTCAGTTCTCCAGCCGACAGTCTGGCCCAAAGATTGGAATGGAGAGGAACCTCGATGGCCTCGCATCTCCTGATTTCCCTTCGTTGTGTGCTAGCATCCGTGGCACGTCTGAAAGGAGAATCCAAATGAGTGGTCTTCAGAGGTTGGCCTCATTTGTGTTGGCGTGCGTTTCGAGCGTAATCGTGGTTGGCGCTCAGTCTCAGACAACGCCTGGTCCGGAAGTGAAGAAGCTGGCAGTAATGGTCGGCAGGTTCACAGTCGAAGACGAACTGAAAGCCGGGGCCATGGGACCGAACTCGCCAGCGATGAAATTTACCGGCACTGACGATTGCAGATGGACAGCAGGCGGCTTCGCCCTGATTTGCGAGTCGGTACTCTATAGACCCGGAAAGAAATACTCGGAGACCTCGTTCGTCTACTACGATCCGACTTCCAAGACATACCAATACCACGCAGTTGACAGTTCAGGGGGAGTAGAAAACAAGACTGGTACGGTGAACGGCGACGTTTGGACCTGGCTTGGAGAAAGCGTTTTTGGCGGGAAGCCCTATCACACCCGTTACACCATGAAATTTATTTCCGCGGACTCTTTCGAATACACCGACGAGTCGGGCGAAAGCGAGAGCTCCATGAAGGTGTTCGTAAGCGGAAAAGAGACTCGCGTCGCAGCCACCAAGCCCGCGAAATCACAATTATCGCAATGACGGGCGTTCAGTCATCAGTTCGAAGCTAAACGGCAACTGGAAGGGCCTTGCACGACAACAGTGCTGGTCCGGCAGAACTCGCTCCGCAGATCGGCACACCTCCGCGACCTGTTTCAGCACGATTGGATTCTTTCGCTTGTAATTAGCAACCGCTCGTCGAGACTGTAATGCTTGGCGGTAAAAGAATGCGAGCAGTATGTCGAAGCCTATGAGACGCTGCTAGGGTGCCTTTGGCCGGAAGCTCACCGCCGTCACAGCCTGTGGAATCTGACGCGGTTCAGACGGAAGGGTCGGCCACGGCTGTTCTGTTTTCTGCGGAGGATTCTGCACTGAGTGACGATGCTGGCTTAGCAGTCTCTTCAGGGTGCTCGCCGACCCGTGGCTTCGGCTCGCTCAGGAAGAGAAATCGTCCCGGGGATTGCACGATTTGTTTCAGCACGTAACGGAGGATCGCCATGCGCTCTTTGCGGGGCACATCGTAGGCGCGGAGTGCAACGGAAGAAGCAATCGAAAAGCTGACCCCCAGATTCAGCACGAACATCGTCGCAATGCCGATTACCGCGCCATAGAGCCATAGCTGTCCGAACGATGCCCACCCATAGCTGGCGGCGGCAAAGGCGAACATGCCAGTATTCAGCGTGACGTGCCGCACGCTCAATGGCAAGCCAAAGAACTCCGCGATCACCGGAGTGAATCCCAAGAGATAGCCGAGCGAGATGCTGGTGCTCCAGGCGGCGATGTTGCGGTCAAACCAGTCGGCGACCTTCTGCCTTCCATGGGCGCCTATTTTCTCTCCCAGTGGATGTTGCGCGATGGAAGCGGGAACCCGGTTATAGACGGCGAAGTTTTCGCACCATCCTCCGATCATGCCGGCCATCCAGAGCAAGACGCCAGTGAGGGCGGCATCGATTGCGGTGAGCGAAGCCACGGGACTCAGAGAGTGATAAACGTGCTCGGCCTCATCGG
>Ga0070764_10000436_pt1 | contig 16273 bp, 11 predicted proteins | sample HubBroMetageWRM4_FD_67287 | JGI IMG/M metagenome (GOLD analysis project Ga0070764, IMG submission 67287) | Warmed soil microbial communities from the Hubbard Brook experimental Forest, New Hampshire - Hubbard Brook CCASE Soil Metagenome WRM 4 | ecosystem: Environmental > Terrestrial > Soil >... | reverse complement strand
AAGGCGGGGATGGAAATGCTTTGTGGGGGTTGGCCACTGTTGGAGCATCCCGCGAGAATTATCAAGCCGACGGCCATCCATAGCGCAAAAGCACCGTTCCGCATGTGCATCGCTCCTTTCCCAAGAAAGCACCCGCCGAGGTGACGCTTGGACTGCGAGCCGGTGCGCTCCTGCAGTTCGAACGCTCTCGCAAGAAGAAGCTTTACGAGGGTTTTTCTGCTTGGCTTTGGGACGCCAGCGTTGAGTGAGAGGAATAGCAATGCGTAGACCTCTAGTCCTGAGCCTGACCCTCATCGTCGCTGCCTGCAGCGCCGGCGGGATCGCGCCAAGCGTTCCTGGCGGCAACCACGCATTCGGGCGCGAGCGCAACAATTCGGCGGTGAGCTTCACCATTTTGCATTCATTTCAGGCGTCACCGACCGACGGCTCCTATCCGTCGGGTGGAATTATCGCGAGCGAGAACGGCCGCTACGTTGGAACGACGTTTTATGGCGGGGCACCGAAGAAGTGCAACGGTTCGGTCGAGTGTGGAACGGTTTATGACTCGGCGATCGGTTCGCCGGAGGATCGTTTACTTTACACGTTCGATGGTCCGCCCGACGGCGAGCTGCCGACGGGCGTGATTAACGACAACGGCACCTTGTACGGCGCTAATCAATTTGGAGGCGCTGCGGACTTTGGCGCGATTTTTCTCCTCGAGCCGTCGGCTAAGCATCCGAATAAGTGGGTTGAGCGGATCATCTACAGTTTCAAAGGACCGCCAAGCGATGGATCGGACGTCGTCGGGATTTTCCACGCCGATACGAGCGGCTCGCTCTACGGTCTAACGTTCATGGGAGGCAGCGCGACGACGTGCTTCTTCGGCGCCTCGGGCTGTGGAGCGGTCTTTAAGCTAACGCCGCCATCGGGAAAACAAAAGACGTGGCAGGAATCGATTCTGCATTCGTTCACGGGGGTGCCCGATGGCGCGGCTCCAAACGGACTCGTTTGGAGCGGCGATACGGTCTACGGCACGACCGAGTACGGCGGTACGTCCACGGAGTGCCCCTACCTTCAAGGCTGCGGCACACTATACACGCTAGCGAAATCGGGTGGCAAACATGCTTGGACCGAGCACGTCGTGCATTCGTTTAACGTCGGCGGCTCGCAATCCGACGGCTCGATTCCCAACGGGAGAATGGTTGCGGGCAAGGATGGAACGATTTATGGAACGACGGGCTACGGCGGAGGCATGGGAACGTGCACCGTTGAGAAAGGACTGAACTATTGCGGCACGCTCTATCAGTACGTGCCGGGTTCTCAGGGCCAAGCCGGCTCGCGCGAGTCGATACTCTACGCATTTAAAGGAGCGCCCGCCGACGGTGCGCAGCCGGACTCGTTCACCCCCAATGGGCACGGTGGTTTCTATGGCGTCACCGGCGCGGGTGGCGGCGGAAACTGCGACGGTTATTTGGGATGTGGAACGCTCTACGAGTTGTCGCGCCCGGCCAAGGGAAGGAGCGCGTGGAAAGAGCGCGTTCTGCATTCGTTCGCCGGGCCGCCTACCGACGGCTACGATCCGCTCGGGTCTCTCGTTCTCTCGAATGGCACGCTCTACGGCGTCACCGATCTGGGCGGGTCGGGACCATGTCCGTTCGGTTGTGGGACGATCTACTCAATGCAGCCATAAGCCTCGATAATCTTTCTTAATCGCGCCAGACGAAGGCAACAAGAGACAACGGGATTCACTGCTCTCCCGACATAAGTTACGCGCGCCTGCTATTCACTCAACCAACAAGGAGGCAGTTCGTGCGTCGCGTTTCCTTTGATAACCGCTCGCTTGCCATCGCCTTACTCGCGGGTCTGCTTGCCGCGTGCAATGGGGGCCCGGCGGTAGGCTCCCTTCCAGTGGCCAGTTCATCGCGGGAGCTCATTGAGACCGGTCAGCTAAAAAATCCGATTGATAAGATCGACCACATCGTCATAATCGTTCAAGAGAACCGAAGCTTCAACAATCTTTTCTATGGATTTCCCGGTTCGAAGACGGCGAAGTACGGTTTAGACTCCAAGAATCAGAAGATCGAGCTAAAGCCGCTCGGCCTATCGTCGAGTTGGGACCTGGAGCATAACCATGAGGGGTTTGAGCTAGCCTGTAACGGTACCGGCAGCATTCCAGGCACCGACTGCCGCATGAACGGCTTCGATAAGGAATCGAAGACTTGTGGTCCCGGCGGTAGCACCGGCCCATGCCCGATCAAATATCCGCAGTACAGCTACGCGCAGCATAGCGACACCGCACCCTACTTCTCGATGGCAAAGCAATACGTGCTCGCTGACGAAATGTTTGCTTCCAACTTCGATACGAGCAGCTACGTCTCGCACCAGTACATTATCGCCGGTCAAGCCGGTTCGACCGTCGACTATCCACTTGGTGGGAACTGGGGATGTCCGGGGGGTGTCACCGACAAGCTGTGGACGCTTTGGACGAATGGCTCGCGCGAGCGCACCTTTAAGCCGCAAAAAGACCAAGTCCGCGTGTGCTTCAACTACAAGACGCTCGCCGATGAGCTCGACGCCAAAGGGCTCACATGGGCATTTTACGCTAATCCCCTCGGTGTTGGCGGAGGCGGTAAAGCTTGCGGATCTAAAGCCGGACCGGCGTACGTCGAGCGCGGTATTTGGAGCTCCTACCAGGCGGTAAAACAGATTTGCTATGGGCCTGACTGGAATAACGACATCATCACGCCACCCAACCAGTTTTTGACCGACGTTGGAAATGGCAGCCTTCGACACGTCACGTGGATTACACCAACTTGCGCCAGCTCCGACCATCCTGGTTGCAAACCCGACACGGGTCCATCGTGGGTAGCCTCGGTGGTCAATGCCGTCGGCGAATCTCCATTCTGGAAGTCAACTGCAATCTTTCTCTTCTGGGACGACTACGGCGGGTTTTACGACCCCGAGCCGCCGGCACTCGTTGACTACGACGGCTTAGGCATGCGCGTGCCGCTAGTGATCATCTCGCCGTACGCGAAGAAGGGCTGGGTCTCGCACGTGCATTACGAGCACGGCAGCATTCTAAAGTTTATCGAAGACCGCTTTGGCCTTGCGCGGTTGGCGCAAAGCGATTCGCGAGCGAAATCACCCGAGAGCGATTGCTTCGATTTTTCGCAGCCGCCCCGCCAGTTCGTACCGATAAAGTCGCAGTACGATGGCAGCTATTTCTTGCATCAGCCACTCGACTTTCGCCCACCGGATACGAACTGACGACAAAAAAGGCCGCCCTCTGGAAGGAGGACGGCCTCTCTTAACCTAGCACTGGTTGCCGGAGATAGTGTTTCCGCTGCCGGAGTTCGTGTAACAAGTTGCGTTCTTGCTGAGGTCGTTGTCCTCAACGACGAAATGCGAGCTGTGGACGCCGAGCGCGACACCCGCGCCGAATCCATGAACGGTGTTATTTTCGACTTTGCCGCCCACGTCGGCCGATGCCTCGTTGCCCGCTGCGATCCCCGCGGCATTGCGGTGCCCCTGGGTGACCGCGTTGCTTTGGATCTTGACGTCCGTGGTCCCGCCCTTCAGGTTGATGCCCGCACCGCCGTGGCCGGCCGCGTTGTTCTGAGCAACCGAACATTGGCTAATGGAGAGATTCGAAATGTTCCGCGCCGTGATTCCGTTGCCGCTGTTCCGCAGAACCGAACAGCGGCTTAGCACGATCGCAGCACCGCTCGACTGTTCGAGGACGATGCCGTCATTCGCGTGCGAGGGGAACGCCAGCGTGGTGTCGATCTCGCAGTACTCAACCAGCAGGTCCGCAGAGTTACGCACCAGGATGCCGGCGCTTACCTTGTTTTCTTGGGTCTGGACCTGCTGCACCTTGCCGCCGCTGCTTGAAAGGATCGCTACACCGCTGGTTGGTCCGGTGTAGTGAGGGGCCAGCGCCGAGCATTTTTGCACGACCGAACTCGTTAGTTGGAAACTCTTGCAGCTCTCTACCGAAATCCCGGTCCGCGAGGCGCTTATGCTGCAGTTTGTTGCCGAGACATTCGTTGACCGGTCGAACAGGATCGCGGTGTTTTTGGCACTGGGACCAAGATTCTTGATAACGGCCACGCCGGTGATGCTGACGCCGTCGGCACCAAACACGCCGATGCCATTGCGCGAGTGTCCCGAGCTGTTGGTCTGGTCTATCAGGTTCACGGCCAGTCGCTCCACTCCAATCGAGGTCGCGCCCTCGATGAGGAGTAGATACTCGTCTGCTTGGCTGCCGCCGGTAAGCACGGCGCCAGCTTTGGCTTTCAGCATCGTGGCCACGGGCCCGCGACCAATCAGACTGATGTTGTTATACGGGATGGTGATCGTCTTGTCGATGATGTACGGCTGTGAAGCCGTGAGAACAACGTCGCCTCCGGTGGAGGCGAGTGAGTCGATGGCACTTTGAATCGCTTCGCCGGTAGGGGTGGAGACATCGACGGTCTGCGATGCGATTCTAAACGGCGAGAGGCGCGATGCGGCGCTTACGTTTCCGGGAAGCAGAGTCGGGGTACGGCTACTGCACCCGGCGGCTAGACCCACGATCGACGCGGCACCCGCGCCGAAAAGCAATTCTCGGCGCGAGAGAGCTCGATTTACCATTTAGGATCTCCTCCAAACGAGATGCTAGAAACGAAACAGCGCCCGAAACGTGGAATCGGCGCGATCAGTTGATCGCTTAGTAACCGAGTTCATTTTGCGTTTTAGGCCTTCTTAGGTAATAACAAATTAAACGCTCGTTGCATTGCACAAACGCACAAGCCGTTCTTCATAATTCTTAAACTGCGCCAGGCTTTGCGAAATCGACGTCATAGGCTTTAGTCATCAACCCGTTGCGTACAGGAGAATTGCCTCGATGGCTGAGCCAGTCGCGGTAGCATCGTTTTGCGGCGTCGGTGCACTCGGTAACCGCCTACCGCGGATCCTCAATGTTAACAACGGTGAATTCCGACTGGCGAGGTTATGCGCCAACACGCGCGCTCCGCATCAAGATTAAGCGGCGTGCAAAGACTCTTCGAAAGCCGTTACGGGCGAACTCTCTGGCCGGCAATTGCAGCCCTTATTGCGCTTTCCGCCTGCCGCGGAGCCGGCGAGGGAGCGACCTTCGCACCGCTAAGCTCGGATCGAGTGCGACATTCGTATCTCCAGCCGGCCTATCACGCAAGCGGCAGAATAAAGCACGTTGTGATCATCATTCAGGAAAACCGAAGCTTCAACAACTTGTTCTACGGATTTCCGGGTGCAAAAACGGTCTCTTACGGCTACAACGAGCAAGGTGCAAAAATCGCGCTGAAGCCCGTCACGTTGGCGACGACGTGGGATTTGCAGCATAGTGCTCGAGACTATCTGCTCTCGTGCGACGGGACCGGTTCGATCCCCGGCACGAGCTGCAAAATGGACGGTTTTGACGAGCAGAAGTGGACTTGCGGCGGTAGCGGTCCAAAGTGCCCGAACGAGAATCCACCCTACAGCTACGTGCCGCACAACGAGACGAAACCCTACTTCGATATGGCGCGTCAATACGTCTTGGCCGACGAAATGTTTTCCTCCGATTTCGATATGAGCAGCTTCATATCGCATCAGTACATTATTGCGGGCCAAAACCCCAATTCGACGGTGAACTATCCCGACGGGCTGTGGGGTTGCCCCGGGGGAAAGCCCGACCAAATTGACGTCATGGGCGCGCGACGAAAGATTCCAGATGGCCAAGTACGCTCGTGTTGGGATCCCAAGACGATCGGTGACGAGCTTGACGACGCAGGGATCTCGTGGGCCTACTACGCCTCGGCGATCAAGGACCTCGGGAAAGCATGCGGCACCAGCCCGCTTGGCTATAAGGGCGGCGGCAGCGGTATCTGGAGCGCGTATCAGGCCATCAAACACGTTTGCTACGGCTCCGACTGGGCAAACGACGTGATCTCACCGCCGACGCAGTTTTTCCAGGACGTAAAAAATAACGCGCTTCGGACGGTCAGCTGGGTGACTCCAAGCTATAAAAACTCCGATCACGGCGGTGCCGGATCGAAAACCGGTCCATCGTGGGTCGCATCGCTGGTGGACGCCATCGGCGACTCACCATACTGGGATTCAACGGCGATCTTCATCTTTTGGGACGATTCCGGCGGCTGGTACGATTCCGTCCCTCCGGCGTATGTCGACAACGACGGCCTGGGCTTTCGGCTCCCGCTGCTGATCATCTCGCCGTACGCAAAACAGGGTCTGGTTTCGCACACGCATTACGAGCACGGCAGCATCCTAAAATTCGTCGAGAACCAGTTCGCCCTGGCGCGCTTGGCCGCTAGCGATTCGCGTGCGAAGTCTCCCGAATCGGATTGCTTCGATTTCTCGCAGCCGCCGCGTGCCTTCAGGCCTATCGCCGCGCCGTATCCGCAGTCTTACTTCGAGCATCAAGCTATCGACTTGCGATCTCCCGACACCCAATGACTCTGTTCAACACTTAGGAGGAACTGCTTTAGCATATCTCAAGGGATGCGCGCTCCGATGTTGGTCATTTCGCGATGCGCAAAAACACGTTACGTTTCGCACGTTCCCTATACAGAGGACGCTCCGGACCCGATTAGATGGTTACAACTCAACACGCTAGATCATCTCACCCCCAAAGATAATCTCACCAATCACCACAGCCATCTGAAATGGAAGAGGAAACGCCGATGGAAACGCTTAGTCCCGTCGCGGGGCGCACTGCCCTGCCGTTCGTGACGACGGCCGCCCCGCACTCAAACGGCAAGCTGCAAATTGCGATCGTTGGTACCGGTTATGTGGGCTTGGTCACCGGAACTTGCTTAGCCGAACTCGGAAACTTCGTCTGCTGTCTCGATAACGATCCTGCCAAGATCGCGACGCTGCGACGCGGCGAGCTTCCGTTCTTCGAGCCCCAGCTTCTCGAGCTCGTCGTGAACAACTATCAAGCGGGCCGCTTGAGCTTCTCGGAAGACGTCGCGTCCGGCATTGCAAGCTCAAGCATCGTGTTCATCGCCGTGGGCACGCCCATGAGCCACGATGATTCGCCCGATCTCTCGGCCGTTTTCGAGGTCGCCGCTGCTATTGGGCGGCATCTAAACGGCCGGAAGACTGTGGTGGTAAAATCGACCGTGCCGGTCGATACGGGCCGCATGATCTCCGCAATCATCGCAGAAAACGCCGCCGAGCCGCACGACGTCGAAGTCGCGAGCAATCCTGAATTTCTTCGCGAAGGGTCGGCGGTGCACGATTTCATGTACCCCGATCGCGTCATCATCGGCTCGGACAGCCCGCACGCGGTGGCCGTGCTGAGCGATCTCTACGCACCGCTGAAGGCGCCGATCCTTACGACGGACGTCCGTACGAGCGAAATGATCAAATACGCCGCCAACGCGTTCCTGGCGACGAAAATCTCCTTCATCAACGAGATCGCGAACATCTGCGACGTTACGGCGGTAGATGTCAAGGCCGTTGCCTGTGGCATCGGCTACGATCACCGCATCGGTACCCAGTTCATGAGCCCTGGAGTCGGATATGGCGGCTCCTGCTTCCCCAAGGACGTGCGAGCGCTCGAACGAACCGCGCACGCACGCGGCTACGATGCCGCGCTGCTGCGTTCCGTCGATGCCGTCAATCGTGGACAGATCCCCCGTACGCTGGCACGAATTGAGAAGGCACTGGGTGGTCCGGTCGACGGCAAACGCATTTGCGTCCTCGGCCTGGCTTTCAAGCCGAACACCTCGGACGTTCGCGAAGCTCCCGCGCTCCGTCTGATCGATCTGCTCCTTCAGGGCGGAGCGAGCGTCACCGCGCACGATCCAGTCGCGATCGAGGACGCCGCGGAGAGAACCGGCGACCGGGTCCTCTATTTCGGCGACAAGTACGAGGCCATCAACGACTGCGACGTTGTAGCACTAACCACGGAGTGGAAGGAATATCGATCGCTGAACTTTGCCGCCGTCCGAAAACTGATGCGCGGCGACCTCATTTTTGACGGCCGCGACGTCTTCGACCCCGAGAACGTAGTAGCGGAGGGTCTGCGCTACATCGGCGTAGGGCGCTCGCAAGAGCCCGATCGCCGCTCGCGCGCGGCGTATCGCGATGTGGCGCGAGCGCTCGCGAGCTAGTGATCTCGGTACCGGAGAGCGAGCTCTTCGACGTTCTCATCGTTGCGTTCATCGTCACGCAGTGTTTGTACACGTTCACCTTCTTGATCGACTTTTACTTAATGTCGTTGCCGGTGGATTGGGTCGACATGAGCGAGCCGATTACGGAACCGCAGAGCGAGTGGCCGTACATCGTCCTCTTTTACCCGGTACTGCACGAGTTGGAAGCGACGATGCGAACGACGTTTCTCTCCCTGACAAAGCTCGATTACCCAACGGAGCGCTATCGCGTCGTCGCCATCCCCAATACCCATGACACGGAGACGATCGCGAGCTTGCAGCGTCTCGCCAAGGATTTTCCGTTCTTGGAAATCTTGGAAGTGCCACCAACGAACGACCCGAGCTGGCAGATCGTTTGGGAGGCCTGGCAGCAGAATCGCAACGTCTACTGGTGGCACGAGGGTCGGCGCGCGGGTGTCCGGGATCTGCCGCCCAAGAAGACGCGGCAGCTAGTTTACGGGCTTTATAACGTAGCGGAAGAACTCAAGCACGAACCCAATTTGGTCATCAACTATATCGATGCGGATAGCTGCCCGCCCGTCGACCACTTCAAGGGCGCCGTCATCGGGCTCAAGCACTACGACGTGCTCCAGGCGCAAAATATCGTAGGCAACCTTAACGCGACGATGCCGACGTCGTGGCATGCCTTCGACCACATGGCCTGGGACGGGTATAAGTACCCGCATCTCTCCGCGCACGGGCGTCAGCCTTTCTTTGTGCTGGGCAAGGGTCTATTCTACCGCGCCCGGGATCTCATCGAACTCGGTGGATTTCACCCCTGGATTACCATCGAAGACCCCGAGGTCGGGCTGCGATACTGGGCAAACGGCAAGCGTCTGGGCATACTTGCCAGCCCGCTCATTGAAGAAGTTCCAAAAACCTGGCTTCAAGGCATCACCCAGCGGAAACGCTGGGTCTGCGGTTTTTTTCAGTCGCTTGACGAGCCGCTGAATCGTCTCCGGTTGAATTTTTGGCAACGGCTACAGGCCCTGGTCATTTTCTATCCCTGCGCCTCACTCTCCATCAACGCACTCGGCCTGCCGCTCGGGCTTTGGGCCTTATGGATGCTTTTCGCTCACCCCGGATATTTTCCGGAGTGGACCCTCGCGTGTGCCGGCGTCAACATTCTTTTGCTCGGAGTTTCGTTGACGTTCCTATACATCAATACGTGGAAGCGAACCGCCCTCGTTTGCACCCGCCGGCGCGATCGAATCTGGTACATGATACGTGTCAACCCGATATCGGCGATGATCTGGTGGTTCCTGTGGCTCATCCCGTTGTTCATCGGCTTTCGCATGTATCTTCGCGACGAAGGGCTGGCCTGGCAACGAACGGAGAAAACCGACGCCAACAAAGTCCTCATTCGGAAGAAGATGCAAGACCATCCAACACTTATCAGCCAAATCAGGGAGAGTAACCTTGAGTAAACACGCGCTTGTGACCGGCGGAGCCGGATTCATCGGCTCCCATCTCGTCGATCTTCTCTTGGCGCGCGGCTACGAGGTGACGGTCCTCGATAGTCTGGTGCCTCAGGTTCACGCAGAAGAAGAACGCGATTCCGACGGCTGGCCGGCATACCTTGACCGCCGCGCGGGGCGGATCGAGGCGGACCTGAATGACCCGGGCGTCTTCGAATCGAGCCTGCGGGGCGTAACGCATCTGGCCCACTTGGCCGCATCGGTGGGCGTCGGGCAGAGCATGACCAATATCGTCGATTACACGCGAAACAACGTAATGACCGCGGCCTCGATGCTCGAGACCTTGTCACAATGCCCGCACACGGTGGAGCGAATCGCCGTGGCGTCGTCCATGTCGATTTACGGTGAGGGCGCCTATCGCGTGCCTTCGACCGGCGCGCTCGTAGCGCCCCAGTTGCGAAGCCACCAGCAGCTCGCCGAACGGCAATGGGAGCTGATGCTCGATGGCGAGAGGCTCACGCCCGTCGAAACCACCGAGGAGAAGCTGCTCAAGCCGGCCTCGATCTACGCTATCAACAAACGCGACCACGAAGAGATGTTCCTCGCCGTCGGACGCGCGCTCCAAATCCCCACGGTCGCCCTTCGGTTGTTCAATACCTATGGATCGCGGCAGTCTCTGAGCAATCCGTACACCGGCGTCGCAGCGATCTTCATCGCGCGGCTCCTCAACGATCAGCCGCCGCTAGTGTTTGAAGACGGCAATCAGCAGCGCGATTTCGTCCACGTTCACGACGTCGCGAACGCCTTCTTGATGGCGCTCGAAAGCGACGAAACGTTATGGGACGTCTTTAACGTCGGCAGCGGTACGCCCATTACGGTAACCGAGATTGCGCTCACCTTGGCGCGGAGGCTCGACAAGGACATCGAGCCCGAACTGTTAGGCCGATATCGCATTGGCGACATCCGCCATTGCTTCCCGGACGTTTCGAAAATTGAAAGGACCTTGGGCTTCACACCCCGCCGCAACTTCGACGAAGGCATGCAAGAGCTGGTTGCGTGGGTCGTTGGCGAGCGCGAAAAACAGAAGCTGCTGGCTTAATGTGAAGCTCTTGCACGCCCTGACCGTCGTCTGGTTTGTCGTCGCGGTAACGCCCGGCCCGGCGAGAGCCGACGACAGCCGGGTCGCCGTCTTCGCCGGTGGCCAGTTTGACTTTTCAAACTACGTTTTCGGCGGCGTGACGGTTGCGCTTCCGGGATCGACGATCGGCAATGGCGTCGCGGTGAGGGGGTTGGTCGACGCCGGCGGTTACGATTACCTTAGCGGCGACCTCGGCACCGTGAAGGCCAACTTCGGCGGCGGCGAGATTGACGGCGTCTACCAAATCACGCACCGGAACTTTTGGGGCGACGCCGCGCTCGGGGTGAATGATACCTACACCGGATTATCGCCGTACGATCCGAACAACCGGCTGGGAGGCCAACAGGTCGAGCTCCGCGTGAGTCTGGACGGCGGCAACCTCAGCGGTCCCTGGCGCCTCGATTGGTTCGGTTACTACGGCCTACGGCTCTCCGATTACGAGGCAATGGTTGGTGGAACGCACGCACTCTCGTCCATTTGGCGGCTCGGCCTCCAAGCGTACAGCGAGGGAAATCCGACCTATAGTCTTTATCAGGTGGGGCCCTACGCCGGCCTCACCTTCGGTCACCGCGAAGAGCTGCAGTTCTCAGCCGGGGAAGCGTGGGAATCGGGCCTCACGCCGCGCGTCTACGTCAAAGCATCGCTCTATCAACGCCTTTGACGCGGCGGACGCACGGACCAGAGCGCATCCCTTAACGCGAAGTACATCGGCATGGGGTGCATCGACGAATCGAACGGCAATCCCCGGTTAAGGCCGGGTCCGCTGCCGTCGGCCCAGGCGCCGGGAAACCGCGCGTAATCCTCGGGCGTAACTTTGAGCCAAGAGTGGCGCGTGCTCAATCCCCACGTCGTTACCCCGTTTACGCCACGCTGGCTCAGCGCGACGTCGAGGTAGCGGCGAACTTCATCGCCGACCATCCGATCGCGCGCCTCGACCGACGCGACTAAGTCATTCTCTTTGACGTCGAGCTCCGTGATGTAGATCGGCAATCCGAGGTTTGCGACGTCTTGGAAGAAGGTCGCAATCGCCGGCGCCGCGACATGCCCCTTGCGCAAATCCAAATGCGCCTGAACGCCAAGCGCGTCGAGCGGTGCGTTTACCCGCCGGAGCCGCTCCAGAAGCTTGAGCATCAGGTAACGCCGATCGCGTTCCTCTGGAAGATCGTATTCGAAGCCGAATTCGTTGATCATCAGTTGCGCGTCCGGCGCGAAGATTCGAGCCTGTTCGAACGCGCGATTGATGTACTCCGGGCCGAAGACGGCGAGAAAGATGCTTTCGCGCAGCCCGTCCATCCGGTGGCCTGGGTCCAGTGGTTCGTTGACGACCTCCCATTGCGAGATGACGTCGCCATAGCGGGGAATTACCGAGCCGAAATACCTGGCAATCAGATTCCAATCGGGGTGGTCGCGCAGCGAGTCGATGACCCATTGGGGCGTGCCGAGATGCCATAAAAGCGTGTGGCCCCGAAGCTTCTTGCCGTGCGCGCTCGCAAACGCCGCCAGCGCGTCGACCGGATCGAAGTTAAACTCTCCCCGTCCCGGCTCCACGAAGTTCCAGTTCATGCGGAACTCGGGAACCAGCATCCAGCATTCGCGCAACACGGCTTGGCGCAAGTCCTCTTCGCCGTTGAGATCTTCGATTTGAACGGCGGATCCATAGAAGCGGCCGGTATGCGCGGCAGCCGCTTCGAGGGTCGGACCATTTGCAGCGCTCACTCTGGCGCCAAGAAGGGGAGACGCGCTCGCCGCAAAGATTCCGGCAATCAGATCTCTTCGGGTAAGGGGCGTTCGCGCAAGCTCGTCGTTCTGAATATGAACCCCCGCTGATCGGTGGCGAGCCTAGGCTATCAACGAGCGCCGTGCATCTTCCTGCCGCGTGGCTTGCCGGTGGCTTAATGCCGTGGTCTTTGCGGGACCTTTAAGGTGATGCTGGTGCTGATGCTCGTGCTCGTGCTAAGGCTGGTGCTATTCGCCGCGCTGTGATGTTGCGACGGCATCGTGCAACGAGCGTTGCCGGTACCGACTTGGCACATTTCCTGGGTAAGACGATCGACGCGCCAGACCGCGCCGTTATCCTCGAGGTATTGGTATCGAAAAAAGCTCTGAAAGAGTAATGCTAATGCGACGAGCCCTCCGGCCCCGAAGAGCGCGAACTGCGCGACCTTTGGCAGCCTGCGCCACATATTAAGGCGGTTTGTGTCCAATCGCGTGACGGCGTCCAAAAGTGAAGCTCCTTCAAAACAGAACAAGCGCAACGTGATCGCGGGGGAAAATACGGCGAGGGGGCTTGGCCGCCCTCCTCAACAAAGCATTCGGGCGGCGCGGCGAAGGAAAAGCATCCGGCGCGTTCTATCTATCCGGGTCGCCGGGCAAGTGGCGGAACTGGCAGACGCGCTGGATTTAGGATCCAGTGGGGCGACCCGTCAGAGTTCGAGTCTCTGCTTGCCCAAATTATGACAGTTGCCTAAGACCCTAGATTTTCAAGAAGCGAGCTATTTTGGTTGCTGTGCCCCGGCACGAGTTCGTCCGGCTTCTCCAGGCGCGCCGAAGCCATGGATGGCGAGAGGCGCGGCGAAGAGAGCGCAGGATGCGCGAAGCAAGCGTCCGGAAGAACTCATGCCGGCACGGCGACCAAGATAGGAGCGCACGCGGAAGTAGCTCAGTGGTAGAGCATCGCCTTGCCAAGGCGAGGGTCGCGAGTTCGAATCTCGTCTTCCGCTAATCTTTTATTATGACAACCTCGACATTGACACGAATCGCCCCGACCCTTGTGGACCTCGAATTCTCGGTGAGCGAAGCTGACCTCAGCGCCGCCGAGGAACGCGCCTTTCGCTCGCTTGTCAAGGACGTGCGGCTGCCCGGCTTCCGTAAGGGTAAGGTGCCGCGGAAGATCTTCGAGCAGACGTACGGCAGCGACGTCGTGACGAGCCGCGCCTTCGACGACGTCGTCCCGGAAGTCTACGCCAAGGCGGTGCGAGAGCACGACCTCGAGCCGGTCAAGGCGCCCGAACTGCAGGTGATCGAAGAGAGCGAGGGCCGCCCCCGCCGTGTCAAAGCGACGATCGAGGTTCGACCGACGATCGCGTTAGGCGCGTATAAGGGCATAGGGGTGACGCGTCCGCCCGTCACCGTCACGGACGCGGACGTCACGCTCAGTCTCGAGGCGTTGGCCCGAGAACGCGCCACGCTGGTTCCGCTGGAACGCGCCGCCCGGCTCGGCGATGTTGCGACGCTCGACTATGAAGGCACGATCGACGGCGAGCCGTTCGAAGGCGGCAGCGGGACCGGCGAGATCGCGGAGCTCCAAGAGGGACGCTTCATCCCGGGTTTTGCGGCGGGAATCGTCGGCATGCAGCCCGGCGAGACCAAGTCGATCGAGGGCCACTTTCCCGATGAGTATCCAGCGGCGTCACTGGCCGGCAAGGCGGCCCGCTTTACCGTCTCGCTCAAGGAGCTCAAAGAGGTCGAGCTTCCGCCCCTCGACGACGCTTTCGCGAGCGCCGTTTCCGGAAACCAGACGATCGCCGAGTTGCGTGAGGACCTTCGGAAGCGGCTCGAAGCGGTGGCGGCCGGGCGGGCGCGGCGCGCCGTCGGCAACGCCGTGATGACGCAGCTTTTGGCCGCGCACGACTTTCCGCTTCCCGCGTCCATGGTGGAGCGTGAACTCGACCATCTCATGGAGGATGCGGCCGCTGCATCCGGTGAGCAGGGCGAGCCGCCCGAGCGCGATGCGTTCCGCGCTGAAGCGGAATCGCGCGTCAAGGCCGGCTTGCTCATCCAAGAGATCGCAAAGGCCGAGCAAATTAACGCAACGCCGGCCGACGTCGCCGCCGAATTGGAAGCGCTTTCGCGGCGTTACGGTCAACCCGCCGCTCGCATCCGCACGGCACTCGGCAATAACGTGTTCTCGCTCATGGACGGTATCGTGCGGAACAAGACGCTCGACTTCCTCATCGACAACGCCGAGGTGGTCAACGAAGAAACCCGCGGCTCGGCGTCGTAGTTACAGTAACGCATGGGACATCTAGTACCGATGGTCGTCGAGCAGACCGCGCGCGGCGAACGCGCTTACGATATCTATTCGCGGTTGCTCAAGGATCGAATTGTCTTCGTCGGCGGTGCGATTGACGACCATTTGGCCAATCTCGTCATCGCGCAACTCCTCTTTTTAGAGCGAGAAGATCCGGAAAAGGATATCGACATGTACCTCAACAGTCCCGGCGGCAGCGTTACCGCGGGGCTGGCGATGTACGACGCGATGCGGTTCATCAAGCCGGACGTTGCGACGATCTGCATGGGGTTTGCGGCCTCGATGGGGTCGATTCTCCTGACGGGCGGTGCGCCGGGGAAGCGAATGGCCCTTCCGAACGCCAAAATCGTCATCCACCAGCCCTGGGTATCGCAAATCGGAGGCCAGGCGACGGACGTTGAAATCGCAGCCCGCGACCTGATCGCCACCCGCCAGACGGTCGCACGGATCTACGAAGAAACCACGAAGAAGCCGATCGACCAGATCCTAAGAGACATCGAGCGAGATTACTACATGACTGCACGAGAGGCGAAGGACTACGGGATAATCGACCTGATTATCGAAAACCGGCAAGGCCTGCCGACCCCGGCATAGCAGTAGAGGAGACCTCGCACCCGCGATGTTCCGCTTTGGAGACGACAAGGGTCAGCTAAAATGCAGCTTCTGCGGAAAATCGCAGGAGCAGGTTCGCAAACTCATTGCCGGACCCGGCGTTTACATTTGCGACGAGTGCATCGAGCTCTGCAACGAGATTATCGAGGAAGAGCTCTATAAGAACGTCGACGAGAGCCTTCGGCTGCGCAACATCCCAAAACCCAAAGAGATCAACCACATCCTGAACCAGTATGTGATCGGTCAGGAACGGGCCAAGAAGTCGCTCGCCGTCGCGGTCTACAACCATTACAAGCGCATCAACGCCGGGGGAACCGCGGACGACGTCGAGCTGCAAAAGTCGAACATTCTCTTGGTCGGCCCGACCGGCTCGGGGAAGACCTATCTAGCGCAGACGCTGGCCAAGATTCTGGACGTGCCGCTCGCAATGGCTGACGCGACCTCGTTGACCGAAGCCGGTTACGTCGGCGAAGACGTCGAGAACATTCTGCTCAAGTTGATTCAAGCCGCCGATTACGACGTCAAACGCGCCGAGAAGGGCATCGTCTACATCGATGAGATCGACAAGATCGCGCGTAAGAGCGAGAACCCGTCGATCACGCGAGACGTTTCCGGCGAGGGCGTGCAGCAGGCGCTCCTCAAGATTCTCGAAGGCACGACGGCGAACGTCCCGCCGCAAGGCGGGCGCAAACATCCGCATCAAGAGTTCATCCAAATCGATACGACCAACGTCTTGTTCATCTGTGGCGGTGCCTTCGATGGTCTCGAACGGATCATCGAGTCGCGCGTCGCGGCCAACAATATGGGATTTCGCGCACAGCCCGAAGCCAAGCGCGAAGTACGCATCGGCAAGCTTCTCCAGCAACTGATGCCTGAGGATTTGCTGCGTTTCGGACTCATTCCGGAGTTCATCGGGCGC
>Ga0070764_10000428_pt1 | contig 16393 bp, 10 predicted proteins | sample HubBroMetageWRM4_FD_67287 | JGI IMG/M metagenome (GOLD analysis project Ga0070764, IMG submission 67287) | Warmed soil microbial communities from the Hubbard Brook experimental Forest, New Hampshire - Hubbard Brook CCASE Soil Metagenome WRM 4 | ecosystem: Environmental > Terrestrial > Soil >... | reverse complement strand
CAGATTCCGGACTAACTCCAGGGAGACGCCCCGTGAGCCTCAGCCCCGCGACGACCGCAGCGCCGCCGGACACCACCCTCAGCGCCCGCAGGCTGACGGCTGTCGTCGGCGTTCTGTCCCTGGCGGTCTTTATGTCCAGCCTTGACCTGTTCATCGTGAACCTGGCCTTCCCGTACATCGGCCGGGAGTACGCGGGCACCGGCCTGGGCTCGCTGTCCTGGATCCTCAACGGATACACGATCGTCTTCGCGGCGGTGCTCGTGCCGGCCGGGCGCTGGGCCGACCGGGTCGGCCGCAGGAAGCTCTTCGTCGCGGGCCTGGCCGCATTCGTCGTCGGCTCCCTGTTCTGCGGCCTGGCGCCCGGCGTGGCCGCGCTGATTGCCGCCCGGGTCGTACAGGCGGCAGGGGCGGGCCTGATGGTCCCCGCCTCGTTGTCGCTGTTGCTCGCCGCCGTTCCGGCCGAGGCAAGGTCCCGGGCCATCGGTACCTGGTCGGCCATCGGCGCCCTCGGTGCCGCGCTCGGGCCGGTGATCGGGGGAAGCCTGGTTCAGTTCAGCTGGCGGTGGGTGTTCTGGATCAACCTGCCGGTCGGCATCGTCGCCATCCTGATGGCCAGCAAGGTAGTGCCGGAGAGCAAGGACGACCACGTCACGGGGCGGCCCGACGTGGCAGGCGCCGGTCTGCTGGCAGCGGCCGTCGCGCTGGTCGCCCTGGCGCTGGTCAAGGCGCCGGACTGGGGATGGGGCTCGGCCGGATTCGTGGGCCTGCTCGTTGCGTCGCTGGCCTGTGGCGCGGCGATGGTGGTCCGGTCACACCGGCACCACTCCCCGGTGATCGAGCTCGGGCTGCTCCGCTCGCGGTCCTTCAGCGGCGCTTTTGCGGCCTCGATCCTTTATTACGCCGCGTTCGGTGCCTTCGTGCTCAACTCGGTCGAGTTCCTGACCGGGGTGTGGCACTACTCCGCGGTCCGGGCCGGACTGGCCATCGGGCCGGGCCCGCTCATGGTTCTGCCGTTTGCCCGGGTGGCCGCGCCGTGGCTGGCGGCCAGGCTCGGCGGTCCCGGCCGGGTAGCGGTGATCGGCTGCCTCGTGAACGCCGGCGCTCAGCTGCTCTGGCTGAGCCAGATCCAGACCCACCCGGCGTACCTGACCCACCTGCTGCCGGCCCAGCTGCTCGGCGGTGCCGGGGTCGGCCTGACGATCCCGTCGCTGCTTGGTGCGGGCACGGCCTCGCTGAAACCGGACCGTTTCGGCACCGGGAGCGGGATCCTCAACATGGCCCGTCAGGTCGGCACCGTGCTCGGGGTCGCCAGCCTGGTCGCGGTCCTCTCCCATGTCACTGTTGGGGACCCGCTGGCTGCGTACCGTAACGGCCTGGTGTTGATCATCGCATTCTTCGGCGCCGCCGGCGTTGTCAGCGCCGGCCTGCTGATTACGCGGGCCCGGCGGCCGGAGCTGCCGGCGGTAACGTTGGGCGGGTGAGCACTCGGGTCGTGCAGCGCGGCGAGGGGGAGCGGCGTTACACGGCCCGCGGCAGCGTGATGCTCTTCAAGGCCGTGGCCGAGCAGGACGGCGGCGACTTCTCGCTGATGGAGCGCACGCTGCCGCCCGGCGGCCGCCGCCCGCCTCCGCACCGCCACATGAACTGCTCGGAGGCGTACTTCGTCCTCGACGGCCTGGTGTCGGTCACCGTCGAGGGTGAGGACCTGGAAATAGGGCCCGAGGGGTTCGTTCTGGTTCCCCGCGGCACCGGGCACACGTTCGGCAACGCCGGAGAGCAAGAGGCCAGGCTGCTGGTGATCCATGCGCCGGCCATGGATGCGTACTTCGCTGGGCTCCACGAGCTATGGCTTCGTGACAAGCCGCCAACCCCCGATGAGGAACGAGAGTTGATGGCCAGGTTTGGCATGAATCCGGCATAGCCGATGGCCAGGTTTGGCATGCATCCCGCATAGCTGATGGCCAGGTTTGGCATTGATTCGGCATAACAGCCGGCTTAATCGATGGATTCGATAGGATTTGCTCCGGCTGGCCGGTGGGTTTCCAGCCAGTCATGTTGACCGACACAAGGCCGGAGCCAGGTGTATCTGAACCGTGAGGCAGCCGGATCCGCCCCCGCTGCAACGCCTGCCGAAGCCGGCACAGTGCCCGCAGGCAAGCTCGCGCGGGTGCGAGTGGAAGTCCGGCGGCTGGCCCCGGAGCACTTGGCCGCGGTCGCGCTCGGTCTGCTCGTCGCGGTGGTCCACAACGTGGGGTACCTGCTCCGGCAGCCGTTCTGGACCGACGAAGCCTGGGTAGCCGTCACCACCAGATTCCCGCTCTCGCAGCTGCGGGAGACGACCTCGAGCACGCCGATCGGCTGGTCCCTGCTGCTGCGCCTGTTCACCGAGCGCGGGGAGCAGACCGGCCGATTGCTGCCGCTCGTGTTCGCCGGGGTCGCCGTGGTGATCGCTTACTGGCTGGGCCGCGGAATCGGCTGGCGACGGCGGGAGATCTCGGTCGCCGCCGGCCTGCTGACGGCGATCGCGGTGCTGCTCGTCCCGGCGATGCTCGTGCGCGATGACCTGAAGCAGTACACCGCCGATGCATGCCTGTCGCTGCTGGTGCTGGTGCTGACTTCGCGGCTGGAGCGAGACTGGTCGCGCGGCGGGCTGGCCTGCCTCTCGGTGGCCGTCTGGGGCGGCATGCTGTTCAGCGACGCCGTGGCGTTCGTCGGCATCGCCGCGTTCACGGCGCTGTTCGCGACGGCGCTGTGCCGACGTGCGTGGGGCCGCCTAGCGGAGACCGCCGTTGGCGCCGCGTGCACGGCCGTGGGAATGCTGGCGGTGTACGAGGCATTCGACGCCGGCCCGGATAACGCAGGGCTCAAGGCCTACTGGAGCGGCTTCTACCTGCCGACCGCCAAGGGGCTGCACGCGGATCTGCAGTTCGTGACGTCGCGAATCCACGCGGTCGGCCCCGATTTCGGCCTCGGACCCGCCTGGCTGGCGATCCCGCTGGTCGCTGCCGGGCTGGTCACGATGTTCCGGCTGGGCAGGCCCGCTACCGCGGTTGCGGTGGCGATCCTGTGGCCGGAACTGCTCGCGCTCTCCGCGCTGCGGCAGTACCCGTTCCTCGACCTGCGGACCTCGACCTTCCTGTTCGCGATCACGGCCGTTGTCGCGGCGATCGGGCTGGCCGGGGTCTGCTCGCTGCTGCGACCGAGATTCAACGGCCTGCTCGCCGCCGGGCTTGCGGCCGTCGCCCTGGTGGTCTTCGCGGCTGGTGCTGCGCCCTATGTGCGCAGCCGCATGATCCCAAACGAGGACGTGCGCGATCAGGTCCGTTACATCGTCGCTCGCGAAGCGCGCCGCGACGTGATTTTGGTGAACCTGAGCAGCAACTGGGGGTTTGCCTATTACTGGCGGACCGGCGCCCCGGCACGGCGGCCCGATGACGTGGTCGCGCAGGGCTACGAGGCGTATTTTCCCGATCAGCCCGACATCGTCGTGGCGCGGAACCGGGACCAGGCCGCGATTGGCGAGGCGCTGGCACAGGCACTGGCAGTGGCGCGGCAGCATGCCTGCTCCCGGATCTGGGTGATCCGTACTCACCTCTCGGCTCAAGAGAAGCTGGCCTGGAGAGTAGCGTTGCGTCAGCAGAAGATAGCCCTCGCGCGGGCCGGTCGAGCCGGCCTCGGCGTGATACGGATTGGCGGCCCGGGCTGCCGGTGAGGCTGGCCGTGGCCGGGCCGGGGTATGACCACGCCGTCCGATCTTGAAAGGCGCAGGTATCTCATGTCTTATGTTCCGGGTACGAACCGGTACCTTACCGGCCCAAGTCGCGGTTTGGTCGGATAGTCTCCGCAGCCATGGGCACCGGAACGACCACGGAGGGCAACCCGCCTACGCAGCCCAGCCAGCCGGGCCAGCCAGAGCAGACCGCGGCCCAGTCAGACGCGAACCAGGGCGCGGGCAGGTGGCGGAACCCGCACCTGATCGCGGTCGGCGCGCTGACCCTGGTGATGGCCGCGCTCTATTGCGTGTTCGCGCTGGCGCAGTTGTACAGGTTCCGGACGTCGTCGTACGACCTGGTGATCTTCGATGAGGCGGTGCGGTCGTACTCGCACTTCCTGCCGGGAACCTCGATCATCAAGGGCCTGCACAACGGCTTCGGCCCGCACTTCTCCGAGCTGGGCGATCACTGGTCGCCGATCCTCGCGGCGCTGTCCCCTCTCTACTGGATCTATAGCGGCCCGCAAACCCTGCTGGTAGCGCAGGCGGTGCTTTTCGCGCTCGCGATCCCGCCACTGTGGGTGTTCACGCGGCGGGCGTTCGGGGGCGGGCGCAAAGCGACCGTGGCCGCTTATCTCGTCTCCGTCGCCTACGCGCTGAGCTGGCCGATCGCCTCGGCCCTGGCATTCGACTTCCACGAGGTGGCATTTGCCCCGCTGCTCATCGCGATCGCGCTGGAGCGGCTGCAGGCGGGCCGGCTGCGTACGGCCCTGATCGCACTCACGGCCCTGCTCCTGGTCAAGGAGGACATGGGCCTGCTGGTGGCCGGTATAGGCATTTATCTCGCCGTGGCGCGGCCACGGGTAGTGCGCAGGCAGTTGCTGGTCGGCTGCATCCTGATCGTCGCGGGCCTCCTGGACACCGTCATCGCGACCTACGTCCTCATCCCGGCGTTCGGCGGGCGCTCGGACTACTACTGGGCGTACACAGCCCTTGGCGCCAATGGCCAGCAGGCCGTCGGGCACCTGATCACCCATCCGATCAGTTCGCTGAAGCTCCTGATCACGCCCCGGGTCAAGCTGGTGACGATGCTCTGGCTGTTCGGCGCGTTCTGCTTCCTGCCGCTGCGGTCGCCGATCGCGCTGGCCACAATCCCGCTGCTGCTCGAGCGGATGATGGCGAACCTGTTCGGTAACTGGTGGGTCACGTCTTACCAATACAACGCCTACCTGGTGGTCATCCTGGCGTGCGCGGCCGTGGACGGCGCCGCCCGGCTGGACCGGTCGCTGCTCTTCCGGCGTTACCTCGCAGGCGGGCGCGCCGGGCAGCTGGAATCGCCGGAGGCCGCCGCGGCGGACGGGCAGGACACTGGCCGGGTCCCCGAGCCCCGGGCCGGCAGAGGCACGCCAGGGACGGTGGCGCTTGGCTGTGCGGCCGCGATGTGCGCGGTCGCGGTCTTCCTCCTCCCCCGGTTCGGCTTCGGACCTGCCCTGCACCCGTCGTTCTACCGGCGCACCCCCGCCGAGAAGGCGGAGGCCGCCGTGGCGGCCGCGGTCCCGAGCGGCGTTGTCGTCGCGGCCACGAACAACGTCGGCCCGGCGCTGTCGTCCAGGGACACGGTCCTGCTGTGGGACGGCGACGGCGGGACGCCGCCGCTGGGGGCGCCCTGGGTCGTGGCCAACGTCCGGGCGCTGCAGTTCACCTTCCACAGCGTGCTCGAGCAGAAACAGCGCGTGGCGCTGCTCGAGCGCAGCGGCTACCGGGTCGTCTTCCGGCGCCGCGGCTACATCGTGCTGCATCGGAGCGGGCCGCCGAGAATCGCGGCCAGCGTTCCGTTTAAGGTGAAGCCGCGATGAGCGTTAGGGCCAGGTCGGCCGCCGGTTCGGCGGCGGGCAACGTCGCCGGCGGTGACCAGGCGACAGCGCCGCCAGACGCCGCAGGGCGGCTGCTCGGGCGGCTGTCCGTGCTGCCAGCGCTGCTGGTGATGGCGTGGCTTCTGGTCGGCCTGCCGCTGCTGCTCGTGGGTGTTTTCACGCCCCTGGCGATGCTGCTGCTTTCGGTGCCGCTGGCGGCGGTCCTGGTGGTAATCGGCCTGCGCTGGCTGCCCGGCCGGTGGCCGGGTGCGGGTGCGGCGCCCTCGCCCGGGCAGGCCCGGACGCCATGGTGGGTCGTTATCGCCGTGGTTGCGATCGCGATCGCGTTCGGCGTCGATCAGATGATCTACCACTCCCAGTTCATCATCGTGACCCGCGACCCGGCGTCCTACATCCAGTTTGCGAACTGGATCTCGAAGCACGGCTCGCTGCCGATACCGCAGGACACCGCGGCCTTCGGCGGCACCCATCATGGGCTCACGTTCTCCAGCTTCGCCTATTACCAGGTGGGGAACTCGGTCGTGCCGCAGTTCATGGCCGGCCTGCCGATGGTCCTGGCCGGCGGGTTCTGGATCGGCGGCGTGACCGCAGCGGTGGCGATGGCCCCGATACTCGGCGCATGCGCCGTGCTCACGTTCGGCGGCCTGGCGGCCCGGCTCGCCGGGCCGCGCTGGGCCCCGCTCGCGGCGCTTATCCTCGCGGTATCCCTGCCCGAGGAGTTCACCAGCCGCTCCACCTACAGCGAGCCGCTCGCGCAGATCCTGTTCCTCGGCGGGCTCTGCCTGGTCATCGACTCGCTCGGCGAGGACAGGGCCGGCGCCAGGGTGATCGCCGCGCTCGGCGGCCTGGCCCTCGGTCTGACGCTGCTGGTGCGCATCGACGGGGCAAGCGACATTCTGCCGGTGATCCCCTACTGCGGCATCCTGCTGGTCGGCCGCTCGCGGCGGGCGGTGCCGCTGATCGGCGGGCTGGTAGTTGGCGGGCTGTACGGCAGCGTCGACGGACTGGTGCTGAGCCGGCCATACCTGGCCAGCATCAAGAGCTCGCTGGTGCCGCTGGCGCTGATCACTGGCGTCGTGATCATCGCCACGCTGGCGGTGATCGCGTGGCGCTGGGACAAGGGCCTGCCCAAGATACGCGGCAAGTGGCTGCCCAACGCCGCGGCCGCGCTGACGTTCGTGATAGTGATCGGCTTCACGATCCGCCCGTACTTCCAGACGGTGCGCCGCAACTCCGGCAAGTTCTTCGACTCCATCATCGCCGGCTACCAGCGAGCCGATCACGTGCCGGTCCAGCCAGAACGCCTGTACTACGAGATCAGCATGCACTGGGTCTTCTGGTACATAGGCCTGCCCGCGGTGGTGCTCGGCACGATCGGGGCGGCTCTGCTCGCCCGCAGGTGCCTGCGCGGGCAGGCGCCGACGTGGGTGCTGCCCCTGATGATCTTCGCGTGGGCCATCGTCACCACGCTGTACGACCCCGCGATTACGCCAGACCACCCGTGGGCGAGCCGTCGGCTCGTGCCCACCGTGCTGCCCGGCTTCATCCTGCTGGCGGTCTGGGGGGCGGACTGGCTGCTCGACCGCGTCCGCCGGATGGATGTACCGCGGGGGCTGTACGTGAGCCTCGCCGCCTGCGGTGTGGCGGTCCTGCTGCTGCCCGCGGTGATTACCACGTTCGGCCTGCGGGTCCGGTCCGGCGGCCCGGTCGGGATCCGGATCGCGGCGGTGGGCCTGGCGTTCAAGACCACCTACGGCGGGGAGATCCCGGCGGTGAATACCATGTGCGCGGCGATCCCGCGCGACGCATCGGTCGTCTTCATCGACAGCGGCGGTGGCGGCGAGGCCAGCAGGCTCGCCGAGGTCGTCCGCGGGATGTGCGGCGTCCCGGTGGCGGAGATCGACCGTGCGCACGTCGCCAGCACCGAGCAGGTCCTGCGGGGCATCGAGCGGGCGGGCAGGCGCCCGGTCTTGCTGGCCGGCACGCAAAAGCCCCTTGTCCAGTTCGGGGCCCCGATCCGGCAGATCATGCGGCTGCGCAGCACCCAGGACATGAACGCGCTCACCGCCCCGCCGCTGCACACCATTCCGTTCAAGGTAACCGTCTGGATGTCGGAGCCCACGCCATGACCGCCTCTCTCGACGGCTTCGATGCAGAACCTTCGCAAACGGTAGTAACCTCGGCGGCTGTGAATGTTCCGTCGGAGTCCCAGCTCGACAGTCCCTACGTCTCGATCGTCCTGCCGTGCTACAACGAACAGGACCACGTCGTCGCCGAGGTGACCCGGATCTGCGCCGCCATGGACACCAGCGGCTACACCTACGAGCTCCTTGCCTACGATGACTCGTCGACCGACGAGACGCTCGCCCGCCTGTATGAGGCCGCGCCGAGCTTCCCGCATCTGCGGGTCGTGCACTTCCACCGCAACGGGGGCGCGGGCACCGTGCGCCGGATCGGCACTCAGCAGGCCCGCGGCGAGATCGTGGTGTGGACCGACGCGGACATGACCTACCCGAACGAGCGCATCCCCGAACTCGCCCAGATGCTCGAGAAAGACCCGACGCTGGATCAGGTCGTGGGGGCGAGGACCAGCGAGGAGGGCACCCACAAGTTCCTGCGGGTGCCGGCCAAGTTGTTCATCCGCAAGCTCGCCGAGGTGCTGACCAACTCCCAGATCCCGGACCTGAACTCTGGGCTGCGCGCATTCCGGCGCAAGGTCGCGCTGCCGTATCTGAGGCTGCTGCCGCCGGGATTCTCCTGCGTCACGACGATCACCATCGCCTTCCTGTCCAACCAGCATGACGTGCGTTACATCCCGATCGAATATTCGAAGCGGTCGGGCACGTCCAAGTTCCGCTTTGTCAGGGACGCATACCGCTACATCCTCCAGGTGCTGCGGATGGTGATGTACTTCAACCCGCTCAAGGTGCTGATGCCGCTCGCGCTGTTCCTGATCGGCCTCGGCATCGCCAAGGGGATCTACGACATGGTCGTGCATCCCTTGCTGTTCGCGGTCAACACCGTGCTGATCTTCGTGAGCGGGCTGATCATCGGGTCGCTCGCGCTGCTCGCCGACCTCATTGTCCGATCCAGGGGGGATACGTGATCCGGGGCGGCAAGGCCGCGCGCTTAGAGAGGGCGGAACGACTTGCGCCTAGAGGACACGATTCCGCCCGTTCCTGATGCAGCGGAGGCGGGATCTGTGGCTGCGCCGAGAGGCTGGCCAGCCGGGATTGGCGGAGCGGTCCGGCGGCGGCTGACGCTGGAACACCTGCTCGCGCTGGTGCTCGGGCTGCTGGTCCTGGTGGTCCACGACGTGCCTTACATGCTCAGCGTTTCGTACTGGGATGACGAGTCCTGGGTGGCCGTCACCACCAAGTTCCCGCTGTCGCAGCTGCGCTTTACCACCAACAGCACGCCGATCGGCTGGACGACGCTGCTGCGTGTGGTCACCGTGGCACGGACCGAAGATGCCCGGCTCATGCCTCTTGCCTTCGCGGGCGCGGCCGTGGTGATCGCTTACTGGTTCGGGCGGCAGCTCGGCTGGCAGCAGCGCGAAGCCGCGATCGCCGCCGGAGTGCTGGCTGCGATCGGGGCCCTGCTGGTCCCGGCGATGCTGGTACGCAACGATCTGAAGCAGTACACGGCGGACGCCTGCCTGTCACTGCTCGCGCTGGGGCTGACCTCGCGGCTGGAGCGGAAGTGGTCGCGCCCGGCGCTGATCGCCCTGTCGGTGGCGGTCTGGGGCGGCATGCTGTTCAGCGACGCCGTCGCGTTCGTCGGTGCGGTGGCGTTCGCCGCCATATGCCTCGTGCAGCTTGCCCGGCGGGCCTGGCGCCGATTCGCCGAGGCGGTCGTCACCGGCGTGATCACGGCCATTCTGATGCTCGCCGTGTACAAGGAGTTCGACGCGGCCGCGGCCAAGTCGGGGCTCGTCTACAGCCCTCATTTCCGTAACTACTATTTGCCGGTCGGCAAAGGCCTTCACGCCTCCCTGGAGTTCATAACGGCGCAGTTCAGCGCCGTGCACAACATCTTCAACCTCGGGCCGGTGTGGCTTGCGGTGCCGCTGTTCGTGGCCGGGGTGGTCACCGTGCTGTGGCTGGACAGGCCCGCTACCGCCATCGCCTTGGCTGCCCTCTACCCAGAGATGATGGCGCTCTCTGCCGCGCACAAATACCCGTTCCTCGACCTGCGGAGCTCCACATTTCTGTTCGCCATCACGGCGGTCACGGCCGCGATCGGGGTGGTCGGGATTTGCATGGCGCTGCACCGGTGGCTCAAGGACTGGACGGCCATTCCGATAATCGTTGCCTCGGTGGTGGCGGTCGCGGCCTTCGCCGTCGGCGCCGGACCGTACGTGCGCATGCATTCGATCCCGAATGAGGACGAGCGGGCCCAGACGCTGTACGTTGCCGCGCACGCCAGGCCTAGTGACGTGATCCTGGTGAACCTGAACAGCAACTGGGGATTCGCCTACTACTGGCCGGTCGGCCAGCCGGCCCGCCGGACGGATCCCAGCGTGGTGCAGGACTACGAGGCGTACTTCCCGGGTCAGCCGCGCATTGTAGTGGCGTTGAACCGGGACAGCTCCGCTGTCGCCGCGGCGCTGTCGCAGGCGGTGAAGGAGTCACGGCAACGCTCCTGCAGCCCGATCTGGCTGATCCGCACGCACGTTTCCACCTCCGAGGCTGCGGCCTGGCGCGCGTCGCTGAAAAGCGAGCGACTGACGGCCACGCCGGTGGGCGTGCACGCGTTGACGATCATCCAGGTACGGGGGTCGTCGCAGTGCCGGTGAGCCTGTGGCCGTCGACGTGGAGACGTCCGTCGGCGTTACCTCCGCCGCCCGGCGGGATCACGCCGATATCGTTGCGCCACTGGAGAGTGGTACTCAGCTGTTCCCAGATCTCACCCGGCTAGTCGCCTCGGCTTCAGGAGCCGCGGGTACTTCACCGGCCTTGACACCGGGCGCGGCCAGGTGCGTGAGCGTGGCGGCGGGGTCGATGTCGAGGTAGGCGTAGCGGCGGAGTCGGTGCCGTTGCAGCCGGTACTGGGCGGACGTTCGCAGCACGCCCATGCCGTACCGGATGCTCCTCCTCAGGTTTATCGACGAGGATTCAGCCTGGTAGCGGGTCGGGCAGGACAACTCGCCGATACGAGCACCCGCCGCCAAGGCCTGGACCAGGATCTGGTTGTCGAAGACGAAGTCATCGGAGTTGCGCTCGAACGGAACTGCGCCGAGCAGGTTGCGGCTGAACGCACGCAGGCCCGTGTGGTACTCGGACAGCTTCTGGGCCAGCACGATGTTCTCGGCCAGGGTGAGGAACCGGTTGGCGACGTACTTGTAGCGGGGCATCCCGCGGGCGACCGGGCTCTGGGCGAGTATCCGCGAGCCGAGTACCAGGTCGTACTCGCCGTAGGCGATCATCGAGGCCATCGCGGGGACGAGCAGCGGCGAGTACTGGTAGTCGGGGTGCACCATCACGACGATGTCGACGCCGAGTTCGAGCGCACGCCGGTAGCAGGTCTTCTGGTTGCCCCCGTAGCCGAGGTTGCGCTCGTGGCTGATGGGCTCGAGGCCGAGCCTGCCGGCCAGCGCGACCGTCTCGTCGGTGCTGGCGTCGTCGACAAGCACGACCTCGTCGACCACGCTGCGGTCCAACTCCGACAGTGTGCGCGCCAGCGTGGCCTCGGCGTTGTAGGCGGGCATCACGACAGCGATTCTGCGACCGTTGAGCACGTGGGCATTATAGGAACGCGCGGTCCCGTTTGATGCATAAATGCCCCATGCGCGCTTTCTCCGGGCCACGATCGGCCTGATGCCATACTGGGCGCCGTGGAAACCGTCTCGAACCGCTCCGGGTCCGCCGACTCCGGCCTTCACCGGAGGCATGAGGCCCCATCCGCGCGGCCGCCGGCCGCGCTGGCGGGCTGGCTCGAGGCGCTAGGGGTGGCGCTGTCGCCGGCCTTGGCGGCGCTGGTGCTGCGGCTCCGGCTGATGGCGCCGAGCGATCTGCCCGACCCGGCCATGCACACGATCTACATCATCGACCCGCGCCAGGTTTTCGCCCGCTATACAGCCATTTATGAGCCCACCGCCCGGCTGCGGGAGAGCACGAGGGTCGGGTTCCTGGTGCCGGCCAGGCTGGCCTACCTTGCCTTCGGTCCGGCGGCCGGGTTCTTCGTGATGCGCTACGTGCTCGCGCTGATCGCGGTGGCCCCCGTCTACCTGCTGCTGCGCCGTCTCTACGGCCGCCCAGCCGGGCTGGTCGGAGTCCTGGTGGTGCTCTCCTCGCCGGTGCTGGTGACCGCGTGGGGAACGGACTACCCGGATTCCGCCGTCGTGTCGTACGCCGCCGGCGCCCTGGCGTGCCTGGCGATGCCGTGCTCGGCGCGGTGGCGGCGCGGATGGCTGGCCGGGGCCGGGGTGCTGCTCACGCTCGCGGTGTGGTCGCACGGGGTCGCGGTGCCCCTGGTGGGGGCGACGATGGTTGCCTATCTGGCGGTGCGGCTCATGCGGGACCGGGCAGGGCTGCTTGGTGACCTGGTTCTGCTGGCCGGGGTTGCAGCGACCGTCACCGTCCTGCTGATCGGGGCCTCCGCGGTGCTGATCGGCCACGCCAACTTCATCGCGACCAGCTGGCAGGCCTACCGCTACCTGTCCCAGCCGTCGCAGGTCGTCCAGTGGCACTCGTCGAACTGGCGTTGGGCGCCGTACGTGGCCTACCTGCTGGTGCCTCCTGCCGTGCTCGCCGGGTTCGCGGTCGCCGTGGCCCGCCGCGGCCGCGCGGTGGCCACCCCCGTGCTGATGGTCGGCGTGATGTTCGCCACGGTGCTGGTGGTCTACATCGGGCTGCAGTTCTTCGGCACCGTGCAGACCCTGGAGGAGCACTACTTCTCTTCCACCCTGTGGGCCGCGGTCTGCCTGGCGTTCGCGATCACCGTTGCCGAACTGGCCCGCCCGCTCTCGGACCGCCCGGTCGCCCGGTGGCTGCCCGCCGCAGTGCTGCTGGCCGTCCCGCTCTGCTACGAGGCCGACCCGCACGTGCCCTCGTTCGGGTGGGCACCGTTCGGCGCGATCCTGGCAGCGGCCGTGATCGCGGCGGCCGCCGCGGCGCGCTGGTGCGCTAGGCTCACCCGGCCCCTGGTCGCTGCCGTCGGCCTCGGGGCGGCGCTCGTCGCGTTCGCCGGCGCCAGCCTGGTGCTCACGGTCGCGCCGATCCCGGCTCACCGGACGCTGCCCGATACCGTGTTCGACCCGCCTCCTGCCTATGCCTCCGCGCTCGGCGGCGGCTGGGCGACCTACCTTGACAGCTACCGGATCGCCGCCGCCCTGCCGCTGTTCGCGGGCCCGGCCGCGTACCCGGGCGAGCAGATCCTCACCTGGTGGCCGATCTCCGAGAGGAGCCCGAGCCCGTTCACTGAGTACGCCGGGATGTACCACGGCATCTTCAACACGCTGCCCAGCAACCCGCCGGACCTCACCGCGGCCGGCCGCGCGATGCTGAGGGCCAGGCGTCCTGCCGAGGTGCTGCTGTATGGCACCTCGGCGGCGTCGTTCCCCACGGCGCTGCGCAATCTCAGCCGTTTCGAGCCGACGCTGGTGCGCACCACACTGCTGCGCAGCGGTCCACTGGTCCTGCATGTCTGGCTGATTCGGCTGGAAAGGTACTACAACGCGCAGACCGCCCATTAGCCGCATCATCCCGCGCTAAGGTCTGGTGGACTGGCGGTAATTGGGCCCGGAGGAATGGTGAGCGACACCGATCTGTCTATGGACAGCTATCAGCGTGGGCCGACGGCCGTGCCGTGGCGCGCCTGGCTGGGGTGGTTAGCGGCCTTCCTGCTGATCGGGGCCGGCTGGGCACTGGTGACGCCGCTCGATCAGGTCCCGGACGAGGCGGATCACGTCTACCGCGCGGCGGCCGTGGTCCGCGGGGAGATCTTCCCGCACCTCGTCACTTATGACCATGGCACGGGAGCGATCACGAACGTCCCGGTAAGCCTTATGCGGCCGGCCTATCCCGGCCCGTGCGGCAGGTTCCCGCGTGCCTCGTGCTCGTTCGCCTCGGCGCCACCGGGCCAGGTCACGGTCGTCACCGGCGAGGGCCGGATGTTCCCGTTCTACTACGCGCTAGTCGGCTGGCCTTCTCTGCTGTCCGCCGGCCGTGCCGGCTGGTACCTTATGCGGCTGGATAACGCCGTTCTGTGTGCGCTCATGCTGGCGACCGCTGCCGTCGTCGTGATGTCGCTGCCGAGGCGGCCACTGGTGCTCGCCGCAGCCTTGCTCGTGGGGCTGACTCCTGACGCTCTCTCGCTGACCGGAGCCGTGAACTCGAGCGCGCTGGAAGCGGCCGCAGCGGTGTGCTACTGGGCGGTGCTCCTTGCCCTGATCCACGGCAACTCCGCCTTGAACCGCCGGCTTCTGGCCGTCGTCGGGGTGGCCGCCACCCTCGTGCTGAGCCTGACCCGTGAATATGACTGGTTGTGGGCGGCACTGGCGATGGTCTTGGTGCTCGCCACCGCGGGCATCGAGCAGCGGCGATCCTTCCTGCGGTCGGGGGTGGGGCGAGGCATGCTCCTCGTCATTGCCGCGTCGGCGGCCGTGACCGAGCTGTGGTCGTTCCGCTTCAAGTCCTATCAGGTCTTCCCCATGTTCCCGAAGCCGCTGAGCCTGGCCGAGGCGCTGCGCCACAGCGTGGCGATGGCGCCGATCCAGATCCGGGAGACTCTCGGCTACCTCTCCTGGGACACGGTGCAGCCTCCGGCGGTGGCAGCGGCGTGCTGGGCCCTCGCCGTGGCCGCGATGGTGGTGATTGGCTTCGCCTTGAGCCGGCGCGCGGGACTGCTCGTCCTCGTGGGGCTGGCATTCGTCGTCGGCATACCGTTCGTGATGACCCTGGCTGGCTCTCTGCATCCCATGATCGGCGAGTGGCTGGGGCGTTACACGCTGCCGCTGGCGGTCGGCGTCCCCCTGCTGGCCATCGCCCGCGGCCCCGCCGCTCACGCCGAGCGCAAGGTCGTGATCGCGCTGGCGTCGGCCGTCCTGATCCTCGTCCTCTGCGGTCAGGCGGCGGTCTACTCGCACGCTTGGACGGTGTTCCTCACCGTGCCGCCGGCCACGCCGTTCGTCGCCGCGCCCGGGCCCACGCCGCATCTGGACGCGCTGATCGGCTCGCTCTTCCTGCTCCTGGGTGCGCTGGGCATCCTGGGCAGCATCCTCTGGGCCGAGTTCGGCGGCCCGTCGGCGCGCCCAGCGCCGGAGACGAGCCGCTCCGGCGCGGCGTCCCCCGCACCCTCTGCATAGGGCGCGAGCCGGGCTAGGGCGCGAGCCGGGCTAGGGCGCGAGCCGGGCCAGCACCACGAGCCCGGTCCCGGTATTCGGGAATGCCCGCTGCAGCACCCGGAACGGCGCGGTTCCCCATTTGTTGACCGTGCCGATCATGCTGCCAGACGGCTGAAGCAGTCGGCCGGACCCGGCGGTGCGCTCAGCCAGGGACTGGCCAGCCGACGCGGCCAGCCGGCGCCGCGCGATCTGGTTGCGGGCCGCCTCCAGCAGGTAGCCGAGCGGGAAGCCGTACTGGCGTATCTGGATGTCGGTGAAGCCGCAGCGGGTGAGCAGTGCGGTCATCACCGCGGGATCATAGCGACGGAAATGACCGGCCATCTCGTCGGCCTTTGCGTACCGATGCTGGTGCGCCGGTACCGACAGCAGCAGCCACCCGCCGGGCCGTAGCCGGGTCGCCCAATCCTTCAGCGTGGTTGCGTCGTCCTCAATGTGCTCGAGGACCTCGAATGCGCATACCAGGTCGAACCGCTCATCGTCGAGCGCGCCGACCGCTACGTTGCGGACTTCGCCGCCGCCTGTCGCGCTGACCCGCCGGTTAGCCACCGCCCAGGATGTCTGGTCGGGTTCGACACCCAGGTAGCGGTAACGCTGCGCCAGCCTGGCTCCCAGCGAGCCTTGTCCGCAGCCGACCTCCAGCACGTCGGTAATCCCGGCCGGCAGCATGTGAGTGATCACGTCAAAGCGCAGCCAGGCGTTCGGTGTCAGCGGAGCCACCACATCGACGTTCGCCCTCGGCCGCGTTGCGGCGGAACTGGAGACCATGCCGAACTCCTCACCATGAAGATCGCGTGACGTGGCGGCGCCAGCCCGGACGAGCTTGTCAGTCAGCGGAGCCACGATTTGCTCGGGCGCGAATTGCTGCCGGGCCAGCCTATGAGCCTCGCGGCGCAGCCGGGTCAGCTCGGCCCGGTCACCAGCCAGCCGCAGCAGTGCGGCGGCTAGCTTCTCCGGGTCACCCGGCGGCACCAGGACGGCAGCGGAGCCCAGGGCACGCCGTTGCGGCGCGGTGTCCGAGGTCACGATCGCGCACCCGGCGGCAGCACCCTGAAACACCTTATTCGGCACCACCCGGAGCGCCTTGTCCCCGGTGCCGAAGATCCCGAGGCATACCTCGTGGCTGGCTACCAGGGCGGGCAACTCGGCCGCCGGTACCCAGTCCAGCCAGCGAACTGCGCTGTTGGCCGCGGCGGCGGCCCGCGCCTGCGCCGCGTCCTGGCCGCCGCCCACCATCGTGATCTCAATCGGCGCCCCGGCGATCCGGCTCAGCGCGGCGCCGATGACCGGGGTGCCCTGCAGCGGGGTGTACAGGCCGTAGAACACCACCCGCAGCGGTCCGGGCGGGTCGTCGCTGGTGGCCGTCGGGTCGCTGGCGGCCGTCGGGTCGCTGGCGGTCGTCGGGTCGCTGGTGATCGGCCGCGCCGCCTCGTACCACGCCGCCGGCGCGCCCACCGGGACCAC
>Ga0070764_10000424_pt1 | contig 16582 bp, 17 predicted proteins | sample HubBroMetageWRM4_FD_67287 | JGI IMG/M metagenome (GOLD analysis project Ga0070764, IMG submission 67287) | Warmed soil microbial communities from the Hubbard Brook experimental Forest, New Hampshire - Hubbard Brook CCASE Soil Metagenome WRM 4 | ecosystem: Environmental > Terrestrial > Soil >... | reverse complement strand
CTAACCTCTGACCTTCTATTCTGTCCAGCGACGGAACAGCAACGCGCCATTTGTGCCGCCGAAGCCGAATGAATTTGACATGGCGTAGGCGAAGTCGGTTTTGCGTGCCTGGTTGGGGACGAAGTCCATGCCTTCGGTTTCCGGGTCCTGACTCTCTAGATTGATGGTTGGCGGCAGAATCTGATCGCGCAGTGCGAGCACCGTTACTCCTGCCTCTAAACCGCCGGCTCCGCCGAGGAGATGGCCGGTCATTGATTTGGTGGAACTCACTGGAACTGTCTTTCCAAACAAATTCCTTATGGCATGCGCTTCGAGCGTGTCGCCGATTGGCGTCGAGGTGCCGTGGGCGTTCAGATAGCCGACAACGCTGGGATCGAGTTTCGCGTCGCGCAGCGCATTGCGCATAACGCGAAATCCACCTTCGTGCTCAGGCGCGGGCTGCGTCATGTGGTAGGCGTCCGCGGACATGCCATATCCGACGATTTCCGCCAGGATGGGAGCGCCGCGTCGGCGGGCGTGTTCGAGTTCTTCGAGAACCATAATGCCAGCGCCTTCACCCATCACGAAGCCATCGCGATCTTTGTCCCAGGGACGGCTGGCCCGCGCGGGATCGTCGTTGCGCGTGGAGAGCGCGCGCATGGCGGCGAAACCACCGATGCCCATGGGCGTGATCGCGGCCTCCGAGCCTCCGGCAATCATTACATCGGCGTCGCCGTGCTGAATAATACGAAAGGAATCGCCGATGGAATGGGCGCTAGTGGTGCAGGCGGTGGCCGTCGCTTCGTTGGGACCCTTGGCTCCGAAGCGCATGGAAACATGGCCGGCGGCAAGGTTGACGATGGCGGCAGGAATAAAGAATGGGGAGATCTTGCGCGGACCGCCTTCGATTAGCGCGGAGTGCTCGCGTTCGATCACATCGAATCCGCCGATACCCGAGCCGATGTGGACGCCGACGTTCTCGGCATTTTCCGGCGTGACTTTGAGCTCCGACATCTTCATCGCTTCATCGGCGGCGGCGATGGCGAAGTGAATGAAGCGGCCCATCTTCTTCACTTCTTTTTTTTCGATGAATTGGAAGGGATCGAAATTGCGTACCTCGGCGGCAATACGACAGGCAAATGCCGAGGTGTCGAACCCCGTAATGCGATCGACGCCGCTCTTGCCGGCGAGCAGTGCTTGCCACACCGCTTCGGTAGAATTGCCCACCGCGCAAATCAAGCCGATGCCGGTAATTACGACCCGTCTTGCGGAAGTACTAGCCAAATTACTTGCCTGCCTTGGCGTGCTTGCCAATGTAGTCAACGGCGTCCGAGACGGTGCGAATCTTCTCGGCGTCTTCGTCGGGAATTTCGATATCGAAGGCCTCTTCAAAGGCCATCACAAGCTCGACTGTGTCGAGCGAATCGGCGCCCAGGTCATCCACGAATGAAGCGCTGGGGGTAACCTCGCCCTCGTCCACGCCCAACTGCTCAACAATAATCTGTTTCACTTTTTCATCAACGGCTGCCATGTTTTCCTCGTTTCAAGTCTGGGAATCGCGAGCCCGGGTTGCGGGCCGGCGTTTAATGATACGACTGCATGTTGATCACATCTTGCTCAATGGAACGAATGAAGTCGAAACCAGTAGTCTAAAAGGGATCGGGAAAGTATGCAAAGGAAGTACGGGAAGAAAACTAGTTTGTGGGGAGATCACTCAAGAATCCTAACTGGCGGCGGGGAGTGGGGTCAAACGTTCAGCCAGTGGAGCGACGGGCGCCTCGCCCGTCAAAGTTGGGCTCTGTGATGTGTCGTGGTTGGTTGTGGCCGGGCGGGGACGCCCGGCTCTCCACCGGCTCAAGTCAACGACATCACTTTGAATATTCGTCCCTCAGCTGTGTCTGCCGGCTGGTCATCGGGATCGCGCGTCCCTGAATGAAGACTTGTTTCACGTCGGTCTTGACGTCCAGCGGATCGCCGTTCGCCATCACGACATTTGCGGTTTTTCCGACATCGAGCGAGCCGAGTTGGTCGGCGACTCCCCAGACTTCCGCGGCATTGAGGGTGATTGCCTTGAGCGCTTCGTCGTAGGGGAGGCCGAAGGCGATGGCGAATCCAGCTTGGTCGGGTAGATTGCGAACATTGTGCGCTGAGTAAGACGCAAAGACGATCTTGACGCCACGTTTGTAGAGTTGCGCCGGAAGGCTGTAAACCGTGTCGTAGCGCTCGTCTTCCTTCGGAGCTTCGTAGATTGGCCCAACGATCACGGGCACCTTGAGGCTGGCCACATAGTCGAGAACTGGCTGCGAGTGGGCTATGTGATTCAGCACAAACTTCAGTTTGAACTCGTTCGCGAGACTGACAGCGGTTTGCAGATCGCTTGGGCTCTCGGCAGCGAGCACGATCGTTTTCTTGCCTTCAAGATAAGGGATCAGTGCTTCCAATTTGAGATCGCGCTTGGGAGCCAGCGGCTCCGGCTTTTTATTCTGAGCCGCATCGGCTTTCTTGCGTTCGTAGTCGGTCAACTTTGATTTGTAGTCCTGGGCATCGATAAAAGCCTGGCGCAATTGCGTCGCTAGGCCCATGCGCGTTGATGGGAATTTGCGCTTATCGAAACCTCCTTTATTGCGGCGCTCGTCACCGGTGAAATTGAGCGGCATGGCATTGTCGCGAATCAGAAGCATCTCAGTGGCATTGGCTCCGGCAAGTTGGATGAAAGAATCCTGGCCGGGCAGCGTGTCTCCGCCTTCGGGAGCGACAACTGCATTGGTGATTCCATTCAGACGCGCGACCGGGATCAATGCCGACTCGGCGTGAAATGCCTCGGCGGTGTGCATGTGCGGCATGATCTCGTCGCTCAATTCGACCAGATCATTGGTCATGTTTTCAGCGGAGATTTCGGTGAGGCCAAGCTGCGTTTCGGAATCGATCAGGCCGGGATAAATAGTCATTCCGGTTGCGTCGATGACTTGTGCACTACTTGGGATATTGACGGAACTCGCGGCACCGACGGCAGTAATCTTTCCGCCTAGCATGACGATTACGCCGTTTTCGATTGCTCCGTGAGTTACGGTCAACAACTTGCCGCCCTTGAGGGCTATGGGTTTGTCCTGGGTGAATCCAAACGTTGAAAGCGTCGAAAAGACAAAGATCAAAACCAAGGTCAAAGGCAGCGGACAGGAGTGTCCGCTCCACACGGGCTTAGCTGATGGCTGACGGCTGATGGCTGAGCACTGCATCACTCTCCCTCCTTGTAATGCGTGGTTCCGAGGCCTGGCTGCGAGCGATCGAAGTAGACTTCACCATCGATCCAAACTTTTTCGGGCGCACCGGTTGTCGACAGCGGATATCCATCCCAGATCACGAGATCGGCATCCTTGCCGACATCAATGGAACCGACGCGATTATCCACGCCAATGATCCAGGCGGGATTCAGCGTGATCATCTTCAATGCTTCGTCTTCAGTGGCGCCGCCATAACGGATCGTCTTGGCAGCTTCCTGATTCAGGCGGCGAGTGTAATCCTCGGAATCGCTCTTGATCGCGACCTTCACACCCTTACGCATAGCCATCACGGCATTCCACGGGATCGCGTCCCAAGCCTCTTGTTTAAAGCCCCACCAGTCGGCGAACGTTGCTATGCCGACGTTGTTGGCCGCGAGTTGGTCGGCGACTTTGTAAGCCTCGAGTGCGTGGTGAAAGGCGCGGAGGTTGTAACCAAATTCTTTGGCCATCGCCATTTCCGTCAACATCTCGTCGGCGCGATAGCAGTGTATCTGCACCATGAGTTTGCCGCGCAGAACGTCCGCGAGAGCTTCGAGCTTCAGGTCGCGCTTGGGAGGCGAGGCATCCTTATCGCCGCGCTTGACCTTGTCGTTATAAGCGTCCCACTCGCGCATGTAGTCCTGCGCCTCGACAAGCGCTTGTCGCTGGACGGCAAAATTTCCCATGCGGGTCGAAGGCAATTGATCGCGGCTGCCGTAAACGCGCTTGGGATTCTCGCCGCTCGCAAATTTGATCGATCCCGGCGCATTCGGAAAAAGCATTGCATCGCGTGTGTCACCGTACTTGTGCTTGATAACGACGGCCTGCCCGCCGATCATGTTGGCTGATCCATGCAACAGCAGCGACGTGGTAACGCCGCCAGCCAGGGCGCGGTAGATGGCCTTATCCTGATAATCGAAGGCGTCTTTCATCATCATCTGCGGAGTCACAGGGCTCGTGGCTTCGTTGACGTCGTCATCGAGCGCAATGTGGGAGTGGCAATCGACGATGCCCGGGGTCAGGTACTTTCCTCCAGCATCGATGACAGTCGCGCTGGAGGGCGCGTTCACGTTTTCACCGACCGCAGCGATCTTGCCATCCTTGATGTAGATGGATCCATTCTTGATATTGCCGTGGGTCACGGTCATTATGGTGGCGTTCTTAATGACGATGTCAGAATGGGATTGGGCGAAAGCAAGCGATGCGCAGGCGGTTATAAGACAGAGAAGAATTGTAATTTTTAGTAGTCGCACGGAATCTCCTTGAATCACGGAAACAGGGGATTGTAGGCGTGGGTGGGTGGAGGGGTCAAACAAATAGCGCAGGGTATGAGCAGGCGAAAAGGGGACAGATTTTTTCGCGATTTCGTTTCTTCTTCCGCGCCCTTCAAACTAGGCTGTGAGGTTGTAAATCAAGCCGTATGGATCCTTAACATAACATCTGGGGAAATGCGGCTCGTCTTTGACGATCTCACAACCATTTTTAACAAGTCGTGCTTTGGCATTCTCAACACTGTCGACCGTTACTTCCAAAACCGGTCCGAGCGCCGGGCCGGGCTCGATGAAAAGGTTGATGTGCTTGCCATGGAGACCGATCATCTTAGGGTTATTGTCGGTGATCTCAAAACCGAGGTTCTCGACATAAAAACGCGCAGCCTTCTGCGTGTCTTGCGCTTGAATCAAGATGTCTGAACCGAACTTGTTTGCCATGACTTTATCCTCCCGGCGCGATGATCCTACAACTTCCCTGCAACTTGCAAGCTGACCAAGCTCCCACGATGAGCTGGGAGCGAAGAGCTGCGCGATTCTTGTTTCTAGTTCATGACGGCGAGTTCAGGGTGGTTGCGCGCGAGCTTAAGTCATGTCAGGATTTCGACGTGAAGACTCCTACATTGTTGCTTTTGGTTTTGCTTGCTTTGGCATCGACTGGGGTTGCCGCGGATTGTCCAAAGGATCAACCGAAGAACGAAGCGGCGCTCGTTCAACTCGAACAGAACTGGGCTGCCGCACTCAGCCGCAAAGACGCTGACACCGTCGCTTGCATGCTCGCCAAAGAATTTGAAGATGCCGCGCCTGATGGCTCGTTGCACACTCGCACCGAGACGCTCGAGCTAATTCCGCACAGGAAATCGGGCACGAATCAACTCTCGGAAATGCGGGCGCACGTCGAGGGTGACTCCGGATTCACGCGCGGATTAGCCACTTTGGTGGATGCTTCCGGCAAGGTGGTGGCACGTGTTCGCTTCACCGACGTCTTCACTTACCGTGATGGCCGCTGGCAGGCGCTTGCCGGGCAGGAATCGCTTGTACCCGAGGTGAGCTACTAGATGCGCGCTGTCGTGCAGCGCGTGAGCCACGCTCGTGTACTTGTAAATGTTGAGAGCACTGGCGAAATCGACCTTGGCCTGCTGGTGCTGCTTGGCGTGGGCGCGGACGATACGCGCGCTGAGGTCGATTACATTGCTGAGAAAATCATTGGCCTGCGCATTTTTGAAGATCCCGCAGGAAAGATGAATTTATCCATCGCTGAGGTTGGCGGCTCGCTGCTCGTGGTTTCGCAGTTTACTCTTTACGGAGACGTGCGCCGCGGCAAGCGTCCGTCGTTCGACGCAGCTGCTCCTCCTAAGCTGGCGAGCGAACTCTACGAGTATTTTGTGGAGAAAATCCGCATCGTCGGTCTGCGCTGTGAAACTGGACGCTTTCAGGAGACCATGCAGGTCGAACTGGTGAACGAAGGGCCGGTCACGATTTTGTTGGATTCTGCAAAGCTCTTTTAATAGAAAATCTCCGCTAGCTCTTCGAAGGTGCTCAAGTCCAGTCTGTAAGAATCTCCAAACTAGAAGCTCGTGCTTGCCAGGTCATGACTCTTGACAACAATATACATTGCAATACATAGTATGCATATGAAGGAGCGCGACGCGCGCGATCAAGAGACTGGCGACAAATGGGAAGTACAACTCCGAAAAGGCTGTCTGGAACTCGCCATCCTGGCTGCATTGTGGGATGGAAGACGTTATGGGCTGGAGATTTTGCGGCGGCTGGAGAGCGATTCCGATTTGATCGTATCGGAAGGCACTGTGTATCCGTTGCTCAGCCGGCTAAAGACGCTTGGCCTCGTACGTAGCGAATGGGTCGAGTCTGATGCCGGGCATCCGCGGAAATATTACGCCCTCACTCCGGCTGGGAAACGACGAGCGCTCGAGATGACGCGGATCTGGGCTCGCTTCTCGTCCAGTATGGGCAAATTGCTCGCTCCACTCGCGAAGGAGACCAGATGACCATGAGCGGTGACTCGCAGCAGAGAATCGACGCATATTTTGGCCAGTTGCGCGCCCGACTGCGCGGCATTAAGGATGAGGAAGTCCGCGAAATCGTCGAGGAATTGCGCAGTCACGTTGTGGACAAAGCGTCCGCTTTCGGAGAAGTAACGCCTGCTGGAGTTGATGCGGCGCTGGCCGCGCTCGGCAATCCGGAAGAACTAGCCAGCCAGTATCTGACCGATAACTTGTTGGCGCGGGCCGTGGTCAGCCAGTCGCCGCTGCAGATTCTCAGAAGTTTGTTCCGCTGGGCTAGCTTTAGCGTCGCTGGCTTCTTTGTGCTGCTCGGCTCCCTCATCGGTTATTTCTTCGGAGTCGTTTTCATTCTCGTGGCGTTGTTGAAGCCACTTCATCCGCATACTGCGGGATTGTGGGCTTTTCCGAGTAGCAGCGGTGATTTTGAGATGTCTTTTCGACTTGGATTCGGGGTTGTGCCGCCAGGAGGCAGGGATGTCCTGGGCTGGTGGATCGTACCGATCGGAATGGTAGTGGGATGCGGGCTCGTGATGCTAACGACGCACATTGCGGTCTGGTTTGTGCGGCAATACAGGAAATCGCGGGTGACGCCTCAAGGCTGATCGAGCGAAAGAAGGAGGAACAGAAGAAGAAGCTCATGGGTAAATCTACCGACCCCGAGATTTTGGGAATAGCCGCGCAAAAGAGTGCCCATCCAGAAGCGGAAATCCGCGCGAATTGGCGGCAGAGCAAATGGTTGGCGATTGGCGAATTGATTATCGTCGCTTTAGTCTTTGTCGCCGACTTCAAGCACCTTATCTTCTTCAGTAAGACTCCGTACCTGCTGTTGTTTGGATGGATCTCGCTTTGGGTGCGGAAACTTCGTTGGCGCGACGTCGGCCTGAGTTGGTTTTGCAACTGGAAGACCACGCTCGGGTTGGGCATTGCAGCGGGACTGCTCCTGGAGGGTTTTGAACTGTTCGTTAGCCAGCCGATACTGGTGAAAGTACTGAAGAAGCAACCGGACCTGGAGGATTTTCGCGCCTTGACCGGAAATCTCAAACTGACTCTGATCTTTCTTGCACTGACTTGGACTGTGGCGGCCTTCGGAGAGGAGATGGTCTACCGCGGTTACCTGATGAACCGAGTTGCTGATCTGTTCAACCGCACGCGCCGCGCTTGGATCATTAGCCTGATTGCGGTTCACGTAGCATTTGGCCTGGCCCATGCATATCAGGGCTGGACGGGAGTAATCGACGAAGGCTTGTCGGGACTTCTGCTGGGAGCGATCTATCTGCGCACAGGACGCAACCTGTCAGTGCCGATCATCGCGCATGGAGTTTGTGACTCGATTGACTTCGTCCTGATCTTCCTAGGTAAGTATCCCGGTATGTAATGTGTCGCTCTCTGACGCGGCTCGATTTAGGTGAAGCTTCCGTTTGACCGATTTCCACAGCGCACGATAGACTAGTTGAGTTTGCCTGTACTTGCGGACCCGTTCTGGGACCGCGTCGCGCTTCCGGTCACAAGCCGTTGCGGGAAAGCAGCAAGCATACGATTGTATTGCCGAGTTGCGCTCGGCATTGGGCAGCCTGGGACGGCTGTCCGTAGGTGGACAGGGCAATGCCCGTCACCGCTCAAGATCTAGAACCACGAGCACAAGGAGAGTTTATGTACGCGGTGATCCGCGCAGGTGGAAAGCAGTATCGCGTCGCCCCGGGCGACGTGATCCGAGTGGAAACGCAGGACGACAAGGACGGCAAGGTCGAGTTCGGCGACGTGCTCGCGGTATCGGCTGCGGCGGGCAGCGTTCTGCCTCCGGGGTCGGGAGCGGTCGTGACCGGCGAGGTCGTCGAGCAGGGACGCGGCGAGAAAATTCTGGTCTTCCACTACAAACGCAAAAAGCAATACAAAAAGCTGCGAGGACATCGGCAGAATTACTCCGCTGTCCGCATTACTGAGATTGCTTTTGATGGGCAGTCGTTCAAAGCGCCGGATCTTACGAAGAAAGAGAAGAAGGTCAAGAAAGCGCACGAGGGCGGCGAACACGAGACTCACGGCGAAGTGAAGCGGTCGAAGCGTCCCGGGAAAAAAGCGGTGAAGCACGTCGCGCATCCGCACGCTAAGAAAGCAGCCCCGAAGAAAAAAGCAGCGAAGAAGAAAAAGAAGTAATTAAGTCCTCTGGATTGGATGTGCATGAGGTCCTTCGCTTCGCTCAGGATGACAAGTTAAGTTTAGATCGCACAAGATTGAAATTTACTGGCAACTGGCCACCGGAAACTGGAAACTGATTTATGGCGCATAAAAAAGGACAGGGTACTTCACGAAACGGGCGCGACTCGAACGCGCAGCGACTCGGGTTTAAAGCTTTTGGCGGACAACTGGTTCCCGGAGGCACGATCATTGTCCGGCAGCGCGGCACTCGGGTTAAGCCCGGGCTGAACGTTGGACGCGGCAAAGACGACACTCTTTTCGCCAAGATCACGGGGCGGATTAAGTTCGTCAACAAGGGATCGATGGGCAAGTTTGTGATGGTCGAGCCCGAGGCTATCGAAGCGGAGTAAGACTTGCTGTAGAGACGGGGCTTGCCCCCGTCTTTTTGGACACGGCAATGCGGCAAGCCGTTTCTCTACGGAAATCTATCAGCCTCGGCTTCGAGTCGAGGCTTTTTCGTTGCATCGCATTTGGCCTAGGGTTCGCTCAGCGGACATAAGCTTTCTTGGTGCCGACATTTCGCGGGCGAGGGTGGCCGCGCCACATAGACACTCCACACCATGTTTATCGATGAAGCCAAAATTCGAGTCAAGGCTGGAGACGGCGGCAACGGCTGCATGGCCTTCCGGCGGGAGAAGTTCGTTCCTCGCGGCGGACCTTCCGGCGGGGATGGCGGGAAGGGCGGCGACATTTGGATGGAGTCGAGCGAGCGACACAATACGCTGGTGCATTTCCGTTTCAATCCCGAATATAAGGCCGAGCGCGGACGGCACGGCGAAGGTGCGAAGAAGACTGGCCGCGATGGCGAAGGGATTGTCCTGAAGGTGCCGGTAGGCACGATTGTTTACGACGAAGACACGGGTGAGATTGTCCACGATTTTTCGCGCCCTGACGAACGTGTCGTGATCGCTCGTGGTGGACGCGGCGGACGCGGTAACGCCCAGTTTGCTACCTCGACGCATCAAGCTCCGCGCGAGCATGAAGATGGACGCCCCGGAGAAGATCGCAACTTCCGCCTGGAACTGAAGCTGCTCGCCGATGTCGGCCTTGTGGGCTATCCGAATGTAGGCAAGTCGACTCTCATTTCTGTCATCTCGGCGGCGCGGCCGAAGGTTGCGGATTATCCTTTTACTACGCTTGAGCCGAATCTCGGCGTGGTGCTCGTTGGTGACAAGGGAAAAGAGGAAAGCTTCGTAGTCGCTGACATTCCCGGCTTGATTGAGGGCGCGCATACCGGATCGGGCCTGGGCACGCAATTCCTGCGGCATATTGAGCGCACGCGCTTGCTGGTGCATATGGTTGATGTCTCCGACGGCAGCGGGCGTCCCGATGTGGTGAAAGATGTTGAGGTAATCCTAGGCGAACTGGCCAGTTTTGGTGCGGGGCTGGAGAAGAAGCCTACTTTGATGGTCGCATCGAAGATTGACGTGGCGAACCCGGAGAAGCTTAAAAAGCTGAAGGCTTGGACTACGCGCAAGAAGTTGAAGCTTTATCCGATTTCGGCGGTGACCGGCGAGGGGATTGAGAAGCTGAAGTTTGCTATGGCGGAGGAAGTGGATAAGGTTCGGAAGGCGCTGGCAGAGGCGCAAGAGGACGGAATGAGAACTCAGTCCTCCCCGTAATGACATAGATCGGAGAAGTTCCCGTACCAATGTTTGTCGCCATTGAATTTTTCAGCGAGGACCCAACCCGTAACACCGCTGCTGGTTTTGACCTGCACCCACCACTCGGTGACTCCGTCCTTGATAATGTCGATTTCGCAACCGCCTTGGCCAAAGCCCGATGTGAAACCGCAGTGGCTTTTTTCCGCTACCGCTTCTTCCCACTCCGCGAACCATGTTCCCTTCGACCAGAAGACGATGTCTCCGCCGGTGTCGTCGGGCTCGATACCGTAACCGAGGGCAACGTCTCCGACCTTGAGCGCTGAAGGCGCACCCGGGCCGACATACTTGATTACGGCTCTGTCGGGTTCGAGGATTACGTTTAGCCCCCCAAGAACCGTCACTTCTTCTCCAGCCTTCAGTTTGCCAATGGATTTGCCATTGCCCTGCCACAAGCGATGTATTTGGTCGTCTTGAGAAATTTTTACATTTAGGACCGTCTTGCCCTTGCCGGGACAGGCTTCGTAGTTGATGACCGGAAGTTTAGGCAAAGGAGTGTTGGATTGGCCGATTTTGGGGCTGGAAAACTCCTGCCCACCTACGAGCGAAGTCACTAGCAGAATTGCAGTGAGTCGAATCACGGTCACGACCTGAGTATAGGTCGACGACAGTGCTGATAGAACGTTACGCACGTACCCACCATGAAATCGATTACGTCCCCCTTGAGGCTCTAAACTTAGCATCGGTCTCAAGTTCGATCTTGCCGCTGCCCCTCCCTACGCTCCCCCATGCTAAAATTTCCACAGCCTTTAGACCCTAGCGCCATTCTGGACCCTGTTTTGATCGACCTTGCACCCTCCATCCTCGCCGCGGACTTCGCCCATCTGGCAGACCAGATTGAGCGAGCGACCGCGGGTGGCGGAAGCGTGATCCATGTGGACATCATGGATGGGCATTTTGTGCCCAATCTGACGCTGGGGCCTCCGGTGGTTAAATCTTTGCGCCGGGCAACTCGGCTTCCCCTGGACTGCCATCTGATGATAGAAAACCCGGATCTTTTCATCCCGGAATTTGCCGATGCGGGAGCGGACTGGATTTCGGTGCATCAGGAGGCGTGCCGGCATTTGAATCGCACGCTGCACCTGATCAAGCAGCATAGTTGCCGCGCGGGGGTGGTAATTAATCCCGCTACGCCGGTGGAGACGCTCTCGGAAGTACTCGATCTCGTTGATTATGTCTTGGTGATGAGCGTGAATCCGGGGTTTGGGGGGCAGAAGTTTATCCCAAGCACTCTGCATAAGATGACCAGGCTAGCCGAAATTCGTGCGAGGAACGGCTATCAGTTCCGCATCGAAGTAGATGGTGGCGTGGCCTTGGACACGGTGACGGATGTGGTGCGTGCAGGGGCTGAGATTCTGGTGGCCGGGAGCGCCGTGTTCGGCGAAGGCGATCCGAAGATGAATGCGCACGCGTTGCTCGAAGCAGCGCGGAGCGCGAGTTTGCAACGGGTTTAAAAGTCAAATTCCACCACGGAGACACGGAGTCACGGAGAAGATCAGTTATTTGTTTTCTCAGTGACTCGGTTACTCCGTGGTGAAAGATTTTGAGGTTTCTCATGCGTCGAAGATATCTTGTCGTAGTTCTCGGATTGCTGCTGGCGTTAACGGTAGCGTGCACGAATAAGAAATCGAACAATCCACTGGCGAACCTCGGATCGAAGCAGCCCGACAAAGTGCTGTTTGACCGCGCCATGGATGCCATGAAGCACAACCGGTTCGACGTCGCCAGGATGACGCTCCAGACGCTGATCAACACCTACCCGGATTCCGAATTTATCGCGCGCGCCAAGCTGGCGGTGGCTGATTCGTGGTACGCCGAAGGCGGAACGACGGCAATGCAGCAGGCCGAGATTGAATATAAGGATTTCAAGACGTTTTTCCCTAACATGCCTGAGGCAGCCGAGGCGCAGCTGAAGGTGGCGAACATCCATTACGAAGAGATGGAAAAGCCGGACCGCGATTTCACGCACGCGATGCGCGCCGAAGAAGAATACAGAGCGCTGATTCAGGAGTATCCCGACAGCAAATATGTGCCCAAGGCGAAACAGCGGTTGCGGGAAGTACAGGAAGTGCTGGCCGATCGCGAGTTTGGCATTGGACGGTTTTATTATCTGCGGCTGGCGTATCCGGCAGCAATCGCGCGTCTAAAGACGCTGGTGGAGCGGTATCCGTTGTATAGCGGTGCGGATCAGGCGCTATTCCTTCTCGGGCAATCTTACGAAGGTGAGATTGAAGTGGTCCGAAAAAACCCGCGGATGAATGAAGTTTTCAAAGGCAAGATGATCGACGAATTAACCAAAGACGCGGCCGAGGCGTACGCAAAGATCATCACGCGATATCCGGCAATGGATCGGGCGCTCGACGCGAAAGCCCGGTTGGAGGCGCTGCATCAACCTGTGCCGCGACCGACCCGGGCGATGCTTGAACAGAACAAGAAAGAAGTAGCAAGCCGGCATGAAGCGGGCACCATGCAGACGATGCTGAATGGTTTCGAGAAGCATCCCGATGTGGCTAAGGCTTCGCATGTGGGCGATCCAACCATGGTGGATCCAGAGCCGGTTACGGCGACTGGAGTGGTGAAGGGTTTGGCCGCTGCGATGGGAACGCCGGGTGGAGACAATAAGCTAGGGGTGCAAACAATTAATGGAAAGCCAGCGGCAAATCAAGCCGCGCCGCGTTCGGATACTCCGGTAGCGACAGCCGACGCGGCGGCAACAGCAACGGATCAGCCCGCTGCCGCGGATCCTGCGGCGACGGCTGAGTTGAAGACGAGCGCGGCTGCGGATCCAAATGAATTGAAGCCGAATGTTGAGCCTGATCCGAATGCGCTTCCTCCACTGCAGCAGAACAATGAACTGGAGAGCAGCAATGGGACGTCCAGCTCTGTCTCTTCTACTGGCGGAGCGAAATCTACTGAAGAGATGGCGGATATTTCTTCGAGCCGGAAGAAAAAGAAAAAGGGCATAGCGAAGCTGAACCCGTTCTAGGGAGGGCAGAGGGCTGAGGGCAAAGGTCAGAGGTTTAGCGCTGGGGTCGGATGCGACCCTTGTGACCGGCCTTTACGGCTTGACCCTTGACCGCTGCAATCTGGCCGCCAACCTCTGCAATCAGACCTCTGACCTCGCACCTCCCCAACAGGCTAGGAACGGTCGTAACCTGTTACCCCCACAGGAATCGTTGACTTAGGTTAGAGGACAAGGTACTTTCGCGTTATCTCTCCTTAGTGTGTGAAGGAACGACACTTGGCGCGGAAAATACTGCTTGCTGATGACAGCGTTACGGCCCAGAACATGGGGCGAAAAATCCTGGCCGATGCCGGGTATGACGTCATCACGGTCAATAACGGATCTGCGGCCCTCAAGCGGATCACCGAAATCAAACCCGATCTGATCGTTCTAGACGTGTATATGCCCGGTTATAGCGGGCTAGAAGTCTGCCAGCGGCTGAAGGATACTGCCGAGACGGCGCACATTCCCGTGCTGCTGACCGTAGGCAAGCTGGAGCCTTTTAAACCGGAAGAAGCACGCCGGGTCCGGGCCGATGCTCACATCATTAAGCCTTTTGAGGCCAGCGAACTGCTGACGGCGATCACGCGGCTCGAAGACCGGATGGTTCCGCAATCCGAAGCGCGATTCAGTACCTCGGTTTCGGGGCTCGAGCGCTTTGGCGGCGAAGAGAGAGGCCGAAAAGCTGAGAGTGGCGGGGAAACGGATACCGGTTGGAAAAGCCGATTGCGTTTTCCGTCGAAGAAAAAGAAAGAAGAGCCAGAGCCTGAAATAGAGGAAGTGGCCCAAGCCGAGAACTTCCGAGATTTCCGGAAAAAGAAGGGCAAGGCGGGCAATGGTCCAGCGTTCACGGTGAAAGAGCCAGCACCGCCGGGACAGGAACCCGGTCTGGTTCCAGATATTCCGCGCGATATCACGCCGGAAGAGTTAGACGCGCTCAGTGCCCTGGCCGCGAAGCTCGACGGGCCGATTCCAGAGGTTGAAGACATCTCGCCACTAGCGGAAAAGATGGGTCCCGCTGCAGCGGCTGAAGTTGCTGCTGCACAGACTGCGGCGGCCAAGATTGAAGCAGCCAAGATCGAAGAGGCAAAGATCGAAGCGGCAATGACGGAGGCAGTCCAGCCAGAACCGACAAAGCCCGAAACGGCGAAGACCGAAGTCGAGGTTCCTATCCCTGCGACAACCGCTGCAATCGCGGCGGGCGTTGACTCCCCGGTGCTACCCGTCGAAAGTAAGAATGTTGAGAGCAAGCCGGAAATCGAAGTCCCAGCCGGGCGCGTTGAGCCACCGAGCCAACCGGCAGTTGCCGCGTCAGTTTCCTCAGAAATAGATAAAGCAGAAGCTGCGGGTCTCGCGAGTTCCGAAATTCAGGCTCCAGCGAGCGAGCGTACCGAAACCTCAGCGGCGGCCGCAGTCGCCATGAATACTGCTTCGCTTGCGCAAGAACCCGCTCCGATAGACAAGTCCGACGAGCCGAAGTTCGCCTCAACTGCGAGCGCGGTCGAGCCGACACAGCCGGGAGACAAGATTGAAGGGAAGCTGTCCGAAGTCGCCGTGAAGGCTGAAAGCATCGACAGCCCGTCAGCCGAAGCCGTCGCGGTGCACAAAGAAGAATCCAAGATCGAAGCGTCCAAACCCCAGGAACCCAAAGCTCAGGGACCCAACACGGAACAATCGAAAGCCGAGGCCGCGAAGCCGGAAGAGTTGAAGGCGAAGATTCCACTGCCGGCGGCAGCAAGCATACCGGAGCAGGCTGAGGTGGAAGAGCCTGCTCCCAGCGATGAAGAACTCGCCGAGGCGCTGCGAATGTTGACCCCGGCTACTGGGAACGCGGATAACGCTACTGTGCCATCGCACGGAACTCTGGTGGCAGCCGGCCAGATGCTGGCAGAAGAAGTGGCCCGGAATGCGGCCGCGGGTCCGCACTGGGTAGCGGAGCCAGTGGCCTTGAGTGCGGAAGAAGCGACGATTTCGCTGGAAGCGGAAATGTTCCGCATCTTTGCGACAACGGCAGCAGCAGTGCCTATAACGGCGCCTACGTCGGCGCCGACAGGGGAACGAGAGGGACGGATCACTGGTGTTTCAGCAATTGCGGCCGCAGTTGAGAACCGGCTTGCAGAAGCGGAGATAGCGGCAACCGCGAGAGCATCAGCTGAACAACCGGCAGAACGTCATGCAGAGTCGGTGATCGCAGAAACACCGATCGCCGCGGTGGCTGCGGCAGAAACGAAGACGGTTCCAAGCGCTCTGAGTCCGGCGGTCGAAGAGATCGCGACCGAGATCGCCAAAGAGACGACAATTGCAGCCGACGCTCCGGCAACCGAGAAGCAAGAACAGAAAGATTCTCCGGCAACCGCCGCAGAGACAGCACCAGCGGAAGAAGTGGCGGCAGCGACCTTCGCCGACGCGATAGATAACGGCAACGAAAACGAAGACGCCAAAGCTGAGGCGCAACAAAGCGGCGAGCCTGTTGGCGCGACGAATGAGACGACATCAACTGTAGCGGAGGAAGAGGATCAAGATTCAAGTTCATACTCCGGGAGTGAGGAATCCATGGGCAAGGATGGGAAATCGGGAAAATCAAACTGGCATCAGATTCGAACCGCACCAACCGGCGTTGCCGCAAACAGCAATCTGGTGGAAGCGGCGAAACAGGCCGAAGCGAGCGCCGAAGATGCTCCAAAGGCCATGGCAGCAGCCGCGGCGGCAGACGGTTCAGTGTCCGGATCTGCAACCGACGCAGGCACCATTGCCAGCATCGTGGATAGCGTTATGGCTGACCTTCGCCCGAAGATCGTCGAAGAGATTGCCAAGAAGCTGGCGGGGAAATAACACTCCCTTAATCCCAGACGTCAGGCTTCTGCGCTCAGCCTTTTGTTGCGCACTGGGTGCCTCTTCATACCACAATCTCTCGGACGTGGGGCGAAGTCCCGATCCAGTCCTCCTCGAACGACCTAATCAGGCGTGGAAAATCGTTCCCGGCACGGTTATCTAATCAGTCCTCCACGATTGAGAACATGCAACCCGTTCTCACCGTCGCGATTCGACGGTGATCCAGCATCACTCCCCTCTACGCACTGTATGGTAATCTGTGGGCGCTCGAGGCACTGATCGTCGAGATACTATCGTCGTGGCATTGATCGCTTGGGCTTTGACTTTTTGCAAGGGAACGGTTCCGGATGAAGAAAGCACG
>Ga0070764_10000423_pt1 | contig 16666 bp, 13 predicted proteins | sample HubBroMetageWRM4_FD_67287 | JGI IMG/M metagenome (GOLD analysis project Ga0070764, IMG submission 67287) | Warmed soil microbial communities from the Hubbard Brook experimental Forest, New Hampshire - Hubbard Brook CCASE Soil Metagenome WRM 4 | ecosystem: Environmental > Terrestrial > Soil >... | reverse complement strand
CCCCGTTGCGGCGGCGGTCCGCACGCGCCGAAGACGTTGTCAGCCGCGACGTGCGTATCCAACTGGAGGCCGACAAACTTCTCCAATTGAGCGGTGAGCCAGCGGGCCTCCTGGCGATTGTCGATAGCGTCGACTAGGGTGATCTTCTTACCGCCCTTGGTTTGCAGGCGAAGAGCGTAAGAAGTGTTGCTGGGATTCGTCCCTTGCTGGGCGCTGGTTACAGCCAGAATCTTATCGATCTCAGAGAATGGAGTTTCGCGCGCCGAACTCACCCCCAGCAGTGCACGGCTCACCCGCAACTTCCCTCCGCCCACCTCGATGCGAGCGGAACCCAGTGTGGACTGGACCACACCGTAGATCAGCACCAGGTCGATTAGTCCGAATACGACAGGGAAGAGCCACGGAGCCTTGGCAGTGTGCAGGCCGTACGTAAGCGCTCCGAAGGCCAGCGTGACCAGAAGTAAGACCAGAGCGCGGACGGGGTTGCGCAACGGCGGGAAGTAAAACTCGGTGCTGCCGGTCGGACCGGTGGAGACTACGACTTTTGTGGTCTCAGGGGCCGCGACATCAGAAGAGTCGCTCTGAAATGCAGGAGCGGCAACTGGTTGAGAATCGCCGAAGGCGGTAGTCGCCGATGCGGTGACCGTGGACGGGGTCAGGCGGAATACAGGGACCTCAAAGTCGTCCTTGTAGTCCACGCCGGGAACGTCAGCCTGGGCGTGCAGAAGCCACATGACCTGGTCGTCCGGCTGGTCGTGATTGGTTTCGTAGGCATCACTCGGGACCATGAAGCTCACGGGAATGGCGGCATCTCCCATGGGGCCGGGGGTGAGCGCAGCTTGCGGCACATTCGCGTCCGATTGCCAGAGAACTATCTGGCTGGTGCTGCGATTCTTGCCTGCGCCGGTGGTGACTTGCCGGACGCAGGAAAGTGTGAGATCGATGCCGTGCCGGGTGGTAGTGTTAAAACGCAAGTGGATGGAGCCCTTCAACGCTTTGCCGGGAGAGAAGGGAAGTGACGCGAATTCAAAGTAAGTGTTGCCGAAGCGTTTCCGGCGAAGCGTCGCACGCAGCGCTATACCGCCAAGTATTGCGCCGGCGGCGCAAAACAAGAGCGGAAAGAATGCTATGGGATCAGAATTCCGCCACAACTGAGGGACGATCGAAACGGCGACTGTAAACGAGATGGCATTCCAGAAGGCTGCCACGGCCCACAACCCAGTGGCATTGTTGCGGTTCTTGCTCTCGGCGCGGCTGGCGGCCCAATCCTTCTGCCACAGCCAGGGAGAATCTGGGTTCGCTTGTTGAGCCGCGGCTTGTTCTTTCAGCTTGCGGTTGCCATAAATCGCGCCGTAGACGATTCCGCCGCCGATCAAAACGAAAATTCCGCAGATAATTACGGCGCCTGCTGCGTTTCCGTGAGCCTTTGCGGGATCGGCGATGAGAAATGCGGTTCCCACCGCCAGACCAACGCCCAGAAAAATCATGCCGAACGCGACGACAAATGCAGTTCCGGCTTGAGACGGCTTGGTCACAGCCAAAATTATAGGGTTGAAGACTCCGACGGCCACGGCAGGAAAGCACGGTTTCCATTACCTTAGTCATATGCATTTCCACGCAAAATGCGCCGGATCGTCCGTGATGCGTTTACTTGGCCAATCCATCTCTTTGCTGAGCGTGCTATGGCTACTTTCGGCCGCTGCCGCAGCCAAATCAGACCAGCCGTTGCGGATTTTCTTCATTGACGTAGAGGGTGGTCAGTCCACGCTGATCGTGAGTCCCGCGAAGCAATCACTGCTCATCGATACCGGCTTTGCCGGCGCCCGTGACGCGGAACGCATTGTGCAAGCGGCCAAAGCTGCCGGCATCAAGCAGATCGATTACGTACTCATCACTCACTATCACGAAGACCACGTCGGCGGCGTGGCTGACTTGCTGCAAAGGATGAAGGTCGGCACTTTCGTGGACCACGGCGAAAACCAGGAAGACTCCGACGCCACCAGAGGAAACTATGCTGCCTACGTTGCCGCCATCAAACATAACGCGCGCGTGGTCTTGAGACCGGGCCAAGGGCTGCCCATGAAAGGCCTCACCTTGCAGGTGCTTGCGGCTGCGGGAGACGACATCACTGATCCTCTGCCAGGTGCCGGTGAAGCTAATATTTACTGTGACCGAGAGAAGCCTCCCGACGACACCAGCGAGAACTCGCGATCGTTGGGGGTGCTGGTCACGTACGGCAAGTTCCGATTTCTGGATCTAGGGGACTTGACCGAAAAAAGAGAACTGGAACTGGTTTGCCCCAACAACCTGATCGGCAACGTCGACCTCTACTTGGCAACGCATCACGGAAACTCTCCTGACAATCCCAAAGCGCTGGTTTGGGCGTTGCATCCGCGGGTGGCTGTAATCGATAACGGGCCGCACAAAGGCGGCAATCCCGAGGCCTGGCAGATTATTCATGATTCGCCCAACCTCGCCGATATTTGGCAATCGCACTACGCCGTAGATTCGGACCCGAAGCACAATGCGGCCGAGAACCTGATCGCCAATATTGATGACAAATCTGACGGCCACTATGTAGTAGTCGAAGCCGGCCCCGACGGCAGATTCAGCGTTACGAACTCTCGCAATGGGGTTGAGAAGAAGTACGGGAATTAGGCTGGCCAGTCCTTTTCCGGGTTTGCGCCTGGTTAACGTTTGCTGCTAACCCAATGCATTCCAGTGACTTCCCCGGTTCGGGCGGCAATAGTTTCGCGCTCTGGCCGCGATTGTTTACAATAAGGACTTTCGTTTCTCTTGTTGGCTCGAGCTGTGCGTGTCTCGGAAGAAAAGACCTTTGAAACCGTCCCACGAAAATCCTGGCGGCCCCGGCCATGATGGCCGCGTGTATTGGCGGGTTGAGGGCAGCCTGCTCGAATTGACCACGGTTCGGTCAATCGCCTTCTTCACCTGGAATCTGCAAACCTTTACGGAACGCTGGACCCGGCGCGGACTGGTTTTTCTGATGGCCGTGCTGCGCCCTTTTCTGTACGCGCTGAACCGGGAATTTGCCACGCGGGTGGTGTATAGCGTGCTTCGGCGGGTCAGCTGCGACCGCATGGATTTGCTGGGGGAAGAATACTTCCAGTACAAGCTAAAGCCCCAACTCAAGCCGGAAGGTGTACGCCAGTTGCTTGCGCTGGTGAATTCCGGGAGGAATGTCGTCTTGGTGAGCCAGGGATTGGATTACATCATGCGCCCGCTGGCTCGGCATCTGGGGGTGCAATGGATCGTTGCCAATCGCTTGGAATTCCGCGATGGCATGGCCACCGGCCGGTTGCTTGACCCCGTAATCCGGCCACGCGGGGCCTTTGCCCGCATCACAGGCGCCGGACCGGACGGAGAGCGAAGTCCAGAGCGGCTGGTTCGTGACCTTGATTTGACTGTTGAAGAGCTACGCACCGCGGTGGTTTCATCGAGCCGTCAAGTGCTGCCCCGGCAAAGGCCTGTTGTCTACTTCGATGGCCAGCAGCGCGCTCAGCCGCTCTCGGTGCGGGCGGCGTTTGCCGGAAAACACGTCATGCTGATCGGTGTGACCGGATTCATCGGCAAGGTCTGGCTGGTGAATACGCTGATGGATTTGCCGGAAACCGGCCGCATCTATCTGCTGATCCGGCGGCAGAAATCAAATCCCGCGCAGCGCCGCTTCGAAAAATTAGTGGAGGATTCGCCGGTTTTTGATCCTTTATGGGCGCGCTACGGGGCGGGGTTGGCTCGTTTTCTTGCGGAGCGCGTTGAAGTAGTGGAAGGCGATGTTTCCAAGTCTGGACTCGGACTCTCTGCCGCTGCCAGCGAAGGATTGCGCAAGAAGCTGGACTTGGTCATCAACAGCTCGGGATTGACGGATTTCAATCCCGATTTGCGGGACGCGCTGGTGACCAATGTGGATGCCGCCGTGAACGTAGTCGAGTTTGTGCGCCAGTCCGATCACGCGGGCCTGCTGCATCTTTCCACTTGCTACGTTGCGGGCAGCCAGGACGGGCGCGTCGCGGAAAGGTTACGGCCGAATTACGTCCCGGCCGCGGTTGCGGGTTACGACGCGGAACGCGAATGGCACAATCTTCGCGACATGATCCGTGACGCCGAACATCGAGCCGAAGGCGACGAAGTCACCGGAGAGCTCCGCCGAAAGGCTTTGGAGAAAGAACACGCCGCCAAGGACCTTCACGGCACCTCGCTGGAATATCAGGTTCGCAAGAACCGGGTGCGCTGGCTGCGCGAGCACTTGACCGAGGCTGGTACCAAGCGCGCCCTCGAACTGGGCTGGCCCAATACCTACACTCTGAGCAAAGGGCTCGCCGAATCGCTGGTGGCCAAGTACGGAGCCGGCCTGCCCATTGCGATCGTGCGGCCTGCCATCGTCGAAACTTCGATTGAAAAGCCCTTCCGGGGATGGAACGAAGGCATCAATACATCGGCCTCGCTTTCTTATCTGCTGGGAACTTATTTCCGGCAATTGCCGTCGAACGAACGCAAGCGCCTTGATCTGATTCCGGTGGATTCGGTTTGCGCCGGCCTCACACTCATCGCGGCCGCAGTCATGCAACGCCGCCACGATGCCGTGTATCAGTTGGCTGCATCAGTCACCAATCCCTGCGATATGCGGCGGTCCATCGAACTCACGGCTCTGGCGCATCGCAAACACTACCGGGCGCAGGAAGGTCTGGAGTATTGGCTGCGGCTGCGCTTTGACGCAATCCCCGTATCCAAGGAACGCTATCAACGCATGTCGGCGCCGGCCCAGAAGGCGATCATCAAGTCGATCCAGCACATTATGTCGGCGTTGCCGCTGAAAAAGACGCCGCTGGCGAAGACACAACGCAATCTGGAGAAAGTCGAAAAACTGATCCAGCTCTTCGAGCCTTTCATTTTGCTGAATGAACATGATTTTGTAGCCGAGAATATCGAGAAGCTTGGGTATGCCCTGGTGCCGGAGGAGCGGGTCGATTTCGGCTACAACACCGCGGCCATCGACTGGTGGGAGTTCTGGATCAACATTCATGTCCCGGCACTGCGCCGCTGGACCTATCCTTTGATCGAAGGGCGTCCACTGGAAGCGCGGCCGGCGCGCAGCTTCCAACTTACCGAGGCGGAGACGGGCATGACCGTCAAAACCGGCACCAACGGAGCAACGTGGCGATATTCCTGACCGGCTCTACTGGCTACATCGGTGGCCACGTCGCCGCCAACTTGCTGGAACAGCACGGCGCATCCCTGAATGTGCTGATACGGGCTCGCGATGCGCACGAGGCCGAGGTCCGGCTTTGGCAGGCGTTGCAGTTACATCTCGACTTCCCAACTTTTTACGAGCATTTGCAAACGCGGGTGCGGATCTTCCGCGGCGATCTGACCGGAGAACGTTTTGGTCTTTCTCGTGACGACTACGACCGGCTGATTCATACCAGCGATTCTGTCATCCACTGCGCAGCGTCTCTGAATCGCAAATCGGAGAAGAGTTGCCTCAATGTGAACCTGCGTGGCACGTTGGAAGTGCTGCAGCTGGCCATGCGAGTGCATCATTATCACGGCATGCGCCGGTTCAGCCATGTGAGCACCGTAGCTGTGGCGGGGAAGCGACAGAACGAGGTTGTCACCGAAGACAAGTCGATCGATTGGGAGCGTTCGGATTACGATCCGTATGCGCGCACCAAGAAGTTCTGTGAGCACATGATTCGCCAGCTTCTCCCCGAGGTCCCGATCACGATTTTCCGGCCCAGCATCGTGCTCGGCGACAGCCGCCGCGCAGAAACCACCCAATTCGACATGGTGAGAGCCTTCGTCTTCCTAGCGGGATTGCCGATGCTGCCTTTCCGCCCGGATGACAAGATCGACATTGTGAATGTTGATTTCGTCGCCGATGCCATTGCCACGCTCCACCAGAAGCCGCAGGCGCAGTATGACGTTTATCATCTTTCTTCTGGCCAGGACTCGCAGACCTTCCGCGAACTGACCAACGCCTTGGCTGCCGCCCGGCAGAAACGCGGGCCGATGTTTTTGCCGGCGCTGGAGCGACCGTTCTCCGCCACGGTGAATACTCTGGCGAATTTCCGTGGACGAATCTCGCACGGGGCATCACTGATGAAAGTGTTTATGCCATATCTGGTGTGGAACACGGTCTTCGACAACAGTCGCGTGACCACGGAGCTCCGCCGCAAGCCAGTCCCTTTTTCGCAATATAGCTTTCCCTTGCTCAATTTCAGCCGCGAAGGCAGGTTTACCTACCGATACCAGGATTGGCCCGCGCAAGCCGGAGGCACCGCGGCATGATGGACTTCCTTCTGCAAGCCTGGGTCAGCGCCTCGATTGAGAAATCGAAGGTTGCGTGGATTCTGGGCAAAGGCAAGCCCTGGAGTCCGGGCGAGAAACTTAAGCTCTTGTTTGCGGGTTACAACGGCACTCGCAACATGGGTTCCGATACTCGCGTGGAAGAAATGTTACGGCAGATCAGGCATATTCTAGGGGCACAAAATGTAGAGTTCAGCGCAATGACGTTCAACTTCGAACGCTCGCGCGGCTATTTCGAAGGCACGAACCAGGTACGTCTGCCCGATATCTTCCCTCCCTTCCTGGCCCGCGAAGTTCCCAGGCACCACGGGGTGGTGGCCTGTGAAGGTTCCATGTTCAAGAGTAAGTTCGCCAATGCACTGACCACCATGATGATTGGATCATTGGGAATTGCGGCAGCCGAGAACAAGCTCTCGGTGGGTTACGGCGCCGAGGCCGGATACATGGATCCCGGAGTGCGCAAGATGTGCGGACGCTTTTGCAGGAATTCGTTGATCATCACGCGCAACGAGGAATCGCGAACCATTCTGCGCGAGCTGGGCATTCCAACGGAGTTGGGAACGGATACCGCCTGGACGTTCGAGCCGCATCCCGCCGAGTACGGACAGAAAACTCTGCGGCAGGTGGGATGGGACGGAAAGACCCCAGTGCTCGTGGTTTGCCCTATCAATCCTTTCGAGTGGCCGGTGAGAGCCTCAATCGGGAAATTGGCGTTGCACAGCTTAGCCGGAGCTTACAAAGAAGAGCACTACCGGGGGCCGTATTTTCACAATTCCGGGCCGGAGGCAACGCGTGCCTACCAAAGCTACCTTACAGCGATCACGAAAGCTGTTGACGCGTTTCGCAAGCAGCGCAAAGTTTTCGTGATCATGGTCGCGACCGAGCGCCTCGATGCGCGCCCCGCGAATCGCATTTCAGAACAACTCGGCGGCGTGCCAGTACTGACTTCCGAGGAGTACAACATTTACGAGTTGGTGAGTGTTTTGCGTGCGTGTCACATGATGGCGTCTTCGCGCTATCACGGAATCGTGACTTCAATGCCGGGACTGGTGCCATCGGCAGGTATCACCATGGACGAGCGCATTCGCAACCTGATGCAGGAACGCGGACATCCAGACCTGCTGATGAACGTTGACGATCCCGACCTCGAGATCAAACTGCTGGCTGCGCTCGAAAAGCTGGCCACGGATGGGGAACGGATCTCCGACGCGATTGGGCGTACCGTAGTGCGCAATCTGAAAGTGATGGCGCGTATGGGGGTGTATTTCGAGGAGGAAGTTCAGCGGCGTTATCCGGAGTTCCCCACGCGACAGGGGGAATGGAGTTGGGAAGATTATCTGCCGCCGATGAACGCAGGCCTAAAGAGTCTGGTCGAGGCCTATAACTGACGGAGTTCCACAGGATCATTCACAAGTGACCTTTCTCGGAAACATCTGCGCGCGACTCGATAAGGAACCCGATGCGATCTTCCTCCGTGAGTTGCGAGGAACCGAGACGTCGTCCGTCACCGGTCGCGAGTTGCTGGAGAGAATCACAAGCGCGCGGAGTTTCCTGGCTGGCCTGCGACTTAACAAAGGTGACCGAGTCGCGTTGCTCGGGCACAACAGCATCGATTGGGTCGCGATTGATCTCGCCATCATGGCAGAAGGGTTGATCGTCGTTCCTCTCTATGCGCGCCAGGCCCCGGCTGAGCTTGTGGCCATGATGAAGGACTGCTCTCCAGCACTGATTTGCTGCGGAGACGCGACGCTGCGAAATGGCATAACGCAGGAATGGCCAGACGCGCCCTCACAACATCTGTTCATTGACGTTCTGGCTACCAAGTCCGGTGCTAACACCGCCTCTCGCATCGAGGATTCTGACCCCGTCACCATCATTTACACGTCTGGAACGTCGGGTGAAGCCAAGGGTGTGGTGCTGACTGCCGGAAACATCGGTCACATGCTGGGATGTACGTCGGAGCGACTGGATTCTCTGATGGAGAAGCGTCCTGGCCAGGACAGCGTCTTTCAGTATCTGCCCTTGTGCTTCGCCGGGTCGTGGATCATGCTGCTGACCTGCCTTTCGCGCGGCAGCCGGCTCACGCTCAACACTGACTTGACCAAGATTGCCAATGACATCCGGACGGTTGCTCCGGACTACTTCCTGAATGTTCCGCAGCTACTGGAACGGATGCGCAAAGCCGTCGACGAGCAACTGTGGAAGACTGGCGGCGTAGTCCAAAGCATTTACAGCAACGCCAAGGCTGCGTGGATGCGGAAACAGGAACACAAGGGAACACTCGCGGATTCCATGTGGCTGACGTGCGCGAAATCCATCGTGTTCCCCACCATTCGCAAGAAGATGATTGGATCGAATCTGAAGGCGCTGATCTGCGGATCGGCGCCGCTCAGCCTCGAAACTCAGTTGTATTTCATGATGCTGGGAGTTCCGGTGTTGCAGGTTTATGGGCTGACCGAGACCACGGCGATTTGTACCATGGACGATCCCCGTCAGGTTGAGCCCGGACGCGTGGGACCTGCCATTCGCGGAATCGAAATGAAACTGGTCGAGAATGGCGAGATCATCGTGCACGGCCCCAATATTTTTCCGGGATATTGGAACCGCCCGCAGGAGACTGCCAAGGCGCTGCGCGACGGCTGGTTTCACACCGGCGATCAGGGCGAAGTGGATGCTCACGGGAACTGGAAAATCATCGGCCGCATCAAGAATTTGATTATTCTGGGTTCCGGCCACAACATCGCCCCGGAGCCAATTGAAGACGAGTTGCTGCAAAATCTGCCGGGAGCACAGCAGGCAGTGCTGGTGGGCAATGGGCGAGGTTATCTTTCGGCGATCATTACCGGATCGGTGACGCCTGAGCAGGCACAAGCCGCCGTCGATACGGTGAATCTTTCCATGCCGCACTACAAACAAATTCGCGCGTTACACATTCACGCCGAGCCTTTCTCGATAGACAACGGCTTGCTCACGGCCAACGGAAAACTAAAGCGGGACGTAATCAGCGCGAGGTTAAAGAGCGAGATTGAAGAGATGTATGCTGTGAAGCAGGCGGTCTGAAGCGGTGCGGATTGAAGTTCATGAACCAATTCAAAGGTGAGACATTGTCGTGGGAAGTGAAGGACGGCGTCGTCGAACTGGCGCTGCACCACGGGCCTTGCAATGAAATTGGTTCGGCGACCCTGGAAGACCTGGAGAGATTTGTGACGGCGGTGGCGCTTGTCGGCACCGGCGCCCATGCGCTCATCATCTTCAGCGAACTCAAGCCAGGTTTTTGCGCTGGAGCTGACTTGCGGGAACTGTACGGCCGTTCGAGAGAGCTGGCGCCGGCGGACGCTGTAAAGGGAGTGCGCAATTACCTCGAGCGCATTCATCGAGTGATGAACGCGATCGATGCCTCTCCGCTCACCACCATTGCAGCGGTGCATGGCGTCACGTTTGGCGGAGGATTTGAACTGGCTCTAACCTGTGATCTGATTATTGCCGACAAAATGGCACGTTTCTGCTTCCCGGAGTTAAGGCTCGGCCTGATTCCTGGCTTTGGCGGAATCCCGCGCCTGAAGCGGGATTTGGGCAACGCGGTGGTCCGGGACCTGATCCTGACCGGCCGCAGCTTCAATGCGGCCAAGGCGCAGCAAATCGGTCTGGTCAGTCAGGTAGTGGGTGAAGGAGAAGTCTTGAAAGCAGCCCGCGCGACCGCTGCGCAACTAGGAAAATTCGACCGGAAGACGGCCACGGCAGCGAAGAGATTCATCAAGCCGATCCCCTACGAAGAACTCAAGCAGGAGATCGATCTGTTTTGTGAGCTTTTCACCCATCCCGCGGTAGAAGCCGGATTGCGCCGATTTGTGGAGAGCACCGACGCGCTGCCGTATTTGCCGTGAAACACCTTTTTGAGATTATAGAAATGAATATGACTGCGACCGACAAGACCCTCGACGAAATCCTGACGCTGGCTGCCGCACACTTCAAGGTGCCGCGGCAGAAGCTCACTCCCGACGACGATTTTTTCAAGACCCTGGGGATCGACAGCCTTCAGGCCCTCGACCTGCTAACCAAGCTGGAAAACCATTTCCGCATCGAGTTACCGGACTATGAACTGCAAGGCGTGTCCGACTTCCGCACTTTGGCGGGTCGCATCCAGGCCAGGCTGTGAGCAGAGAGTGGTGAATTGATAACTAGCTTTCGTCTGCGCCAGCGTGTCTCTGTGGTGAAATAGATCTTTCATGCTCAATCTTGACCAGTACAGCTGTCTGGGCGCTGCCTTGCGCGATGCGCTCGAGCGCTGGCCCAACGAGATCTGTTTGATTGAGTCGGACCGCAACCGCGAGAAGACGCGGCTCACTTATTCCGACTTCAAAGAATCCTCCAAGCCGTTGACGCGCGCGCTGCAAGATGCAGATTTCAAGTCCGGAGACCGGGCCGCCATCATCATGACCAATCAGTCCAAGTGGCTGATTTCCGCGTACACGATTTTTTACGCGGGCGGCGTGGTGGTGCCACTCGATTACAAACTGACTCCCGCCGAGCATCTACAACTGCTGACCCATTCACAGGCAAAATTCCTTGTGGTTGAGTACTACCTCTGGCGCGCGATCACACGCGCGCCGGAGTTTTCCAAACACCGGCTCAAGACGGTACTGGTGACCGAGGCACCATTGGGTGCGGACCTGGCTGGCGCATTTCGCTGGGAAGAATTCCGCCGCAAAGGCGAGCCGGAATTCGTGCCGCGCAAGCGCGATGACATCGCCTGCATCGTTTATTCTTCGGGCACCGGAGGCCGGCCCAAGGGATGTGTCCTCACCCACGAGAATTATCTCGAACAATGCAAGTCGCTGACGGCGTGGTATCCCTTCTGGCCGGGCGTGCGTTATTTGAGCATCCTCCCCACCAATCACGCCATCGATTTTATGGTAGGTTTCATTGGCCCATTCGTATGTGGAGCTTGTGTGATTCATCTCCGGACGTTGCGGCCGGAGTTCGTGCGGGATGCCTTTGTGAAGTACAAAGTCGCCTACGTCAGCCTGGTTCCCATGGTGCTGAAAAATCTGGAGCGCGGGCTGAAGGCGAAATTCCAGGAACTGTCGCCGGTGAAACGCTTCTTGCTCAACCGCATGATCTCGCTGAACCGGGCGTTCGCGCGGAAACGGCCTAATATCCAGCGCAGCCGGAAGTTGCTGCGACTGGTTCATGAAGGGTTTGGCGGGGAACTGTTGGCTATGTTTACGGGCGGGGCCTTCATGGAGCCTTCAACTTTGCAATTCTTCTACGATCTCGGCATTCCCGTAGCCAATGGATACGGCCTGACCGAAGCCGGTACATCGCTCACACTCAATGACTTCAGGCCCTTTCGCGCGGATACCGTGGGCAAGGCGTTACCGGGAGTCGAACTACGAATTTTGAATCCCGACGCCGAGGGAATTGGCGAGGTGGCCGCTCGCAGTAAGACGGTGATGGCCTACTACCTCGACGAGCCTGAGTTGACCGCGGAAACCATTGTGGATGGCTGGTTATTAACCGGCGACCTGGGCCGCTTCGACGCCGATGCTCACCTGCAACTGTTCGGACGTAAGAAGAACATGATCGTCACCGAGGGCGGAAAAAATATCTATCCCGAGGATGTTGAAACGGTCTTCGATGGCCTGCCCGTTAAGGAATATTGTGTTTTTGCCGCCAACTACATTTGGCCGGACAAGCAACTGGGCCGCGAAACGCTGCTGCTGGTGCTACGTCTAGATCAGAATCAGGAGTTCAACGAGCGCCTCAAGAATGACATTGTCGCCCGTAACCGAAAGCTGCCCGACTTCAAACGCGTGGGCGGATACGTGATCTGGAACGAAGATTTTCCACGCACCGCATCGATGAAAATAAAGCGCACAGTCCTGGCCGAGGAGATCGCTAAACATCTGGATCGAGCTAATTCGGTGGTTGAACTGTGAGGGAGACGTTTCTGGCAATCGTGAATCCCGCCGCCGGCGGTGGACGCGGCCGTAAACTCGTGGGACAGGCACTCGACCGCTTGCGTGCCGGCGGCATTTCGGTCGAGGTCGCTGAAACCAGCGGCCCGGGGCAGGCCACCGAGATCGCGCGGGATGCCTATGCGCACGGGCGCAGCCAATTCATCGCCGTGGGTGGTGACGGTACTTCATACGAAATCGTGAATGGATTCTTCCCTCAGGACGCCTCACGTCCGCGTCCGACCCTCGCGTTTCTTCCCCTCGGCACCGGCAACTCATTCTTGCGCGAGTTTAGCGATCGCGGAGTGGAGCACGCGATTGAGGCGCTGCTGGCGCGGCGTTCGCAGCCATGTGATGTATTGCGAATGCAACATGCTGGCGGCGTCATCCACTACATCAATCTCCTGAGCATGGGTTTTGCCGCTGATGTAGCCACGTTGCGCGCGCGCAGGTTCAGCGCTTGGGGCGAACTGGGGTATCAGGCGTCCATTTTTATTTCATTAACTCGCATGCGCCGCCGGCCCTTTCCTCTGCGGATCGATCAACAGGGAGAACTGGATCGACGCCCATGCCTGTTCCTGAGCTTCAACAACAGCAAGTTCACCGGAGGAAGCATGATGATTGCACCCAAGGCCGAAGTGAACGATGGGTTGATTGAATATGTGCGCTGGGGGCCGATCGGCAGAATCGAATTGATTCGCAAACTGCCGACGCTTTACGACGGTACTCACATCAACGATGCCCTCGCGGAGCGGCATGCGGTTCGGCGCATTGATTTCGAACTCGACGCCCCAGTGGATGTGATGGTGGACGGCGAAGTGATGAGTATTCGGTGCCAAACCCTGGACGTTCTGCCGTCCGCCCTCAACGTCGTGGTATAAAAATCATTGCCATGTCAGACGCGCGAAAGAAAAGGCAGCAGGATCGGAGCCCAAATGCTGAGCCCAATTCCTTGACGCTCAAAATCGTCGTGGTTGTGGCCATCGTTGCGGTTTGTGGAGGGCTTTACTTCCTCCTTCGGCACAAACATGACAGCCGCATGGACGCTTTTGCCCAGTGCCTGGGTGCCAAGGGAGCGAAAATGTATGGCGCCTATTGGTGTCCCCATTGCGCTGAGCAGAAGGAGTTGTTCGGCTCCTCGTTTCAATTCGCTCCATACGTCGAATGCGGGATCAAGGGGTCACACGATCAGGCTCAGATTTGCACGGATGCCGGGGTCAAGCGCTTTCCCACCTGGACGTTCGCCGATGGTGCCAGAGTTGAAGGCGAACACACGCTCGAGTTTCTTGGGCAGGAGACTGGATGTCCGCTGCCATAACGAACCCGGCGATGACCAACGCCGTGCGAAGGGTGTTTGTTGCCATCGCCGTGCTGGCTTTGGCCGGAGTCGCGGTGTCATCAGTCTCGCTGTACCACCATTACGGTACCTCTCAAACCACCTATTGTGATTTTGGCGAGAGTTTCAACTGCGACATCGTGAACCGCAGCATTTACTCGACAGTGTTGGGTGTACCGGATGCTCTGATCGGCATTCTTGGATATACAGGCTTACTGGCGCTGGCGACGGTCTACCGGGCCAAGGCTGAAGCGCCGGCCATGCTGCTAGTCGCTTCTGTGGCGGGGCTGAGCTTCGCTCTGTACCTTACTTACATCGAAGGCTTTGTGCTGGCCACGTGGTGCATCCTGTGCCTGTCGTCATTGACTCTGATCATTCTGATCACCGGACTTTCGTCGTTTCTGGTGGCGAACGCGATGCGGCGTACTTGATCCTCAATGTCCTCAGACGACATGGAAGAAATCAAGCAAGCAGCGAACTCAGAGGCAAAACAGCCGGCAGCTCCTGGATCGTCGGTGGTGGGCGACCTTCGCCTGCATGAGTTCCCGAGCCGCGTCTATCGCAATACCCGCAAACTGCGAGTTTGGCTGCCTCCCGACTATGACGCGCCGGAGAACGCGACGCGGTACTATCCGGTCTTTTACATTAACGATGGGCAGAACCTCTTCGATCCAACGACAGCATTTGCGGGCGTGGAGTGGCAGGTGGACGAAACCGCCGATCGACTCATCCGGGAAGGGAAGATTCCTCCGCTCATCCTCGTGGGGATCGACAATGCGCAGAGCGACCGCATTAAGGAATTGCTGCCCTACCGGTCGTTCAGCCCGACGGTGCTGCGTCCCCAGGGCAAGCGCTATCCGGAGTTTCTGATGAATGAAGTGATGCCATTCGTCGATGAGCGCTACCGTATCGGGGGCGGGCCGGAGAATACGGGTTTGGGCGGGTCGTCTCTGGGCGCGCTGATCTCGCTATACACCGTGATGGATTGTCCCGGCACTTTTGGCCGCTTGCTGGTGGAGAGTCCGTCTTTGTTTGTTTCCAACCGGCGAATATTGAAATACAGCCGTTACTTTCGAGAGTGGCCGGAAAGGATTGTCATCGGCGTGGGCACACGCGAGGCTGGGCGGGAAGACAAAGATCGCCAGGTGGTCGAGGATGTCCGTGAACTCCAGCGCATCATGCAGCACGCCGGATTGGGTGACGATCGGCTCAGAGTACGCATCGACGTCGGAGCCGGACACAACGAAGCAGAATGGGCGAAACGATTTCCCGAGGCTCTAACCTTTCTGTTTGGTAAGTAGCAAGCACGCACAAGAAACGGCTGATACCATCGGCAGCGAGCCATGAAACGAACTGTGCTTCTGGTCGGGGTTCTCGCGATTGAAGTTGCAATGTTCGTGGCCTTAATACCGTCAACTCACCACGACCGGCTCATGGCTACGGATTTCGTGAATTTTTATGCGGCGGGAACCATCGTTCGCGCAGGAAACGGCGCGACGCTCTACCACGCGGAGAGGCAAGAGCCGGTTCTGCGTTCAATCCTAGGGGGCGAGAGTCCCAATTATTTTCTGCACCCGCCGTTCTTTGCCGCGGCGATGGTGCCCCTTTCCTATTTGAAGATCAAGCGTGCTTTTGTAGTGTGGACTTTGTTCAACCTGGCTCTGGTCGGTTTACTTCCGGTGATTCTGGCCGAATGCACTTCGTTCGTAGGTCGTAGACCGATTCTGGGACTTCTTGGGATGGTATTCTTTCCACTTTTTACGACGCTCGCGTTGGGCCAGAGTTCGATCGTATTGCTATTGATAATTTGCATTGGATATCTGTTCTTGCAGAGAGGTCACGAGCTCGTCGCCGGCATAGTGCTGGCCCTGGCCACCATCAAATTTCAGTACGTGCTCGTCATTGTGGGGTTCTTGCTGATCGCGCGGAGGTTTCGCGCGGTCGCGGGTTTTGCAGCGGGAGCGGCAGTTCTGTTGTCGGTTTCGCTTCTGGTTACGGGGCTTGCTGGTTTTGAGCAGTATCTTCGATTCCTCCGCGAATTCAATCTACACGATAGCTACGGCGCTATGCGCCTGACGGGCATGGTGAACTGCCGGGGCTTTCTTGCCGGTATGGGATGGATGACTCATCTCCAGGCGTATTCCACATTGGTTTCAGCATTGCTGCTTGTTCTGGGCATCGTCTGCGCCCGTTCCTCGCGGTCAGCAGAGCATCCGGAACTGGCATTCTCCCTGTATGTCGCAATTGCTTTGACTGCGTCGCCGTATGCCTTCTCTCACGACGCGGCCATATTACTGCTGCCGATTTTTCTGGCTATGGATGCCGTCGTATCGCGGCGAATCACGGGAACGGGAGCGACGTTTCTTGCCGCAGCCTGCGTCCTGGTATTTGTGTGGCCCGTCATTTTGTTAATCTTGGCCGGTGACAATAACTGGTGGCACAGCCGCATCTACCTGCTCTTCCCAGTGAATCTGCTTTTCATTGCCGCATTGGCGACCGAACTTTATCCTCGCAAAGCGGTCGTGCCGATACCGACGGTATACAGCTGAGTTGCTGCAACCATCCCGGCCAGGGATACGAGCAGTCATTCATATACCGACGCTGCTACAATTCGCTCCACCGATGCCAAGCGTGCGGCGCTCCTTCTTACGAATCGCGGAATCTCCGGGTGTGGTTTTCGTAGTCGCGCTTACCCTGAGAGTGTGGGCGTTGTCACAATTGCTGCCGCAGAAAGCCTCAGAATATTTTTACCATTACAACGAGTTTGCCCGGATCGCCTGGGCGCTGGCTTCGGGACACGGGTACAGTTCCCCCTGGGCCAACACGCCGCTGGCGCCAACCGCCGTCGAGCCCCCAGTCTATTCTCTCCTGCTGGCTGGGATTTTCCGTCTTGCCGGTCCTTATAGCTACAGTGCGCTCTGCATCGCAGTTTTTCTCAACGCGGTTTTTTCTGCCATCACGGCAGTCTTGATCCTCCGCCTCGGCAGGCGCGAGTTCGGTTCACTGGTGGGCATTCTGGCGGCTTGGGTGTGGGCCTGTTGGCTGTACG
>Ga0070764_10000422_pt1 | contig 16684 bp, 11 predicted proteins | sample HubBroMetageWRM4_FD_67287 | JGI IMG/M metagenome (GOLD analysis project Ga0070764, IMG submission 67287) | Warmed soil microbial communities from the Hubbard Brook experimental Forest, New Hampshire - Hubbard Brook CCASE Soil Metagenome WRM 4 | ecosystem: Environmental > Terrestrial > Soil >... | reverse complement strand
GCGTATCGGGCGTCCGGTGGGTTTTCTGGGAGGGTAGAAAGAGCCTCAGGCGGATCCTGAGTACAGCGGGAATTGCTCGGGCGGCATTTTCAGGCCTTTGAAGCCGCCGCAAGGTTTGGGGCCGTGGAATCGCAGGAAGCTGCGTCAGCTTTCGGTGAATCCGCGGCCCTTTTTCTTTGAACGTGCGAACAACTCGGCGAATGCTCCGGATGGGGGATACGATCACCGGGCCTCGATTTTCAGGACAAATCCGAAGAGTCGATGTGCGATGCGATACAACGCCTTGCGGCTGGAGAATTTATTGACAATCCACTCATTCATTTGGGTTTTCCGGTTCCCTTGCGAAGAACGAAGAGAGGGAAATGTCCAAATTTTACCCACATGTTGTGCATAAAATTGCGCTTACAAAATTCTAAGCTCGCATTATGACTGAGTAATCGCGAATTCTGTTCGGCAATGAGATTGCAGTAGTGCTTAAGTATCCAACAGCCGGGCTGTATCGGCGAGGGTTGAAAATGCCAGGAAACAACACCGTGCAAGGCTATCCAGCCCTAGCAGAAATGGAAATTGCAGCTCTGGGCGAAACCGGCAAAGAGCGGTTGCAAGCTGAAAAGACGTACATGGATAAAGATGTAATAACGGCAACTGACCGGCGCGAGCGGCAGCGCTTCCGAATCAATGCACCCGTCACTCTGTTTATCGGGGATCGCGAGATTCCTGCCTATACGCGGGATCTCAGCAACCGGGGAGCCTACCTTTATGTCGCCTTGTCCGATAGCACTCAGATCGACCGCGAATTCGAATTCACGGTGGACTTGCCGCCGGAAGTGACCTTTGCGACATGCTGCCAGATCCGCTGCCGGGGCCAGGCGGTCCGTACCGAAGGCGCGGCAATGAGTTTGACCGGAATGGCCGTCGAGATCCTGGAGTATTCGATCTTCCGGGGCGCAATGCTGAATTCCTAAAGCTTGCGAATGCCCAGCACTCGATGGTCGACCAGCCAGCTTTTCAATACATAAACCAGCTTGTTGTTGCTCCCAGGGTCAGTCGGCAGCAGAAAGAAACCGGGATCAACCAGATAGCGGATGGAGTTGTATACAATCCCCTCCATGACTTCGCCATCGAGGAATTGAAACCGCATCCAAATGCCGTGTACGATGGGCGCCCTGGTATGGAAGTTGAGCTGTTTGTGGTCTGAGTCGCCGTCGAAGCTGTTGACATAGAAGATGGCCTTGATGTCTTTGACCGATATTTCCTCGATTGAATTGGAGTCGAGAAGGCGGACATGGAAGGTCTCCGGCGGGCTGGGCGACGCGTTGCCGAGGAGCCCCTCGATGGTGTTCAGGTCTGGGGAATCCAGGTAACCCTTCACTGTTCGAGTCCCGAACTGGATCACAACCTTTTCCGGGCTGGGCGAGCTGGTTTCCATCATGGGGGAGTAAACTCTCTGTGTGTTCAGACGTACCTCGCAGTAGGAGCAACTGCACATCTGAATGATACTGAATGAGTTCTTTCACTCACAATCCCAGTTTCGTGCTACCAATGGCGGGAATAGGTAACACCGTGGGGAAACCGAGGATGCAGCAAATGGGCCGAGGCTGGTTGCTGCCGGCGGAGTGGTCCGCCAGCAGTTGCGGTGTTTTGTAGTTGGACCGCCGGGAATGGTTCTATTACCCAAGCCCCCGGCAGATTCATTGCTCAACGTTCATTCCGCGTAGTCTAGAGCGATTTCGGATCAACTGTTGACCCGCGTGCCTCATACATTCCGCGTTTTCCAGCGGAATGGGTGGGATACCAACATAGTTCGGGGCTACACAATTCCGGAAAATGCTCTCGGATTCCACGCAATCCCAACCGCGCGAATCTTCAGGCGCTTTGAGCCTGTTCGAGGCCGGCGCCTTCCGGGAACGAAGCAGGGCGCTTCCGTGGCGGGCTCAGATTGTACTGTTTGATCTTGTACAACAAAGCCTTATAGCTGATTTGCAAATCGTCCGCGGCAACTTTGCGGTTCCACCGCGCACACTCGAGCGATTGCGCGATAGCCGCGGATTCGGCATTCCCCTTCAAATTCTTTACCAGGTGTTTCAAGCTCGAATTGCCTGCGCTTTCCGCGTTCATGGCCAGCGCCGCGCCGCTTTGCAGCGGATTCAGCTCTTCGACTATGGTCTGCTCGCTTCCCAGAACCAGGTAACGCTTGATCGTGTTCTCCAATTCCCGCAGATTGCCCGGCCAGGTGTAGCTGGACAATGCCCGCAGGAGTGTTGGGGAGATTGGCAGAGGATCGCACTCGTATTTGGCAGCCACCTTCTGCATGAAGTGCTGAGACAGAATCGGAATCTCTTCAACACGCTCGCGAAGCGGAGGCATCCTGAGCGTAAAGCCATTCAAGCGGTAGAACAGATCTTCGCGGAATGTCTTTTGAGCGATGGCCGCCTTGATATCGATATTGGTGGCCGCAATCACGCGGACATCGACCTTGACGCTGGACCGGCTGCCCAGGCGCGAAAAACTTCCGTCCTGCAGAACCTGGAGAAGCTTGGCCTGCAGCGCGGGCGGCATCTCCCCGATTTCGTCCAGCAGAATGGTGCCGTGGTTGCAGACTTCGAACTTGCCGGGCTTGGCTTTCACCGCGCCGGTGAAGGCGCCCTGTTCATAGCCGAAGAGTTCGCTCTCCAGCAGATCGGCAGGCATGGCCGCGCAGTTTACCTTCAGAAAGCTTCGCTGGCCACGCGCCGACAGCTTATGGATCAACATCGCAGCAACTTCCTTGCCGGTGCCGCTCTCGCCGAGGATCAGCACGGGTATATCGGCACGCGCCACCAGGGCGCACTGCGATTCGATCTCGATCATCCGTTTGCTGGAACGAACAAAGGAAGTATTTTCGTCGAGCGCAATTCCCTGGACACCTGGGTCAATCGCTGGCTTGATGGCAGATTTGAGGCACTCTTCGACGGCGAGATCGATATCCGGCTTACGGAAGGGCTTCAAGATGACATCCGTGGCGCCCATCCGCGTGGCCGCGACAACGTCGTTCAACTCCGCCGAACAGGCGATCATGATAATCGGAAGCGAGGGCTTGGCGGCGCGCGTCCTGGCCAGCAGATTGAGGGAATTCTCCTCGGTGCCGTCGTCGGAGATGTGCCAGTCCATCAGCAGCAAATCAGGAGCGGGAAGCTCATTCAAGTTTCGTTCGAGTTCCGCGGCACGGGTAAAAAGGCTTACGCTGAACCGGTCAGCGAGAATCCGGTGCATATAGTCCAGAATCGCCGAATCGGCATCGAGAACTGCAATGTGGGGAACGCGCTTGCCTTGCGACTTCATGCGACCTCCAAGGTATTGCGTGGCCTCAAATGTTTTTGTTCTTCTCGCTCAAGGAGAGCACCAGAGCGAGATTCATCCGCACGCCTGGAACGGAGCGTTTGCGATCTTGATGAATCCGGAATGACATTTGCAGCAGACTATGGAACCGCGGGAAATTAAGTCTGGTACCGTACTCGGGGGGAGTGAATACCAGGATGCCGCGTGAGATTGATCTTAGCATCAGAGGTGGAAAATTACTTCCAAATGTGCAAATATTTACCCAATCCGAAGTAATAAAGTGGAGGTAACTCGCGTAAATTCTTCCTACATGTAACTGAAAGTCGCGAATTAGATTACTTTGGTGCCGCCTTATTATCCATTTAGTATGCAGTCTGGCTATAAAGTTGCCTAGACGCCCTAAGCCATAAGCTTTGAAATGGATCAGGTATGCCTCTTGCTCGAGCCTCGGAATTCATTGACACCAATTCGCTGCCTTCCCCGGACCTGATCTTCGGTCAATCCCCATTCATGGCCGCAGCTCGCGAGAAACTCGATCGAGTCGCCGATACGGCCGTTCCGGTCTTGCTTCAAGGCGAAAGTGGAACAGGGAAGGACATCGTCGCGAAGCTGATCCACATTCGCTCCAACCGCTCCAGGAATCCGTGGATCAAGGTCACCTGTCCGGCGATTCCCAACTCCCTGATCGAGTCGGAGCTTTTCGGCTATGAAAAAGGAGCATTCACCGGGGCATACACCACCAAGCGCGGCCGCGTGGAACTGGCTCACCACGGAACCCTGTTTCTCGACGAGGTTGGCAGCCTCGATATCTCGGTCCAGGCCAAGCTGCTGCAGGTGCTGCAGGACGGCAGCTTCATGCGCGTCGGAGCGCAGGAGTCGAGAAAGGTAAACACGCGGCTGGTCTGCGCGGCGAATGGAAACCTGAAGCAGCAAACCGAGGATGGAAGCTTCCGGCTCGACTTTTTCTACCGCATCAATGCAATCACCATTGACCTGCCGCCGCTTCGTCAGCGAGTCGTCGACCTTCCCGCGCTCATTGACTATTTTCTCGATCTGCATTCGAAGGCCTACCGCATGAGCCCCAAGCCGCTCTCGAAAGAGTTGATTCGGATGATGCAGCGATACAACTGGCCAGGAAATATTCGCCAGTTGGAGAACATGATTCGCAGCCATGTCCTGATCGGCAACGAGGAGGCGCTGGCCGCGGATCTTGTGCCGTCTGCCCCGGCCGGGCTGCTTCCTGAGATCGACCTGACTCATCCAATTTCGTTGAAGGAGATTACCAGATCCGCGACGCAGAACCTGGAGAGATCCATCATCATGAAAGTGCTGCAGGCAAATGGCTGGAGCCGGAGAAAGACCGCGAAATGGCTCAAGATCAGCTATCGGTCACTCCTCTACAAGCTTCAGGAAACGAATGTCAGTGGGCGGAACACCAAGGCGCAATAGCCGGACGCGTGCAGGATTTCTTATTGAAGTCCAGGAACATCGGCGTCGAAGACCCCGGTCTCGACCGTGCTTCCATGCTTCATCTGAACAAAGATGCGATAGCGGCCCGGCGAGGGAAAGCCGTAGGGAAAGCTGACCGTGTTGGGTAATCCATCTTTTATTTCCATGCCGGGCATGGAAGACGTGTCCATGCCAACGCCGTTAGACGGCGAATGCGGATTGGCCATCATGAAGGCAGCCATCGACATGGTCCCCGAGGGATGGATGTGCGCGAAGACGGTTCCGTCGGTCTTCACAAACGCGGCATGGCCGGGCATGCCCATATAGAGAGCCATGTCGCTCGGCGGCTTGCCCTGGGGATCGAGTAACTCGAAGCGAAAACTCACCGGCGTCTTCGGTGTCAGCACGTCCGGCATTTGCCAGGTCATCGTGTATCCATTGGGAAGCTTGAATTGCTGTTCCCGCGTTCGCGACGATAGCAATGCGGCCGGTCTCGCCGACGCGGCCGCAACGTTCAAATCGTTGTCATTTTGTTCCAGAGGTTTTGCCAGCCCTTCGGCGTCGTCGCCTGCCAGCGGGCGGCCGGAGATTTGTGGAAGTTCGATGGCGGCGACCATGGTCTCGGGAAATCCGCTGGCATGGACAACGTCGGCATAGAGGTGATAATTTCCCCCAGGCATCGACGGCAGTGCGAGATTGAATTCGCCGGTAGCTACCGGCTCAGGATGCAGATGGAAGACCACATCCATCTGCGGCCAGCGGATCAGGTAAAGATGCATCAGATGATTGTGATCGGGAATGAAATCGTCCAGGCGGCGCTGGCGCACCCATCCGGGATCGATGAGCTTCAGGTCGAGCATGTTGTCCGGCTCAAGTGAAGCCGTTATCTGCAGCGGTTTATAAATATTGCCTGCGTAATTCGCAGCATCGGAGTTCCACCACCGGTTCCCGAGGACGACGGCGGCCGCGATAAACGCGAGAGCGACGGCCATGGCAATAAGTGCGCGCCTGCGGTTCGGTTCAGGAACGGCCGCACCCGGCTCCAGCTTTGCCTCGCGCGCCGCTGCGCCCACAATGCCCACCATGCCCAGCACCAGCAGGAGTCCGAGCGCGGCCAGCAGAATGCCGAGGCCCGGTGTCATTTTGCGGGTTTCGATTGCAGTGGCCGGCAGTGGGATGGACAGCGCGCCCGTCCCCTGGCTCCCGCTCGCGGCAAAGCGGATTTGCCACGATCCCGGAGCCATGATCCAGAGATGGCCGGTGAAAAACTGCGGATCCTTCGATGGACGCTCCATCGAGTCGGGCACCGGAGGGTGGTTGGCGGCTTCGCCGGTGAGCGGAACCGGCGTGATGCTGATGCGGTCGATGCCGGCAGTCTCGGCGCGCACTTCAATCTCCGCAACGCCGGGAATCACCAGCGGCGGACGCACCACAATCGACAATCGATAGGGGCCAGCCTGGCCGTCGGCATAGACGTCGGGACTGCCCACATGCGCGTTGGCTGGGATTGCGCACAGAAGTAGCGCGGCGCAAACAACCTGCGGCCATCTCTTCATCGCTTGATTTTCCGCATCCAGCCGCCGAGCATCGATCCGAGCCAGGTGCCGGCGGCGGCGTAGAGTATGGCGATGCCTAGGCCCTTCCACAGCATCAGGCCGTGCTCGGGACGAACGAAATGCCGCGACACTTCAGCCGACCATGAAGGTGCGCCATAAGAGAATTCAGCCGTCGCGAAGAAGCGATTCTGCGAGGTTTTGCTCAACAGGAAATCGGCGAAGGGCCACTCGGCTGCGACCAGGCTCAGGACGAAGATTGGACCGCTGAGAATTGCAACGAGCAACTTGCTGCCGTCTCTCAGCAGCAGCCGGGTCAGGTCAAGCAGGACGGCCGGAACGATCAGCAGCAGTGGGAATTTCGGCGGGACGAGATGCGTGACCGGCTGGAAGACGGGTCCCAGCTTCGGCTCCGCGGGAAAGAGCGGCAGGATGAGAATGATGGCGATCCAGGCCGCGGTGTAGAGCGTTGTAATCCATGTGGCCGCCCAGCGATGGCGCGATGCATTGCCGGCCACCGCGTAACAAAATGGAACACCCATGGACGCGATAATGTATGGACTTGCCATGTGCAACTGCACGTCCGACGTGAACTCCATCATGAAGAACATCACCATCATCAGCAGCAGACCGGCAATATAAAGGAACAACCGCTGCAGATGGCGAAAGGGGACTGGCTGGTTCTCCGCGCGATTCATTGCGGCCAGGATGAGGAACAGCGACCCGACTTCGACGGCAACGACGCCGAGAATAAGCAGCGTGTGCGGCGGGCTGACGATTTTCACGTCAAGGCCATACGCGTTGTGCCACCAGTTATCGAAAGGCGCGGAGGTGAGCATGGCCACACCGCCCCATGCCGCGAGAAACGCACCCAGTGGACCGCCAAATCCGAACGCATGAACGGCGTTGGCAACCTTGTCCGGCGAGCGCAAAAAAGTTGTGCTGAGAATCAGGTAGCCGCAGGCGATTCCGGCCAGCACGCCGCAGAGATAGATGGCCAGGTGCGCTGGCGTCCAGAATGTGTCTCGCCCGATGGAGCGATGCCACGAGACGTCCCACTGGCTGCCGATGGTCACCGATGTCACGGCCAGCACGGAGCACCAGAGATACCATGGAATCCGCGATCCGGTTGTGGATTCCGTGGCGACAGGCTGCGGAATTGTGGCCATTTTCGATGATCCTTTCAATTCAGGATAGACGAAACCGGAATATCGAGGAAAGCAGGGAACGTCAGCTCGAGTCGGGTCCGGGGTTTTGCACCGTAGATGCCTTGTTTCCGAAACCATTACAATGGAGCGGTCAATAGAAGCGTTCAGCGGGCGACCCTGAACCCCCTAGCTTCTTGAGGCGCACGACATTGGAGTGGAGCTGCATGGGCGCAATGACTGGAGTTGAAGCGGCGAGAACCGCCTCAGCTGGCAATACGAACAGTGTTCCTCCCACGCGCAACAAGCACCTGCTGCGCTGGGTTGAGAAGATGGCCGAGCTGGCCGGCCCTGCGTCCATTCATTGGGTGGATGGTTCGCAGCAAGAGTATGACCGGCTCTGCGAAGAGTTGATCGCGAACGGAACATTCATCCGGTTGAACCAGCAGCTCCGGCCGGGCTGCTTTTATGCTCGCTCCGATCCTGGCGATGTGGCGCGTGTGGAAGAGCGCACGTTTATCTGCTCCTTCAGCAAAGACAACGCCGGACCGACCAACAACTGGGAAGATCCACGCGAGATGCGGCGCAAGCTAAAGGGCTTGTTTCGCGGCGCAATGCAAGGGCGCACGATGTATGTGCTGCCCTTCAGCATGGGGCCCATCGGATCGAAGTTTTCGCAGATCGGCGTGCAGCTCACCGACAGCCCTTACGTTGTGGTGAACATGCGCATCATGGCGCGCATCGGCCTGCCGGTCTTCGCCGAGATCGACAAGGACGAGCGGCGCGTGGTTCCCTGCATGCACAGCGTGGGCGCGCCGCTGCGGCCTGGTGAGCACGACGTTCCCTGGCCATGCAACAAGGAAAAATACATCGTCCACTTTCCTGAGACGCGCGAGATCTGGTCCTACGGTTCAGGCTACGGCGGCAATGCTCTGCTGGGCAAGAAATGCTTCGCGCTGCGCATTGCATCGAACATGGCGCGCGACGAGGGCTGGATGGCCGAGCACATGCTGATCCTCGGCGTGGAGAGCCCGGAAGGCCAGAAGACGTACGTCGCCGCTGCGTTTCCCAGCGCCTGCGGCAAGACGAATTTTGCCATGATGGTGCCGCCCGCCGGGTTCGACGGATGGAAAGTATTCACCGTAGGCGACGACATCGCCTGGATTCGTCCCGATGCCAGCGGCCACCTGCGCGCCATCAATCCCGAGGCCGGCTTTTTCGGAGTTGCGCCGGGCACGTCGGTCGAAACCAATCCCCACGCCATGGCGACGATGGCGACAAATTCCATCTTCACCAATGTAGCGCTGACCCTCGATGGAGATGTGTGGTGGGAGGGCATGACGGAGAAGCCTCCGGCCGAGTGTTTCGACTGGCAGGGAAATCGATGGACACCTGAGATCGCCAGGGAGACGGGCGCCAAGGCGGCGCATCCCAACGCGCGCTTTACTGCACCGGCCGCGCAATGTCCGACCATCGATGCGGCCTGGGAAGATCCGGAGGGCGTGCCGATCGAAGCGATCATCTTCGGCGGACGCCGCTCAACGACAATGCCCCTTGTGTATCAGGCGTTCAATTGGTCGTCTGGCGTCTACATGGGCGCGACCATGGGCTCCGAGACCACCGCAGCAGCAGCGGGCGCCATCGGCAAGGTGAGGCGCGATCCCATGGCCATGCTGCCATTTTGCGGCTATCACATGGGCGACTACTTCCGCCACTGGCTCAAAATGCAGCGCAGCTTGGCCTCGACTCCGCGCATCTTCAACGTGAACTGGTTTCGCAGAGACGCGGATGGAAAGTTTCTCTGGCCCGGTTTCCGCGAGAATATGCGCATTCTGCGCTGGATCGTCGATCGCGTGCAGGGCCGCACCCAGGGACGCGAGTCTCCCATCGGCTGGATACCGCGCTACGAGGATATCGAGTGGAGCGGGCTGAAGTTTTCGCGGGAGAAGTTTGAGCAGCTGCAAGCCGTTGACCGCGCCGCGTGGCGCGCCGAGGTCATCAGCCACGAAGAACTTTTTCTCGATCTGCACGACCATCTTCCGCCGGAGATGGTCTATGAGCGCGAGTTGCTGATTTGCCGCTTGTAGGCGATGCGTCGCCCCTCAGTGGGGAAGGCTCACCGCATACAGATACCAGGCCGCATGTGGCAGCCACTGCTCGGTCCATCGCCAGTCCTCGTCTTTTCCGGTTACCGCAAAGCCGAGATTGAATGCGATTCCATCTTCATTGCCGAGGCCTGCCGTAATTCCATTCATGATTCCGCCGGGCGCGCCCGTGTATTTGTAGGACTTGAAAAACATGTATGGTGCGTAGCCGTGGCCGCTGCCCATCAGCATGGTTGCGTCATACGGATTGCGGCCGAGAATCCAATGAAGCTGGTTCCACGCATACAAACGCAACTGCGATTGGAATTCAGGCTTGTCCGCAAACAGCGGCGCGGCCATGCGTGCCGCCGACGCAAGCGAAGCCAGCCGTGCATTTTCCCCTTGCCACCACGGCGCAGCCTCCGTGTCATGCGGAAAGAAGAATGCGGTCCGCACTTTTCCGCTGGTGCGCACCAGTTGGCGCGCATATCCAAAGGGATTGTTGACTTCTGAGGTCACCCCAAGCTCGAAGCGCAGAGAGCGCTCCACGGTCTCTCGAATCTTCGGCTGCACAGCAGTGGGCGCAATCCTCATATATTCGAGCAGGCTGATGACGGGCAGGCCCGCATCCGACGGATGAAAAAAGGGGCGCGTTCCATCGTCGGCTCGCCAATAGTCGTGCCAGCTTCCATCGCTGGCGAGGCGCGCCATCAGGTGCGCCGCGCGTTTGTCGGCCGCGGTCCGATAGGTCTCATCATGCGAGGCGGCGTAAAGTTCGGTTGCCGCCATCAATGCGCAGTAGTCGTCGAGGATATTTTCGACGCCGTCATTCAGCAGTTCGCGGTTGTGCTCGTTGAGAAACTTGAAAGCATCCGCCGCCGTTCGCAGATATTCGGAACGCGGAAACTCGCCATCGACAGGCATCGTGCTGGCCAGCGCCAGCGCGGTAATCGCCATGCCGCCGCCGGCGCGAAAGCTGGCTTCGTAGGCATGCGGACCATCGGCCGCCGCAATTTTTTCCGTCGAGTCCGAAGCGTTGAGCTTGATCTGCGTGCGCCAGTTTGGATTACCGATGACGCGATCCTTCGCCAGCTTCTCCTTGCCCGGAGCTGTGATTGATTCGAAGAAAGATCCATTCGGCCGCTTGATCCGCACGAGGTAATCCGCTCCGAAAAGCCCCTCATCGAGCAAGCGTCGCTCATACTCAGTGAAGTTGTCGTCCTTCCGTGCTTCAAGCGTCTGGTAACTTTTCAGCAGGCTCCACGCCGCCAGCGGCACCTGCTGCGGATTGAAATACGATGTTGGATTCTGGTGCGAGAGATGAATGCCATAGTCGCCCGTTGCGTCGTACCAGCCGCCATGCAGATCGGCAAAGCCGTCATGTCCGCCGGGAAGTTGCAGGTGGCGATCGGCCTGGTCCATCAATCCACTTGATCGCTGGCCCTTGAAGTAGTAAATGATGTTGGAGAGCGTGTCGCGCTCGAGAATGTCGTCGTTGATTTCGAATGAGCAGGAGGTAACGCTGTTTCCATCCCCTCGCACTTGAAGCGCGTAGTGTCCCGGCATGCGCCACGCGGAAAAGTCCGCAGTCCAGAAGACCCAGTTCTCCCACGCATTCACTTTCCCGGAAGGCTGTAGAGCGGCCTCGAAGACAGTCTTTCCAGTCTCCGCATCGACCAGCGCAAACTGCTGCGGATGATCGAGGCCGGTTCCCTCCACAATGGCCTGCTTCGGCGCCTGCGTTTCGTAGCCGACCTGGTCGACAAGAACGCGGACTTGGCCGAAGCACGCCGGGCCACAAACAAAGGGCGCGAAAACTGCCAGAAAGAGTAGAGAGGACCAGGAGACGTGTCGTTTGGGCATAGGTGAGCGGCCTTGGAGGCTGCCGGGCAGGATCGGCCCGCAGCACGAGGGTTCACAATGAGTGTAGAGAACTTGGTGGTTGTTTGGTAATTTTGTTTAGAAAGGATTCTATGTCCCGAGCCCGCATCGGCTCCTTGCTTCTCGCCTTGCTTCTGCCGCCTCTGTCCGCGGCCGCTGAAAATTCGCATGAGCCGATTGTGGCCGGCTACGTCTTTCCGCAGGATGCGGCCCTGCAACCGGGGCAGATCGACGCGCACCGCCTGACCCGCGTGAATTACGCATTCGCCAACATCAAGGCTGGCCGCATGGTTACCGGCTTTGCCTCCGATGCTGCCAATTTTGCATTCCTCACCGGGCTCAGAAAACAGAATCCAGAATTGACGGTCCTGGTTTCCGTGGGCGGATGGCTGTGGTCAACCAATTTCTCCGACGTGTCGCTGACTGCCGATAGCAGAAAAGTCTTCATTCACAGCGTGATGGAATTCCTTCAGCGGTACGACCTCGACGGCCTCGACATTGATTGGGAGTACCCGGGAATGGCGGGCTCAGGCCATCCATTTCGCGCCGTGGACAAGCAGAACTTTACGCAGCTGCTCAAAGAGCTGCGCAAGCAATTCGACGAAGAGTCGTCGAAAAACGGCAGAAGACTCTATCTCACGATTGCTGCCGGCTCCTCGGACGACTATCTGGCCCACACCGAGATGAAGAAGGTGCAACGATACGTGGATACAGTCAACTTGATGGCCTATGACTACGTCGAACCAGGCTCCGATCCGCTCACCGGAAATCATGCGCCTCTGTTTATCGACCCCGCGGATGCGAGGAACTACTCGGCCGATGCTTCGGTCAAGGCGTTTGAACGCGCGGGCGTGCCGGCCGGCAAAATCCTGCTGGGAGTTCCGTTCTACGGGCACGTATGGGGCCAGGTACCCGACATCGATCATGGATTAATGGAGCCAGGCAAAGCCGTACCGGGCGCGTATTCCACATATCACGCCATCGTGGACACCATGCTCAACCAGGGTTATGTTCGATACTGGGATCAGGCGGCCTCTGTCCCGTATCTCTATAATCCCGAGAAGCATATTTTTGTTTCGTATGAAGATCCGGAGTCGCTTGCCGCGAAATGCCGCTATGTTCTGACGCAAAAGCTGGGTGGGGTCATGTTCTGGGAATACTCCGGCGACTCGGCTGAAGCGCTGCTCGGAACCATCCAGCAATCGCTGAGCGCCACTTCTGGACAAGGACAACCGGCCCAATGACCATGCACGCTCCTTCACCGGCAAGAGACGCTGAAATGCGCGCGCCGCGTGTTGTTTCCATCGATGTGTTTCGTGGCCTCACCATGGCGGTGATGATCTTCGTCAATGCCCTGGCCGAAGTCCATGGCCTACCCCGCTGGACCTATCACGCGCACGCTCAGGAAGACCGGATGACCTATGTCGACATGGTCTATCCCTTTTTCCTTTTCATCGTTGGCATGGCCATGCCTCTTTCCATTGCGCAGAGGCTCAAACGCAATGCATCCCTGCTGTCGCTTTGGGGCCATGTCGCGGTGCGCGTCGTCGGTCTGGTCGTGCTCGGACTGATCCTGGCCAACGCCGATTACTGCGATCCGCAGCGTATGAGGATGAGCGGCGGCGTCTGGGGTTTGTCGGCCCTGATCTGCGCCGGACTCTATCTGAATGTGTATCCGAAATCGGAACGATTCTCCCTCTATTTCCGTGCCCTTCGGGTCATCGGACTGCTGGGTGTTGTCGTGCTGTTCGCGATTTTTCGAAGATCGACGCCGGATGGCCATGCGGCATGGATCGACTTTTCCTATCCTGAGATCCTCGGACTCATCGGCCTGACTTATCTCGCCGTCGCCATCCTCTATATTCCAAGCCGCCGATGGAAGTGGGTGCCTACGGTCTGGTTCATTCTTCTTGTAACTCTCTGCGCTCTATCGACCGCGAAGCTGCTTCAATTTCCCAATCAATTCCCGCTCTACGTCTGGCCATTTGGCAATGGAGCGATGGCCTGCCTCATCATGGCCGGCGTAATGACGACTTCAATCTTTCTCGGCACTGGAGCAAACGGCGAACCGCGCCATAGCGTGGGGCGCAGAATCGGCACTGCCGTCAGTTTTGCTTTTGCATTGATTGCAGCGGGATGGCTGCTCACGCCGCTCGGTATCTCGAAGATTCGGGCAACGCCCACGTGGTCTCTCTATAGCGCCGGGGCGGCTGTTTTGGCCTTTACCTTGCTCTACTGGCTCTGCGATGTGAGAAAGAAAACGCGATGGGCGTTTTTTGTCCGCGCTGCCGGGGAGAATACGCTGACCACCTATCTGCTGCCCGACTTATGGTATTTTCTGGCGGCTTCCGCGGGGATCACATTTCTTGACAGGCACTTCGTCTCCGGCTGGCCGGGAGTCGTAAAGACCTTCGCATTTACTTTTGCAATGCTGGGCCTGGCCGCGATAGTGACCCGGCTGAGGGTTCGCCTGCAATTCTGAAGGTACAGGTTTCGGCATGGCGCGGCCAAGGCGCTTGCGCAAGTTCTGTGCCCTCTCCAACTGCCGTCGTTAGGTTATATAGTCAACCCGTGAACGGTTTCCGTGCATCTGATGATTGTAGCGAGCCGTCCATCTCAGCCAGGGCGCAGGAGCATTTCCCGCGCAAATTTGAAACATCGGATGCTTGCGCTCTTGGGCTTCACCGCATCTACACACGCCCCGGCGAGATTCAATGTTTGTCGGGCTCATCGAACCAACCCGGAGATTGAACGGGAGAAGAACGAGTGAAGAAGCAAGCAAGCGCTTCCGATCCGCTGTGGTACAAGGATGCGGTCATCTACGAGCTCCACGTGCGCGCCTTCTCCGACTCGAACGGCGACGGCATCGGCGACTTCCCCGGACTGCTCTCGCGACTCGATTATCTGCAGGACCTCGGCGTCACCTGCATCTGGCTATTGCCGTTCTTTCCCTCGCCGCTACGCGACGACGGTTACGACATCTCCAACTATGTCGACGTGAATCCGTCCTATGGAACGCTGAACGATTTCAAGGCGTTTCTCAACGCCGCACATCTGCGCAACATGCAGGTCATGATCGAACTGGTCATCAACCACACCAGCGATCAGCATCCATGGTTCAAAGCCGCGCGTCTGGCGTCGCCCGGTTCGCCGGCTCGCGATATGTATGTCTGGTCGTCGACCGACCAGCTCTATAAAGATGCGCGCATTATTTTTACCGACACCGAAAAGTCCAACTGGACGTGGGATGAAACTGCTAAGGCATATTATTGGCACCGCTTTTTTTCGCATCAGCCCGATCTGAACTTCGACAATCCGCTGGTGATTGAAGAAGTGTTGAAGGCGATGCGTTTCTGGCTCGACATGGGTGTGGATGCAATGCGCATGGACGCGATCCCATACCTGGTCGAGCGCGATGGAACCTCGTGCGAAAATTTGTCCGAGACGCACAGGACGATCAAGTCGATCCGCGCGGCCATCGACGCCGATTACGCGAACCGGCTGGTGCTGGCTGAGGCCAATCAGTGGCCGGCGGACGTGCGCCCGTATTTCGGCGACGGCGACGAATGCCACATGGCGTTCCACTTTCCATTGATGCCGCGCATCTACATGGCGCTGCGCCAGGAAGACCGGCTGCCGATCACCGACATCATGGCGCAGACGCCGCCCATTCCTGACAACTGCCAGTGGGGCCTGTTCCTGCGCAATCACGATGAACTCACGCTGGAGATGGTGACCAACGACGAGCGCGATTATATGTACTTCGCTTATTCGGCCGATCCGCGCATGCGCATCAATGTTGGAATTCGCCGCAGGCTTGCGCCCCTTGTCGACAACAACCGCCGACGCATCGAGCTGCTGAACTCGCTGCTGCTCAGCTTTCCCGGCACGCCGATTCTCTACTACGGCGACGAGATCGGCATGGGCGACAACATCTATCTCGGCGACCGCAACGGCGTGCGCACGCCGATGCAGTGGAACTCCGATCGCAATGCCGGCTTCTCGCGCTGCGATCCGGCGCGGCTCTACTTTCCGGTGGTCATGGATCCGATCTACGGCTACCAGGCCATCAACGTGGAGGCGCAGCTCAGCGATCAATCGAGCCTGCTCCACTGGACGCGCAACATGATCGCGCTGCGCAAGCTCTTCCAGGTCTTCGGCCGCGGAACACTGCGATTTCTGAATCCGGAGAACCGCAAGATTCTCGCCTACCTGCGCGATCTCGACCGCGGCGACGGTTCGCACGAAACGGTGCTCTGCGTGGCCAACCTGAGCCGCTTCGCGCAACCGGTCTCGCTCGATCTCTCCGAGTACGCGGGCCAGGAGCCGATGGAGATGCTCGGTTACGTTTCCTTTCCCGCCATTACTGAAGCGCCTTACTTGCTTTCGCTCTCGCCGTATTCGTTTCTCTGGCTTGAGCTGCAGCCGCCGCATTTGCAGCAGGAGCTTCCCCTGGCGCCGAGCGCATCGAACCTGGCAGACACGGTCAACGACGAGACGCGCGCTCACGAGCTTTACGCGCAAAATTGGGCGGAACTTGTCGCTGGGTCAGGGAAGGCGCCGCTCGAGAGCGAACTGTCCGCCTGGCTTCCGCGGCAACGCTGGTTTGGCGCCAAGAGCCGCAAGATCAAAACCGTGCGCGTGAAAAAGTGGGTGGAGTTTCCCGTGGATCTCTCTCAGGCCGGGATCGAGGTAGAAGGCGCCGGCCTAGCCGCCGACGGAAACTTTCTGCCGGCCCTATTCTTCGTTGAGGTTGAATATGCCGATGGCCCCGCCGACACATTTCAGCTTCCCCTCGCCTTGACCGCGGGCGCAGATGCGGAAGAACTCGCCGTGGACCATCCGGGAAGCATTCTCGGCACGCTCACAACAAGCATCGGCTCCGGAGTGCTGCACGATGCTGTGGTGCGGGAAGACGTTCGTCAGAGCTTGCTTGCGCTGATTGAGAGAAATGCCAGCTTCCCTGTGTCGGCAATAGACGATGGAGGAAGCGAGGAAAAAACTGCCGATGAACTGAAACCCATCGCCGATGCACTCACCGGTTCAACGGAAGCCGCTCCCAATGAGGCCTTGGCGAAGCCCATTTCCGGTGCAGTTGTTGCTCCCGTCCCCATCGATGCCCAACCAGGAGAAGCGGCTGCGCCTCCCCGCTCCGAAGAAGCGAGCGCGCACACTGCAAGCGACCGCCAACTGCAAACACGCGAGTCGCCGTTCACCGGCGATGCTGTCCCTCACAAGAGCCGCCTCGACGCCC
>Ga0070764_10000420_pt1 | contig 16706 bp, 17 predicted proteins | sample HubBroMetageWRM4_FD_67287 | JGI IMG/M metagenome (GOLD analysis project Ga0070764, IMG submission 67287) | Warmed soil microbial communities from the Hubbard Brook experimental Forest, New Hampshire - Hubbard Brook CCASE Soil Metagenome WRM 4 | ecosystem: Environmental > Terrestrial > Soil >... | reverse complement strand
TACGGAGACGTGCTGCGCGTCGGTGGCATACGGGCCGCGGCCGAAAGCGAGCAGCCTGCCGCCGCGTAGAAAGCGCTCGGACATTTCGCGGCAAGCTTCGGCCAAACGCAGGGATTCGGCGGCGAAGAACGATTCGATCAGCTGATTGCGCGCCAGCAATCGCTGGCCGATTTGCGCCGTCAGTTCAAGGTCCGTGGGCATCTGGATTCCTAACAAATGCGGGGCAGCGGATCGCCGACAAGCATATCGACCAGGCGGCTGCCTCCGTAAAGAGTCGTCACTAAAACCGCGCTTTCCGGTTGTTCGCGAACTTCGCCGATCATTTTCGCTTCTGCGCCGCCAGGCGTCGCGCGCAAAGCCTGCAGCGCAGATTCGGAGCTCTCGGATGAAACGACCGCCAGAAATTGGCCTTCGTTCGCGATGTGCAGCGGATCGAGGCCCAACAGTTCACAAGCGCCGCGCACGGAATCGCGGATAGGAATTTCTTCTTCGAGGAGAACGACGCCCAGGCCGCAATCGCGCGCGAGTTCGTTTAGTGAAGTGGCTACGCCGCCGCGCGTGGGATCGCGCATCCAGCGAACGCCCGCTCCGGCTTCGCGCACCAGCGCCTGGACGAGCGGAAAAACAGAGCGCGTGTCCGAGCGTAGCTCCGTTTCGAAGTCGAGATCGCCGCGCGCAAGCAAAATCGTAATGCCGTGATCGCCGATCGGTCCGGAGAGCAGAACTTTATCGCCTGGGCGCACCGACTGCGGAGAAATTTCGACCCCAGAAAGCAGCCGACCGATTCCGGTGGTGGTGACGTACATTCCGTCCGCCTTGCCGTGCTCGACAACTTTTGTATCGCCTCCCGCGATCCTGACGCCCGCGCGTTCAGCGGCGTCGGCCATCGCGCGGACTTCCGCTTCCAGAATTTCGGTGGGCAAGCCCGCTTCCAGAACGAAGGTGACGACGATCGCTTCGGCGCGCGCGCCGGAAACGGCGAGATCATTCACGGTGCCATTGATCGCCAGCTCACCGATCGAGCCGCCCGGAAAACGCAGCGGTTTGACCACAAAGCTGTCGGTGGTCATGGCAATCTTTGTGCCGTTAATTTGCACATGCGCCGCATCGCCCAGCGGGCCGGGAGAGGAACCAAAAAACAAAGGGGCGAACAACCCTTCGACCAGTCTACGGCTGGCCTTGCCGCCGGCGCCGTGCGACATTTCGATTTGCGGTTCGCGGAATTTGATTTTGTTGGCAGCGGTGGCCATGGATCTCCCATTTACTTAATGAGTCGTGGCGTTCGCGATGGTGATCGGTTTGCGGTGCTCGTAATTGTAATAGGCCGCACAGGAGCCCTCGGAGGAAACCATCAGCGCGCCAACGGGTTGTTCGGGCGTGCACTCACGTCCGAAAAGTTTGCATTGCGCGGGCTTGAGGACGCCTTTCAGTACTTCGCCGCACTGCGCGGCCTTGGGATCGGTGACGCGAATGCCCGGAACCGTGAAACGCTGCTCGGCGTCCCAGTTTCCGTAGCTCTCGCGAATCCTCAGCGCTGATTGCGAGATGAATCCCAGGCCGCGCCATTCGAAGTAGGGGCGAAGTTCAAATACTTCCGCCATGGCGCGCAACGCGGCGCGATTCCCTTCCCAGGGAACGACGCGCTTGTACTGATTTTCGACTTTGGCCTCGCCGTTACGAAGCTGGCGCAGCAACATCACGATGGATTGCAGAATGTCCAGAGGCTCGAAGCCGGAGACGACAACGGGCTTGCCTTCGTCTTTAGCGATCCAATCGTAGGGCCTGCATCCAATCACCGTGGAAACGTGGCCGGGACCGACGAAGCCGTCAAGGCGCATGTCCGGCGAATCCAGAATCGCCCGGATGGCGGGGATGATGGTGACGTGATTGCAAAAGACCGAAAAATTGTTCAGGCCTTCAACTTTCGCACGAACCAGGGTAAGAGCGGTCGAAGGCGCCGTGGTTTCGAAACCAATGGCGAAGAACATCACGTGCTTTTCCGGATTGTTGCGCGCCAGTTTGAGCGCGTCGGCCGGCGAATAGACGATGCGCACGTCCCTGCCGCGCGCTTTGTATTCCAGCGGGCTGCCGTGGGTGCCGGGAACGCGCATCATGTCGCCAAACGCGGCGAAAATAAAATCGGGCTGCGCTGCGAGCGAAAGACCATCGTCAATGCGGCCCATGGGAAGAACGCAGACCGGGCAGCCGGGCCCGTGAATCAACTCGACGTTGTGCGGAAGCAAATCTTTGAGGCCGAAACGATAAATGGCGTGGGTGTGGCCGCCGCACACTTCCATGATGCGATAGTGGCGATGGGGATCCGCAAGTTTGCGAATTTCTTCCCCAGCTTTCGCGATCAGTTCAGGGGCGCGAAATTCATCGACGAATTTCATTGCTGCCACCTTTGCGGCGGGTAGTCTTGAATGTCGCTCTCAAGACCGTAGCCGCGCACTTCCTCCATCGCTGCCGCCGCTTCACCGAGCATGGTGAGAGTTTGCATCTGGTCCGCGGCATCGGCTTCGCTGATCTTGCTCATGGCGAAGCCGACATGGATGAGGACCCAATCACCGGGAACGGGCGGCGCATCCTGCAACAGGCCTAAATCCACTTTGCGCCGCACGCCGACGACGTCGACTGTCGCCAGATGCGTGTTCTGCGAATCAATCGCAATAATTCTTCCGGGTATTGCCAGGCACACGGTGCAGCTCCCTTTGCTGATGTTCTGTTGCGACTACGCGCTCGCTTCTTCTTGCATTCGGGCTACGAGTTCGAAAGCAAATTTCAGTTCGTCTTTCAACCGCAGTGCGCCGCCAGCGAAAGACACCGGCTTGATGGCATAATCCGATTGGCGCAGCGAGAAGTCGCCGGAAATTCGCAGCATCGTTCCCAGACGTGTGACGCGGGCGCTGAGGGCCTGGGTTTGCGTGACGCCGTGAAACGAGAGCGCGCCGGTGGCCTGCGCGAGCAGCAGATCTTCCGTCTGTTTCTGGACCGTGATTTGTTTGCTCTCATACACCGCGCTGGGGAAGCGCTGGACTTCCAGAACGTCGTACATTGTTTGTTCGAGCTTCTTGCGGTCGTCGCCGCTCATTTCGTCTTGAACGTCCATAGAGCTGGTGCGCACCGTCACGCGCACGACGGAGTTTTCGCAGGTGTCCGGGGCGAATTGGAGTTCGCCGTCGTAATCGCGTATGGCAATTTTCGGATTGTGGCCAAACGTGGAGAGCATGCCGGTGGCAAACGCTTGCACCGTGAAACGGCTGGCGTTGGTATCGAGCGCAAATTTCACTGGCACGAACCTTCTTTCCGTTGCTCTTTGCACGACGACATTCCTGGCTTCGCAGTCGTCGCGGCGCGCGCGAAACGCAGTGTAGTCGCGCGGGGCCGTTGCGCTGCGCACGCACCTTTACATTGAGCGCAGGCGGAAATATCGCTCGATGTCTGGTATCGCGGCGGACGCCAGATTTCCCACGCCAATCTGTCCGAGATAACGGCGTACGGTGGGATTGGAAAGCACCAGCCCGGCGCCGAAGATCACCAGCGCCACGCCTCCGAGCATGTAGAGGGTGTCCTTGTCGGTTCCGTTTGATTCTGCCGCCTGGTCCATCAATTCGACCGCCATGGTTTTCTCCTTTGCGCGTTGGGGATGCGTTTTATTTTTCTGCAGGCCGCTCTTCTGCGAGAATTCGGGTCGCGAGCGAATCTATCAGTTCGACCGCTTCGTCAACCGCGGCCGCGATCGGTTCGCTGAGCCCCATCTTTCCCTCTTCCGGGCCCAGAGTTGCCGGCACGCACCCCACCAGCAGGATTCGCTTCAGCTGCGCTCCCATGTTTACGGCCATGCGCAGCACATTCAGCGGATTCATTCCGTGTGGATCTACGAAACCCGGATGCGTTCCGGCGGAATCCAAATTTTGCAAATCCGGTTCGACGACTAACAGTGTGCCGGGCTGGCCTCCACCGGGATAAGCGTCCACCAGAATGGTGGTCTGGTAGCCCTCCATCAGGGCATAGGCTAGGTCGAAGCCTCGGATGCCGAAGTCCGCCACACGAACGCCGCGCGGGAACGAGCGGCGGGCGAGGATGGTTGCGACTTCGACGCCGAAGGCATCGTCACCGAGAAAAATGTTACCGATTCCGGCGATCAGGATTCGTTTCGTTTCGACGGTGGGCGCTCCCTGCTTTTCTTGGGCGAGGGGTTCGACTTCCGTGGGCGCGAAGAAAAAACGGTGGCCGGGTTGACGCATCAGACCGATGTCTCTGCCCGGATCTTCGTCCACGACGACGCAAACGTGCAGGTTGCCTTCGTAATCCTGCTCGATGGATTCGATGGTGGCGATTTTGCCTTCGAGCGCGAGATCGAAGACATCGCCGCCGGCGCGCGGCCGTAGCCTGACGCGTTCGCCGCGCCGGACCTGGACGCCCTGAACCTCGAGCGATTCGACCGTTGTCTTATCTTCCAGGACTTGAAATTCCCATTCGTTCACGGCGCCTCGCTTTTCGCGGCGCGCAGGCCGCGCACCGCGCCGTGCATTTTCATCAACTGTTCTTCCGGCAGAGCTTCGGTGCGTTCCAGAATCTGGCGCGCGCGATCGTCGGACTGGCGCATTTCGCGTTTTTCTTCGTCGGTGAGGGTCATGATGCGCAACGACAATATTTCGTCGATTTCGGCTCCATCGAACAAGTCGCCCGGGCTTTCCGGAGCGATCTGCGGATAGTCGTACAAGATAATCGGCGAAGAGAGCATGGTGTCACGCTGGCCTTCTTCTCCTACCAGGACCGGCCAGGTGCCGATGTTCTGGCACGTCTGCACAAATTTCCGGCATTCATCCGGAGGATCAACCAGGGAAACGAACTCTCCGGCGCGAACTTCCAAGATCGTGTGGGCTGACACGAAGGAGCGCGCAAGGGCTGCTTCACGATTTGGCAGTATGGGATCGGCGAAACGCGAGATGTTTAGAATGCGCGCGGTGAGCTTGAAGACGCCATCCTGCAGCCGCTCGCCCGCTAGCTCGACCGTTCCTGCAAGGCTGGCTTTTTCGCGCAGGATGATTCCAACGATCGAGCTGCGTTCGTCGTGGATCGCTTCTTGTTCTTGTTTGGACGACAAGCGGAATGGCCATTGCACTGGCTGCGCGCAAAGAGCGGCGAGATCGAACTCCGTCACTTCGATCACTTCCTCGACGGCTTCTTGCCACGGCTGGAAAGTCTTGCCGTTAGCTTCCAGTCTTTCGACTTTTTCGATGACTGCTTCATTGACGGCAGAAAGACCGTTCCGAGGCGCGCGGAGTTTCCCGATGGTACGCGTCACCATGCGCAAGAATCGGACGCGAACCGTGCATTGTGATTGCGCGTCGCCACGCACGAGGCACTCGGTTTGCATCCTCCACGCGTCCGTGCTGTTGCTGCCCTGCGCTTCGCTATAGGCGCGTGGGTAAATGACGCCGAAGTTAAATCGCTGACGATTTTTCACCGCCGATGGCCGGTAGGGGTAAAGCATATATCCTTCGTAGAGCACGGCCTTGACGATTCCATCAACGAGCGCGGGGTTCATGAGCGCACCGTTTCCGGAAGGGCGTTCAACGCACGTTCCAGCGCTTCTTCCCAGGTGGGAAGACCTTCGCGCACTTTGAATTGATAAAGCTTTTCGAACGCGTCTTTGCGCAAGGCGAGCCAGGTGGAATTCGGGTAGTACGCGTCCATCAGATCCTTCCACACTTTCACGGGCAGGCGATACTTGGCTTCTTTGTCCCAGGATATGGGAGCTACTTGCAGGGTTTCGTCTTCGCCTTGATAGAAAACCGTGCCGCTGAATTGGAAGCAGAGTGGTAAATCGCCGTTTGTGACGCCGTGAAAATATTTTGTAGCGGCGACGTTGAAATCGAACGTGCACGGCACGGAAATATCGGCAACTGTGCCGCCTACGAAGCGCGGGACCACGACGCTGGCGTGCGTCCATAGCATGCTGCGCAACGTCTGGCCCCAGCGATCGGGTTCGCCGAACAGGTCCGCGAGGCGGGCTTGTTCGTTGGCGTCGTATTTTCTGCGCGTAGCCTCGATCTGAATTTGCGCGCGCAGAGCGACGGTGTGAATCATCTGTTCGCTGGGTTTGCTGGCGATCCGCAGCTTGAACGCCAGCAACGGCGCGGCCGCGTACTGGGCAACTTCGGCGCCTTCGATCGTGAGCACGAGTTCAGGCATGCTCGCCCTCGAGACCGACTCCGGCGCGACGCTTCAGCGCGGTGAAGAATGCGCCGATTTCACGCCACACTTCGGTGCCGCCGGAAAGTCCGCGCCAATAGCTGCGGATCAGGCCAACCAGCTTGTAACATTCATCAATGGGGACCAAATAATATTCCGCGGCGGCTGAACCGCGGTTGTGTCCGACGCGATTGACGAGCAACGCGGTCACGTCGGCCTCCATCGTTTTCAGGATTGGATTCGCTAGCTCGACTTCGTCCCAAGTCTCTAGCGACAGCAGCGACTCGGTCGGCCCGGCGGGACTGGGATAGAGCGCGATCACTTTTCCGTGCGGCGTGCTCTTGAAAAAAAACGCCATATCAATCGGAATCGTCAATCCGTCCCACTGGGCGTCGCTAAGCTGAAAATCCGCGAGGAACTGCACGCGGCGCGGAACGCGTTTGTATTTTGTTCCGCTCTTTCCGTCAAACAAGATCGCGCAGGCCTCACAGGCACAGATTATCTTGCGGGTGGTGGGCTCGACGAGGTGCTGGTGCTCAGGAGCGAGTTCGCGGCTGCACATTTCGCAGCGCTCGACGGGCGCGCGCTTGCGCGCAAACTGGCGGAGCGTGGCAAACGCGCTTTCCTGCAACGATGGAAGCGCGGGCGCCATATCAGTCACCGCTCCGTTGGGTGGGCGCGACAGACAAAGCGGCCATGCTCTGGCTGTTCGCGAGTTGCGCGACGGGGACAAATCCAAAGCGCAGCGCGCCGTCATCAGCCTCTTGCACGATGATCGAGGTAGCATCCGGCGCTCCATCCTGTATTGCGGCTTCCAGTGTGGACTTCACCGTCGCCGCTGTGGAGCCGCAGCCGCCGGGCTTCCGATGCAGCCGCAGCGTGACCGCGCCATCGTCGCTGATCGATACCAGCTCGGCCTTGGCGGAGTGCGAGTCGAGGAAGCCGCGCGATTTCTCGATTGCCGCAGCTACGCGAGTTCGCATGTCGGAAGGATGCAGGCCGTACAACAGGAGCAGGCTGCTGATCAATTGATCGTCGCCGAATTTCCGGACGAGCGACTGGCCGGTTTCGCCTGCCTCGCAAGTAATGGACAAGATTTGTTCGAGCGCAGCTCCGTGCAAGGCCATCAGCGATTCAAGGAGTTCCTTGGCCATAGCGCGCGCGTTCGGGTCGGCGGCGGCTTCCAGTTGTTCGACAATTTCCCCGATCCGCTGGATTCGTTTCTGGAGATCTTTGTCAGGCGGCATATTCTCCCTCAAAGATAAATCCACGCGGACGACCACGACGGAGGCCGATCCCATTGCGCCCAAGTGCGCCTCTTTCCGTCGCGGCCATCGGTTTCGCTACGAAAACCTGAGGCGTCAAGCGTGTTGGCCAAACATCGGTGAGTGATGCGTCTCCAGTACCTTGCCATTGCCTAAATACATGTGCACGCCGCAGGGCAAGCAGGGATCAAAGCTGCGCACGGCGCGCATGATGTCTATACCTTTGAATTTATCCGGGCCGTTTTCTTCGAAGATGGGAGTGTTCTGCACCGCGTCTTCGTACGGGCCCGGAGTTCCATAAATGTCGCGGGGATTGGCATTCCACGGCGTGGGCGGATAGGGATGATAGTTCGCGATCTTACCGTCGCGAATCACCACGTGGTGCGATAGCACTCCGCGGACCGCTTCGTGGAAACCGCAGCCGATGGCTTCCTGCGGCACGCTGAATTCCGACCACGTCTTGGTTCTTCCCGCATGCAATTCCGCGAGCGCTTGCTCGACGAAATACAAAGCGCAGGAGGCTGCGTACACCTGGAAGTAGGTGCGCGCGCGGTCGCGTTCGATGGCATTGCTCCACTTCGGAATCTTCCATTCGAATTCGACTTCCGGCAGCGACATGGTCTTCGGCAAATACATTTTGACGCTGCGGCCGGTGGATTTTACATAGCCGTTGTCCACGATCCCGGCCAAGGCGGTGGCCCACAGGCGCGCAATGGGGCCGCCGCCAGTGTCGAGCGCGAGATGGTCGCCGGTCCGCTTATCGAGCCAGCGCGGAGACATGACCCAGGTGTATTTGCCGCCGAAGTCGCGCTTCTGCGGTCTGGGGATCGTAGTTTGATTCCAAGGATGGTTCTGATCCACGGGATTGCCCAGCGGATCCTTCTGCACAAACTTTTCGGAATTTTCCCAGCCGTCGTAATACGAGCTGCCGAGCAGGATGCGTATATTAAGGTTGATGTCCACCAGATCGTTGGTTACCAGCTTGTCGTCCACTACGACGCCGGGCGTGACGTACATCGCGCGCCCCCACTCGGTCATTTTCTTGTAGGAATAATCGCAGACTGCTGGATTGTTAAACGAACCCCAGCAGGCCAGTAGTACGCGTCGGCGGCCCACTTCTTCATATCCGGGCAGCGCTTCGTAGAAGAAATTAAAGAGGTCATCGTGCAGCGGTACAACTTTCTTCATGAATTCCACGTACTTCATCAAACGAACTAGGTAATCCGTGAAGAGCTGCACGGTGGGAACAGTGCCGACTCCGCCGGGATAAAGCGTGGAAGGATGGACGTGACGGCCTTCCATCAGGCAAAACATTTCGCGAGTCATGCGGCTCATCTGCAGAGCTTCGCGGTAAAAGGAACCGACGAAGGGATTCAGGGCCTTCATGATATCCGCGATGGTGCGATAGCCGTGGAGATCGGCGCCCGGCGCAGCGGTTTTTTCGGCCTTGGCGTACACGCCCGGATTGGTTTCTTTCACCATTTGCTCGCAGAAGTCCACGCCGACCAGATTGTCCTGAAATATATTGTGGTCGAACATGTACTCGGCGGCTTCGCCGAGATTCACAATCCATTCGGCCATCGCCGGCGGGCGCACGCCGAACGCCATATTCTGCGCGTAAGTGGCGCAAGTCGCGTGATTGTCGCCGCAGATCCCGCAGATACGGCTGGTGATGAAATGCGCGTCTCTCGGGTCCTTGCCTTTCATGAAGATGCTGTAGCCGCGGAAGATCGAGGAAGTGCTGTGGCATTCGGCAACCTGACGATTATCGAAATCGATCTTAGTGAAAATTCCCAGGCTGCCGACGATCCGGGTAATCGGATCCCAATTCATCTCCACCAATTTCCTGGAACCGGTCGGCGTACCTTTTGCAGCGGAAGTAATCGTCCCCATTTTTCGGCTCCTTTTTTTAGTACGTCCCGGGTCTGTAGCCGGTAGTGAGTTCGGTCCCGGTGTGGCGCCACTTCGGTTCCTTGTTCACGGTGTCGTTTGTGAATGAGCGCAGGGTGCGGATGGTCTTGCCGTAAACGCCGATAGCCGCGGCGGAAACTTTCGCCCCGGGCGGCTCGTCCATGAACGGCATGAACTTGTCCGGGAAGCCGGGCATGGTGCAGCCGATGCATATGCCGCCCACGTTGGGGCAGCCGCCGATACCGGCCATCCAACCGCGCTTGGGCACGTTGCAATTCACGACCGGCCCCCAGCAGCCCAGCTTCACGATGCATTTAGGCGAGCCATAAACTTCTGCGAAATCGCCCTGCTCGTAGTAGCCGGCACGGTCGCAGCCGTCATGCACCGTTCTGCCGAACAGCCAGAGCGGGCGCAGCTGATCGTCCAGCGGAATCATCGGAGCAAGCCCAGCGACCTGATATAGAAGATAGAGCAGCGTCTCCATGAAATTGTCCGGTTGCACTGGGCAGCCGGGCACATTGACAATGGGCAAGCCTGCTTTCGACTTCCAGCCCCAGCCCAAGTAGTCCGCTAACCCCATTGCTCCCGTAGGGTTACCCTGCATGGCGTGAATTCCGCCGTAGGTGGCGCAGGTTCCGCACGCCACTACCGCCAGCGCTTTCGGTGTCAGGCGATCAATCCATTCATTTGTGGTGATGGGCTGCCCGGTCTTCGAATCGGTTCCTAGTGCCGCCCAGTATCCCTGTTTCTTGATTTTCTCGTTCGGGATCGAGCCTTCCACGACCAGCACGAACGGCTCCAGCTTGCCCTGTTCGGCTTGGTACCAAAACTTCAGAAAATCGTCGCCGTTTTCATAGGCGAGCACCGGATTGTGCAAATGAACGCGAGGCAATCCGGGAATCGCACCCAGCAGGACGTCCTCGATGCTGGGCTGCGTCGCGGCCGTGATGGAAACGGAATCGCCGTCGCAGCCAAGCCCGGCGGTGATCCACAGAATATGGATGTCCGGGACGGGTGACGGTTTTTGCGTTTTTCGACCGTAAGGAACTGCTTCGGGTGTCATTGCTAGTCCCTCCTCTCAGGCTGCTGCGAATGCCAGCAGGGACAACTCTGCGGGTGCCGAGTCCCGAGCGAGCACCTGCGATGCGGAAACGCAGGTAGGCTGAGAACCTCCGGGGAAATAATTGACCCGGTTCGGGACGAAGTGCTGTCCATAATTTCGCGCTTGAGAATTACTCCGACGGTGGCCTTACTACAATCAGGAACAGGTGGTATTTAGTGTAGGGGACGGTCGCTTCCAGCCATAGGGGAACCCCTGATCGTATAAGTACGGTCAGTAGCCGCCGTTCAGGTTCACGGTCCATTCGATGGCGTGCTGCACCAGTTCGCGCGCATTGCGCAACGCCAGTTTTTCCTTGATGTGCGCCTGGTAGGACTCGATGGTCTTCACGCTGAGGTGCAGTTCGTCGGCAATTTGCCTGGTGCCGTGCCCTTCGCCGATTAAACGAAAGACTTCCAGTTCGCGGTCGGTGAGATTCAGCAGCGGCGAGCTCTTTGTGGTGGCGCCGCCTCTGACATATTGCTGCAACATGGTGGTGGTGAGCCTGTCGCTGAGATAAACGTCGCCCTGCAAAATTCTGCGAATCGCGATCAACACTTTTTCGGTGGCTTCCTGCTTCATGATGTAGCCATTGGCGCCAGCGCGCATGGCTCGCTCTGCATAAATGGATTCATCGTGCATGGAAAGAATCAGCACCGGGAGGCTGCCGCTTTTCATGCGGATTTCCTTGAGCACTTCCAATCCGTCCGGCCCGTTTAAAGAAATATCCAATACGACGATATCCGGCCGCAGCGTTTCGATCGCGTGGAACGCCGAATGTGCGCCCTCCGCTTCGCCGCACACGGACAGATCCGCTTCGCGATCAATCAGCAGCGCCAGCCCCTGGCGCACGATGGGGTGATCGTCCACCAGCAGCACGCGGTATTTTTTCGCCTGAACATCCAGTTGCGCTTTAGCATTCATGGCAGTTCTCCGCTATTCAACACCCCTGATGGGAAACGTGCAAGTCACGGTAACTCCACGCTGTGGATTCGGCTGAACTTTCAACGAGCCTCCTACCATGTCTGCCCGATAATTCATGATGTTAAGGCCAACTCCGGGCGAATTGGCGGGCTGCTCGGGGAATCCCTCGCCATCATCTTGGATAGAGAGCATGCCAGTGCCGCTCTTGCCCGAAAGGCGAATTTCGATATTCTGGGATTTTCCATGGCGGATAGCGTTATTCACCGCTTCCTGCGCGATGCGATAAAGATGCGTTGCCATGTTCGCGTCATGAATGGCAATTTGCTTCTCACAACGAAAGCTGCAGCCGATGTGAAAGAGAGCTTCCACTTCGCTGGCCCATTTTTTAAGCGCCGACATCAATCCCAGCGGTTCTGCCGCCACAGGATGCAGGCCGCGGGCCAGTTGCCGGGTGTTGTCGATCGCCTGATTCACCATTTTCACGATCTGGGCGGCTTCGACTGCTTCGGGCAAGGTCTTGTCCGAAAGTTTTTCCTCCAGAACCTTGCTCATGAAAGCGATACCCGTCAAATGCTGGCCGAGACCGTCGTGCAGGTCTTGGGCGATGCGCCGTTGTTCCCTCGCGCTAATTTCCAGGATCGCCTCTTCCAGGCCTTTGCGTTCGGTAATGTCAAATCCCACACCGTGAATGAACCACGGCCGGCCATCTTCGCGGCGAATCATTTTTGCTTCGCACTGAAACCACAGCACGCGGCCATCGCGCGCCATCACGCGATACGAGGAGCGCAGCGGCTTGCCCGAGAGGAACATTTCAGCGGCTTCCTCGCTCCAGCGCATCTTGTCGTCGGGATGAATTTGCTGGTACCAACGCACCGGATCTTCCAGCCACTCCGTCTGTGAAAAACCCAGCGCCGTTTCGATCTGCGGGCTTACGTAAGCTTCACCGATTCCTTTGTCGAGGTATGCCATGAACACGACGGCCGGGATTTGCTCGACCAGAGCCCGGTACTTCGCTTCCATGTTCAACAAAGGCGCTTCTGGATTGGGCTGCGTTCCCGCTGCCTCGGCGAGATCGAGGCCGGCGCTGGATATCAAGGACTGCTGTTGCAAAAATACATTGGCGAGTTCCTGAAGAGCTTTCTCCGCCTCCGACAAATTTCCGAAAAGCTTGTCCCCGTCCTGCGATTTTGGATCGCCGCGCGGCCCGTTTCCTTGCGTCAGATAATCCAGCGCCATTGTGCGCCTCGTGTGCTACCCGAGCGTTGCTACAGAGATAGATTCGGCCTTTCCAGGCCTGCGTTGCCCTGCCCGCGATTTCAGTCTCGCACGCGGCTACGCCAGGTCGGTTCCTTATTCAAAGATGCCTGCGTGAAACGACGCAAGGCATGAATCGCGCGCCCGTAGGTCATCACCGCCGCGGAAGATAGCAGCGAGCCGGGCGGCTGATTCATGAACGGCATGAATTTATCCGGAAATCCCGGCATGGTGCATCCGATGCAAATCCCGCCGACGTTTGGACAACCGCCAACTCCGCCCATCCAGCCGCGCTTGCCGACATTGCACTGCACCACCGGTCCCCAGCAACCGAGTTTCACGATGCACGTGGACGAACCATATTCCTCAGCGAATTGCGCCTGCTCGTAATATCCTCCGCGATCGCATCCTTCGTGAACCGTCGCGCCAAATAGCCAAGTGGGACGTAAGGCATCGTCGAGCGGAATCATCGGAGCGCGTCCGGCGGCCATCTGCAACAGGTACAAAAGTACTTCCATGAAATTATCGGGCTGTACCGGGCATCCCGGAACGCAAACGATGGGAATGCCCGCAGCGGATTTCCAGTTCCAACCGAGATAATCCGCCAAGCCCATGCAGCCGGTGGGATTCCCTTCCATCGCGTGAATGCCGCCGTACGTGGCGCAGGTGCCAGCCGCGATTACGGCCCAGGCTTTCGGTGCCAGGCGATCAATCCAGTCGCAGGTCAGAATCGGCTGCCCCGAGGCTTGATCGGTGCCAAACGTCGCCCAATATCCTTCGGCCTTGTTTTTCTCGTTGGGGATCGAGCCTTCCATCACCAGAATGAACGGCGCCAGCTTTCCTTCCGCGGCCTCGTGAAAATGGCGCATGAATTCTTCGCCGTTGTCAAACGTGAGAAACGGATTGTGCAGGTGCACCTTGGGGACCCACGGAATGCCGCCGAGAAGCACGTCTTCGATGCTCGGCTGGGTGGCCGCCGTCATCGCGATCGTGTCGCCGTCGCAGCCGAGGCCGGCAGTGATCCAGAGAATGTGGATTTCAGTTATGGGGATTGCGGATGAATCAGCCAGCTGGGCGTATTCGGGCGAACTGGGCATGCGATTCCTCTCTGGAATTCGGACTTGCCCTGCCGTGTGTTACGATGCCTGCGAAGGACTCCCTGCCGGAAGCGCTTCGGCGAGATTGTACCGAATCGAGAGGAATGTGTCTGGTTTTCTTGTATGGCGCGGTGGCATGCCGCATTTCGGATCGGTCCAACTGGAGTACCGTTTTTATTGGGGCTCAATCAGGGTTCGTCTGTATTGCCAAATGCACTGGGCCCTGTTTTGCTTAGGCTGGTAGGCTAGGAATCGCGAGGTGAACCGTGTTGACAATAGTGATTCTCTGCGTGATGGCGCTTATCATTCTGTTTGGCTTGATCAAAATGTTGCCCGATCTTATCCGCTACATGAAAATACGTGCCATGTAGCGCATTGCAGCTCCACTTCGCCGGACCGCGGTTGGCTGAACCCGAGCTGTCGAAGTGTGAGAATCCGATTTGCTAATTTGCAGAGAAGTTTCAGCCATGTCGTCGTGGTTTTCCCATGCCGGTTAAGACCAATTGCCGGAGCTTTACACCGCGCAAACTTGCGATTCGATCCGCCAACTCCCTGACGTCCATGCTGCGGCCCTTCACGATCCTAACCGCCTGCAGGCCGGCGGGTCTTTAGGAACGAAATTTGACAGTCTTCGCAAGAGCCGCCAGCAAGTTTTTGGTAGAATCAGGTCAGACCCCGTAGCTCAACTGGATAGAGCGTTAGCCTTCTAAGCTAAATGTTGTCGGTTCGATTCCGACCGGGGTCGCCACACTCGAGCCGCTGCTTCGCCACTGCAACGTCCGTTTCCGTCAGCCGTTCGCGGAGGTGATTTCCTTAGAGGCGATCTCGTACTTGAAGTCGTCAGGGTCAAGGCTGTCGAGTCGGCCGTCGGCAGTTTCCGCCTGCGGATACATGAGGAAGCCGATCGGTGCGCCCCTCGATCCGGGCAGAGCGACATCATGCGCGAAGTTATACGCCATCCAGTTCATTTCCCAAGACCCGAATTGCCGTGCCCGGGCGCTCTTCACCATGTCGTCATCCAGAGGACGATTGCCGGGTGGTTCTTCGAGTACGACTTTGCGGACATCGCCTGGATCAACTGGCACCCAGCCATGTTCGATCAGGAAAACCTCCGCGCGGCAATGCTGGGATTTTGTGACGTTCTCCGACGAAGCACCCAGACTCTTGTATCCCAATTCTGATTTGCCGAGACGGATGCCGTAGGCGTCGCGGGCGGGAAGGCCGACCGCGCGCGCCAGGCCCACGTAGAGCGCGTTCAGATCCGCGCACTTGCCGCCCAGATCACGAGAATCCAACATGAAACGAATATCGCCCACGCCACAGCCGCGCGTTTTGGGATTGCGAAAGGTGTTTTCAACGATCCATTCATAGATGGCGCGCGCTTTATCGAGGTCCGTCTTCGCGTTGCTGGTGATTTCTGTCGCAGTGGTTTTCACAATCCCATCGGTCGGCAGAAGTTTCGTCGGGCGCAAAAAATACTGCAAATCCACGGGCGCCTCTTGCGATACCCTGCCTGGCGTGGAGAGGTCCACAACATAATTCTTAGTCGCGACACGGCTGGTGAAGACAAGGACTGGCTTCACGCCAGATGGAAATTCGGCGGTGACGATGCCGAGCGCGTCGGGCTTGTTTTCTATCATTTTCGTTGTGCCGCCATCAGCTCGGAACACAGCAGAGAGCGTTTTCTGAAAAGGAGTTTCGCTTATGAGCGGCGCGGGCAGCCAAATGCGTGTCGTCCCCGAAGGTTTGAGGACTTCGACGCGTGTTGTGACTTCGAACGTGCGCCACGGGTCGACGGCACTGCCCCGAGCCAAAGGTCGCCCGACTTTCGGGAACGCCAGGCTCGCCGCGAAAACTGACGTTGACCGCAGAAAATCGCGCCGCTTCATGCTCCCATCCTTCGCAAAAAGAAATCTGCTCTTACTCGCCGCCCGACGGATAGCGTACACTCGACTCGGTCGGCGGGCAACATATGAGGCGGATTATTGGAGTCTGAGATCGGAATACCGGACACTTTGCGGTTCCAAGACGCCGAGAAATACCTCGCTTATTTAAAGACGCCGGCGGGCAGGCTGCGCTCCGAGCTGGCATGGGAGAACTTGCGACGGATGTTGCCGCTGGATGCCTCGAAGCGCCGGGCGCTCGATGTGGGCGGTGGCACGGGTTTTGCGAGTGTGGAGCTGGCGCGGATGGGTTACGGGGTCGTGCTGCTCGACTCTTCCGAGCAAATGCTGCGAATTGCGGGCCAGCAAGCGGAAGCCCATAGTGTGACGCCACGAATTTCCCATTGCCACGCCGAGACCCGGCAATTGCGTGAACTCTTCGCTGCGGAGTCTTTTGACGTCGTCGTTTGCCACAACCTGCTCGAGTATTCTGAGGTTCCTGCGACGACGGTTTGCGATATCGCGCACGTCCTGCGCAAGAATGGGGTGTTTTCCCTAGTGGTGCGCAATCGAGCGGGAGAAGTCTTGAAGGACGCCGTAAAATCGCGGGACTGGAAACTCGCAACCGCCAATCTCACGGCGGATACGGTTGTCGATACCCTCTATGGGAACCGCATGCGGTTATTTGCCCCAACCGACCTACAGGAAATGCTGGCGCGAGGCGGATTGGAAATTGTCGCTGAACATGGCGTCCGCGTGTTTTTCGATTACTTGGGCCTAGAGGCTCCGACGGAGGCGACGTACTCTCAAATCTTCGAGTTGGAATCGATGTTGGGAGCGCGCCCAGAGTTTTTCGCGATTGCGCGCTACATTCAGCTGATCGCTCGCCGTTCTCGCGCCTCATCCAGCGAGGTAACAGAACCGTGACGCCGCAAAGCCCTGCATCCACTTTGAACGCTCCTACGGTTCGTCCCACGGGGACGGGAAAATTTGCTCTGGGACTTGGACTAACCAACGAGTGCAACTTGGCTTGTTCATTCTGCTATCGCGATCCGGCGCGAACCGACCGGCT
>Ga0070764_10000415_pt1 | contig 16747 bp, 12 predicted proteins | sample HubBroMetageWRM4_FD_67287 | JGI IMG/M metagenome (GOLD analysis project Ga0070764, IMG submission 67287) | Warmed soil microbial communities from the Hubbard Brook experimental Forest, New Hampshire - Hubbard Brook CCASE Soil Metagenome WRM 4 | ecosystem: Environmental > Terrestrial > Soil >... | reverse complement strand
CGTCAGCGCGGGCTGGCAGATCGCGTCGAACGAGCTGGCCAATCGCCAATTGGAAGAAGACTTGCGCGATTTGGCCTCGCAAAACGCCGAACACATTGGGCTATCTGCGCCAACCACGGATGACGACCTGCGCAACTCCGTGATCCATGATGCGAAAGAGCTGGACATCCTGCTGGATCCGAGTGAGGTGACCGTGCAACATAGCGGGGAAGGGAAATCGTCGGCCGTGCATCTTGCCGCGGACTACACAGCCCGCGTGCGCCTGCTCGGCTTGTCGCTCCCCTTCCACTTTACTCCGTCCAGTGACAGACCCTAGACGCTGCGCCATCGGCCTCAGTGCCACGGCTAGCGCGCGAATTGGCACCTAGCCGCAGCGAACACATCGCAACCGAACGCAGTAGCCGCAAACCCCCTGTTCAGGTAAAATAATAGGGATTTCCGGAGAACGAATTGAGTCTGACCCAAATTAACGGCACGAATCACGGAGCCAAGACGCTGGTACGAGTGCGCCCACGCGGCTTTTGCGCAGGCGTGGTCCGCGCCGTGGATATCGTCGAGCTCGCACTAGAAGCCTACGGCAACCCGGTATACGTCCATCACGAAATCGTGCACAACCGTTACGTCGTGGACCAGCTCCGCCGCCGCGGCGCCATTTTCGTCGAATCCATCGAAGAAGTTCCGGTCGGCGCGGTGCTTGTTTTCAGCGCCCACGGCGTGCCCCCGCGCGTGCGCACCGAAGCACAGGAACGCCAGTTGCGCGTGATTGACGCCACCTGTCCACTCGTAACCAAAGTTCATTTGGAAGCCCTGAAATTCGCGCGCGAAGGCCGCACCCTGCTCCTGATCGGCCATCGCGACCACCAGGAAATTGTCGGCACCTCCGGCGAAGCGCCCGACCAAACGATTGTCGTCGGCAGCGTCGAGGAAGTGGACCAGCTCGTCGTCCCCGATCCCGATCGGCTGGCCTTTCTAACGCAAACAACTCTTTCGCTCTACGACACGCAGGAAATCGTGGCGCAGCTCCGCCACCGTTTCCCCACGATTGTGGGCCCGGCTTCCGATGACATTTGCTACGCCACGCAGAATCGCCAGGAAGCCGTCGAAGCTCTCACCCGCGAAGTGCAATTGATCCTGGTAGTCGGCTCAGCCAATAGCTCGAACTCCAATCGCCTGGTGGAAGTCGCCAAGCGTGCAGGTGTCGCCGCGCGCCTGATCGAAGACGCGAACGACGTGGACGGCTCCTGGCTCGATGGCGTAAAAACCCTCGGTCTCACCGCCGGAGCATCGGCGCCCGAAATCTTGGTCGAACAAGTCAGCCAGCGTCTCGCGAGCCTCGGCTTCACTAATCAGCGTGACCTGGATCTGATTCGCGAAGATGTGCGCTTCACCTTGCCGCCGGAGCTAGCCGCAAGGCAAGCCGCGCACTAAAGTGTTTTGGCCGGCGCGTGGCATTCGGTAGTTCGCGCGCAGGTTCGGCCCGGCAAATGGACCGAAGTTCAGCCTAAGGAGCCTGTGCGTGGCGGTAAAGATTGTCCGGCAGACCAACAAGATTGCTCTGCTCGGTGCGCCTACCAGCGCGGCCGCAATGTCGGCCGGGCTCGAAGGCGCTCCCACTGCGCTCCGCGCCGCAGGCCTGGTTGACCGCCTGAAAACCATCGGTTACGCCGTCGCCGATCTCGGTGACGATCCCGTTCAGCTTTACAAGCCCGACGAAGAAAGCCCGCGCGCCCGCAATCTCACGCGCGTGCTCGCCTCGCTCGAATCTCTGAAGCCGCGCGTCGAACAAGCGGTGAAATCCGCCGCGTTACCGCTCATTCTTGCAGGCGATTGCTCTGTCGCGCTCGCCACCGTCGCCGGCGCGCGCCGCTACTTCCGCAAAGTCAGCATGATTTATATGGACCGCGACGCCGATCTCAATACCCCCGCAACCACCGCCACCGGATGCGTGGACGGCATGGTCGTGTCGCATCTCGCCGGGCGCGGCGCCGCCGAACTCGTGCGCTTCTGGGGCGAGCCGCCGCTCGTTCGCGAGCCTGATCTCGCGCTCTTCGGCGTCGCCCGCCTCGATCCGCCCGAAGAACAGCTGCTGGCCACAACTCCGGTGCGCCGTTATCTCGCGAGCGATGTGCAACGCCTCGGCGCGGCCGCCGCTGCGCACGCCGCCATCGATCGCATTCGCGGCAACGGCTACCAATTCGTCCTGCATCTCGACGTGGACGTGATTGCCGATTTCGCCGCTACGAATTATCCCGGCTCCGGCGGCTTGTCTCTCGCCGAAGTCCGTGAAGCGCTGCTCGTATTCGCGCAGCAACCCGAACTCGCCGCGATCGAAGTCACTGCCTACAATCCGACGAAGGACCCCGACGGCAGTGGCGCAAAACTAATCATTGATCTCCTCGCCGAAATTCTGGGGACGCGCCTCAAAACTCTGCAAGCCGCCGAAGCAGCAGCCGCGCCTCCGCCCGTCGCCGCCGCAGCTGCGGCTGGACGAGCTTCCGGCGCATCGCCGGAAAAAGCCGCCTCTGCGCAGGATTCACCGCCCGCAGCCGCTCCCGGCGAAGCGTGGTCTTCCGAATCGCTCGACCTCGAATCAGACGCCACAACCTCGGACGACACCACCGACGCGGCCGAAACCTCCGATGGCTCCTCCGAAGAATCGAGCGGCTCCCATTCCTGATTCTCCCCGCCGCCGTAAATCCACTACCACCTCGCGCGGCCCAATCGCGAAGCCCTATCCCTCCGTAATCATTTTCGATGTGGACGGCGTTCTGGTGGACACCCGTGGCTCCTTCCAGCTAACCACCCTGCAGACCGTGAAATTTTTCACGAAAAAACGCGTCACCCTCCGCGCACTCCACGCCTGGAAAAATCATCCCGGCTTCAACGACGATTGGAAGCTCTCCACCGCCTGGGTAAAATCTCTCGGTGCCGATTTCACTTACGAAGAAATAAAAAAGAAGTTCCAGGAAATTTACTGGGGACAGAATAGCCAGGGAAACGTGCGCAAGGAAAAATGGCTCCTGCACAAAGCCATGCTCGCGCGCCTCACGAAGCGCACCGAACTCGCCATTTTCACCGGACGCACCTGGCAGGAATTAAATTACACGCTCGATCGTAACGACGTCCGACGCAACTTCAAAACCATCATCACCGTCGAAGAAGTCGCCAATCCCAAACCAGCTCCCGACGGCCTTTTGAAGATACTGAACGGCCGCGCACCCACCGAAGCGCTCTACGTCGGCGACAATGTTGACGACGCGCTAGCCGCGCAATCCGCCAACGTCCCGTTTCTCGCGATCCTCCCCAAAACCGGTGAAGAACGCCGCCAACGTAGTACCCGCCTCCTCCAGCTCGGTGCATTAGCTATCCTCAATGATATCAGTGAGCTAGAGCCGAGGCTGCGCAACACCCGCCCCATCTCAAATCGTTCCAGTACCTCTTTCCCACCAACTCTGTAGGAGATTCGTTAGTACTAAACACGACACCGGTACCATTGTCCCTGCCGCGACTTCCCCCCACACTTGTATGCAGAGGCGGGGCTTAGCCCCACATATACGTGACGAACCAGAACATTCGACCCGCTGCGGCTCGCGCCTTCATCCGCAGCCTCAACATCCTGCTCAAGTTCGCGCGCATGTACGACTTCGGCCATCCGCGCACCAAAAAACAGTATGAGACCGCTTGGTCCGAACTTCGCACCGCACTCGGCACCGGCACCGAAAATGAAGCCGGCGTGCTTCTCGCGGTTTCCGCCGACCAACTCCTCCTCGACGGCACGCCTCTGGAATCTGCTGCTGCCGAAAGAAGTTTCGCGCGCATGCTTTCCGCCGCAGGCATCGCCAGCATTCACTTTTCTCCCAAAGTTACTCAAGCCAGCCTGGCGCGCTTCGTGCGCGGTTTTCCCACCAACACCGGCTCCAAACCAGTACAGCTCGCCGAGCAATTAAAAACAGCTTTGCAAGGCGATCCGCACATTCACGTCAACGAAGTCTGCTTCGTTCCCGCTGATTCCGCTGTCGCGCGGTCCACTGTCGCGCAGCAGTTGGCCGCGCACACCCTCGGCCTGAATTCGCAAGCTTCCGATGAACTTTTCGCTGACCCTGAGCGCCTGCTGCAATTGATCGTCGCCGCCGAAGGCAGCAAAGGTGGTGGTCGCGGCAAAGGTTCCGGCAGCGGTTCCGGCGACGGCGATGGTGACGGTGACGACGACCGCGAAGGAAACGGAAGTGGCGGTTCCGGTTCGGGCTACGGCGCTGGCGGTTCTGGCACCGGTTATGGTCAAGGCCCCGGCGGCGGCTACGGCCCAGGTGGTGGCTACGGACCCGGAAATGGTTCAGGCGAGCCCGGTCCCGGCAGCAACGGTCCAGGATATGTAACTGTGCCAGGCGGCGGTTTTCATTACGCGCCCGAATCAGCAGAAATCACTCGTGATCTTCCTTCCGCAGGCGGAGTTCCTGGTGGCGCCAGCCCGATATACGTCGCGGGCGCAATCGACGCCGGTCAGGCTTCCGGCCCTGGTTCGGAAGGCGGCAATCTCGCTGGCGGCGCAAGCTCCAGCACGTGGAATATCGTAGGCGGCAGCGGCGGTGGCACTCCGCTTGCGCCAGACTCTCCGGGTTTCTGGCTCAACAAGGCAATCGCCGGCTCTGCGGACCCCGGTCAAGCTTCCGGCAGCGAGTCGGCAGAAGGTGGCAACGTCGCCGTAGTCGGCCCCGGCCCCAGTTCATGGAACATCGTCGGCGGCCCCGGCGGCGGAACGCCGCTCGCACCCGATACTCCGGGATTCTGGTTTAACAAAGATGCCCCAACCGGCCCCGGCTCGCGCCAGGCAAAAGGCAGCGCGCTAAACGACATTTCTGCTGTGCAAGGCCCTGGTGGCAGCCTCGGATCAGGCGCCCCTTCAGGGAGTGGTGCCAGCATCAGCTCCAGCAGCGTTTCTGGCAGAGGTTCGGGCAATCGTTCTGGTCGTAACCGAGGCAACGGACCAGGAAGCGGCAAAGGCTCCAGCCCGCGCGGTTGGAATTTGGCGGACGCAGCTAGCGAAGGCGCCGAATCCAGCAAGCCCAGCCGCTGGGGCAACGCCACCGCCGGAATTCGCGGCAGTCGTTCAGCCCGAGGCAGCGCTGGTTCCATGGCCGTCGAAACCGGCCTGATGACCCTGCACGAAGACGAACTCAAGGGCATCATGCAGATGCTCGCGCAGATTGCCCGTACCAGCGAAGGTTCCGATCAGAAACTCGACTCCCAGCCTTTCCAATCGCGGCTTTCCACTCTGCCGCGCCGCGCTCGCTTTACAGTCAGCCAAGCGCTCTCCGCTTTGGCCGCGCAAGCGCCCTCCGATTCCTCCGACAAACCTACCCTGCTGAAGCTCGCCGAGCACATCGCCATTCGTTTCGCCATGGAAAGCTACGAGCGCGGCGACGTCGAAGTCAACGCCGTCCGCCAGGTTCTGGACGAAATGAGCCAGGAACTGGACAGCCTACGCAAGATCATGGGCGTCTACGAAGAAAAAATGGCGCGCCACGGCATCGAAATTCAATCTCATACGGACATGCTCGCCCAGCAATTCTGGGCGCAAGTGCCCAATGAAAAACGTAAGGCCGTCCTGGAATCTGGCGAAGCCTGGTGCGTTCCGCCCGCCCAGATTCGTGAGTACGTCGACGGCCTTGTGGCCGCCGGAGAAAAGGCGGAAGCCGAAAAAGTTCTCACGAACTACGCCAATTGCATCACTCACAAGTCGGCGGAAACCCGCCGTCAGTCCGCCATGGGTCTCGCCGAACTTGCCAGCACTTACGCCAAACAAGACGAGCGCCTGCTGCTCAGCACCATTCGCCTCGTCGGCGTACAACTCGCCGAAGAGCGCGACTCCGAACTGGAAAGTTTAGTCGGCGCCGCCTTCGTCCGCTTGTCGCAAGAGGCCACCAAATCACGCTCGTATCCCGCCATTCAGCGCGCCGTCGAACTCGTTGAATACGTGGAGGCAGAGCGTCCCGGCCTCGGCAAAAATCTTCGCCCCAGAATCGGCGTCGAAGATCGCCTTCCCGAATTCATCGAAGAAGCCCTGAAAACCGGCGACGCGCCTTCTGGCCTGAAAGATCTTTTGCGTCGCATGCCGGTCGCGGCTTCCATTCATCTGGCCGGGCGTTTCAACCGCGCTGGTTTCCGCGAAGATTGCGACCTGTTGGTTTCCATGGTGCAAGTTCTCGATGTCGAAGGCCTCGAGAATCTGCGCCAGGTTCTTCGCAATGGCGGACCCACCGAAGCCATCGAAACTCTGGGTATTCTCGCGCGCCTCGACCCCGATCTGGTTGAACAGGTTCTGCCCGAGCGCATTTCCGAATGGAAACGCACGGCGCACGATCGCGTCGTCCGGCAGATCGCCTCCAGCGGCTCTCCCGACCGCGGCCGCCTGCTTCTCAATCTGTTTGATTTTCTCGATCCGCTCATTCGCCCGCTCGCCGTGGATGAAATCGGCATGGCCGGAGACCGCATCGCCGATATGCGTTTGCTGCGCATCGCTGAAGGCGACTTGCCCAAGGACGCTACCGAATATTTGCAACTGAAAGCCATCGAAGCGCTCGGGCGCTTACGCACCACGGGCGCAGAAGCCATCCTGCGCAAGATCGCCGAAACGCGCCGCGCCTTCCGTTGGGCCAGTCCCAGCGAGCTCCGCCTGGTCGCTTCGCAAGCTATGGAGAAAATCGATCCCGAATGGGTGCGCGACTTCGTGCCGCGCAGCGGCTTGAGCGTCGCCGAGTTTTCCATCGAGCCGCTCGATGTGGACCAGGATTCGTCGGCCATTCGCCAGCGCCGCTACCCGCGCCTGCGCCTCGAACGCTCCGTCGCGGCTACCACTACCAACTTGAAAGAAAATTGCCGCCTCGATATTCCCGAACTCACGCTGGGCGGTGGCGTGGCCGTCTGCGAACAAAGCCTGCATCCCGGCAGCCTCGTGAATCTGAAGCTCACCACTTCGACGAAATCCGTCAAAGTGTTAGCCATCGTCCGCGACGCCAACACCCAGGCACGCGCCTTCGAAGTCGTTGACATGGAGATGGAAGAACGCAGCAAGCTGCGCAAACTGCTCGTAAGCCTCGGCAACGTAATGAAACAAACCTCGCCAAAGGCCCGAGCCCGCCGCGGCACCCGCACCCTGATCACTCCCACTACCTAACTCTTTCGTGGCACAGCTCCACACCCAAAAACGCCGCGCTGAATCCCAGCACGGTGGTCCCCGACCCCCCCATAAATATTTTCGCCGGCGGAAAATCAAAAAACAAAAACCCGACGCAAGCACCCAGCAAACTCCACGCCACCGCATAACCAAGTACGCTCAGCCGCACACCGGGCATCGCGGCATACCCTAGAGCGATCACAGCCGTGATTCCCGCCGCCAGTCCATCCGCACCATCCAGAAAATTGAACGCATTTACGAACACAATCACGAACAGACACTGGGCGACGATCGCCAAAGCAGCGGAAGAAGAAAATGGCAACCGCCAGCCTCCGAAATATAGGAGTAACGCACCGCCGTTCTACGCTAACAAACGAAATGGCGGCCCGAGTTCCCGCAGATCGTCCACAAAATCCCGCCAGCCACACCAGTCCAAGCGCCGCCGCAATAAATAATGCGCCGCCGCGCGCGCTGTGCAACGCAGCAACCACTCCGGCCGCCAGCGCGAGCGCGATCCCCACTCCCCCAAGCCGCGGAATCGGCTCTACGTGAATTTTCAAATCTCCCGGCTGGTCAAAAATCCGGAAGCGCACGCACATTCGCTGGATCAACGGCACCAACGCAAAAACACACCCCAGCGCCACCGCAAACGCCACGGCTTCCGGCATCCACTTCGCTTCCATCAACCGATCACCTTGTGCACGAGCCGCTTTAGTTGCCGCATCCGCACCCGCCCGCCTTCCTCGCCAGTCCGCGAATTCCCGCCGCGCGAAACGCCGCCCGCGCGTCTGGCAAATACAGCCGTGACAATCCCCGCGACACATCATCGTAAAACAATCTCTCGTAAGAGCCGTCCTCAATCTCCGCGGAGAGCCTGCGGAAACGCGCCAATATCTCTTGCTTTTTCTCTGTGCTGGGAATTTTCCCGAACCCGCTCTCCGCCAACCACACCGGCCGCGCCTCCAAACGAACAAGCGTGCCCCTCGCGCTCAATCCAGCCACCACGATCAACCCCTCTCGCTCAGCAGCACACGTAACAAATCCAGAAACCAAACTGCCCAAGCCGTAAAACGCAAAACGCGGTTGGCTCTGCACATGTTCGACCTGCCGGTGCCCACTGATGCGACGCGGATGCGAAGCCGCAACGGTCTCGCTCGCAAATCACCCGCGCTCTAGAATATTGCAAAAGCTTGCGACCGATGCTATGCCACACTAAAGTTGGCGAGTGCCCCACGCTGTCGCATCACCTGGACGTGCTAACTGGATTTCGCCGGGTGTGTCATACTTCGTTTTTCGAAGTGTGCGGGTCTTGATTTGCCGCCGAGTGGCCCACCTCCCAGTCTCGAAGTCCGCGCCGAGAGGATTTGCGTTCGCTTTGCGCTCCCGACCCGCACAACACCCACGATAATTCGGGCATTACATCTTGGGTGGGTACTTCTTGAACATTTTTTGCACGGATTGCTCCGTTTGTTTTTCATCGCCTTTTTCGGAGTTGGAGACGCTGTCGACGGTGGCTTGACCGCGCCAGACGAGATGCTTCTGCGCCACGTCGTAGAGGTCAACCGTTAGTATGCCCAGCGTGCGAGGGTGCTCAGTTGTGACCGCCGTGTCCGAGTAAGGGCCTCCGCCCCAGCCGCCCCAGCCACCCCAACCTCCCCATACTCCCCACGGGCCTCCGCCCCAGCCCCAACCGGGTCCAAATCCATCGTCGGTTGTGACCGCGTCGAGCACTTCTTGAGTCTGGAGGTGATAGGTGACGTAGACGTCAGGCTTTTGGTTGCCGGACGCCAAGGTGAGTCCTTTGGCGGAGAGTTGTCGGTCCACATCGGGTTTTACCCAGCTGGCGTAAATAGAGTTGGCCTGGGACGTGCCAACCTTCCATGCGTAGGTCTTGTAGTCGGAAAATGGGGCCGATTGATTCCAGTTCACTTTGACGGTTTGGGCGAAGGCCGGACTTGCAATCAGGATTGCGCAAAGCAGAGTTAAAACGCGTGTGTTTTTCATGTGTTATTGCTCCTTTCAGTCGTCTGGCGAATTATGGACCAACGACTACTAGAACGATCTCGGTTCCTCTTTCCAGGTGGACATCTTTGCTTTCGGAGCGCACGAGGGAAGTTGGCGGGTCGGTCCTGGCCATGGGGGTGAGGCGCAGCGATTCTAGTCCGATTACACCTTTGGTGTCGGGTTTCAGCAGCTGGCCATTCGCCGGCCGGCCCAGTCCGCCGTTAACTCCCGCGTTCGTGGAAGTCGCAGCCAATCCTCTGCCGTCCTGCATATCGTCTTTCGTGGGATCAGCCTTGGCAGCCAAGGCAGAAATGGCGAGATAGGTCGAAATCTGCTCGCCGCTCTTCGAAAGAATTTTGTCGAACGTAATTTCTAGCTTGGCGTTGGAGTCGCCCTTCGAGAACGCATAGGCCACGGCAACTTGTCCGGTGATGTGCGAGCCGCGTCGCAGCAGAACTTGGCCGGCGGGCTTGACGTCTTGAGTTACTTCAACGTCAACGCGGTCACCTACCCTGGAATGTTTTGTATCGAGGTTTGTGGTCAGCGTGCCAACGATGCCTGTGCCATTTGGAATACTCAGTGAACTGCGAGCGGGTCCGGATTGGGCTGGGACGGAAACTGCCCATGCGAGCGCGAGACTGAGGGCTGCCGCTAGTCGCGTCATTTTCAATCCTCCAGACCTCATGTCGCTCTGTACCGCGAAAGCCAAGCTGGCGTGAGATCTTAGCTCGACGGAAACTACGATTGTGCAAACTTGTTGGGTGAAGATATAGCATAGTTTTCTTTCGGGCCGAAGAGTAGCGTTCGCGCGGTGCCGGCTCCGGCTTTTCGCGCAAGTAAATCTGCCGCGGAACACGCAGTTGTGCGATCTCCGCGGCAGTACGACTTGCGCTGTGCTGGGACAGGATTACGCCCGGGCGGCTTTGCCCTTTGGCTTGCGAGTTGCCGGCGTTCCTTCTGGTTCGTTTTCGCCGCTCTCGTCGATTTTCATCTTTTCCGCGACTTTGGACAGCTTTGCGTCTGTATCTTTTTCTTCCTGCAGAGTCTGGCTGAGAAGATTTACGGCTTTGCTTTCGCCAAGTTTTTCGGCCATGGCTCGCACGGTGCCGTAAGCGGCGATTTCATAATGCTCTACTCGCTGCGCTGCGCCGATTAGAGCTGCATCCTTCGCGTCGCCTACGTAACCTTCCTCGGCAGCTTCGCCGCCCTCTTTGATCAGGCCCTCCATGCCATTGCAATGCTTGCCGGTGGGTGTTTCGTCGAGCTCGTCGAAGATCTGCTCCAGCCTTGAGACGTGGCCCCTGGTTTGTTCCAGGTGCTGGACAAATCCATTGCGTAGTTCTGCTGAAACCGCAGCCTTCGCCATTTTCGGAAGGGCCTTTACCAACTGGGTTTCTGCGCTGTAAATGTCTTTCAATTCGTCAACGTAAAGCTCTTTCAGTTCTGATTGCTGCACGGTACACCTCCGGAGATTTTTTGGATCGGTTAAGTATGGCAGGCTGAATCGAGGCGAACTATCCGGGCGAGAGGGTATATTGGGGCCACGGACGCTGTACGGCGGCGGCGACTGCGACGGCAAATTCAAAGACGCCCATCGAAACAGCAGGCGGCCGCTACAAATTCAACCGCGAACGCTGGCGGCCTGAACGCCGCCGCTACAAATTCAACGGCAATGGCGCACAGGCAATATTGCCTATGCTACCGACGGCAACTGCGACGGCGCACCGGCAGGATTGCCTGTGCCACGAAGGCAACGTCAAAGGCAACGGGGCACAGGCAAGCTTGCCTATGCTACCGCTAGAAGCTGATCTTCAGGATTTGACCGTTATTGCCTACGAACCAGCCGGCTTGGGGATTAGCGAAGGCTACGGCCCAGTAGCCGCTGGCGTTGGGAATTGGGACCCAGGTGCGGCCTTCGTCGGGAGTGAAGGCGGCTTCGCCTGAAGTGAAGTTTGGCTCCGTCTCGGTGGTGATCACTACGGTGCGCTCGAACTCTTCGCCGCGGCCTTGATCATCGCGATGGTTGAATTCCTCGCCGAAGCCGTCCTCTTCACTATGTTGCGTGCCGCGGACATAGGCTAGGCAGAAAATTGCTCCTTGCAGGGGTGGCGCGGTCGTCAGAGTCCAGGTGCGGCCGCCATCGTCGGAGCTGGCGGCGTCGGCGCTGGTGTTTGAGTCCAGGTCGCCGCCGCCGAGGATACCGTGACGCGAGTCGCGAAAGGCGACGGAAACTCCGCCGGCGCTGGGCGAGCTGAGGAGCGGAGTGTCATACGCGTTCCAGGTATTGCCGCCGTCTTTGGTGGCTAGGATCCTGGCGATGGTTGAGCCGCCGGTGGCGATCCAGGCATTTGTTTTACCTTCGGCAGCGATGCAGGTTCCGCTGGCTGCGAAGGAGGCTTCGCCGGGAAGGGCGGGCGGCATGTTGGATGCGATCGACTCCCAGGTGTGGCCATTGGTGGTGCGAATGTCAGGAAATACTCCGTTCCCCGAATCGCTGTGCGTGATCCCGCGGTCCGGAGTCCAGAACGCGAAACAATCATAAAACGCAAGGGGATCCTCATTCGTGAATTGAATCGTCCAATGCGCGCCGCCATCGATCGTTTTGTAAACCTTGAAATCCGTGGTGTTGTTGCCGATGGACATTAGATAGGCGATCTTGTCGCTGACGGCGTGGACGTCGCGGAATTGATCGTTTTCCGCGCCGGGGACTACGGCGGATTTCCAGTGGTCGCCGCCGTCGGTGGTGACGACGTAGGTGCCGCCTGTGCCGGCGGCCCAGACTACGCGGGAGTCTACGGGACTGACGGAAATTAGCAGCTGCGTGGTGTTGCTTTGCTGCGGAGTGAGTTTGGGTTGATGAGTTTTTAGATTTTCTTGGGCGGAGCACAGGGTGGCGGAGACGGCGATCAGGATGACGGCCAGCAGATTTTGTTTCAGAATCGGCATCGAAATCCTCCAGGTAGGAATGCTGAGCGTGGAGGAGTATAGGAACGAGGCGGAGGGCTGTCAAGCTGGGTCTGGGTGGATGCCCATATGAATTTCGAAAGCGAGTGCACTGCGCGTGGAGATACGCGTGGAGATACGGATTGACACGTTGTGGGGTGGGGTGTACTGTCGCGCCGTTTGGGCCCACTGCGTTTTGAATCCAGGAGGAACTTGTGAGATTGACGAAACTGATGGCTGGTGCGGGTGTGTGTTTGCTTGGTGCGATGTCTGTGGCGGCGCAGGCACCGAAGGCGGAGATTGCTTCGTTGGAATTCCAGACGCCGAAGAATGGGATGGTGCAGCAGTACGAGGCGGGACGGAAACAGAAAGTGGAATGGCACAAGCAGCAGAAGGACAAGGATGCGCTGTACGTATTCGAGACCTTGACTGGCGAACGCACGGGAACTTATCTGGTGGGGCGGCTGGGGCAGCATTGGGAAGACATGGACCACCCGGTGGTGACGGATGCGGCGGATCTGGCGGAATATCAGAAGGCGGTGGGCGCTTCGGTGGAGAAGCTGGTGACTGCTTATTACGAGTACATGCCGAAAGTGAGCAATCCGCCAACGGAGATGAATGCGAAGTACACGGAGGTGGTGACGTTTCACATTCGCTACGGTCATAACGACGATTTTCGCAGCGCTCTCGCGCGCGTGAATGATGCGCGGACGCAGATGAAATCGTCGGCGCACTATAACTGGTATCACCTGGAGAGCGGTGGGCCGGGCGGGACTTATGTGCTGACGATTGAGCGAGCGAACTGGGGCGCATTCGCGGATGATCCGGCGATCAAGCCATTGCGCGACGATTTGCGGGCGGCATTTGGCGAGCAGGAAGCGATGTCGGTGATCGAACGGATTAATAGCTCGGTGGAGAGCACTTATGACGAGATCATCGAGTTTCGTCCGGATTTGAGTTACCTGCCGGCGAAATAATTGGACGCGCAGTCCTGCTGCGGCGGGCGGGTCTCAGACCCGCCCCTACGCCCGAGCGTCGACGTTTTGGTGAGGGCGACGCCGCGAGAATGGACAACCAGGCGAGGCGCGGGCTAGAGTAGTTGCGCATTGGGACTGTGCTCCAGCGGGAAAAAACATTTGGCGCTACGGGCGCTTTTGGTGTGTGTATTTTTGTGCGTGGGGGTTGGCGCGCAAGACCGCAAGATTTCCACTTCTGACGGGACGCAACGCACGGCCACTTCATCCGCGATTCCTACGTTTGAGGATATTTCCGCGCGGGCGGGGCTTAGCGTGGCGCACATCGCTTCGCCTGAGAAAAAATATATTGTGGAGTCGATGAGCGGGGGCGTGGGATTTATCGACTGCGATAACAGTGGAGTGTTGTCGGCGCTGGTGGTGACGGGCTCGACCGTGGATCGTTATCGGAACGGCGGGGATTTGATGGTTACTTTGTACCGGCAGGTGGCGAATCGCGAGGCTGGCGCGCCGGTGAAATTTGAAGATGCGACGCAGGCGGCGGGATTGACGCGCAAGGGTTGGGGGATGGGCCTGGCGGTGGCGGATTTTGATAATGATGGAGTGCTGGACATTTTCGTTACTGGTTACGGCGGGAACGCTTTGTATCGCGGGCACGGGAATTGCACGTTCGAGGATGTGACGGAGAAGGCTGGGGTGCGGGGCAGCGGGTTCATGACTGGCGCGGCGTGGGCGGACTACGATAAGGATGGGTTCGTGGATATTTTTGTTTCGCGGTACGTGCATGTGGATCTGAGCAATGTGGCGGCGTTCGGGACGTGCAAGTTTCGCGGGATCGTGGTGCAGTGCGGGCCTTGGGGGATGACGGGCGAAACGGATTTTCTGTATCACAATCGCGGGGATGGGACGTTTGAGGAAGTGTCGCAGAAAGCGGGCGTGAGCGATCCAAACGGATATTACGGATTGGGCGTGGTGTGGAGCGATTACGATAACGACGGCTGGCCGGATTTGTATGTGGCGAACGATACGGGGCCGAATTTTCTTTATCACAACAATCACGACGGGACGTTTACGGATCAGGCGATGCTGGCCGGCGCGGCGCTGAGCAGCGAGGGCGACGCGGACGGTTCGATGGGCGTGGATTTTGGGGATTACGATCACGACGGGCGGCTGGATATTTTCGTGACGAATTTTGCGGACCAGGAGGACAACCTTTATCACAATCTGGGCGCGAAGGGATTTGACGACGTCAGCTGGAAGGCGGGAGTGGCGAAGCCTAGCTACCCTTACGTGAAATGGGGAACCGGGTTTTTCGATTTTGATAATGATGGCTGGGTGGATTTGTTTGTGGCGAGCGGGCATGTGTATCCGCAAATGGACCAACTGGAGGGCATCGCGCGGTACAAGGAGCCTTTGCTGCTGCACATGAACAATCATGACGGGACGTTTACAGAATCGGCTGCGGCGGCGGGACTGAGTGCAGTGCCGGTGGCGTCGCGGCGGGGGGCGGCGTTTGGGGATGTGGCGAATGATGGGAATGTGGATGTGCTTTTGTTGAATGTGGGCGAGACGCCGAGTTTGCTGATGAATCATGGAGTGGCGGGAAATCATCGCGTGGAGTTTCGATTGACAGGGACGAAGAGTAATCGCGCGGCGATTGGAGCGCGGGTTACGGTGCGGGCGGGGAAGCTGCTGCAGTTTAATGAGGTACGGGGCGGGGCTAGTTATCTTTCGCAGAATGATTTGCGGTTGCATTTTGGATTGGGGAAGGCGACTAGCTTGGATTCGGTGGAAGTTTTATGGCCTAGCGGGGCGGTGGAGAAATTCACAAACGTTGCGGCGGATAAGATTTATATTTTCGTGGAAGGGCAGGGGATTCGGGGGACGGTGGAGTTGCGTGCACCGTGAGGAGGGCGTGCAGGCTTGTGTCGCACCTACGGTGCTAGTGCGGCGCAGTCGGAAAATGATCGATGAGACGCCGACGCTGGAAATTCAACGGCAAGTTCGAGGGTGATGCGGAGAGATGTGAGTGCGGTGGACCGGCGTCTAAACCCCGACCTTTCAGAAACCGAAGGGTGGGGCACCCCCCGCGGTGAGTTGGGGATTGCGATAACTCCGTCGGTGCACGCTAGCTAACGCCTGAAATCTTTCCACGAAATTAAAAAGGGCGCTGCGATATTTTGCAGCGCCCTTTTTTTGCCGTGCGGCTAATGCTGCCTGGTTAGAACAAGAACTTCAGGCCGAACTGGAAGATGCGGCCCAGGTGCGCGCCGGAGGGTTGCAGGAAGCCGGCCCAGCCGCCGGCGGTGCAGGATGCATCGCCCGCGGAATTATTGGCGCCACCGTAGCAGCCGATGGAGCCGTTCACGCCATTCCATTGGGTGTGATTGAAAATGTTGAAAGACTCAGCGCGGAACTGGAAGGCGTAGGACTCTTTGATTGGGAAATTCTTGTAAAGGGCCATGTCGAAATTCACGCGGTTCGGAATGTTCAGGGTATTGCGCCCGACGTCGCCGAAGGTGAGACCTTGCGGCGCGGCGTACGCGGCGGGGTTGAAAAGCAACGGTCCAGAGCTTTGGTTTAGCGAGGCCAACACCGCTGACGGCGGCGCGGAATGGGGATTGCCAATGGCGTCCGGGTAGGAGCCGTTGGTTCCGACGCCGTTGGCGACGCCAGCGTTGTCACCGAAAACGGCGTTGGTGACGCTGAAGGGCGTGCCGGTGTAGAAAGTGGTGATGCCGGAATATTCCCAGTTGGCGAGGAGGATCTTGGAGATACCTTCGCGCTGGCCGGAAGGGATGTCGTAAATGTAGCTGACGGTGAGAATATGGCGCTCATCGAAATTGGAACTGGCGTAGTTGCCTTTCAGGTTGTAAGAGTTGACGAAATTGACGTCCTGCCAATCGGATTCATCGTCGAGTGAGTGCGAGTATGTGTAGGCGACAGCGACGGTGAGAGGAGCGATGGTGCGGCGGACGGAAACCTGCAGGGAATTGTAATTGGAGCTGGCGCGATATTCCTTGCCGGTGACATCTCCATAGCCGGGGAAGTTGGGACGCACCAGGTTGGGGTCAATGTTGCCGCAAGCCACGTTGAAATTATTTTGTACGGACTGGGGCAAGGAACCGACGGGAGTTCCGTTGGCCACGCCGTTTTGGCAGTCGTTGCTGTTCAGTGGAACGCCTGCGGTGTAGGGATTCTGGCCAGCGGGAGTGGGGAACAATTGGTTGAGGTCGCGCTGGTCGGCGAGGTTGGTGCCTTTGCTGCCGACGTAAGCGAGGGAGCCGATGGTGTTCTTGAAGAACTCATGCTGAATGCTGATATTCCATTGCTGGGCGTAGGGCCAGATGGCTTTGTTGGGAATGGAAGTGACGGACAGGGGGAAGGCGAGTGGTGGACCGCTCGCATTTCCCAGGCAAGTGTAGCCGGTGGTCTGTCCGCAACTGGAGCCGGTGATATTGGACTGGCCGGGAGTGAGGACGAGAGGAGCGCTGCCTTCCAGGCTTTCCGCGTTGGCTTCGTTGCCGTTGCCGTGGTCGAAGAAAATGCCGTAGCCGCCGCGAATGGCGGTCTTGCCATTGCCCCAAGGATCCCAGGCAAAACCCAGTCGGGGAGCGGGATTGAACCAGTGTTGCTGCAGGCATCCGCGAGG
>Ga0070764_10000414_pt1 | contig 16751 bp, 17 predicted proteins | sample HubBroMetageWRM4_FD_67287 | JGI IMG/M metagenome (GOLD analysis project Ga0070764, IMG submission 67287) | Warmed soil microbial communities from the Hubbard Brook experimental Forest, New Hampshire - Hubbard Brook CCASE Soil Metagenome WRM 4 | ecosystem: Environmental > Terrestrial > Soil >... | reverse complement strand
CGACAGCACGCGCGTGCCGCCGGTGACGGAGGCGAAATCGCCGCCTGATTCGCGAATGACCGGCGCCGACTCGCCCGTGATGGCGCTCTCGTCGACCGAGGCAACACCTTCGATGACCTCACCGTCGGCCGGAATGGTGTCATGGGTCTCGACCAGCACGACGTCGCCCTTTCTTAAATCCTCTGCCTTGACCGAAGTCGTCTGCTTCGCGCCGGGGCTATTCTGGACCACGCGCTTGGCCATGACGGTTTGTCGCATGTTGCGAAGCGCGGATGCCTGTGCGCGGCTGCGGCCCTCGGCGAGCGCTTCGGCGAAGTTGGCGAAAATGACGGTGAACAGCAGCCAAATGGTAATGGCCAAAATGAACCCCGCCGGCGCCTCGCCGCGTCCGGCCAGCGCCTGGCCGTAGAGAATGGCCGTCACGACCGTGCCGAGATAGACCACGAACATCACCGGGTTGCGCCATTGAATGCGCGGATCGAGCTTTTTGAGGGACTCGAGCAGCGCGGGGCCCATGAGCTTGCGGTCAAACAGCGAGAGCGATTGGCGAGACATAGGGAACTCGTTACTTGGCGGCGGCGAGCAGGAAGTGCTCGACCACCGGTCCCAGCGCCAGCGCCGGAACATAGGTTAGGACACCGATCAACAGAATCGAACCAAGCAGCAGGGTCACGAACAAAGGCCCATGCGTCGGCATCGTGCCGTCTGTGATCGGGACGCGCTTCTTGGCCGCGAGCGATCCCGCAATGGCGAGCGCGGCCACGATGGGCCAGAAACGGCCGATGAACATGCAAAGGGCCGTCGCGACGTTATAGAAAACCGTGCTCGCGGTCAGGCCGCCGAAAGCGCTGCCGTTGTTGTTGGCGGCGGAGGTGAAGGCATACAGAATTTCACTGAAGCCGTGTGCGCCGGGATTGCCCACGCCGGCTTTGCCGGCGGCCGTCATCACGGCAACCGCCGTACCGATCAGAACCGCAAACGGAGTGGTCAGAATAAAGACCGAGGCCATCTTCATCTCGAATGCCTCGATCTTCTTGCCGAGGTACTCGGGGGTCCTGCCGATCATGAGTCCGGCGATGAACACGCCCAAAATAGCGAATATCAGTATGGAGTACAGGCCCGTTCCAACCCCGCCGGGCGCGACCTCTCCGAGCTGCATGAGGAACATCGGCACGAAGCCGCCGAGCGGCGTCATGGAGTCGTGACTCGAGTTCACCGCGCCGGTGGATGTTCCGGTCGCGGACGCCGCAAATATCGTTGAGGCGGCTATACCGAAGCGGGTCTCCTTGCCCTCCATGTTGCCGCCCGCCTGTAGGTTGCTTGCGGACTGGTCAATACCCTGCTTGGCAATCAGCGGGTTGCCCTGTTGCTCGCTGTGAAATCCCAGGATCGCCAGCGGCACGAACAGAATCAGCATGGCCGTCAAGATCACCCAGCCCTGGCGGGTATCTCCGACCATTTTGCCGAACGTATAGGTGAGGGCAAACGGGATCAGGAGAATCGCCAGGATCTCCAACAGGTTTGTCACCGCGGTCGGATTTTCGAATGGGTGGGCCGAATTCGCGTTGAAAAAACCTCCACCGTTGGTGCCCAATTCTTTGATGGCCTCTTGCGAGGCGATCGGCCCCATCGGCAGCGTCTGCGTCTGGGTGGTGGCCGTCTCGGTCACGGCATTGCCCGCCGCATCCTTGAGAGGATTGCCGGCCGCGTCGGTTTTCGGATTCTGATAGGTGAGCTTCTCGACGGTCGTTGCGTCCTTGTAGCCGTCGAAGTTCTGGATCACACCTTGGCTCGCCAGCGCCAGCGCCAGCACCACACTGAGCGGCAGCAACACGTAGAGGGTCGAGCGCGTCACGTCGACCCAGAAATTGCCGATCGTCGTGACCGTATGTCGAGCAAAACCCCGGATCAGAGCAATCGCCACGGCAATTCCCGTTGCCGCGGACAGGAAGTTCTGCACCGCGAGTCCGGCCATTTGCACGAGGTATCCCATGGTCGACTCGCCGGAATATCCCTGCCAATTGGTGTTGGTGATAAAGCTGACGGCCGTATTGAATGACGAGTCCGGACTGACGGCTGCAAACCCTTGCGGATTGAGCGGCAGCGCGAGCTGCAGTCGCTGCAGTCCATAAACGATGAGCCCGCCCAGCACATTGAATAGCAGCAACGCAATCGCGTACTGAGTCCAAGGCATCTCTTCGCCTGGATCAATTCCCGACAGACGATACAACAGCGCTTCGAATCGGGCGCCGGCGCGCAGGATGATATTCGGCCGGCCCTGTTCGTCAGCTACGCCCGGCCTGTCACCCGCGAGCTGCATGACGGCGGCGATGTAATTGCCCACCGGCTTGACGCACAGCAGGGCGATGCCGACCAATACCGCCAGCAGCACGCCGAACGTCGTATTGGCGTCCATCAGAATCGCTCCGCGCGCAGCAGGGCGTACAACAGGTAGCCGAACAAAAACAGCGCCAGCAGCGCCGCAAGCCCATAGATCACGGTCATGATGTCTTTCCGAGGCGGCTAAACGCCCGCACGAGACCGTGCGTGGTCAAATACAGACCGACGAGAATCAGTAGATAGATGGCGTCCATTCACACACTCTCCCAAAGAGCCGCGGGCATTAACCCGCAACCTGTTAGCCCTACAATGTTATTGGCGACGGTATAAAGTTCTTGTAGATTTTTGCCTTTATGTTGTGAACCTGAGGGCGGTTTTAGGCATGCCGCGGCCGGCTTGCAGGGTTTTGTACACCTTCTTTACATGACGGCAGGTAGCCTGTCGGTTCTGGTTATATGACTAGGGTCATAGGTAAAGAAGATGCAAGCCTCAATGCTTCTCGCGCGACAGTTGAGCCTGGCGCTGCTGATCATCGTGCTCGCGGAACACGGACATATGGTCGTCGATCATTCCGGCGTGTACTCAGGCTCAATGGGACTGACGCGCCTGGAGCGCGATCTCTCCCGGCGCGGGATTGCCGCGCCTAGCACGGAGATTCGTGCAAAAATGTGCTGATCCATCCCGGAGATCAGCATGACCAGCACCGCAGCGACCGAATCCATTTTGGAACCGGATCTGCCGATCATCGATCCGCACCATCACCTGTGGGATTGGCCGGCGGCGATGCTGGCTGCCCGGCCCGCCCCCGACCACGGCTTCACCACCGTGGTCCGTCGCGCGATGCGCTATCTGCTGCCTGAATTGCTCGCCGACCTCAATACCGGGCACAACATTCGCGCCACGGTTTTCGTTCAATGCGGCGCCATGTACCGCGCTGACGGACCCGAGGCGTTCAAGCCCATCGGCGAGACGGAATTCGTCAATGGTGTCGCGGCCATGTGCGCGAGCGGCACTTACGGTCCGGTTCGAGCCTGCGCCGGGATCGTTGGGCACGCCGATCTGACCACCGGCGCCGTGGTGAGCGAAGTGCTGGAAGCGCACCTCAAGACCGCGGGCGAGCGATTTCGCGGTATCAGGCACAGCGCCTCTTACGACGCGGATTCCCAGGTGCTCGGGCCGCTGGCGCGCGTCGGCCCCGGATTATTCGCACAAAAAACTTTCCGCGAAGGCTACGCGCAGCTCGGCAAATTTAATCTCTCCTTCGATGCTTGGCTGCTGGAACCGCAGCTGCCCGAACTGATTGCTCTGGCGCGAGCCTTTCCCGGCACGCCGGTGATTCTCGATCATGTCGGCACGCCGCTGGGAATTGCCGGCTATCAAGGCAAGCGCGAGGAGCGCTTTGCGCTCTGGCGCGACAACATCGCCAAGCTGGCGGCGCTGCCGAACGTATGCGTCAAGCTCGGCGGCCTCGCCATGGCCTTTTGCAATTTTCCGTCCTTTTTGCAATCCCCGGCGGCCGACTCGACTCAGCTCGCACGCGAATGGCGACCCTACATTGAAACCTGCATCGAACACTTCGGCGTGAATCGCTGCATGTTCGAAAGCAATTTCCCGGTGGACATGGGCAGCTGCAGCTATCCTGTGCTGTGGAACGCCTTCAAGGTCCTCGCCAAAAAATATTCAGCGGACGAGAAAACCGCGCTGTTCAGCGGCACCGCGCAGCGCGTCTATCGGCTGAAAATCTAGACTCGCGAAGCATCCAGGCGCCCCATGCATAACATAGAATCCGACCCAGGCCTGTCGAAGGCCGCCCTTTACCGCGAGGTCGGCGTGCAATTGTCCGGGCTGTTCTCCGGTGAGCGCAACGGCTTGGCCAACGCCGCCAATATGTGCGCCCTGCTGTATCAAATGCTGGCGGGCGTGAATTGGGTCGGTTTCTATTTTCTACAGGGCCGCGAGCTGGTGCTGGGTCCGTTTCAGGGAAAGGTGGCCTGCGTACGCATTCCACTGGGCCGCGGGGTCTGCGGCACTGCTGCGGCACGCCGCGAGATTTTGGTGGTGCCGGACGTGAATGAATTTCCGGGACACATTGCCTGCGACGCGGCGTCTCGTTCCGAGATCGTACTGCCCTTGGTGCAGGCAGGAAGGCTCCTGGGCGTGCTCGATCTGGACAGCCCGAACCTCTCGCGCTTCGATCACGAGGATCGAGACGGACTGCAAGCGGCCGTTGATCTGCTACTACAATCCTCACAGCTCGGCAAGTTGTCCGACGAGACCGGCGAGTCCGACGCTGCGGGTTAAATCGAATGAACGCCGGCGGGGTAAGGCACTATAATCGCGCACCCGCGCTTTAGAGTTTATAAAGTTCGGCGTCCTACCATCGGGGGTGATCGGCATAATGAACGCAAAATCGCGCGCAGCGCTGCTCTTTTCCACAGCTTTTGCAGTCTCCGGAGTCTTGGCCGCCGAGACCTTCCCGTCGACTTATCAGGTCCCGGTCAATGCACCGGTGCTGATCCAAGGCGCGACTGTTCTCACGGGAACGGGTGAGCGCCTCGAGGGTGCGGATGTCCTGATCAGCAACGGCAAAATTCAATCGATCGGCAAAGGCCTGAGCGCCCCCGCGGATGCGCGCATCATCGATGCGCACGGCAAATGGGTCACACCGGGCATCATCGATATCCATTCGCACTTGGGCGTTTACGCCAGCCCCGCCGTGAAAGGCCTCGATGATGGCAACGAGGCGACCAGCCCCGTGACCGCCAATGTTTGGGCAGAACATTCGGTGTGGCCGCAGGATCCCGGCTTCGAGACGGCGCTTGAAGGCGGCGTCACGACCCTGCAGATTCTTCCGGGCTCGGCGAATCTGATCGGCGGCCGGTCTGTGGTCCTCAAGAATGTGCAGGCGGTGACCTATCAAGCCATGAAGTTTCCCGGCGCCGCTTACGGCCTCAAGATGGCCTGCGGCGAGAATCCGAAACGCGTTTACGGCGGCAGAAACCAGGCGCCCTCGACCCGCATGGGCAATGTCGCGGGATACCGCCAAGCCTTTGCCGACGCGCAGGACTATCAACAACAGTGGGACAAGTATCATCGCGAACTGGCAGCCTACAACAAGAAAAAGGCGGAGCAAGCGGACGGCAGCGTCAAGAAATCCAAGGACAAGGACGCTGCGCCGGACAAGGAGCCGATGCCGCCCAGCCCTCCCAAGCGCGATCTGAAGCTCGAGACCCTGGCTGAGGTGCTGAAGGGCAATATTCTCGTGCACATGCACTGCTATCGCTCCGATGAAATGGCGACGATGCTCGATGTGGCCGACGAATTTGGTTTCAAGATCACCGCCTTCCATCACGCCGTGGAGGCCTACAAAATCGCCGATCGTCTCGCCGACAAAAATGTCTGTGCCGCGATGTGGGCCGATTGGTGGGGCTTCAAAATGGAGGCCTACGATGGGATCCAAGAAAATCTCGCCATTGTTGATTTTCCCGAGAACAGTTGCGCCATCGTGCACTCGGATTCCGGCGATGGCATTCAGCGCCTGAATCAGGAAGCCGCCAAGGCGATGGCCCACGGTGCGCGCGCGGGACTCAATGTCCCGCCCGAACGCGCGATCCGCTGGCTAACGCTGAATCCGGCGAAGTCTCTCGGCCTGGGGGATCGCATCGGCTCGCTCGAGGCCGGCAAGGGAGCCGATGTCGTCATTTGGAACGGCAATCCTTTCAGCGTTTATGCGCTCGCCGAGCAAGTGTTCATCGACGGCGCCCCCGCCTTTGATCGCGCGCATCCTCAGGCCTCGCCAAGGTCCGATTTCCTCTTGGGCAGGCACATTGCGGAGTCGCCACTATGAAGTCTCTTCACCTTGTTGTTTTAGCGGCCAGCGTGCTCGGCGCTCAGTGCGCGGCCGCCCAGGAATTTGTCATCCGCGGTGCGACCGTCCACACCGCCTCCGCAAAGGGCACGCTCAAGAACACCGATGTCTTGGTTCGCGGTGGCGTCATCGTCGCGATCGGTGCGGAGGCAGCGGCGCCGAATGCAACCGTCATCGATGCCAAGGGCAAGGAACTGACGCCCGGCTTGTTCGGCGGTTTGACCGAGATCGGCATCGATGAAATCGGGGGAGAATCCCAAACCGTCGATGCAACCTTGAACCAAAGAGCGCCGGCTTGGGAACAGCAGTGGCGTCCGGAACTCGATGTCACGGTGGCGTTCAACCCGCGTTCCTTTGTCGTGCCCATCACACGCGTTGAGGGCGTGACCTGGACCGTCCTGGCGCCAAACGCCGGCGACACCATCATTGGCGGCCAGGGTTCGGCCGTCACACTCGATGGCCGCTACGATGCCGCACTACCGGGCAGCCGTTCATTGTTCGTGCAAATGGGTGCTGCCGGCGCCCGGGTGGCCGGGGGTACGCGCGCCGCGGAGTACATGCTGTTCGAGCAGGCCATTCACGAAGCCCGCAACCAGAACCCGATCGCTCAGGGGGCGCTGCTGCACGCCGCCGGCCGCGAAGCGCTGAACCGTTATCTCATGGGCGGGCGCGTCGTCTTCCAGGTCGACCGCGCGTCCGACATCCGTGAAGTCGTATCATTCGCGGAACGCGCCGGCATCAAGCCGGTCATTCTCGGCGGCAACGAAGCGTGGCTGGTCGCGAAGGATCTTGCGAAGGCCAACGTCCCGGTGATTCTCAATCCGCTCAACGATCTTCCGGAGGACTTCGATCGTCTCGCCTCCACGCTTGAAAACGCCGCGCGGCTGCAGCGCGCCGGTGTGCGCATCGCCTTTTCCAGCGGCGACACGCCGCAAGCGCGGCTCGTGCGCCAGCTCGCCGGCAACGCCGTTGCTCATGGCTTGCCCTGGGAGTCGGCGCTCGAGGCGATTACCTCGACGCCCGCTGAGATTTTTGGCGTGGGTGCAACGCGTGGGCGCATCGCCGTGGGGCAGGTCGCCGATCTGGTGCTCTGGAGCGGCGATCCGCTGGAGCTCGCGACGCTCGCAGACCAGGTGTGGATTGCGGGCCGGCCGATCGAGATGAAATCCCGTCAGACCGAATTGCGGGATCGGTATGTCGAGAAAGTCAAAGCCCATCAAGCGCGCTAGCGCCGACCGCATCCCCACGGAGTTTCCAATGAAACGTCTTTTTGCCGCCTCTGCCGCCCTCGCCACCCTCGCCGTCTTTTCAGCCTTCGCCGCGCCGCCTCAGGATACGCCCGCCGGCGAGCAGCGCTTCCGCGAGCTCTACAAGGAGCTGGTCGAGACCAACACCACCTTGTCGGCGGGGAGCTGCACGCTCGCCGCGGATCGAATGGCGGCGCGCCTCAAGGCGGCCGGTTTCCCCGACAGCGACTTGCACCCGTTCGCCGCGCCCGATCACCCAAAGGAAGGCGGACTCGTGGCGATCTTCCCCGGCAAGGACCCGAAGCTGAAGGCGATTCTATTGCTCGCGCACATCGACGTCGTCGAAGCGAAGCGTGAGGACTGGACGCGCGACCCTTTCAAACTCGTCGAGGAGAACGGTTATTTCTACGCGCGCGGCGCAAGCGATGACAAAGCCGAGGCCGCGATTTGGGTCGACACACTGATTCGATTTAAAACTGAAAAGTATCAACCACGGCGCACGCTGAAGCTGGCGCTCACCTGCGGAGAGGAAACGGCGGGCGCATTCAATGGTGCGGATTGGCTGACTCGCAATCGCCGCGATCTCATCGATGCGGCATTTGCGCTCAACGAGGGCGCTGACGGCGAGCTGGATGCGAGCGGCAACCGGGTCGCGCTGGAAGTCGAGGCCGGCGAGAAGTTTCCCCAAAACTATCGCCTGGAGGTCACGAACAAGGGTGGCCACAGTTCGCGGCCCGTCAAGGACAACGCGATCTATCATCTCGCGGCGGCGCTGCTGCGGATCGGCGCCTACGAATTCCCGGCGCAGTTTACCGATGGCAATCGGGCCTACTTCACCGGCATGGCCAAGATCCTTGCCGCGAAAGGCGATACCGAAACCGCCAATGCCATGAATGCGTTTCTCAAGAACCCCAACGACACGCAAGCCCTGGCGCTCGTGTCCGCCAAGGACCCCAGCTGGAACGCAACGCTGCGGACCACCTGTGTTGCCACCATGCTCGACGCCGGGCATGCCACCAACGCGTTGCCGCAGCGGGCGCGAGCCAATGTCAATTGCCGCATTTTTCCAGGCGTGACGGCGGAGACGGTGCGCGCCAAGCTCGAGGAATTGGCGGCGGATCCGGCGGTGAAGATCTCCTCACCCGAAACGCGTGGACCGACGGCCTCACCCCCGGCGCTGACCCCGGCAGTCATGGGCCCGATCGAAAAGTTGACCGCCGAATTCTGGCCCGGCGTGCCGGTGCTGCCCGTGCTGCAGGCCGGGGCGACTGACGGCGAATTCACGAATGCCGTCGGCATCCCGACTTTCGGGGTCGAGCCGGTGTTCATGGGCCCTGATTTGGGAAATATTCACGGGCTCAACGAGTATGTGGGGGTCAAGTCGCTGCTCGAGGGCCGCGAATTCCTGTATCGATTGGTCAAGATCTACGCGGATCAGAAATAGCCGAGAGTCGGCAGGGCGACCGTTAAGTCCCGGTCGCCCTCTCCGACATCAGTCAATTGCTGGCAAAGTGGATCGTGCTGCTCGGACGCAGCGCGCTCAATGCCGGCGAACCGACGTCTTTCACGGCTTTGTCGATTGCGAGATCGACGCAACGATTCATCAATTGAGCCGCTCCCAGTGAGTCGTACCCGGTGACCTCGCACACCTGTTTGGCGGCCCTCACAATGCGCCCGTACAGAACCTTGGCGCCCGCCGGCTTCGAGATGTCGAGATCGGCGTAACTGACTCTCTTTGACGGAAGGCCGTCGTCGGCCGCCCGCGCGGTCAGCTGCAGCGTGCACAACGCGATCGCACCGCAAAGAAAGAAAGCCGCCGCACGCGCCGTGTTTTGGATGGTGGTATTCATGTTCATCTCCTTAAGTATTAAAAACAGTTTTGGACGATTCACCACGAAGATCGGTCTCGCCGTGGCTTGGAGACAGGTTGACGGCGTGAAGCGGTTTTAGTCCTCAAGGCTTCCTAAAGGCTTGCTCAAGGATTTCTATTGGCGGGATGAGACTTCAAATCGAGGTACTGGAGGCTCGCGGGCTCGATTTGCTTGGTGATCAGGAACCGGTATCAATCCGGCGCGGTATGATTGCGGTCCGCGATCGACTTCAGACGAGATGCACACATGCACGTTCTCCGTTTTGGCCTGACCTGTGTCGTACTGATCGGCTATACCGCGCAGGCGGAGGAGCGCTTACCCACGATTCCGCCGCCGCAATACTCAGCCGAACAGAAACAGGCGGCCGCGGACTTTGAGGCGGCGCGCAAGGTGCCGGTCTTTGGTCCCTTCGAGCCGTTGATGTATAGCCCCACGGTCATGTCGCAGGCGCGCGCGATGGGCGATTACCTGCGCTACAAATCGGCCATCGGTAATACGCTCAGCGAGCTTGCAATCCTCTTGACTGCACGGGAATGGACCCAAGATTACGAATGGTCCGTGCATTATCCGATCGCGCTGAAGGCCGGTATTCGGCCGGAAGTCGCCGACGCGATCGCCAACGGACGCCGTCCCCATGCCTTAAGCGCAGATGAGGGGATCGTCTACGACTACGCCACGGAACTCATGAAGAACAAGCAAGTATCGAATGCAACCTTTGAGCGCGCCAAAGCACGTTTCGGTGCCCAGGGCGTGGTCGACATGACGGGCATCATCGGCTACTACAGCTTTCTGGCCATGCAACTGAACGTGGCGCAATACGCTCCGCCGAAGGGCGCCAAGAAGCTCCCCCGGCTCTCCCCCTAAAAAAATGGACGGCTGAATGCGATCTCTTGGGAAAAAAGCAGCGGGCGCGAGGCTCGAGCGCATGCAAGCATCGCCCCGATGGCTGGGCGACCGGTTTCGCAATGTTTACCCCATCGCGCCCGGACTGCGCGATCCCCATTCGACCATGCCTTCCTTGAGCGACTTTCTATGCGGCGGCGAGCGGCGCGTGCCGCGCGGACCGCTGCCTTCAGTGAGCCCACTCGAAGCCTGGCGCAAGACGCCTTCCAGCGGCCTTCGCGCCACGTGGTTGGGCCATTCGACCGTGCTGATCGAGATTGATGGACAGCGCGTCCTCACCGACCCGGTCTGGGGACCGCGCGCATCGCCCTCCAGTCTTGCAGGTCCCAAGCGATTTCAGCCCGTCCCCGTCAGCCTGCGTGAGATGCCCCCGCTTGATCTCGTGATCGTTTCGCACGACCACTACGATCACCTCGACTATCCCACCATCCGCGAACTCGCCAAGCGCAATATCCCCTTCGTGACCTCGCTCGGGGTCGGCGCACATCTCGAGGCGTGGGGTGTGCTTCCCGAACTCATCACCGAGTTGGATTGGTGGGAGTCCTGCAGCCCGGTACGCGGCGGTCTCACGGTGACTGCCGCGCCGTCGCAACATTTCTCAGGACGCGGACTAAAGGATCGCAATGCAACCTTGTGGTCCTCAATGGTCATCCGTTCGCAGCGACACGCCGTCTTCTTCAGCGGCGATACCGGTCTCACGAGCGAGTACCAACTCATTCGCGACCGGCTCGGGCCATTCGACTTGGTCATGCTGGAGGTGGGCGCCTATCATCCGGCTTGGGGCGACATTCATCTGGGACCGCAAAACGCGCTCAAAGCGCTGGCGTTGCTCGGCGGCGGCGCGTTCCTGCCGGTGCATTGGGGCACCTTCAACCTTGCCATGCATCCCTGGGATCAGCCGGTCGAGGAACTATTCAGCCTCGGCGAGAGAGCTGGCGCGCAACTCGTGATGCCCCAGCTCGGCGAGGCTATCGAACCGGAGCTCGCGGCACGCGCACACGCCTGGTGGCGCAGCGTGGACACGGTCGCGCCGCCGCAGCCTGATGCGCCGACAACGCTGCCAAAAGAGATGTCCTGGCCAATCGATTAGCACTCGCAGTTGAATAACGGAGACGATATGACGGCATTTAATCTGACCCCGCCCACCGAATCTCAGCGGCGCGCCATCACGGCCGGGCTCGACGCGGATGAGCAGCGCGTGCTTCTGCAGCACGGCACCGAGGCAGCGTTTTGCGGTGTCTTCCTGGACAATAAAAAAGACGGTATTTACTGCTGCCGCTTCTGTGGCCTGCCGTTGTTCCGCTCGAATGCGAAGTTCGACTCCGGTACCGGTTGGCCCAGCTTCTTCAAGCCCTACGATGAGGCGCACATCAAACGCATTCGCGACACCAGCTATGGCATGGTCCGGGTGGAAGAAGTTTGCGCACGCTGCGGCAGCCATCTCGGCCACGTGTTTCCCGATGGGCCGCGGCCGACGGGAGAGCGGCATTGCCTCAACTCGGTTTCGCTGTCCTTCACCGAGAGCGGTAAACCGTTGCCTGACGTCTTGCAGCGCGGCGCCCCCGAGGGAGTGGTCGACTCCGCGGGTTAACGGACCGGCGCTATTGGCGGTCGAACACGATTGTTACATCGCCGTCGCCTTGCGACGTAGCGATCTGCACCTTGCTGGTCAGCGTTTTGCCGTCGGCAGACAAAGACATTCTGTCCGTGAATTTCACGCCGGCGCTTTCCATATTCGTCGTGGCAACGATGTCCTTCCCGTCCCAAACCGCCGCGCACACGGCGGCGTACCCGTTCAGTTCGAGCGCCGCGGGCTTACCGTCGGTAGTCATTTTGCGGGTGGTCGTGGACTGTGCCCCGCCCGCCGCCTGGTCTTCGACAATGCTGAGCGTCGGATCCGCATGCTCGATTTTTCGAACGAATGAATTTGGCGGCGGGAACTGGCCGAAGTTGCTGGCCGCCGGATTCATCTTCCATTCACCGGAATAGTTTGGCTTGTCCGACGCTTTTGGCTTGTCCGCAGCGGCGGCGCCCGCGGCGATCGTCAGGATGGCAAGCGCAGCGATTAAAACTCGTTTCATCAATAGCTCCCGGGCGAATAGGTAAGTGCGCGCAGGCGCGACATGAGAGATGGGACAGGAACTTCAGGGGTCTTGTCAATTGCATGCAGCGCAATTGGATCGGCCGGCGCGCTTAAGTATGGACCGGGCTCTCGTAGTGCATGGCGCCGATGTCGTTCCCTTCGGGATCGAGGAAGCGCACCAATTCGCCGACCGTCGGAATGTGTGATTTCGGCATGATCACCTTGCCGCCATTTGCCGTCACACGAGCGGCAATCACGTCGACATTCTCGACCGAAAATGTCGCCTCGATGCCGTTGAGCCCGGTTCCGGAGCGCGGAACCAGGCGCTTGTGCATGAGACCGAGAACCCCGGGCGATTGTTCGTCACCGGTATGGATCAAGTAAAAGCCCGGCGGCCCCCAGGGCTCGAACACCCATTCGAATACCGCTTCATAGAAAGTGCGGGCACGGTTTACGTCATCGACATGAATCGAGAACGCGGCGAGATTGTTTGGCATACGCTTGACGATACTGCCGTTTCTCTTTTGCCGCAATCCCGCTATTCTGACAGGATATGTCGCAAAAACGTCGATCGGTGGCGGACGAAGCTTACTGGTTGGTGCGCACCTCGGCCGCCGATCTTAAGGCTGCCACGGTCCTGGCGAATCACGCGCATGAATGGCATCAATTGATCTACGTGTCCGCGGGACTCATGAGTATCGCGACTGAGGCCGGATCCTGGGTGGCACCCGTAACCTGGGCGATCTGGGTACCGGCGGGCATTCGCCATGAAATACGCTTCGTCGTTGATAGCGCGTTTCGCAGCGCCTATTTTCGGCCCGATTGGACCCCTGCCTATCCGACAGCCTGCACGGTGGTTTCCGTTTCGGCATTGCTGAGAGAACTCATTTTGCGAACCATCGAGATCGGCCAATTGGACCGCCGCGATCCTCTCGAAGCCGCCATCGCGGCGCTCATGGTCAGCGAGTTACAGGTATCGGGCGCCCGCTCGCTCAGTCTCAAACAGCCCACAGGAGAGGCGATGTGCCGCGCGGCAGCGCTCATGATCAAGCGGAATCCGCAAGCTGCGACCGTATCTTCACTTGCCTCCGCGGTTGGCGCCGGAACCAGGACATTTGAACGCAAATTTTTTGCCGAAACCGGGATGACTCCCGGGCGATGGCGACAGCACCAGGCGATGTTGACCGCGCTTGAATTGCTGGCCGGCGGAACGGCGATTAAATCCGTCGCCGCGCAGTCCGGCTACCGGACCACCAGCGCGTTCATTGCCGCCTTCCGCAAAATATTTGGCACGACTCCGGGGAATTACTTTAGCAGTGGACCTGCAGCATCCGCGTCGTGATGAGGCGTGTCTAATGTTCCGGCCGACCGCCCGGCAACCACTCAGGTTTGAAGTCCGAGTCCGCGAGCCAGCGAATTGGCGCGAGCAATGATTGGATCGATTCGGTCATATGTCCAAAATCGATGTGAGCGATATCATCGCTGACCTGATGGTAGTCAGCATGCAGTCCGAAGCTCGAGACTGTGTGCGCGACCACACCGTGCAGTGCGAGCGTAAAATTATCGGAACGAGCAAAAAATCTTTCCGCCGGATGAGGGTCCGCGACCAATCGAGCGCCGTGCGCGGCTAGTTGCGGACCCAGATTCGTCCGCTCCCACCCGGTAAGCCACAGGGTATGCGGTGCGATGACGGCATCGGGTCGGCCGATCATTTCAAATTCCAGGTTTGCCACAATATTTTCCAACGGGACGACCGGCTTCTGCACGAAATAAGCGGCACCGTAGCCCCCGGCCTCTTCGCTGCCGAACCACGCGAACACGACGGTGCGTTTCAGCTTTGGACCCCGGGACAGCGCTTCGGCCAACGTCAACACCGCAATCGAACCGGAGGCATCGTCATCCGCGCCGTTGTAAATACGGTCAACGCCTGTGTCGCGAGTGCCTAAGTGATCGAGGTGCGCGCTGAGCAAAATGATGTCGCTCCTTTCGCGGCCATTCGAGCCGTTCAATCGCGCCACGGCGTTCCAGGTATGGAAGCTGGTTTCTTGGGTGTGCGCCGTAAAACTCGCCTTTGATCCGTCGGGCAACGCAGCCACCGCCGCATACGCATCCGGAGTCAGCATGATCTGCGATGGACCGGCCGATGGCTTCGGCGTCGAAGCAATCGCCGGGAAACGCGCGGGTCCAATCCGAATCGGACGCCGCACGAGATCCGGCCAGTGCGCACGCAACGCGGTGGTGTCGTGCCACAGGACGAGCTTTGCCTCATTCAGGTCTACTTTGGCGTCGGTGCTGACCTCCTCCGGCATCAGCACCACGGCGCCGCTGCGAACCGGCATCCCCGGGGTATATTTTTGCAGCGGACCCTGCACCTCGGCGCTATTCATTTTGAACATGAATAACTGGTCCCGGCGCAGCGCGACGACGCCGACCGTGAATGCCGGGTCACCGGCCACTTCGGTGCGCGCGATTTCCACCGTTTGCACAAAGTCGCCGGCATCGCCGAGCGGCTCAAGGCCGTCGCGGCGCATTTGCGCCGCGATATACGTCGCGGTGATCCACTCATCCCGCGAACCACTGCCGCGCCCGTTCATGGCATCACTGGCCAGGAACTCCATATGTGCGCGTACCGTCGGCTCGGCGATGACATCCGACGGCTCGCCGCGAGCCGCAGCCGACTGCCTCATCAGCACGATCAGCGCGGCCGCGCTGATGAAGAAATATCGCCTTCCAGACTCCATCATCGGTGCTCGCCTGGGCGGTAGTCCGCTTCGGTGTTCCCGGCGAGCTGACTCTGGGTAAACAGCACGGGTTTGGTCTTCATGGCCACGAACAGCGGCGTCTGATCCGCGTAGTGAGCCGACTGCGAATCCAGCGTGGCCGAGCCGAATTGGTTGATGCTGTCCGAGGATAAGGCGCCCTCCTTGTCCCACGTGACGAACATGATAAAGGTGTCGCCCGCCGAGGCGGTCAGCGTGCCGTCCGGCTGGGCAACGCCATAGACCGCGCGATAGATATCCGGGCCGCCGTCGATGGGCAGATCAAGCTTGCCGTGACGAATGCGGTTGACCTGACCCCACTCCGGATCGATGCGACCGAAGTGAGTCTTTAAGGTCGCAACGGCGTGGCGCAGGGCGTCGATGGGCGGCACGTCGGGATGGCTGTCGGAGTGCGCGGCTTCGGAGCCCGTGAGCACCGCCAGCGCAGCCGCCCGGCTGCCGACATTGGTGCGCCGGTCCCAGCCCTTGAGCAGCGCCTGGGCGGCGCTAAGATCAGTGTCAGACCCCGGATCGACCTTGACGACCTCGGCGATCTTTCGCGCGAAATCGGAGCGATCACTGTAACTGAGGTCGAACTTGTAGCGGCGGAATGCCTCGGCGGTGATGGCCGCGTCCGCACCGAAGGTTTCCTGCGCGCGATAGGCTCTGTTGGTCATGTCGGTCTGGATGCCCATCGTGGGGCTGAAGTCCGCCGGCTTCAGCGCATCTTCGACGCCCGTAGCTTGGAACGGGGTGTTATTCGAGTTGAACACGTACCCCGACTTGGGATTCCAGATCTGCGGCACCCGGTCGAAAGGTAGATACCCGTGCCAGATCAAGTCGGACCGATCGCCGGGCTGGACCTCGGTCCAGTCGCGCCCCTCGGCGCGAACCGGGAACTGGCCGTTGTAGACGTAGCCGATGTTCCCCTTTTCATCCGCGTAGACGTAGTTGATGCTGGGCAGGGCTTGCAGGCGCATGGCTGCCAACCATTCGTCACGGTTGGCCGCTTTATTGAGACGATAGTACTGCAGCGACTGGCGCGCCTCGCCCATGCCCGCGTAACGCACCGCGAACATCCCGTGATCGGTCTTGAACACCGGCCCCTGCGCCGACCACAACAGCGGGCGATGCACGGTCCAAATCAGCGGCCCCCAAATCTTCACTCGAATGGCCGCATCGCCCTTCTCGAAGTTCTTCCATTGGCCGTCCAGCCGGTACTGGTCCGGATTGGCCGGGTTCACGTCCAGCCGATACACGGTTGATAGATTGGGGGCGTTGACGGTGTTCGCCCAGCCCAAGTGGGCGTTGTGACCGTGCAGCATGAAGGGCGAGCCGGGGAAGAAGCCCCCTGCCACGTGCCAGCCCTGATCGGAATCGAGCACTGCCTCGTACCAGGCCACGAAACCCGTATAGGGCTGGTGCGAATTGACCAGCAGGCGCGTGGCCCCGTCCGCGGACTTCGCGGCCGCCACGGCGATGCCGTTGGAGCCGATGGGCAGGGAACCGGTAATGCTCATGGCAACCTGACTCGCCTTCGGCGCGGGCGCCATGATCTTCCCGATCACATGATCGATGCCATAAAAGAAGGGTGTGCGGAACACGAACCCGGCGGCAACGTCTTGGCCGGTCATGGGCAACAGGCCGCGCTCGACCTTCTCCGGGTGCAGGGCGGCATAA
>Ga0070764_10000412_pt1 | contig 16763 bp, 10 predicted proteins | sample HubBroMetageWRM4_FD_67287 | JGI IMG/M metagenome (GOLD analysis project Ga0070764, IMG submission 67287) | Warmed soil microbial communities from the Hubbard Brook experimental Forest, New Hampshire - Hubbard Brook CCASE Soil Metagenome WRM 4 | ecosystem: Environmental > Terrestrial > Soil >... | reverse complement strand
TCTTGCGCGGGAGTTGCCGGCCGCTGGTTGATGATCTCGATGTCGAGCCCATCGGGATCGGTCATGTAGGCCAGGGCGCCCTTGGTTTCTCCCGGGAAGGGAATGAGCTCGCCGCCCCACGATCTGGCCCGGAGCATTCCGCTGGCCTTTAACTGTGACCACACGAGCGCCGCGTCGGGAACCACGAGCCCGAAGTGGCTGGCGCCGGGTTCCCATGGGGGGTAGCCCCCTACCTTGAGGCGCTTGATTCCTTGCAGCTCGTGCAGATAAACCGTGAACGGTTTGCCCGAGATGTTGCTGTTGACCGTCAATTTCGCCGTACGGAAGCGGGCGCCTTTGATCCCGAAGAGATGGTTCAGAGCTTCATCGCGTCGCGAGGACGAATCGACGCTCGGGTCGCGGGCGAGCCCGATCGCTTCATAGAACGGGATCGACTTGTCGAGGTCGGCGACCATGCGGCCTACGTAGGCGATGCCAAGTACCTTTCCGTCGGTGGAGGGTGCCGCCGCGGTCTCGTGCCGTTCTGCGAAGGCGGTTCGGTTGATCAGCAGCGATGTCACCCCGAGGCAGATGACGAATCGCGCGAACCAAGGGATCAGTCGCGTGAGCCGGGCCAGTCGCGTCAGCCAAGTGACGAGTCGCCCCGGCCAAGGGCCTGTCCTGCCACCTATGCTGCCAGCCATCCATTCAGCCATGTATTCCCCCTCGAGTAATCTCTTTTCATTCTATTGCGGCTAACTTCGAGTCGTGCGAACGGTTTCTTCTGCCACCACGCTCCGGTCACGTTGCCACCCGACGTCTGCAATGGAGTAGCGTATGCTCGATCCCGCGGGACCCGGCGCACAGCGCACGGCGCGGGATGCGGGCGTCTTCCACCGGAGAATGAGTCATGTCTGATATCGAGCAAGGCAGTGTCCTGATTCTTGGAGTTGGATCGCCCAGAGGTCTCGGTGCAGCAACGGCGCGCGTCTTCGCCGCGGCTGGGTTTTCAGTGGTCATCGCGGGGCGCAATCAGGACAAGCTGCGTCAGGCGGCAGAGAGTATTGCCGCGGTTGGTCGCGCTCCTCGTATCGAAGTGGGGGATGTGGCTAACGCGGGTGATGTCGCCCGTTTTGTCGCCGCCGCTGAGTCGTTGGCGCCATTGCAGGTCGCTGTTCAAAACGCTGGCGGTAACAGCCGATCGCCTTTCCTCGAAGTTTCCCCAGAAGTGTTTGAGGAGCACTGGCGCGCGCACGCGTTTGCGGGTTTCCTGCTGGCACAGGCTGTACTTCCGAACATGCTGACACGCAAGGCCGGCACGATAATCTTCACCGGCGCTACCGGAAGCTTGCGCGGGAGCGCCAACTTCGCGCCCTTCGCGGCGGCGAAGGCAGCTCTTCGTATGATTGCGCAGAGTGTCGCTCGCGAATTCGGTCCGCAGGGCATCCACGTTGCTCACGTCATCGTCGATGGCGTCATTGACGGTGACCGTGCGAGGAGCTTGTTTCCCGGCGTCGAATCGCGCTTCGGCGAAGATGGCATGCCGCATCCGGACGAGATCGCCAAAATGTACCTGGTGCTGCATCGTCAGCAGCGTAGCGCCTGGACACACGAGCTCGACTTGCGTCCGTGGTCAGAGAAGTTCTAGCCTAACAACGTGTTTCGCGCGCCCCAGTCGTCGCGCGAGATGCACGTCTCCTTCGGATCCGGGGTACCGCGATGATAAAAAGAAAATGCAGCCGTAGACATTTCATAAACGTCGCGGGCGCTACAGTTGCCACTGTGGCCGGCGCTTCATGGCTACGGGTCGCCTCGGCCTCGGAAGCACTAGATCCCGATCTGGTGGTATTCAACGCCAAGGTCTACACGGTCGATCCCCGTGTCCCGAAGGCGGAGGCGTTCGCGGTGAAAGGGGGACGATTCGTTGCGATCGGCAGCACGACGGACATCAAGGGTCTGGTCGGGAAAAAGACCCCCATCCTCGACGCACAGCAGATGACCGTCGTTCCGGGCTTCATCGATAGCCACAACCACGCCCCCGGCGAAGTGCTGCTCTACGAAGTTCTCGTGGGCAACCCCTATGAGGTTGAGTTCGTCACCATCGCGAGCATCGTCGACAAGCTGCGTGCACGGGCACAAAAGACACCGCCAGGGGTCTGGGTTGACGGGTATTTTTTCGACGATACGAAGGTGAAGGATAAGCGGGCCCTGAATGTCCACGATCTGGACCAGGTGTCGAAGGATCACCCGGTCGCCGTTCACCATCGAGGCGGCCACACAACCTACTACAACAGCAAGGCGTTGCAGATCGCGGGGGTCACCAAGGCCACGGTCAACGTGCCCGGCGGCACCTACGATCGTGATTCGAATGGTGAACTCAACGGCCGGGTGACTGACCGCGCGAACGTCGTATTCGAGAATGTTGGCGGCCGGCCGAAGTATTCCCCGGAAGAGGTCACGAAGCGACGCCTCGCGGGATTGGCGTTCATCTCCAAACAGTTTGTCCGCTATGGACTGACCGGTGTTTGCCACGAAGGCGGCAGCCTGAGAGCCCTGGAAGAGGTGCGGGCGCGCGGCGAGCTGCTACACAGAGTGAGCTACGAGGCCTTCGGCGCTGAATTGGAAGCGATGATCAACAGTGGTCTGACCACTGGCTTCGGCGACGAATGGATAAAGTTGGGCGCGACGTCCGAGCACACCGCCGACGGGTCTTTCTCCGAGCGCACAATGGCGCTGAGTGTCCCATACCCCGGCGTAACTCCCCCGTACAAGGGTAACGTGACCGAGACCCAGGAAGATCTCAACGCCTGGGTCGAACGTGTGCATCGGGCGGGAATTCAGGTCAACTGTCACGCGAATGGCGATGTCGCTATAGATCACGTCCTCACCGCATACGAGCGCGCGTTGCGTCTGCTCCCGGTCGCGAATGCACGCCCGAAGATCACCCACTGCACCTTGATCGATGCGGACCTGGTCCGACGTATCAAGGCGATCGGGGTCGTGCCGGCGTTGTTCACCTCGTATGCTTACTACAACGCGGACAAATTTCATTTCTACGGGGAAGAGTTGATGAAGCACTGTATGGCCTACCGTACGTTGCTCGACGCCGGTATTCCGGCGGCGGCAGGCTCGGACTTCGACCCGGGTCCGTTCGCTCCCTTGATGGGTATGCAAGGAATGGTGACCCGTACCGGCTGGAACGCCGAGGTCTGGGGAGCGAATCAGCGAATCACGGTGGATGAGGCGCTGCGCGTCAACACCATCAACGGTGCCTACGCGAGCCACGAGGAAACGATCAAGGGCTCGATCGCGCCGGGCAAACTGGCGGACTTCGTCGTGCTGGCTGAGGATCCGCATAGCGTCGACCCGGGTAAAATTAAAGACATCAAAGTCGTCCGCACCGTGGTAGGCGGGGTAACGGCTTACCAGGCGTAGGGTACGGACCCCGGCGGGAGAGGCGCGCCGCCGGTCACCTGAAGAGTTCGACCCTGGCCGGCGAGAGGTCGCGCCGGCTTGCCGCCTGATGCCCCCCAGCAATTTGTGCTTCAATCGCCGCACAAGAATCACCGGCGGGGAGAATCACAGTGAAGCGTCTCATACAAAAATCAATCGGCGCGCTCCTGCTCGCCGTCTTCGCCATCACCGCGGTGGCGCAGGCCCCGGCTTACACGAAGCCGAAGGTGCGGGCTATCACCGGGTTCGTGCGTCTCGACCGTGCCACCTATGCGCAGCAGATCGCCGAGACCCTGTCGGTCATCAGGGCCGCCAAGGGCGAGTTCGAAAAGCAGGGCTACGAGGTCGAAACGCTCCGCATTGTCACCCAACCGCTGGCCGAACTGGTGAACGGGCAGTCCGACGCCGACGCGCTGAAATTTCTGAAGGCGCTCGACGATCTCTCGGTCAAGGAGAATTTTCTCCCCAGTGTCGGGCCCGCCATGATGCGCGACAGTGACGATCCGAAGACGATGCACCTGGCGGCCCAAATGCTCTCCACGCTGCCGAACATCGAGAGCAACGCCATCATGGCGGCCGATGATGGCATTCACTGGAAGGTGATCCGCGAGAGTGCGGCCCTGGTGCGCTACGTGACCGATCACAGCGTGCACAGCCAGGGAAATTTCAACTTCACGGGCACCGCGATGTTGAAGCCGCTGGGGCCGTTCTATCCCGGCACTTTTCACACGGGCGCCGGCAAACAGTTCTCGCTGGGCTTCGAGGGTGCGAATGTCGTGAAGGAAGTCTTCATGCGCACGCACGGTAATTTCGATGCTTCGGTAGCGGAGCTCACCAAGCAGCTCACCGTGCATTCGAAGGTTGGCGAGTCGATCGGTGAAAAAGTGGCGGCGTCCAGCGGTTGGGCCTTCATGGGAGTGGACCCCACGCCGGCGCCTCTTGGTGACGTATCGATCGGTGCGGCGATGGAGGCCTACACGGGTGCGAAGTTTGGCTCGAGCGGTACGATGACCGCGGCGCTGATCATCACTACGGCGGTGAAGGCCGTACCCGTGAAGCAGATCGGTTACTCCGGCCTGATGGTTCCGGTGATGGAGGATAAGGGGCTCGCCAAGCGTTGGGCTGAAGGCACCTTCAACATTGATGACGTGCTGGCCTATTCCGCGGTATGCGGTACGGGTCTCGACACCATACCGTTGCCCGGTGACATCTCCGAGGAGCAGCTCACCCGCATTTTCGGAGATGTTGCCTCGCTGGCCTGGAAGTGGCACAAGCCGCTCTCGGCGCGGCTGCTGCCCGTGAAGGGCAAAAAGTCGGGCGATACCACCGAGTTCCAGGATCAGTTTTTGTTCAACACGACTGTGCGCGGGCTGCCGTAGCTGGCATGCCGGGGCGGACGCGTCTGGTCGATCTTCAAGAGGGAGTTGGTATGTTCCAGTGGCCCGTCACCGCGCGTCGCCCATGGTGGCTCGCGGCCGCCGTCGCCTTAATTGTGTGCGCCGGGGCTAGGGCTCCCGCGTGGGCGCAGACCAACGTGGCGGCCGGCTCCAAAGCGGGCGCGACCGCCACGACGTCCGGCGACTTCTGGGTCGAACCCCCAACCCTGCGATCCCTGGGCTTCGAATGGCGCATCACCGGCGATGACAACCGCAACGCCAGTGTAGCCGTCTCCTATCGCAAGAAAGGCGACGCATCATGGCGTAAGGCTCTGCCACTCTTGCGCCTGCAGCGCGAGTCAGTCATCGGCGGCCTGCCGCGCGACGGCAGTGGCGATCACTTCAACAGATACATCGCCCCCAACATGTTCGCGGGCAGCATCCTTAACCTCGACCCCGACACCGAATACGAGGCCCGCTTCGTGTTGTCCGATCCCGACGGCGTAAAGGGCAGGAAGGAGCAACTCGTAACGGTCCGCACCCGTAAGGAGCCAACACCCGCCGCGGGCGGCGCTGTCTACCACGTCTATCCTTTCGACTACAAAGGCCCGAAGGTGCAGCCGGCCTTCACGGGCTTGCTGGCCGCGTACTTCCTAGGCTCTGACCAGTCAGATCACTCGCGCGAGATGCCTCCGCGGGTTCACCCGGGCGACACCATTCTGGTACACGCTGGCGTCTACAAAGACAATCGCTTCGTCTACAGCGGCTTCGACAAGACCATAGCCGCCTACGGCACTCCGTTCGACGGGACGTATTACCTCACGCAGAACGGCACCTCCGACAAACCGATCGTGATCAAGGGGGCTGGCGACGGCGAAGCGATATTCGACGGCGACGGCTGCGATAACCTCTTCAATCTCATGGGCGGTAGCTACAACTATTTCGAAGGCATCACCGTCCGCAACACGCAGGTCGCCTTCAAACTAGGCATCAAGTCGATCGCCGGCTCGAGCGGCTTTACCCTCAAGCACAGCCGCGTCTATGATGTCGGGCGGGTCGTGGAGGCCGGCTGGTCCGGCTCGAAGGACTTCTATATCGCCGACAACGTATTCATCGGCCGTCACGATCCGAAGAAATTGCAGAGCTGGTTCACTCCCGAGGTCTGGGGGAAGTTCCCGGGCTTTCCGGCTCTCATTACCTCCGAGTACGCCGTCAAAATCTACGGACAGGGTCACGTGGTGGAGCACAACTACGTTGCGAATTGGCACGACGGAATCGACATCGACACCTACGGCGATCCCGATGGCACCCCCGACGAGTTGCGCGATCGGGTCCCCGTCTCGATCGACATCAACAACAACGACATCTATAACACGGACGACAACTGTATCGAGGCCGACGGCGGTGCTCACAACATCCGGGTGTTCAGGAATCGCTGTTTCAATTCCACCGGCGGCGCGCTCAGCGCGCAGCCCACTTTCGGCGGACCGCTGTACTTCTACCAGAACCTGGTTTACGGCACGACGACCGGCGGCTACCTGAAGTTCGTCGACACGCCGGCGGGCGTGCTGTTCTATCAGAACACTTTTGTCGGCCAGATCCGTTATTACGGCCCCGGTTCCAACGTGCACTTCCGTAACAACCTGATCCTCTCGGACGGCTGGTCGCCCCAGGTATTCGCGATTCGTAGCTTCACTAACTATTCGACGTCGGACTACAACGGCTTCCGCCCGAGCCCCGGAGCAGATAACGCATTCGAGTGGGACTCCCCGCCGTTCGCCACCGCGTTCGATTACACGCATCCCCTCGAGGTGCGCCGGTACAAAACGCTTGCGGACTACAGCAGCGCGACCGGCCTGGACAAACACAGTGTGCTGTTGGACTTCGACACCTTCGTGAAAGTCGGAATTCCCGATAAATCGGATCCGCAGCGGCTATACGATCCGGAGGATTTCGATTTTCGCCTCCAGCCCGGCTCTGCCGCGGTGGATGCGGGCGTCGAGTTGCCCACGATCACCGACGATTTCACCGGCAAAGCGCCCGATCTGGGTGCCTACGAGTTGGGAAGGCCGACTCCGCACTATGGCCCGAGATCGCAGCCTCCGGGCGTGGTAGCACAGGACGCACCCCGGTCCATCAAGGGGCCTCCCGCCGAGTAGGGCGGCTCGGCGCCCCTGGTCGACGGCGTCAGCGATACCGCAACCCGAAAAAGATCGGATAAAGCGGATTCTCGCTGTCATGCGGCGCGTCCGGCTGCTGAGCCTCAACGGCAGCCATGGAGGAGGGCAGCTCGAACGGCAGGCGCCCCTCCGGCCGCGCCTTGCCCACTAACACATCGAGCACAGCGTCGTCGCTGGCGCCGAAGTCGGCGACGATCGCGGTCGCGGTGTCCTGTAACGGCTTCAGGATCGCGGGCCTGTCGAGCGATACGACCACGATGGTCGGCACCGCGCGGCTCGCTTCGGCAAGCTGCTTCAGTTCAGGGCTGTCGGGTTTGAAGTCGAGCGCACCTTCCTGTTGACGACTCCCGAAGAAAAACCCGGGATGCAACACTTCGTGGGGAGTTCCGAAGCGCAGAATGGCCACATCCGCCAACGCCGGACTTTTTACCTGCCGGAGGCCTCGCGAGGAGAGTGAGCTCGCCGCCATTCCCGGCGCGAATACCTTCCGCACGGCCGGCGCGAAAGGCAGCAGATTCCCCTGATTTTGCAACAATACGAGCGAGCGCCGCTGCGCGTCCAACGCCGCGCGCCGCAAGGCCGGCGCCCCAACCGTGGCAGCCGCCCGGGTCGGATCCACGAACGGATTCTCAAACAGCCCGAGCCGGAACTTCAGGTCTAGAATGCGCAACACCGAGGCATCGACCCGCGTCTCACTCACCAAGCCTGACTTCACCGCGTCGACCAGGATGTCGGTGTCCGTCACGCCGCCGAACTGGTCGACACCCGCATTCACCGCTTTCGCGTAGCGCTCCAGTTTCGAGAGCTTCTCCACGCCCCAGGGCATCCCGATGTCAGTGCGGGTCTGTGGGGGTGTCCCGGTCATGCAGCTCGGGTCGCAGTCCCGGGTAATCGCCCAGTCGGACAATACCAGTCCGCTGAAACCGTGCTGCCTGCGCAACAGGTCGGTGAGCAACTGCCGGTTGAAGTTCGCACCGACCGCCTCGAGAGGCTCTCCATCGAGACTGACATCCAACAGGATGTCGTAGGTCGGCATGATGCCCGCGACGCCGACCCGAAAGGCCGCATCGAACGGCCGGATGTGATCCTCGAACCGGTTGGCTGGAAATTTCACAAACCGGCCGTAGTAGTTGTGCCCGTCGAAGCCGTTGGCCGCCGCGCCGTAGCCCACCCAGTGCTTCACGATGGTGGCGACGCCTTCGGGACCAACACCCTGCGCGCCATGTTGAAAGCCCGTCACGTAAGCCTGCACCATCCGTGCAACCAGCGCCGGGTCTTCGCCGAAAGTCCCGTTGATACGCGGCCAACGGGGCTCCGTGGCCAGATCGGCTTGCGGCGACAGGGCCATGTGGATGCCCACCGCTCGATACTCCTGCCGCGCCGTGTCCGCGAAGTGCCGGACGACTTCCGCGTCGCCGATGCTGGCCAGTCCCAGCGTACCCGGCCACTGGGCGAAGCCCTTGGCGGCAACACTCGCCCCAGCCACATTGTCGAAATGACTCCGGGGATCGGTGCTGATGAGAACAGGGATGCCGAGACGGCCCTGTTCGGCAATGACCTGCAACTCATTGTTTGCCCGCGCCAGTTCCGCGGCAGGCTCGCTCAAGCGAGTGATGAACGCCGTGACGCCCGACTGGAGGATCAAGGGCTTGATCTCCCGCAGATCGTATTGATCGTTGAGCGTCATCGGCGGGCTCCCGTGCATCATCGCGCCGGCTTTCTCGACGAGCGTCATGCGGGAAAGGAGATCCGCGGCACGGGCAGAGCTGGAGAGCCGCCAGTCCTCGTACGGCTCGAGCACACCGTCCCGATTCAAGTCACGGAACAGCAGGCCGTCTTTATGGATGAGGGGTGCCGCACGGGTACCGAGATGCGGTTGGGGCTGTGCTGGGGCGGCGATGCTCGACCCGCCGGGGAGGCCTGCGAGGAGCACGGTGACACATGCCCCAGACACGAACGATTGCCGCATGAATCAAGTTTAGCACCCCGTTCGTGGCCAAACTCCTAGCAAAGGTGTAATTAAGCGAAGTCGCGGCCGTGCCACGCCGGGTATCGTCGTCGCTGCCGGCCCGACGGGCCGGCCTGATGAAATTTACCGGCTGAGGTTTATCGAGGCATGAGCACCACGGATACGATGCGGGCGCTGTTCGCCGAGCGGCGCAAGGGACATACGCTGCCCCGGGGTCTGTACGTTGACCCGGCCGTGCACGACTTCGATATCCGCGCGATTTTCGAGCGCAACTGGCTGCAGGCGGGCTTCGAGAGCGAGATTCCCGCGCCCGGCGACTATTTCACGCTCACGGTCGGGGATTCACCGATCGTGGTCCTCCGCAACCAGGACGGCGGCATCGGCGCCTTTTTCAATACTTGCCGCCACCGCGGTGCGCAGATTTGCGCAAGAGAGCACGGTCACGCCGTTCGCCTGGTGTGCCCCTATCACCACTGGAGCTATGACCTGCGCGGCCGGCTCATCCAGGCCGCCCGCATGCATGAAGGTTTCGAGGTCAGCGGGTACAGCCTCCGTCCGGTCCGGGTCGAAACCGTCGCAGGTGTGATTTTCATCTGTTTGAGCGACCGGCCGCCGGACTTCGCGCCGCTGCGCGCCGATCTTGAGCCGATGCTCGAGCCGCACGAGCTGCGCAAGTCAAAGCTCGTGCACACCATGACTCTGACTGAGCACGCAGACTGGAAGCTCGTGATGGAAAACGCGCGCGAGTGCTATCACTGCCGCGCCGGTCACCCGCAACTGATGCGCTCCTTCCGCGACTTCACGGTGAAGGACACCTCTGGCGTCACGCCGGACTGGGAGCTCGCGTTCAACCAAAACTGCGCCTCCAAGGGACTCAAGACTGGCGAGATCATCACTGCGTGGTACGAAATCGGCCGTTACGCGCTCGGTGACGGAGTCTTTTCCTACACCATGGATGGCAAGCCGGCGGTCAACAAGACACTCGGGAGAGTAGGCGACGGCGACGTCGGCACCATGTGGTGGGGAGTGCAACCCAACTGTTTCAACCATGTGGTCGGCGACTATGCGTTCTCCTTCCAGGCATGGCCGAAGGGTCCCGGGGAAACGACGGTCACGGGGAAGTGGTACGTTCACGAGGACGCTGTCGAAGGCGTGGATTACAACCTCGAGCGTCTGCTCGAAGTCTGGACCGCCACCAACGACCAGGATCGAGCGCTGGCGGAAAACAACCAGCGGGGCGTGCGATCCATCGCCTACGCGCCCGGACCGTATTCGCAGGTGACCGAGCAGCTCGTGTTGCGCCTCATCGACTGGTATTGCGCCTCGGCCGAATCCTATTTGCGGGGCGGCTAGCTCGTGGCGGACATGACCTCTGTGCGCGAGTTCGAGAACGTTTGGATTACCCTCTCGGACGGTTGCAAGCTCGCCGCGCGCATCTGGGTGCCTCAGAACGCTGAAAGTGCTCCCGTCCCGGCTATCCTGGAGTACATCCCTTATCGCAAGCGCGACTACATGCGCCGTCGCGATGAGAGCATGCATCCCTGGTTTGCCAGTCACGGCTATGCCGCCGTGCGTGTCGACATGCGCGGCTCCGGCGAGTCGGACGGCATCATGCACGACGAATACATCCGCCAGGAACAGGACGATGCGTTGGAAGTCATCGCCTGGATCGCCGCGCAACCCTGGTGCTCCGGCAATGTCGGGATGATGGGGAAGTCCTGGGGCGCTTATAACTCACTGCAGGTTGCCGAACGCCAACCGCCGGCGTTGAAAGCGATCATCTCGGTGATGGGCACCGACGATCGCTATGCCGAGTGCATCCACTACTACGGCGGTTGTCTGCTCCAGGACAACTTCTGGTGGGGCTGCATCATGCAGATCTTCAACGCCCGGCCCCCCGATCCGCAGATCGTCGGCGAGCGCTGGCGGCAGATGTGGCTGGAACGGCTCGAGGCGGAGGAATTCTGGCCGCGCTTGTGGCTGGAGCATCCCACGCTGGATGACTACTGGAAACACGGCTCGATCAGTTTCAACTATGGTGCGATCACCTGCCCGACGTGGTTCTGGGGCGGGTGGGCGGATCTGTATCGCGACACGCCGCTGCGACTCGCGGAGCACCTGCAGGTGCCGCACAAGGTGACTGTCGGGCCCTGGGCCCACCTATATCCGCATGAGGCAGTTCCAACACCGGCAGTCGGGTACCTCCAGGAGGCGCTGCGCTGGTGGGATCGATGGCTGAAGGGCGTCGACAACGGCGTGATGAATGAGCCTGCACATCGCTTTTACATGATGGAAAGCGTGGGCCCGGTGTCCCATCTCGAGCATCGCCCCGGCCGCTGGGTCGCCGAGAACACCTGGCCATCCCCGCACGTGCGAGCGCAGACACTGCACCTAAATCCCGGCAGTCTGTCTGTCGATGCGGCGCCGGAACACGCGTTGGTGCTCCGGTCGCCGCAGACGACCGGACTGTCCTCCGGAGATTGGGGCAGCTTTGCCAATCCGGGCGACCTGCCGAGCGAGCAGTCGTTGGACGCGTTCGGATCGTTGGAATTTGATGGTGAGCCCCTGGTGGGGCGACTGGAGATCCTGGGCAACGTCACCGTGACTCTCGAGCTCGCGGTCGACAGGCCGGCCGCGTTTGTGGCCGTGAGGCTCATCGACGTCGCGCCTGATGGCAGCGCTGCTCTCGTGACTCGTGGCTTTCTGAACCTCACTCAACGGGACGGGCGCGAAACGGCGGTTCCAACAGAAACCGGTAAGCGGTACCGGGTGAAGGTGGGGCTCTACGGAACCGGCTATGCGTTTCCGCGCGGCCATCGTCTGCGGGTCGCTGTCTCCACCGCCTACTGGCCGATTGTCTGGCCCTCACCGGAGCCGGTCACCCTCACTCTGTTCACGGGGAAGTCGCAACTCCATCTTCCGGTGCGTACGCCGCAGCCGGGTGACACAACGCTGCCGCCATTGCCAAAACCCGAGGCTGCGACGCCTTCTACCGTAACGGTTTTGCGCGAGGGCCGTGTCGAACGCACTGTTACCATCGACCAGGTGACCGGTGAGGTGAATCACCGTCTCTACACGGACGGCGGAGTGTTCGGTGCCTGGGGTAAATTCCGGCTCGACGCCATAGGGCTCGAGATGGGACATACTTATGAGCGCAACTATCGTATCCGGCCCGATGACCCCAACTCCGCGCACGCCACCATGACACAAAGCTATGAAATGGGCCGCGGTGACTGGCAAATCCGTGTCGACGCCGGGGCCGAGATGACCTCGACGGCCACGACCTTCGAACTGACCGCATGGCTCGAGGCATTCGAGGGCGGTAAGTCGGTTTGCCGGCGGGAATGGCGCTCCAGTCACCCAAGAGTGGGCATGTAACTTCGGTGGGCGGTCTCGATCGCCGCAGGTTCCTGGAGGGAGCCGTCCTGGTGGGCGGTGTCGCTACAGCCGGAGGTGCACTTGCGGCGCTCACCGGTTGCACGGTTCCGGATGACACTCCCGCAGGTCCCGGTGGCGCGCTCCGCCTGGGCATGGCCGGCGGCTCGACTTCCGACGTACTCGATCCCCGTACTTTCCTCGACTGGGTGCCGATCAACATCGGCTACCAACTCATGAACGGGCTGGTCGAGATCGACGGGGAGGGCACTGCCCGCCCCGAGCTCCTGGAGGATTGGGAGTCTCCCGCCGTGACCGAATGGATTTTCAAAGTCCGCCGGGACGTGCTCTTCCATAACGGCAAGTCTCTCGATGCCGACGATGTGATCTATTCCATCAACCTGCATCGGGGTGACACGCGGTCGCCGACGAAAGCCGTGCTCGAGAATGTGTTGGAAGTCCGTAAGCTCGATGCGAGCCGCATAAAAATCACACTCGCGGCCGGGGACGCGGATCTTCCCGCGACGCTATCGGATTATCGGTTGCTCGTGGTGCCGGACGGCTTTACCGATTGGGCCAATCCCATCGGTACCGGGGGCTATCGCCTGGAGAATTTCGAGCCCGGCGTGCGTTGTATCACCCGCAAGGCGGGCCAATACTGGAAACCCAACGCCGCGCACGTCGAGGCGATCGAGATCATTGTCATCAATGACCCGGTCGCGCGGGTCAACGCGCTCATCTCCGGGCAGGTGGACGTGATCAACCGCATCGACGGGCGGACGGCCAACCTCATGAAGCGCAACGCCCGCTTCCAGGTGGTGCGCTCGCAGACCGGCCAGTACGCCGTACTCGCCATGAACTGTGAGTCGGACCCCTATCGCAACAACGACATCAGGCTTGCCCTCAAGTACGCCATCGACCGCGCCAACATCGTGAAAACGGTGCTCAACGGTTACGGCACCGTCGGCAACGATCAACCCATTCCGCCCGGTAACCGATATTTTGACGCTAGTCTTGCGCCCCACGCCTACGATCCGGATCGGGCGCGGTTCTATCTCAAGAAGGCCGGTGTCGAGCGGTTGAGCGTCACACTACAGGCCTCGGAAGCCGCGTTCTCCGGCGCGCTCGATGTCGGGGTTCTTTTCCAGGCCGCGGCGGCTCGCGCGGGAATCGCGCTCGAAGTCAGAAGAGAGCCGGCCGATGGCTATTGGACTAACGTTTATCAGAAGGCACCGTTCTGCGCTTCCTACTCGGACGGCAGAACGACCGTGGAGGGAGCCTTGTCGAAGGCATACCGCTCCACCTCCAGCACGAACGATACGAACTGGCGCCGCCCGGCTTTTGACCAGCTCGCGAACCAGGCGCGGGCGGAAACTGACCCCGCCAGGCGTCGCGAGCTCTACGGCGCCTGTCAGCAAATGATCGCCGAGGACGGCGGCGCGCTCATCCCGATGTTCATGGATCACATCGAAGCCGGTTCCCAGCGTGTGAAGGGTTGGCGCCCGTCCGCCATCTTCGACATGATGGGACAGCGGCTCGGTGAAAAGGTGTGGTTGCAGTCTTGAGCTCGCCATGACCCGATTGCTGGCAGAGCGGGCCGCACTGGGTCTGCTGACACTGTTGGCGGTGTCCGCGTTACTGTTCTTCGGAACCAACCTGCTGCCCGGGGATGTCGCCTCCGCATTGCTCGGCCAGGAAGCCACTCCGGAAGCCTTGCATAACATCCGTGTCGCGCTGGGGCTCGATCAGCCGGCGTGGTTACGGTATCTGCACTGGCTCGGCGGGGCTCTCCACGGGGACTTCGGCACCTCTTTGACCAGCGCGCGTTCGGTCGGCGCGCAGGTACTGCCGCGGCTCGGCAACACGCTGGTACTGGCGGCCCTTGCGGCGTTGGTCTCCGTACCGTTGGCCGTCGGCTTGGGCTTGTTGTCGGCCATGCGCGAGGGCGGGATTCTCGATCGCCTCATCAGCATGCTGTCGCTGGTGACGATCTCGGTGCCAGAATTCTTCGTGGGTTATGTGTTGACGCTCGTGTTTGCCGTGCAACTGGGCTGGTTGCCGTCGCTGGCGGTGATGCATGGTGGTATGGGTTTCGGGGAACGACTGGCCGCTATTGCCCTGCCTGTCGCGACACTGGTGATCGTGGTGCTCGCGCATATGTTGCGGATGACGCGTTCGGCTCTCCTGTCCGTGATGTCGGCGCCCTACATCGAAATGGCCTTTCTGAAGGGCTTGCCCCGGAGCACCGTGGTTCTGCGGCATGCGCTGCCAAACGCCGCGGCGCCGATCATTGCGGTGGTCGCTTTGAACCTGGGGTATCTCGTCGTCGGCGTGGTCGTCGTGGAAGCGGTGTTCGTGTACCCCGGCGCCGGGCAATTGATGGTCGACGCGGTCAGTAAGCGCGACCTGCCGGTCGTGCAGGCGTGTGGCCTGGTGTTTGCGGCGACCTATGTCGGTCTCAACACCATGGCGGACATGCTCGCCATTATTGTCAACCCCAGACTGCGGCGGCCGCGATGAGCGTGCCAGTGCCCGCGCCAACAAACCCAGATGCAGGCTCCCGGCCCGGCCTAGGGCCGAGCGCACGTGTTCGCACACGCCTCCGGCCCCCGGTCTCCGCTCTGATCGGCGCAGGGATTGTGATTGTCATGGTGGCTGCCATCATACTGGCTCCGTGGATCGCGCCCTATGCCGAGAGCCAGTTCATCGGCGGTGTCTGGGATCCACCGGGCGCCGCAAGCTGGCTGGGCACCGATAACCTCGGTCGCGACATGTTGACCCGCCTCATGTACGGTGGACGCAACACGGTAGGTATCGCCGCGGTCACCACCGCCATTGCCGTCGTGTTGGGGACCGCTCTCGGTTTTATAGCGGCCACGGTCGGTGGCTGGGTCGACAACGTCATGTCGCGTTGCATCGACATCCTGCTCTCGATCCCGGTGCTGATTTCCGCTTTGATGGTGTTGTCAGTGCTGGGATCTTCCGTTCCGGTACTCATCGGGACCATCGGCCTCCTGGAGGCGACGCGGGTCTACCTCGTCGCGCGGGCCGTCGCCCGCACTATCGCCGTGCAGGAATTCGTCGCGGTGGCGCGGCTGCGAGGCGAGGGCCTCGCGTGGATCATTGGCCGAGAGATTCTGCCAAACGCGCTACCGCCCCTCATCGCCGAGGCGGGGCTGCGATTCTGTTTTGTCGTGTTGTTCATCGCTTCGTTGGGCTTTCTGGGCTTGGGGATTCAGCCGCCCGCGGCCGACTGGGGCTCCATGGTTCGCGAGAACGCGCAGGCGATCAATTTCGCATTACTCGCACCCCTGTATCCGGCTGCCGCCATAGCGGCCCTGACTATAGGGGTGAACCTGGTCGTCGATTGGCTGCTCTCGATGTACGCGCGTCCCAGTGGGCACGCGTTGGAGTTGTAGGTGGTACTGCGCATTGAAGGTCTGCGGGTCGAGACGCAATCCGGTACTGTCCTGGTCGATGGCGTCGACCTGGAGTTGGCGCGCGGCGAGGTGTTGGGGCTCATCGGCGAATCCGGCGCCGGGAAGTCCACGATCGGGCTGGCGGCGCTCACGTTCGCGCGGCCCGGTTGTCGTATTGCTGGCGGTCGCATCGTGTTGAAGGGGACCGACCTGCGGAGCCTGGATGCCGGAGGTCGCAGCCGGGCGCGCGGTGTGCGGGTTGCCTACGTTGCGCAAAGTGCCGCAGCGGCGTTCAACCCTGCGATGACTCTGTTGGATCAAGTGACTGAGGGACCGGTCCGCCACGGACTCATGAGCCGCGCGGAGGCACGCCAGCGAGCGGTGGAAGCCTTTCGCGCGCTCGATCTGCCCGATCCGGAGCATTTCGGCGCGCGTTATCCCCACCAGGTCTCCGGAGGCCAGTTGCAGCGAGCCATGGCTGCCATGGCGATCTCGTGCAGTCCGGACGTGCTGGTGTTGGATGAGCCGACCACCGCACTGGATGTGACGACCCAGATCGAGATGTTGGCGCACCTGAAGCAGCTCATCGCGCTCTACGGAACCGCGGCGCTCTACATCAGTCACGATCTCGCCGTGGTGGCGCAGATCGCCGATCGCATCATGGTTTTGCGCTACGGGAAAATGGTGGAGGAGGGAACCGCCACCCAGATTCTAACCTCGCCGCGAACCGACTACGCGCGCGCCTTGGTGGCGGAGCGCGTAGCCGCTGGCCGCGGCGTTTCGACCAGCGACGATACAGGTCGTGGCACGACGCTCCTCGCTATCGACAACCTGACAGTACGATTTGGCGAGCGCGACGTCGTGAAATCGGCAACCTTTACGATCTCGAAAGGCGAGACGGTAGCGGTCGTCGGAGAGTCAGGTTCGGGAAAGACGACACTCGCCTTGGCTATCTGCGGCCAGGTGGCTCGCCACAGTGGCGATGTGCGGCTGGCGGGCACCGCGCTCGCGC
>Ga0070764_10000410_pt1 | contig 16775 bp, 20 predicted proteins | sample HubBroMetageWRM4_FD_67287 | JGI IMG/M metagenome (GOLD analysis project Ga0070764, IMG submission 67287) | Warmed soil microbial communities from the Hubbard Brook experimental Forest, New Hampshire - Hubbard Brook CCASE Soil Metagenome WRM 4 | ecosystem: Environmental > Terrestrial > Soil >... | reverse complement strand
GCTGATACCGGTCGAGTGGGTGGTCCGTCGATGGCGCAACCGCGAAGCCGTCCAGCGCCGGCAGACGTCCCGCTGTGGAGGATTGTATTTGAAACAGAATTTTTTCGATGGTGGCTTTCGATTGAGGAAAGCTGCGTTCCGGTCCGCTGTTTTGCGCGCAGGCGATTGCCGCGCAGCACAGGAGGGCGCCGAGACGACTGTGTACACGTATTAATTGAAAACAAATCCTCGAGAGCCGCTTCACGGCGCCTCCACTTCAGCGCGCATCACCCACCCATGTTGCCCTTCATGTGTTTCCACCCCATACCAATAGGGTGTGGAAATCATGATCAGCACTTCCGTTCCAGTGCCCAACAGTTGCAATGTACTTGCCGTGTGAAATGGCGCTGACTTCAATGGTGCACCGGGCGATCTCACAATGCGTTCAACTTGCTTGCGAAGGCTTTCGACACGTTGTTCTGGCGTTTGCTCTGTTGCCGTTGGAGTTAATGTTGCCGGTTCTTGCGCTGGCGGCGATTCCACTCTCATCGGAGTGTCCACCGGACCTTCGGATGGTTGCACGGCTGATTCAGGTATCGACGATGAGTCAGTACGCGACGAACTTGGCACGGGAGATATGCCTTGTTTCTTGTCGAGAATCTTCTTGCGTTCTGCGCGGGCTTCTTCGTCCTGGCGCTTCATTAGTTCGATCGTGTCAAGATGCTCGCGAATGTCTTCGTACTCGCTAATTTCCACTTCTCCGTTCGACTGGTGGACGGTGCGCCGAAAATCCTCCTGAAAAAGCGCATCGATTCGCAAGATTGTGTTTTTCTCGCCTTGCGGCATAATCACATAGCGAACGACGAGGGTGCCCACATCCCCGCCGTCTTTAAAATTTCGGGGATCGATGGCCTGGGTGCGGATTTTGTAAAAAACTTTGCCACCTTCAGTCCATGCGGGAAAAACAGCGGAGGATTCGGCCGCAGAGACGGCAATCCCACCTAACTTTTCGATTGTTCTGAGTTAATTCAATGATTTCAATGGGTTCGACAGCAGGATGGGTACAGTAAAAATCCCAGCCTTTGCGCTGGGATGGGGGATACTACCCTTACAATGCCGCTCGCCTGACGTTCCGATTAATTATGACGCATAGTTTTTAGCTACCGTGAGAACGTTAGGCGAAATATCGGATTGCGAAGATTTTTGAGAATATGAGAAACATGCCACGCATGTGTCATTTCACCGTGTCATCGTCTTGCTTATGACGCTCATTATGTAGCAGCCTTCATGCACCGCTTTGCCATCAACGCCGATCTTCGTATCGTTTTCTTTTATCGGATCGTTGCAGAGTGGGCAAATCGGAACGGGGGTCTGGGGCGTGGGCATCGAGGAATCCTCCTCTGAAACGGGGGAAGGCTGTTAGGGTGAGTAATTTCAAATGCCGATATCGCTGCCCAAGCGTAGGATCACACCATCTTAAACTACTATCGACGAATTGCAAGCCCCTGTTGCCACGGTACGTCGCCACCCCAGTGAACCAGGATTAAAACTGGGGGCAGGCTGGACGAAGCTGCCCCATGGCGGGAATGAAGCTTGAGAGTCGATCAGGACGTAGGTTTGGCAGCTTTCTTAGCGGCTTTTTTCGTTTGGGCCCATCGCTTACGTTGCGCCGCGGAGATCCTCTCTCTAGCTTCGACCGATAGCGTGCGCCGTTTTCCGGTTGGCTTTCCTCCCGTGTAGACGCCCGCGAAAGCCGAGATGGCGGCATTCAATCCTGACAACTGTCTTTGTACGACATCACGTTCTTTCCGCAGATGCTTTAACACTTGGGTCATCTTCATTTGCTTCAGGCTCCTCCTATTGCCAAGAATAGCAGGTTAGTGCTACTCCTCGTGACGAGCTACCTTTCCTCGCAGACGAAGGCCTAGGAAAGAGCGAACGCAACACCCACAAAGCTGGAATCCGCGGCCATCGGTCGCCGACCGGAAAGCTAACCCGAGCGGTACAGGGTTCGGACGGCCATGTAGTTTTCGCAGTTTTTCTTCGTGCAATCCCACAACTTGGGCCCTGTCTGCGCGTGGCATCATTCTGCGTTCACGCCGAAGTGTGCCTGAATGCGGAATCGCGACGGCAGACGGTGCCGTGGAGGGAAAGGAAGGAGAAGAGCAATGAAGACATGCCAAATCGAAATCACACCGGCAGAAATCGAAACCTTATTCCAACCCAATATGCTCGAAGAGCGAGACGCCTACGGCAATGGAATCATGGTGAGCGCTGGCGAACGTTTCTATTACGCCAGTGAAGGCAAAGCTCGAAAGGGCAGCTGCCCGGACCGTGTGTACGTGTCAGAGAGAGGGTCGCAGTTAATTTTCCGTGGCCCAGATTACAAGCACTGGACTATATACCGGCTATGTAACCGCATGTCGGTAAAATCAGCGATGTTTAAGGAGGTGCTTCGGAGCTTTCGGGAAACTGACAACTTTCCTTGGACCGGCCTGATTGAGCCGACGCAGGAAATGACGGATGAGCAAATATGCGACCTTTGGAAGCGAACGGCCGCAATCCGTCGCAATTTGGCCCGCACCGTCGTGCTGGAAAGGAGACGACGAAGTAACGGCTCAAACTAAACAGCAGAGCGCCGGCGGGCTTTGGGAACCTGCCGGCGTTATGCAACCTCAAAACACGATGTTTGCCAACAAAGGCGCTTGAGGCGGGAATCTTATTTACAAAACCTGAGCTTGGTTGTGCCCAGGCGTTTTAAACGTAATGTCGCACCTCCGGGAAAGTCAACCGTGATATTGGAGTCCATGATCTTTAATACCGGTACTTACGACTGCGGCGTGGGCAAGGAAAAATAACTTTAGATTTCACAAAAATAACGGTTGGCATTTGAGGTCGAGGGCTTTACACGTATTGTTATGCCAACAATGGTCGCGCCTCTAATAGCACCCGACGATACCTTTGCTAGCACCAGCTTCTCATGGTAGTCCTGATCTGAGGTAATTGCTGTGTTGTACCCAAGGTAGTAGCTATGTGTCGAAATAAGGATTAATAACAAGATACTACTACAGCACAGATCACGTTATGCCTACATTGGATGAATGTCGGAAGCTTATCGGTTGTCAGATCAAGGAACGTCTTGTAAGTACATATCCCAATGCTATCTGCCAATGGCTAACGGATAACGATGTTCAGTTCCAGTCCATGGTTTCGATCATGTATTCCTACAAGACAACGCAGTCACATTACCGATCTATTGTTCGACAATTCATGCATGTGTTATCTGTATTTCGTCCATTGGCTGAGTTTAGCTATTTCGTGGCCTATTAAAAGCTGTTACCGAGTTGCAGAAGTCACCACCACATAAGGACCAAGTTGATGGCTATCCCGGAATCTCAATTACAAACGTGGCCGAGCCATGGTCTGTTATGCAGTCAAGTAACACCTATGCAACAATCAAGCGAGTTCGTGAAGCCAGAGACGCGAAATACGTAAGCAGAAAGTTTAAGGTGGTTCTTCAAGGATCCCATTGCAATAACACGACCATCTATTCTGAGAGTAACGTGGATGTTGTGATCCGCTTCGATCAGACATTTCATTTTGACGCGTCCGGAGTGGACCCTGCGGACTTAGTGACAATTAATGTAGCGCCCGCGTCCGCGGCGCCTGTACGATGATTTTAAGAGTGGTGTAATTTCAGCGCTTGAAAAGAGCTTTGCCGTCGCGAATATAAGCGCTGGCGCCAAGGAATAAAGATTAAAGCTAATGAAAAGAGATGTTCCACCGAAGTAATCGTTGCGGTGCAGTTAGGCTCTGCTATCCGACTCCGATCGGTCCGAAGTACCATGAAGGGATTTGCTTTTGGGATTCTGCTGGCAATTGAGGGATTTCTCTACAATGTCCCCGATGAAAAGTTCGGTAAGACTTACGAATATACAATTGCTGAATCGATAACTTGGCTAGCCGAAACAGATCGAAGCAAACTGATATGCGCTAATGAGACGTGTAATCTGGTCAGAAGCGCGGAATATAATTCATGGCCGATTGCAAACTGCGAGGAGTTTCTAGGTAAAGTAGTTACGCTCTACCAGGGACCGCATTTGTTCTTCTGAAGGTACCATTAACCCATTTTCCCATCGGGATTGTCCAGCGTGCTAAAGTCTCTTACAAGACAGATACCCAAATAATCGTTGTAGCCGCTTGCATGAGCACCTCGTAGTCTTTCGGGGCGGCCACGTAAAACGGTACGGTTCCGTAAGATCACGAAATGATACCCGATGTGGTACATACGAGCTAAATAACATACTCCGCCTCCTCGGTCTCTATGTAATCGATCCAGATCACTAAAGCTGAGATTTGGGACAATCTCAGGCGGAAAGCACTCTTACCGCGCCGGTCTTCCCACGCTCGAAGTCACTGGAGCGAAGCTGTTGCCCCGTGGCGAACCCATAAGCTGCCCCCAAGATTGCCTTAGGTGGGTAACGTGGGTCACCCTGGACCAGTTCATAAGTTGTTGTGGGAGGGAAACCATGTTTGGAGAAGAACTGTTCTGGGCCCAGCTTGTCGTATTCGTGTATCGCGCACGACCCGTCACGACCCGTCACACGATCCCATGCCACAATATTTTTCCTCACAGGGTTTTTTAGCCAAACACTCCGGCTGATCCACGCCTAGACGACTCGATCCTTTAGCAGTGCTACTAGCGATTCTGCGTTGTCTCCGTCGGTCGCAGCGCCGCTGCTCCAAAATTCACATTGAATCGTTTGCACCAAATGGAAATGGCGCGGTACTTAGCCAAGTCCAAGTCGGTACCGAGTGTGTAGTTTTGGTCGCCGACATTGCCTTTAATGACTCCCAGATCGATGAAACCAGCGCGTTCCACCGCCGCAGCGTCCTTGGCATCGTCGGCGGCAACCATGTAGACGTGGACATCTGGGCCGTTTGAGGTGCTAAAACCCGTAAAGCGAAGAACGCGACTGCCATCTCCCATCCGGTAGATGGTCGCGGTACCTGCCGTTGGGTGCAAAATGCTGTAGAACTGTCCGGAGGCAATAGGCTGCTGCGACGAACTCCCTTGCGCGGCTGGCATGGCTTCATCGACACGCCGGTTAACCACCAGCCGCTCTGGCCGAAATGCATACCAAGCAACGAATATCGCGATCGCAGCAATCGGAATTGCAAGTTTCCACTTTTTCATTTCCACATCTCCTTTACTTCAGAGAGTTTTCCTTCTCAAAACGGGCAGCGCCAAGCAATAGGATTGATCTCTTCTCCTAAGCGGAGAGGAACTGCTTGACTAGAACTGCGGTGTCGTCAGGATTCTCTTCCGGGAAGAAGTGGCCGCCCTTCATTGCCTGTCCGTGCGCGGGCGGAGCCCATTGCCGCCAGATGCCCAGCGGACCTCCGTCTTTCGCGTAGAAAGTGTCAAGCGGCCCGCCTTTAGCCCACAGATGTAACATCGGACACTCGATTCGCCTGGAGGCTTCTTTATCCGCACGATCGTGTTCGACATCAATCGTCGCTGCCGCTCGATACTCCTCGCAGATTCCGTGAACACGGGCCGGGTCGCGATAAGTTGAGACGTATTCTTCGAGAATCTCTGGGCCGAATGAACCTTGCCCGAAGGGATTATGGAAGACGGCTTCGGGCGCTCCGAGAAGATACTTCTCTGGAAGCGGCTCCTTCTGCGACAGCAAAATCCAAGGCCAATAAGTCTGGGCGAAGCGCGCATCGGATCGGCTCCATGCTTCGAGGATGGGAATCACGTCGAACACAGCGAGTCGTTCCACGTTCTTCGGATGATCCAAAGCCAACCGATAGGAGACGCGTCCTCCGCGATCGTGGCCCATCAGCGTGAAAGTGGGAAAGCCGAGCTTGTCCATCACTTCGACCAATTCCTTCGCCATTGCCCGCTTGGAATAAGGAGAGTGATCGTCGGTAGAAGCAGGGCTTCCGCTGCCGCCGTAGGCGCGCAGGTCTACGCAAATCACGGTGTGATTGTCAGCAAGCTTCGGTGCAAGGAATCGCCACATCAGGCTGGTGCGCGGGAAGCCATGCACCATGAGAATGGGCGGTCCTTTTCCGTAGCGGCGCACGAAAATCGTGTTTCCTGACACTTCTACAACAGACGACTCGAAAGAATCCTGGCAAGCCATACTTCCTCCGGTTTTATTTAAGTTCGGTGGTGGTACCGGTTTGGCGAAAGAATTCGCTAGCAGAACACCGAAAGATACGGCCGTGAGGCCACCAAGAAAACTACGACGCTCCATTGTTTCCTCCTCACTCTCGCCCTAGATAGTCTTGATTTCGCCGCCGTCCATTCGGATGGAAGAGCCCGTCATCCACTTCGCTGCCGGGGATACCAAGTAAGCCATTAGATGGGCAATCTCCTCCGGCTTTCCCAAGCGGGAGATACCAGCTTGCTCCGGGAATTTCTTGATCGCTTCTTCGACTGTGAGATTGTGCGCAGGCGCCCATTTTTCAAAGAAGGATTGCCGGCGTCTCGTCATAACCGCTCCAGGCGATACGCTGTTGACCTGCACGCCGTCCTGGATTCCTTGCTCAGCGAATGCCTTGGCCAGAACGTTAATGGCTGCATTGATCGTCGCGACGGCCGCATATCCGGGCTTGGGATCGAATGCGGCGCTTCCGGAGATAAACACGACCGATCCATTCGAGGCCTTCAAAGCGTTCCAAGCTTGTATCGTTAAGCGACGCGCGCCGTGGAGCTTGAGCGCCATGCCGTCGTCCCACTGTGCGTCCGTCATCTGGAACAAATCGATTTGCGGCACGGCACCGGCAATGTTGAGCAGCGCATCGATTCTTCCAAAGCGTTCGAGGATTCCCTCGATGATGCTTTTTGCAGATTCTAGTTGACGCAAGTCGAGAGCAAAGGCCATCGCTTCAGCCCCAAGAGACCTAACCTCGGCCGCAATTGTTTCCAGATTGTCCTTGTCCCTTGCCACCAGCACAATCGCCGAGAAATCGCGTGCAAGGCGGAGCGCCGTGGCTCGGCCTATGCCCTGACTTGCGCCGGTGATGATGGCGACAGATTTTGTAATGTTCATGTCCCTGTCTCTTCCAATAAGAAATTGAGTGTTCGTTTCGACAAGAATCTAGGACGACAGGGTTTCCTGCGCCGCTTCCAGGATTATGTCGATCACAAGCTTTGGCTCCGTGTACATCGGGCTGTGGTCCACATGATGCGAATGAACCTTGGCCCGCATCCGATCGGCCATGAAATGCTGCGTCTTCGGATTGATCATGCGATCCTCTTCGGCGATCAGGAACCACGACGGTCTTGTTTTCCAAGTCGGCGTTGGGACTGGTTCTTGAATGCACTGAACCGCGATCGGTCGTTGCACGGCAGTAGCAAGGCTCGTCTGTTCGGCAGAAGCCCTGTGGGCAACCGCGCGCTGAAAGCCACCGTCCGGGATCCAAATAAGACCATGGGCATCGGGAGTCAACTTCGGCGATTCCGGAGGCTTTGGGTCAAGATAGAAAACCTTGGCTACGGTCTCACCCTCGTCGGGCGCGAGCGCCGCGATATAGACCAAAGACTTGACTCGGTCTTCGCGCACGGCAGCGATCACGGCGCCAGAGTAGGCATGTCCGACCAGGACCACCGGACCGCTCGTCCGATCCAGTGCCTGACTCAAAGCGGTAGCATCGTTGGTTAAGGACGTCATCGGGATCGGTGCGCAGATGACGTGCAGACCGCGCCGCTCTAAAGGCAGAATGACGTTGCGCCAACACGAGCCATCGGCCCACGCCCCATGTACCAAAATTATTGCTGAGTTCGGAGGAAATCCACTTGTCTTGGAAGCCTGCGAGGCTGAGGCAGTCTGTGTGCTGTTTTGCCCGGGGGTAAATTGAGTGAGAGAGGCATCGAGAGCCATACCTAGAGATGCAGCTGTGAGCGTACCAAGAAATCTTCGACGTTCCATATTCTCCTCGTCCCAATTACCTTCTGTCAGGAAATGAGCAAGAACTATTTGTCGTTAGGCTGTTCGTTCTGCTTTCAGCCGTCCGACGCCATTCGCGGTGAAGAAGGTTTTCATCGCGACGGCAATTTCTACAACATGTGTCTCAAGCGCGAAGTGTCCGGTATCGAGGAATTGGACCTCCGCATTCGGCAGGTCCCTTTGAAAGGCCTTTGCTCCCGCGGGAATGAAGAAGGGATCATTTTTGCCCCAGATCGCAAGAAAAGGCGGTTTGGACCTGCGGAAATATTCCTGGAATTTCGGATACAGCTCCACATTCGACGCATAATCCAGAAACAAATCGAGCTGGATCTCTTTGTTGCGTGGCCGTTCGAGCAGAGCCGTATCCAACGTGTAGGACTCAGGCGGAACAGCCTCTGGATTCGTCACGCCGTGGGTATACTGCCAGCGCGTTCCTCCCGCTGTCAGAACTGTTTGGCGAAGTATGTCCCTGTTTTCTGCTGTCGGCTCGGCCCAATACTTCCGAATCGGACCCCAGGCATCGCCAAGGCCTTCTTCGTAGGCGTTCCCGTTTTGCGAAACGATGGCTGTGACGCGCTCAGGGTGTGCCATCGCCAAACGGAAACCGGTGGGAGCGCCATAGTCGAACACGTAGATCACGTAGCGGTCGATTTTGAGTGCCTGCGTGAAGGCATCGATCGTGAACGCCAATCGGTCGAAGGTGTACGAATATTGCCGTTTAGATGGAACCTCAGTGAATCCAAAACCTGGAAGGTCTGGTGCGATCAGGCGGTACTCATCAGCCAGGCGCGGTATGAGTTCGCGGAACATGAACGACGAGGATGGGAACCCGTGCAGTAAAAGAGCAACGGGCGCGGTCATGTCGCCAGCCTCGCGATAAAACACCTGAACGCCATCGGCTTCAACCCTATGGATGGACGTAGTAGGCACGTTAAATCGAGCATCCTCCGGACGCGGCATTGAGCGGCTTGTCGCGGTTCGTGACGTCGCATCACTCATAGAATCCTCTCCTCACTTTCTGTGGTGTTTAGCGCAGGTGGGATACCAAAAGAGGCACAGCTCAGTCGAAGAGAGCACATTCAGCGCAAATCATTCTGGTAGTTGAAGTTCGTAAGGAAGGAGATCGACGGATCTCAAACCGTAGCTGACAAATCTCTGACGGATGTCCGCCGCTGACGGATTTCCGTCATACACGGGGGCGCTGACAGGTGGTTGCTGGACCGGCTAAGAAAGTGAATTGTCGCGAGCTGCGCCGCTGCTGTTGCGTTTCTATGAGACCGCGGCAGGCCGGCGAATGCGAAGCTTCTTCATCCTATAGGCCAACGATGTTCGCTTCATTCCCAACCGGGCTGCCGCGCCACTGATCACCCAGTTGCTCGCTTCTAGCGCACGAAGGATATGATCGCGCTCGACCTCCGCGAGACCATTCATAGAGATGACATTGGATCCTTTATTGGCCTGCAATGGCTCCAGCTCGGAGGTTGGCGCGCGTAATATCGATTGTGGCGAGAGAATTACCGCGCGTTCAATAAAGTTCTGCAATTCACGGACGTTTCCCGGCCATTGGTATCGCACCAATGCATCCATCGTATCCGGTGGGATTATGTCAATTCGTTTGTTCATGCGTTGAGAGTAGAGTCTCGTGAAGTGCCGCACCAATCTCGGAATATCTCCCGTGCGTTGTCGAAGGGCTGGGACCTGGATTGGGAATACTTTCAGACGATAGTAGAGGTCCTCGCGAAACGTCCCTTGTTTGACCATCGCCGGCAAATCCCGATGCGTGGCTGCGATCAGGCGAACGTCAACCTTATGCGTACGGTTGCTGCCAAGCCTCTCGAATTCCTGCTCCTGCAGAACGCGGAGCAGCTTCGCCTGGAGTTCGAGAGGGATATCGCCCACCTCGTCGAGAAACAGCGTGCCTTTATCGGCGAGTTCGAAGCGCCCGGTTTTTTGGGCGATAGCGCCAGTAAATGCTCCTTTTTCATGGCCGAACAGCTCACTTTCGAGAAGGCCGAGGGGAATCGCGGCACAGTTCAGTTTCACGAATGCCTTTTCAGTGCGAGTGCCCAGCTTATGTATTGCACGCGCAACCAGTTCTTTACCGGTGCCCGTCTCTCCCAGGATCAGCACGCCCGAATCCGTAGGAGCAACGACCGATACCATGCTCAGCGCGGTCTTCAATGCCGGGCTCTCTCCGACGATTTCTCCTAACGCGGCGCGAATTTCTTCCTCTAGATAGCGTCTTTGTTTCGTCTCCTTGTCTCGATCTTTTGTCGCCTGTTCGTACTCCAATGTGTTCTCAACGGCAATCGCCACCTGACAGGCCACCTGCTCAAGCAAGATGACATCATCTTTAGCAAAAGTATTGTCCGAACGCCTGCAGAGCATCAGAACTCCAACCACACGATCACGGCCGACGAGCGGAAGATAGCAGCCTGTCCTCAGGCCTTCCTCCATCACGTGTTTATAAAGAATCTCGCCAGAAGGACTCCCGTAGAGTTCAGGATCCTCGCGCACGTCTTCGAAGCTATCGATCCGGATGCTCCTGCCTTTCCGCAATACCTGACCCGAGATCGAACTATTCATCGGCACCAACGATCCCTCGCGGTAGGGTCCCCTCATGTCGGGATTGTGCAAGAGAGTGACACGTAACGCGCCACTCTCGAAATCGGGGAGCAGTAAGGCGGATATGTCACATTGCATTATCCTGAATAGATTCGTCGAAAGCGCCTCAACCATTTGCCGGAGACCCAACCTCGACGTGACGCTGCTTGTGATTTCCAGAAGCAATCGCAGCCGATCGCGCTCGCGCTGTAGTGCTTGTTCGTTCATGTGGCGCTCAATCGCGATCCCAGTGATGTGGCTGGCATTCTCTATCAACTGGAGCTCGTTGGCACTGGGCCGCCGTGGTTCATGATAGTTGATAGAAAATGTGCCGAGAGCTTTGCCTTCGCTCGTGAACAACGGGCGTGACCAAACGGAACGAATTCCATAAGGCAAAATGCGGTTCCGGTAATGCTCCCAGATGGGATCAGTCAGGATGTCGATTACATACACCGGTTCCTTTCGATAAATGGCTGTACCGCAAGATCCGCCTTTCGGACCAACAGCCATGGTTCCTACGTTAGCGATGAATCCTGGAAGGCTGGGCGCAGCGGCACAATGGAGTTCCTTTCCGTCTTCGTCGGGAAGCCAAATCGTGCAAGACATGCCCTCGGCTTGCGATTCAACCAGCTGAGCAATGTTCGCCAGCACATCGGACAGAGGAGAGCCCGCAAAAATCAATTTTTGCAAGTTGAGGACAGACTCAGTCGAAAATAGCCCCAACTCGTGTTCCGACTGTGCCTCCCGCGATAGGACTCTTGCGGGAAACTGAATTGCTCTCTCCATGAATTGTCCTTCCCGGCCTATTAGATCGGAGAAGTCGAGGTATGTCCTATCGCAGGCCGTCTTCATGGCCCCGACTCCGAGTCGCGTTAGACAACTACTTTAAGCCGGAAAGAGGCGAAACTGCCACTGTTTAGGTAACGACAAACGCGCTTCTCGTCATCCGGAAAAGACCATTCTTGAACAGCCTAAATGAGTCACTCGCGAATAGGAGCACGTTCAATAACTCTGGTCCATTAACAGTCTACGAACTGTTTCCGAGGGTCATTAAAACGTTTCTGTAGCGCCATCCATGCCGCGTGTTTTCAGTTAGTTACGGTTGAAGAAAAGGGTCGCATCGCTGCGCAGAGCCTGCCTGCTGGAAGCTTCGCGTGGCTGTTTTATCCGTCTTTTGCGACCGTTTACACGCGCGATGCGACAAACGTCGATGGCGTATCGATCCAGCCAGGTACCGGATTTCTCGTTGATGTCAATGCGAGCCTTGTGCGGGCGATCGCTGGCGAAAACGTCTCGCCTCTCGACGGGTTCACGGTACCCTCACCGTCACGGGCGTGTTGTCCAAGTGAAGCCAACCCGCTTTTTCGGTGAGAACCAAAAGCGTATCCGCGTCGGGATGGTCTACCTTGGGCTCACCGAGCTTTTCACGCACCTCGTTTATCGTGTACACGCCTGTCCGGACGTAAATCCTCAGAGCCCGGATTTCCTTTTTCTTGTGTGTCATTTCCAATGTTGTTTCATCCTTCACTTTCGTCCCGATTTCCGTAGCACCCAAATGGCCCCCATTCTAGGCCAGGGATTCTCTTATCGGCTCCAGAATGATGCTGGCAATTTCAGCGACTCCGATCCGGCGCTCGTCTAAGACGTAGAAGGTTGAATAATTCTCCACGTCAATCGCGATGATTTCCGTTTCTTCTTTCCCGGCAATCTCATCCTTGGACTCTTGCCGGCTGATTTCCACCACGATGCTATCCCCGTTAAGGCTCATCGCCGCGCGCACGATTGCCGCCGGGAAGATCGGCTTTCGGATGAGGAGCGTCCGCGAAGGTATGTCATGCAATTCCACCAGCAAAGGAAACCCCGACTTGATCGCCTCGAATTCAGAAATCACAGTTGCCTTGACTTCATCCCAGTTCGCGATCCTGCGGTCCCGCTGAACCTGTTCTCGTTCGATTGTGGCGCTGTCCATCTTCCGATTGTACCGCTCGCCGAGTCGCCAGGCTCCCGCGAAAACCGTGATTGCCATCACCTCGCGCTTGTGTGCCGTGCGAAAATCATCACATGCCCCGCCCTACTCTGCCTCACGGTGCCCGCGGTATCGAGGGCGAGAATTTCGCCCTTCAGTTTCTTGCGGACAAGCTCTTGTTCGTGCCAAGGTGCGGCGCCGAAGGTGAGCACTATACTTTTCATGCCGGGCCGGTCTCTGGCATTCTCGATGTTCATAAGACTCAAATGTCCTCGGGGCGCAGCGAACATCACCGCACAGTCTTCGCCATACGGCGCGACGACCTACCGGCAGTGCTCAATGCGATGAAACCTCTATTGTCGGAATTGCTGGCCCTGCTACGCCCGCTGCAACTCGCATGGCTGGAAGACCATGACATTGGCATCGCGCGTGGCATCGACCTCATCACTGACGAAGACATCGCCGTCTCTACGCGCAAACGAAAAGGCCGTGTTGCCGTCGATCCGGAACTCTATCAGCGCAACATTTTCGTTCCGGAGTTTCTGGATCAGGTCTATGATTTTCCGGACGGGAACTTCGCATTGTTCCGGCGCCGTCGCAGGATCGGCATCGGCTTCAAGGCCACCGAGGCCAGTGGCGATGTGCGACTCGCCTGGATCAAGCTTATCGACCTCATGCGTTTGGCCCGCAGGTGGGAGCCGAAGGTGATTAACGCACTCTCAAGCTTTGCCATTCCGCCGGAGCGCTACGCAGAGTTTCCGCCTCTTCAGCGCTAGTCATATTCAGAAGGCGCGTTTCCCGCTGTTGGCTTCTCCTTGTTGCAGGTTTTCAATTCATGACGCGACCGTAGGCGGGCGCGCCGCCCCGGCAACGGCCTGCCCGCTCCGCGAGTCCGTGTTGGCCGTCGCTTGCGGTTGACCGTACGGCTCATTCACCCGGCCCTATTCGCCGCGCTCGAAAAACCACTAGAAACGAAAAGGAGAACTTCATGACTGATACCACCTCGATACCTCTGAACAGACTCGTCGCATGGGACGGCAATGTCCGCAAGACTGCAGGAGCCGACACGGCACTGGCCGAGCCTGCCGCCAGCATCGGCGCGCATGGCCTTCTCACAACCTGATTGTCCGCAAGGACTGCAAGGGCAAACACGCCGTCATCACCGAAGGCCGCCGACTCGCGGTCCTGCGGCTTCTGGCCGACGAAGGACGGATCGCCAAGGATCATCCTGTGCCGTGCCAGTTGCACGAAGACAATCGCGACCACTCGGAACTCCGCCTCGTGGAAAATACGCTGCGCGAGGCTTACGAATACCATCTTGGCACTTCCTTGCTCGGTCGCTCGGCCAGTGAAAAGGTTCTTTGTGATATCGCATTGATGAACGCCAGCGCCGGAGCGTCAAGTCGTGGCAGCCACAAAACTGGACAACCGAATCGAACATGCGGGCCTCTGCCTTGCAGCTGCAGCGGCCAGATTGAGTGTGCCAGGGGATCATTGAAGGGCGATCAAGGGTTAAGCCAAGCTCATCCTTGATATGTAGTTCTACGTATCCAGTTTCAAACTTCTCGGCGCTGGCCCGAACGGGACACTGGCCGTGAGTCCGATATCCACTCTTGACCGATATGTTCGTTTCTCATGAGAGCGCTTTCCATGGCTCCGCCGATCCGATATTTTGCAACGTCGGGTTTTTCGGCGTGATATTTTTGATCAAATGAAAGCACCGAAGGAGGGAGAGAGCACTGTTGTTTGCCGCTCATGCCTCGCGTTCTGATGCGACGTTCATGATGCAAATGGACTTCACACACTTCCCGGCTACCCCGATTGCATTGAGAATGGCAGTTGCTGTTGGTGTCGGAATGCTCGTGGGGATGGAACGGGAATGGTCCAATAAAGACGTCGGAGTGCGGAGTTTCGCGATTGTTGCGCTCTTGGGGATGCTGGCGTCGGTCATCAGCACAAGTGTCGCCATTGCTGCTCTGGTTGGCGTTCTCCTCCTAATTGCAGCCATGAACACGCGCAGCATTCTCAGTGATCATTCTTTGGAGATCACAACCTCCGCGGCACTTCTCGTGAATTACTTGCTGGGCATTTTGGTGGGGCTCGGCCACATATTCACTCCGGTCGCAGGTGCCATCGTAATGACGATGCTTCTGGCGTGGAAAACGGAACTGAGCCGTTTTGCTGGTGGTTTGCTGCCGTCCGAAATCAGAAGCGCCGTGCTCCTGGGCCTGATCGGATTCGTAATTTACCCGGTTCTCCCCAAGCGTTATATCGATGCTTGGCAGTTGTTCAATCCCAGTGATGCCTGGATCAGCGTCATTGCAATCGCTGGAATTGGATTTGTGAACTATGTGTTTCTGAAAATTTACAGCACACGCGGTCTCTATCTGAGCGCGTTGTTCGGCGGACTGGTCAATAGCAGTGCCACCATCGCCGAGCTAGCTGACCGCGCGGTGGAAACTGGCATGATTGCGCGGACTACGACCCTTTGTCTTCTGACAACGATCGCCATGTTCGCTCGAAACCTTATCCTTGCCACTCTTTTCTCGCCGAAGTCGCTCAGTGCCACGCTCGTGCCACTTTTGGCGATGACTTTGGTCGCGGGAGTGTGGATGTGGCGTGACCGCGTCATCGAACAGACCGTCCCAGGGACGTTGAAGCTGGCATCTCCCATCTCGCTTAGAAAAGTGTTATGGTTCGGCACGCTCTTCATTGCAATACAAATTGCCGGCACTCTACTCACCAGACGATTCGGTAGTTATGGCATGCTTGCGACTGGGGTATTCGGAGGCCTTGTGAGCAGCGCCAGTACAACTGCAGCCGCGGCTACGATGGCAATGCACGGACAAATTAGTGCGGCTCTGGCGGGAAGCACGACGGTTCTTGCTTCCTTGGCAAGCGCCGTGGTCAATCTGCCTATTGTGTGGCGCGCCGCCAAAGATAAGGCGGTAATACGAAGACTGAGCGTTGAAGTGTTCACGGTAGTCGCGATAGGTATCGCTGCAGTGGTGGTAGATCGTATTTTCCAGTTTTCTGAAATGGTGCTGAGAAAATGAGTGATCGACTCGCCGCGACATGGCCGATTGTTATGCTGCGGCGCAGACCCAATTAACGTAGGAGTGCGAACCGCATTTTCGCCGCCAGACCGACGACCGCTATGAGAAAGACCCACCTGAGCCAGACGCCGGGGAGTCGCAACGCCACTTGTGCTACACGACGAATACAGCAGTCAGCAGAGTCACTAAGCTAGATCAAATTGTGGCTTGAAACCAAACGCTCAAAAGCCGCCCGCAGCTATAGTGCGCTGCGACGGGCGGCTTACCCCCTCAACTTGCTCCGATATTGTAACGGGCGTTAACGGACCTTTCGCTGGCTTAGACATCCTGGAAAACGCCTATCCTCTCAGCCTTCGACAAGTACGAAGTTGTGGCCATGCCGCAGGCCCACGGGATGCAGGACCTGAACGATTTCATTCTTTCGCTGATCTGCCAGAACAGAGTTGATTTGTGCTCTCAAAATGCGTACAATTGCTCTCAATATGAGAGCTGAGTCTGGGGCATTGGCGCGGATGCTATTCGGGAAGGGCCGAGGGGCCCTGCTAGCCCTTTTGTTTGGCCATCCCGATCAATCATTCTTCTACCGGCAAATCACGCGTCAACTTGGAAATATTAGCCCAGGCACGCTGCAACGCGAACTGGAGACTCTCTCCCGTTTGGGTCTTGTCGAACGCACGACGGTAGGTAAACAGGTGTTTTATCGCGCCAATCAGAATCATCCAGTTTTCTCTGAACTGCGTGCCTTGGTTGCGAAGACGGTCGGCGCGATTCAGGTGCTTCGCGAGGCCTTGGCCTCCATTGCCGACAGTGTGTCCATCGCCTTTATCTACGGTTCGATGGCGCAGCACAAGGAAAAGGCGGAAAGCGATATTGATCTACTGATCGTCGGAAACGTAACTCTAGACGATGTGATCGGGTGCTTCAGCCATGTTGAATTATCGCTGGGGCGTCCCGTCAATCCGACCGTGTATTCTTTGGCAGAATTTAAGGCCAAGCTCGCCAGCGGAAACCACTTCCTGAATTCCGTCGTGCGGGGTGAAAAGATCTTCCTGATCGGAGATGAAAATGAGCTTAGAGAAGTGGGCGGAATACGGATGGCTAAAGCCGGAGCCAACGAGTCCCGATGAAATCAGGAGCTTGTTGACGATTGTCGATCGGGACCTAAAGGATGCGAATGTGGTTGGTCTTTCCGAGGATCGACGCTTC
>Ga0070764_10000409_pt1 | contig 16775 bp, 14 predicted proteins | sample HubBroMetageWRM4_FD_67287 | JGI IMG/M metagenome (GOLD analysis project Ga0070764, IMG submission 67287) | Warmed soil microbial communities from the Hubbard Brook experimental Forest, New Hampshire - Hubbard Brook CCASE Soil Metagenome WRM 4 | ecosystem: Environmental > Terrestrial > Soil >... | reverse complement strand
TTCGACAAGCAGGCGACGTTCACTCTCGCTCCGGAACATCTGCATTACAGGCATGCGATTTCGCCCTACTTGGGCGAGACGCTGCGCGGAGTTGTTCGCTCGACCTGGCTGCGGGGCGAGCGGGTGTACGAGAACCGCGATGGAAGAGTAACGTTCGCGGATACTCCCCGCGGGAGAGAGTACGCGCTATCCTGTTCCCTCTCACGATGACAACGTCTGCCGCCAATACGATTCTTGCCCAGTGGAACGGCCTCGGCCTCGACGATGCGGCTGAGGTGATTCTGCCGTGCAATGGATCCCCGGTTTGGGCGACGCTGGTCGCTTATAACCGACCCTTCGATTCTCCGGCTGCTCTCTTTGCAGCGTCCGACAAGATTTGGCTGTCACTCCCTGAAGAAGATTGGCGGGAGGCGTTCGATTCGCATCCGCGGTTGGGCGAGAGCCAGGCGAAGGCTGCGACCGGGAAGAGTCTGAGCTGGAGCGCGCTGGAGCAGAGCGCAGCGAATCCTGATGACGCTGTGCGTGAGACGCTGGTGCAGGGGAATCGTGAGTACGAGGAAAAGTTTGGTCGCATATTTTTGCTTTGCGCGACGGGGCGCAGTGCACCGGAGATGCTCGCGATTCTGCGGGAGCGAATGCGGAACGATGCAGTAACCGAGTTGCGTGAGGCAGCGGAACAGCAGCGCTTGATTACGCTGCTTCGGTTGCGCAGGTGGCTGCAAATGCCGGGGCTGACATGTGCGGAGCTTGTAGCGAGCATGAGCAGCGAGGTGGCTTAGGAGGACGACAAATGGGACTTTCAACGCACATCCTCGATACGGCACTCGGCAAGCCTGCTGCCGGCGTGGCTCTCGTGCTGTCGCGGGAGGCGAGTGATGGTTGGCATGAGGTCGGCAGAGGCTCGACGGATGCTGACGGCCGCTGTCGCACGCTGCTTGGAGCAGACGCCCTGCAGCCCGCGACCTATAAGCTGCGCTTTGAGACAGCGCCATACTTTGCGGCGCAGAACGTCAGCGGGCTATATCCGCACGTTGAGATCGTCTTTATAGTTACAGATCCATTGCAGCACTACCACATTCCGCTGCTGCTCACAGCAAATGGCTACACCACTTATCGGGGGAGTTGATGCCGGGAACGAACTGCAAGCTTGCCAGCAATTGCTACGGAAAGTCGCGGGTTCGCGTGATGCGCGTAACGCGCCATGAAGAGCATCACGATCTCGATGAGTGGACCGTGCAGGTGCTGCTGACGGGAGACTTCGAGACAGCGCACACGATCGGCGATAACTCAAAAATTCTGCCGACGGACACGATGAAGAACACGGTGTACTTCGTCGCGCGGCAGTCGAAGGCGGAAAGCATCGAGGACTACGCGAAGGAGTTGATCGACTTTCTGCTGTCGCGGAACCCGCAAGTGTCCAGCGCGGAAGTCGTGATCGAGTCGCATCTTTGGAAGCGGCTGACAGTACATGGACAGCCGCATCCAACCGCGTTCATGCATGGCTCCGACGAGCGGCAGACAGCACGGGTATCGCGCAAGCAAGCGGAGCCGTTCACGATTGTCAGTGGTTTAGACGGGCTGCATATCCTTAAGACGGCGCAGTCAGGATTCTTCGGCTACATCAAAGATGAGCTGACGACATTGCCCGAAACGAAAGACCGTCTATTTGGGACTGTATTGAAGGCCGAGTGGCCATATGCGGCGCGCGCAATCGAGGAGAGCATCGACTTCAACAAAGTGCGCCTGCATCTGCGCGAGGCGATGCTTTCGGTCTTTGCGACGCATGATTCATTGTCAGTGCAGCACACGCTGTTTGCGATGGGAGAGGCTGCGCTAGCGTATACCGACATCATCGATGAGGTCTACATGCTGATGCCGAACAAGCACAATCTGCTGGTCGATCTCAGTCGCTTCGGACGAGATAATCCGAATTGCATTTTCGTCCCCACCGACGAGCCGCATGGGACGATCGAAGCGACGGTGCGGCGCGCATAAGATGACATCCCCGGTCCTGCATGATCACGCGAAGAACATCATCGAACGCTGTCGCGAGATGGCGCGTATCACCGACGTTCCGGGCGAGACGACACGGCTGTTTCTTTCGCCCGCGACCCGAGATGTACACACGCTGCTGCTGCGCTGGATGCGTGAGGCAAGACTTGAGGGGCGCGTGGATGATGCCGGGAACGTGCGTGCCGTGCGGCCCGCGACCGATCGCTCCGCGCCGCGCGTGCTTTTGTTCTCGCACATCGACACCGTTCCGAATGCCGGAGCGTTCGACGGGCCGCTAGGTGTAGTCCTTGCGATTGAGGCGATCGCAATTCTCGCAGACGAGCAGTTGCCCTTTGCAATCGAAGTCATCGCATTCAGCGAAGAGGAGGGGATTCGATTCGGATTTCCCTTCTTCGGATCGATGGCCGTCACAGGGCAAGTTGTGCCGGAGACGGTCGAACGGCGAGATAGCCAGGGGAACTCGGTTGCGGAGGCTCTGTATGAATTCGGACTCCGGCCGCAGAACATCGCGAGGAGTTGCGCGCTTGCGCCGGAGACCTTTGCGGCACTCGAGGTCCATATCGAACAGGGCCCGGTGCTTGAGGCGGAGAATCTGAGCCTGGGTATCGTGGAAGCGATTGTGGGCCAGTCGCGGTTTGAGCTGACGTTCACAGGTCAGGCCAACCATGCCGGGACGACACCCATGAGCTTGCGTCACGATGCACTGGCCGCAGCTGCGCACTGGGTGACCGAGGTGGAACGCTACGCCGCAAACTATCAGCAACTAGTCGCGACGGTAGGGCAACTGGAGGTCTCACCCGGGGCAGTAAATGTGGTTCCGGGAGAGGCGCGCGCAACCCTCGACGTGCGGCACCCGAAAGATGAGTCGCGTCATGCGGCGGTGGCGAACCTGCTGACCAAGGCGGAGCTTGCGGCGGCGCAACGAGGGGTGCGCGTGAGCGCCAAGGCGATGTCCAAGCAGGCCGCTGTTCCAATGAATCGCGAGCTTACGATGGCGCTGCAGCAAGCTGCGGCGCGCGCGGGCCACGAGACGCATGCAATGTTCTCCGGTGCAGGACACGATGCGATGATTCTGGCCCCGCAAGTCCCGACGACAATGCTCTTCGTGCGCTCGCCCGGCGGCCTGAGCCATCATCCGGAGGAGACCGTGCGTGTGGTCGATGTCGAAGCCGCTCTTGGGACCGTTCTCCAATTCATACACGGTCTTCAGCCTCCCGGCAGGTAAAATCAAGCCTTCCTATGCATCATCTTGGACTAACGCGCAGTGCCAATCGTCGAGACCATTTGCTGCTGACGCCAGACACATTCATCCGCACGCCGCTTCCGGGGCTTACGGATGGTATGGCGATCGTGCATGTAGCGCCCCAGACGGGTGCAGGTTTCGCGATGACGACGATCGAGTTTGAACCAGGTGGCACACTCGCTCAGGGTCCTGTCCAGCGACTGATCTTCGTGCTCGAGGGCGAGATCAGCTTGTTAGAACCTGACAGCAGTACCCCGCACTCCTTGCGTGCTGACGGATACGCTTTTTGTCCGCAGGGTTTTGATCACTCGCTGCGCGCAGAGACGAGATCCCGCATGGTTCTTGTCGAAAAGTATTTCCAGCCGCTCGATCAGAGCACCGCGCGAAGCATGGTTTCAAACGATCAGCCGGATCAGCCCTGGTTTCTGTTTGGATCAGAGCGGGATCTCCCCGCAACACCGCTCAATGGGGATAACGATCTTCTGGTTCGGGCACTGCTGCCGAACTCACTCGCCTTCGATTTCGCTTGCAACACGATGACATATGCTCCCGGCGCCAGCCTCTCGCAGGTTGAGATTCACTACATGGAGCACGGCCTACTGATGCTCGAAGGCGGCGGCATCTACCGGCTCGGCGACCAGTGGCATCCGACACAGGCGGGAGACTTCATCTGGATGGCGCCGTTCTGTCCGCAGTGGTTCGGTGCAATCGGTAAGCAGCCGGCGAAATACTTAATCTACAAAGACTTCAATCGCCACACACTCGCATGAATATCAATGACAATCGCATGAAGCTGAACATCAATGCCGACCGTCTTCTTGCGGAGCTGCGCCGTCTGGCACGGATAACGGACTGTCCGCAGAACGAAGAGAAGTCGTTGCCTGAACCGACGCAGGCGGTGACGCGCATCGTGTTTACTCCGCGTGATCTCGAGGCGCGTGCATGGGTGAAGTCGCTTGCGAAAGCAGCGGGCTTCAGCGCCCACGAGGACGCAGTCGGGAACACGTTTATGCGATGGGAGGGCAGCGAGCCTGCGCTGGGTGCTGTCGGCACCGGATCGCATACAGATGCCATTCCCCATGCGGGCATGTACGACGGCACCGTTGGCGTGCTCGGGGGTCTCGAGGCACTCCGGTCACTGAAAGAGTCGGGCTTTCAACCGAAGCGTTCGCTCGAGCTGCTGATGTTTACGAGTGAGGAGCCGACGCGGTTTGGCATCGGGTGCCTGGGGTCGCGGCTGCTCGGTGGAGTGATGGACCCTGACGCCGCGGACCAGCTTCCCGACCGATTGCACGAGACGGACCCGAATGCCACACAAGGCCTTAGCTTGCACGAAGTGCGCGAGTCTGCGGGGTTTCATGGAGCGCTAGGGAGCGTAAAGCTGCCAGCGCACTATTATGACGCATGGGTTGAATTGCATATCGAGCAGGGGCCGCTTCTTGATCGCGACAACGTCGAGCTTGGCATCGTCACGAACATCGCGGCTCCCGCAAGCTATCGCTACACGGTGGAGGGCTCCGGTGGTCACGCCGGCGCACTGTTGATGCCCGATCGGCACGATGCCCTCTGCGCGGCTGCAGAGATAATTCTTTCGGTAGAACGTCACGCATTGGCGGCAAATGCGCGCGCGCGCGCTGAGGGGCAGAGCGGCGTCGATACCGTCGCCACGGTCGGCATGGTTGCCGTGCATCCGGGGGCGGTGAACTCGGTGCCCTCGCGTGTGCAGCTCACGCTAGATATCCGCGATACCGACGTGCTACGGCGTGATTCGGTCATGGAGGCGCTGCACGCGGACATGCGCAGAATTGAGGAGAAACGCAAGGTCCACATCACCGAGGAGCTGATTAACGCCGACCAGCCCGCTCACTCAGATCCGCGCATCATCGCGGCACTCGAGGCTGGGTGTCAGGCTGAGAATGCGACGTTCGAGCGGATGGTTTCGCGCGCCTACCATGACACCAACTTCATCGCTCCGATCGCGCCAGTAGCGATGCTCTTCATTCCCTGCCGCGACGGCGTGTCACATCGGCCGGATGAGTATGCCACGCCCGAGTCCATCACGCTGGGTGTTCGCGTATTGGCCAGGACGCTCGCAAAACTCTCTATGGCATAATTCGGCAGCACGGCTACACTGACACCAGCAGCTGAGTTTGCGTCCTCACCAAAGCGGCGCTATGCCAATTCAATCAATCAATCCCGCTACCGGCGAACTGCTCCGAAGCTTCACCCCCCTTGAAGCTGAAGCCATCGCAGCGAAGCTCGCACTCGCGCATGAGGCGAGCCACAGCTATCCGTCGGAGCCGCTAACGCAGCGGACGTTCTGGATGCGACGGCTGGCGCATCTGTTGGAGGCGGAAGAAAACGAGCTCGCGGCGCTAATTGTCTCCGAGATGGGCAAGACCATCACGTCCGCACGTGCTGAGGTCGCTAAGTGCGCGCGCGCGTGCCGCTACTACGCAGAACAGAGCGAGGCGATGCTCACACCGGAGTTCATCACAACAGAGCATGCGCGCAGCTACGTTCGCTGGGATCCGCTGGGCGTGATCCTTGCAGTAATGCCGTGGAACTTTCCGCTGTGGCAGGTCTTTCGATTTCTCGCACCTGCGTTGATGGCGGGAAATGTTGGCCTTTTGAAGCATGCCTCGAACGTTCCTCAATGCGCACTGGCAATCGAAGCGCTCGTGCGGCGCGCAGGCTTCCCTCGGGGCGTCTTTCAGACACTGCTCATCGAGTCCAAACAGGTGGAAAAGGTGCTTGCGGATGAGCGCGTCGCGGCTGTAACCCTGACGGGATCAGAGGCCGCGGGTCGCGCGGTCGCAGCGCAGGCCGGCTATCTGATCAAGAAGAGCGTGCTGGAGCTGGGTGGCAGCGACCCGTTCATCGTGATGCCCTCGGCCGATCTCACTGAGACGGTTAAGAACGCAGTAGAGGCACGATGCATCAACAACGGCCAGAGCTGCATCGCGGCCAAGCGTTTCATTGTGCACGAATCGGTGTACCGCGAGTTCGAACACCGATTCGTAGAGGCCATGGCCTCGCAGGTCGTCGGCGATCCGATGAACGAGTCGACGCAGATGGGCCCCCTGGCGACGTCGCAGATTACGGAAGACTTGCAGAAGCAGGTGGACGCTGCGATACACTCCGGCGGCCGATTGCTGACTGGTGGGCGCAGGCTGATGCGGGGTGGCAACTTCTTCGCACCCACGGTCATCGCCGAGCTGCCGCGCAAGGCAGCCGTGTCGCGTGAAGAGACCTTCGGTCCGCTGGCATTTGTCTTCAGAGTGAGCTCACTCGATGAGGCGATTGCAGCGGCCAACGATACCCCGTTCGGCCTGGGCGCGAGTTGCTGGACCAATGAGACCGCCGAGCAGCAGCGCCTGGCACTCGAGCTGCAGTGCGGTTCAGTGTTTTTCAACACGCCGGTTGCGAGCGACCCACGGCTGCCATTCGGCGGCATTAAGCGCAGCGGCTACGGCCGCGAGCTCTCTGCGGCGGGCATGCGCGAATTCCTCAACGCAAAGACAGTCGTCATCGCAGCGGTAGCCAAGCAGCCGTCGGCTTCTGAGAAGGCGGCAGAACCCAAGGTGGTACTGCCGATGCGCGAGCAACCGTTGGTGACTGCCAAGGCCGAGAGCGAGAAGGCAAAGAGGTCGCGTGGCATTGCGACGCTTGGGCTAACTCAACCGGACTAGCGCGTTGGCTCAGAAAGAAAGAGACGGCTGCGAGAACTCTCGCAGCCGTCTGAGGCTTAAGGCAACGCAGGTTAGAAGGTGAACGATGCCTGCAGTGAGATACGCCGAACCGCTGCGTTCGTCGTGTAAGGTCCGCCGGCGAGCTGCAACTGCTGGCCAAACTGCGGCGACAGCAGAACGCCATTCGGCGTGGACAGATCCTTGTTGTTGAACACGTTTTGCGCTTGGAAGCCGAGTATGAAGTTGTAGCGCTTGCCGGTATTGGAGCCACCACCACCGCCAAAGCCACCCCCGCCACCACCACCGCCGCGGCCACCACCACCACCGCCGCCGCCACGGCCACCACCGCCAGGTCCACCCGGCCCGCCTGGGCCTCCGGGGCCACCTTGACCTCCTCGGCCACTGCCGCCACCGTTAGCGGCTGCATTGCGCGACTCGCCGAACCCCCAGGTCTTCGTCAGACGGAAGTTCAATGTGAAGAGACTCGGACCGGTGCAGGCATTGATAGGTACGATGGGCGAGCCTGTCGGTTCATAGCCCGGCGCAGCGAAGGTTCCGCAACCGTTGATCGTCTTCACGTTGTTCCCTGTGGGTGTGCCGTTGGGGACCAGATACGGCCGGTCGTTGAAGAACGTGTCGCCGTTTACATCTTCTCCCACCGTGACGTTGTAGGGGTTGCCGCTCTGGGCAATCAGGAACGGGCTGAATTGGATGAACTTTGGAAAGGAGATCGAACCGAACACTGCCGCACGGCTACGTACATCGAAGGTCGTTCGGCCGTAGTCCGCGGCGATGTCGTACGGGGTGGTGATGTCCGCACCAGCACCTGATGTGTCACCCTTCGCAAAGTTCATCGAGTAGTACCCGGACAGCGAGACGTGTTTCCCGGTCGAAATACGCCCGTTCACAATGAGCTGATCCTGTCGGAATACGCCCTCGGAGAAGTACTGGTACTGCGCCTGTACCGGTTCGCTCGGCGGAGTATTGGGGGGGAGACCATGCGGGTAAGCGATATTTTGCGTCGCCAGTTGATGTACGCCCTGCGAGTGCACGTAGTTCACCGACAGCGAACCGGCGCGCGTCACCTGCTGATCGAATCCACCTGCGAACTCCGTGACGTATGCCGTGCGCAGATTCGGCGCCGTCTCATAGGTCATCTGCGATTCGGGCGTCACATTGGCGATGCAGGCTTCCACATCACTGGGCGAGCAGCCCGTCGGAACCTGGCTCAATGTGTAAGCCGTCTCGCTTACTCCGTTGAAGCGCAGCAGGTTCAGGATGTAGTTACCCGTGAAGCGGTCATAGAAGATGCCGAATCCGCCCCGCAGCACTGTCTTCGGCGAACCCTTGCCGCTGCCGAGACCGTAGGCGAAAGAAACACGCGGTGCGAAGTCGTGATGATCCTTCAAGTGGTTCTGCGTCTCATATCGCAGACCATAGCTCAGTGTGAAATTGTTAATCGGCTTCCAGTCCGTCTCCGCGTATAGACCGACATCCGTGACGGTGTACTTCAACGAGGGATCATTGATGACGGTCAGCGAGAACTGGCTCGGCAAGCCGGTCTGATAGCTGTTATCCGTGCAGACAGGGCCGGTCGTGGTCGGAATGCAGGGAGACGTCAGGGTGGAATATGTAAACGAGCCGTTGGTGTTCTGCACCGGGCTCGTGGCCTCCCGGTTAGAGCGCAGCCGGCCGCCGAAGCGGATGAAGTTCTTCTTCAGCTGGACCGACGTGTAGTTCTGGACCTCGTAGTGATCCTGATGGTCGGTCGTGTTCTGAGTTGGATTACCGCCGCTTGTAAACGAGCCGGAAACGCTGACCGACGGTGCCGTACTGGCCGGAGTGGCAGCGGTGTGCTCGCGCTCATACTCGAAGCGCGTCTCGTTGATGAGCTTGGAACTCCAGGTCTGCGTATCGCTCATCTGGACGATGTTGCTCAGAGCTGACGTGTCGCTGCCGTAATCCGGCAAGCTGAAGCCTCCCACGCCAGAGTTCGTGGCCGTGTTATGTACGAACTGATAGCGCGTCGTCAGCACATTCTTCTCACCTAGCGCAAGGTCGAGCCGAGGATTGATGTCGGCGCGGGTCTGCGGGTAGTACGAAAAGAATTTGTATGGTGTTGGAACGCAATCTACCGAAGGAAGGCCAGGAGCACAAAGTGTTGCTGGCGTAGCCGGCAATGAAAGGATCGTTGCGTTGACCAGCTCATCGTCCTGGATCTGCCGGAAGCTGCCGCCTAGGTTGTAGGAGGCGCCTTTGCTCAGCGGTCCCGTCAAATTTCCGAACAGGAAGAGCGTGTGATACGGAGGCTGCTCGACTGTGGCCAACGGGTTCCCGGTATTGAACTGCGACGGATTGCCATTCACCTGCAGGTTGCCGTGCAGCTTGTCGGTTCCCGGCTTGGTGAAGACCTCTACACGACCGTAGCCCAGGCGGTCATACTCAGCCGAGAACGGATTCTGGTTGATCCGAATTTCGCGGATCGAAGACTTCGGCGGAAGCTGTCCGCCCGTGAAGCCGTCGACGTAGATCTGTCCGCCGTTTGGTCCGGCCGAAGGTCCCGCGAGCGCAGAGAGCTCACTTGAAAGCTCGTCAGGATCGTCCGAGAGTGCCTCGAGGTCCTTACCTTGCAGGATGGTCGAGCTCGCGTTGGAGTCCGGATCAACGCTGAGCTGTACCGCGCTCGCCTCAACGTTGACCACCGTGTTCTCTTCGCCGATCTTCAGCTTGGCGTCCACCGTGGTGCTCGCCACGGCCGGCACCTTCAGGTTCGTCATCAGGTACGACGCAAAGCCAGGCATCGACACCAGCATGGTGTACGTACCCGGCTTGATGCCGATGGTGTAGGTGCCATCGCTGCCCGACTTCACAGTCGTGCCCGCGCCCTTAGCCGGTGTGAACGTCACCGTGGCGCCGGGAATCAGTTCTCCGTCCGGATCGGTAACCGTTCCATGAACCTTGGTTCCCCCGGTCGAAACCTGCGCAGTCGCGTCTGCCGCTACAACCGGCGTGGTTGGCGCCGTCTGCGCGGGTGTCGTCTGCGCGGGCGTTGTCGTCTGCGCAGTCGGGGCGGTCTGCGTGGTTTCCGCAGCTGGCCCGGTCTGTGAAGGTGCGGCCGATTGCCCCTGGCTCCCAGGGCATAACAGCAACAAGCACACCAGTCCTGCAATTAGCGTCTTTGGCAACGACATCCTCACTCCTCAACAGTTCAAGACAAAAAGATCCGGCGGCTATGAAGAAAGACGGTGGCAGCGCTGCCTCGCTCGAAGCCCGCTGCCGCCGTGTGCCGCTTGGTCAATGACCGAAGCACTACCGGCCAGGTCCCGCTCCCTCACCCATGCTGGGCTCACCGCCGCCCACGCTCCAGGGTGTGAGGGTCATTCCTTCGCCGCTGGGCGCGGCTGTCAGAATTGGTTCAACTCCAGCCAATAAAGTCACGGCCGAGCTCTGCATGGACTGTCCCGACGGCGATGTGGCGACAATCATTACCGCATCTCCAGGTTTCAGTCCTGCAACCGTTTCAGTCGGTAGACGCGACAGCATTTGCGAAAGATCCATACCCGCTCGTCGAGCTCCGGCGGCCGCTCCCTGCTGACCCTCGCCGCCGCCAGCAGTACCGCCTGCTGGTCGCTGGCCTGCACCACCAGCACCCGCCGCTCCAGGATTGCCGGCGCCTCGCATGCGCGCCGCAATCATCTGCGCGGCCGTGGGCGGAAGCCGCCGCACGTCGCTGTTCGGCGTCACCGCAACAGTTACTACCTTCTTCGTGGTCAAGTCCTTCAGCGTCACCGTGCCCGCGGACGCGTCGACCGCGGTCAGCAGGCCTGAATAGTTCTTGAAGCTCCCCGTGACAATCTCATCGGCGGCAATCGTTGTCCCGTCCGCCGAGCGCGCGCCCCGCACACGCATCTGATCGCCCGCCTGAACCGAGACGAGATCGCTCTTCACCGCGTCTTCAAAGCGCACGGAGCCGTTTGAGTACCGGCGCACAATCGTCGCTGGCGTCGTCGTCACCGTGATGGTGTGCAGGCCGCTAGAGATCTCGATCTTGCCCGCCGCTGCATCCACCGACTTCACAATTCCGCCGCCGCCACGCGCCCAGGCCGCTTCTTCCGCAGCATGGTTCTCGGCGATCGCCCCCGACTTCATCAAAATCACGCGAATCGCAGTCACCGTGGCGCCACTATCGCCCGCGGAACCGGTCACCAGGGCGCGGTCGCCCGCCTGTACGTCCGCAACCGAGCCAGCCGTCGCCGCGGTCAGATCCTTGGACCCCGGCGGCACAATCAATACCTTCGCCGCGGCGGGTACGTTCACCGTCACGTCCTGCCCAGCAGTCGTCGTCAACACAAAGCCATCGCTGCTGGTCGACTTCACCGTGCCGGCCGGATGAGACGCAGCCTGCCCATGTGCCTGCAGCGTCAGGACACAAGCGAACGCAAGCACGAGTACCAGGGACCACCGCGCAGCGGATCGAAGGGTTTGGTTGAGAGAGTTCATCATTTTGAATTCGTAGAAGAAGATGCACCTTTGCACTGATCGCCACGGGCTTCCCGGCAATCAGCGTGCTTTCGCATTGACTTCAGCAGAAATACGATTTGGGATGCGTAAAAGTTTCGTGGGGGAAACGATTACTCCCACACCTCAAGTATCGCAGATGAAACTGTGAATTGGGGCCCGCTGCTACGGCAAAATCGCCCCATCTGCCAACGGTAACTCCAAGTGGGATGGATACTTAGGCGACGCGTAGATCGTCAGGGTCTCCGCCTTGTAGGCCGATGAGGGCGCCGTCATGATATTCGGCACCCAGGTCTGTGGGTTGCGGTCGTAAAGCGGAAACCAGCTCGACTGTACCGCGACCATCATCCTGTGCCCCTTCAGGAAGGTGTGGTCCGCACCGTGCAAGCTCCATTTGTACTCGGCGACCTCACCCGGCTTCACCGGCTCCGGCTCCGTGTAGCTCTTGCGATACCGCCCACGCAGAATCTCCTCGGCAACCATCAGCTGATAGCCATCAGGAGAGACATCGATGAGCTTCGCGACCCAGTCAGTATCCGAGCCCGTCGTCGCTGCGAACAGATCTGCCACGACATCGCCGGTCACTGTCACGTCGCTCTTCAATTCCGGCGTCTCGAAGTTCGCGAGATCCTTGCGGCCCGACACGAACTGCTGGTCCTCCACCAGCCAGGTCCGCCACTGCGATCCCTGCCCATACGTTGACTGAATTGGCCGGTGACGGTACGGGATGGGATCCGCGGGATCAGCCACATAGGTCGCCGCAACCTCATCCTTGCCCTTTGGCGCCGCGAGGCTCAGCTGCTGTCCCGGCTCGAGGTACAGGTTCGCCTCATGAAATCCCTGTTTCGGCGGCCAGACCGCATAGCGATGCCACTTATTCTCGCCTGTGCGGAAACTCGCGGTGTCCTTCAGGTCAAAGCCCGGCTTGTTCTTCAGATAGAACTCGAAGAACGGTGCCTCGAACGTGGCGCGGTAGTACGTTCCAGTCTTCTCTCCACCGAATGTGATGCCACCGTACTTGCTCATCAGCTCCGTGCCCGGACCAAACGACCACCCCCCGTGGTTCCACGGCCCCAGCACCATGTACACGTGATGCTGCGGATCGTTCGCGTCCTCATGCGGCCGCAACGCCGCGTACTCCGCCTGCGTTCCCCACATGTCCTCCTGATCCCAATAGCCGCCCACTTCGAGCGTCGGCACTTCAGGCTTGTTGAGGTGTGGCTCGACGGCCATCTCCTGCCAGAACTTCACATAGCTCGGCTGCGCGAGAAACACCTTCGCCGTAGGCAGCTCCGTCATCCCTGCTGCCGCCGCCGCACCCGCAAAGTTCACATGCTCGAGGAAGAAGTTGAACTGGTCATCCTTCGAGCTCTGCGCAACGTCGGTCTTCTGCGCCTCCAACTGTTGCACATAGTCGAACCCGTACGTCTCGCGGAACGCGCCATTATGGAAGAAGTCGTCGCCCTTCCAGATATTCGTCATCGGCGCCTGCGGGCTGATCGCCTTCACCGCCGGATGCGCATCGATCCCGGCCATCATCGCCAGAAACCCGGGATAGCTGACACCCATCACGCCCACGCGGCCCGAGTTGTTCGGCACATTCTTCAGCAGCCAGTCGATGCTGTCGCGCGTGTCTGTCGTCTCATCGACATCGCTCTTCGTCTTGTGCTCCACGACCGGATGGTTCATCACAAACTGTCCACCCGAGCCGTAGCGCCCACGAATGTCCTGGTAGACAAAGATGTAGCCGCTCGTCGCCAGTTCCGGCTTCCCAATCTCCACCGACTCCGGCGACGCGCCACTCACACCATACGGTGTGCGCGTCATCAGGAACGGCAGCGGAGACCCGCTCTTGTCGCTGCCCTCCGGCCGCACGATGACCGTGTGCAGTTCGACGCCGTCCCGCACTGGAATCATCACCTCGGAACGCACATACTTCGGCCCGTGATAGTCCTTCAGCAGCTCCGCCGTGCGCTGCGCGCGCGTCTGCTGAATCATCGCGCTCGCCGACGACGCCGGATTCGTCTGCGCCGCGGCCACCGCCGCACACAGAACTATCGAACACCCGAAGATCTTCAGCATCCATGCCTCCAATGGGCGTCAGTTCACTGTCCCGTCAGATTCCCCGGGCTCGCCATGCACTGCCAGTTGTTGCGCGCGTGCGACCCATCGCAGAACGGCCGCTTCTCGCTCATACCACAGCGGCACAAGCTTACCGCGGGCTTACCCGTAAGGTCCCACTCCTTGCCGTCCGCGTCCTTGAGCACAATGTGCCCTTCCACCCGCAGAGGTCCGTTAGGACGCACGGTAATGTGAACTACTTCATCTGCCATTGACTTCTCCTTATGTGGAGAGCATAGCAGTGGACATTGTGAGTCGCAGGCGAAACGACCCGCTAAATCTGCACCATTACTTCATCCACGTAGCACCACCCCCACCGCTCGCCCGGCTCCACCGAGCGCATCACCGGATGCTTCGTCGCATGAAAGTGCTTGGTCGCATGCTTGTTCTTCGACGAGTCACAGCAGGCAACATTCCCACACACGAGGCACTCGCGCAGATGAACCCACGTGTCTCCCATCTTGATGCACTCTGCACAGCCCTTCGCATAGCTCGCCGAAGCGCTCGGCAGCTCTTTCAGGTTCACGTGATCGAAGTGATGGCACGCCATGTCGTCTCATCCTCTACTTTCGAATTAGCTCAACCCGCTGACAGAGCCGCCTTCTGTGCAACCAGCAGCTCGCGAATCCCGCGTTCGGCAACGTCCAGCATCTCGTCCATCTGCGCGCGAGTGTACGTTCCGCGCTCCGCAGTCGCCTGCGTCTCAACCAACCCGCCGGACGCAACCATGACCACATTCATGTCGACCTCGGCGCGAGCATCCTCTTCGTACGCAAGGTCCAGCAGCACACGCCCGTCGACAATCCCTACGCTCGTCGCTGCAACCATCTCGCGCAGCGGCGACTGCTTCAGCGTCCCTGCAGCCAGCAGCTTGCCCAGTGCAATCGCCAACGCCGTGCATGCGCCGGTAATCGCAGCCGTGCGCGTGCCGCCGTCCGCCTGCAGCACATCGCAGTCAAGGATCACGGTTCGCTCACCGAGCAGCTTCATATCCACCACGCTGCGCAGGCTGCGGCCAATCAGCCGCTGAATCTCGTGCGTCCTTCCGCCGATCTTCCCGCGCTCACTCTCACGCGGCGTTCTTGTCAGCGTCGCGCGCGGCAACATTGCATACTCCGCCGTTACCCACCCGCGGCCCGAGTTCCGCATCCACCCCGGAACGCCCTCCTGCACCGTCGCATTGCACAGCACACGCGTGTGTCCCACCTCAATCAACACCGAGCCCTCGGCCGTTGCCACAAACCCCGGCGTCAGCCGCAGCTCGCGCGCCTGCGTCGCTCCGCGTCCTCCACTCCGGAAGATCTCTTCTTCATTCGCCATCCGGTGATTGTAGTCGCTGCCCATGCAATCATCGAGCCACACGGCACTCATCGCTTTTCGTTTCACACAGCGGTGCGATTGTTCCGGCCTGCAAAATTGCGTTATCGTTCCAGAGTTGACTCGCAGACTCCCCTGATCGAGTCCTAACCCCTCGGAGCACCCCCGTAATGCCGGCCCACTTGCAGAGCAATCCAGCCGCACAAGCACCCTCCTCCGTCGAAAATCCCCGCAACCTAGATCCTCACCGCGCCGCGCCTCCTCTGCGCGTGCTTGTCATCGAGGACGATCCTCCAGTCCGCGATGCCTGCCTTGAGATCGCGCGCGGCATGGGCTTCGCCACAACCACCGCGGACTCTCTGAACTCCGCGCGCGCCGTGCTTCCACAGCCCGTAGATATTGTGCTGCTCGACGTGCGTCTTCCCGGGGGGGACGGCCTCTCTCTGCTCGACGAGATTCGCACCCGCCATCCCTCGGCCATCGTCATCATCATGACCGCCTACGCTACGGTCGACTCCGCCGTCGAAGCTCTGCGCATCGGCGCCGGCGACTATCTCGCCAAGCCCTTCACACTCGAAGAGCTCACCTCCACCCTCGAGCGTGCTGCCGAACGCCGCGTCTTCGACCTCGAAGCTCGCGAACTCCGCGACCGCCTGCGCACAGGCCGCGGCCAGGGGCGTCTCACCGGCCGCTCGCCCGGCATGGAGAAGCTCTACCGCATCCTCTCCAAGGTCGCCTTCACAACACACCCCGTCCTCATCATCGGCGAATCCGGCACGGGCAAGAGCGTCGTCGCGCAGACCATCCATCTCAACGGCCCTCGCGCCTCTGACCCCTTCAACACCATCGAGTGCAGCGCTCTGTCTCCCGATGCCGTGGAGGCACAACTCTTCGGCGCTCCCAATCAGCCCGCACTCCTCGCGCAAACTGGAACGCTCTTCCTCAACGAAGTCTCCGATCTTCCGCTCGATCTCCAGGGCCGTCTCCTTCGCGCACTCGAGACTCGTCACTTTCGCTCCGCCGGCGCATCCGAACCCGTTCCACTCACGGCCCGCCTGCTCGCTTCATCGGGCCGCGACCTCGTGCAGCTGGTCGACACCGGGCGCTTCCGAAAAGACCTCTTCTATCGCCTCAACGTCGTCAATCTGCGCCTTCCACCCCTCCGTGAACGCAAGGAAGATATTCCGTTGCTCACCGCCAGCATCCTGGAGCAGTTGCACGGCAAACACGACGCCGCCTACACCATCGCGCACGACGCTCTCCATCTCCTCGTCGACTACGACTGGCCCGGCAACGTCCGCGAACTCCGGCATGCACTCGAACGCGCCCTCGCGCTCTCCAGCGGTCCCGTCCTACACCTCGGCGATCTGCCCACGCAACTCCAGAACGCCCGCGCCGAGTTGGAACATCGCCACGCCACAGTCGAGTCCGAACCGGCCCTCACCGTAGAGGTCCGTTCCATAGCCGAAATGGAGAAGCAAGCCATCCTCACTACGCTGCGCCACCTCAACGGCGATAAGCTCATGGCCGCCCGCCTCCTCGGCATCGGCAAGACCACCCTCTACCGCAAGCTCAAGGAGTACGGCGTCACCGATGAAGATTTGTAACGAGGCCAGAACGACTGGCCTTGTAACGCATCGGTAACCCGCCGCAAGCCAGCCCAGCATCGAGTTCGATACAATCGCTCCCTACGACAAAGCGTCTGAACCGGCGCACTTGAAACAGGGAGAAAACGATTCGATGAAGCTCACACCAGGAAAGCTCGCCGGCCTCAATGCAGTCTCTGACGCACGCGGTGTCATCGCCGCAGCCGCGATGGACCAGCGCGGATCGCTGCAGAAGTCGCTCGGCCAGGCACGCGGCGCCCAGGC
>Ga0070764_10000406_pt1 | contig 16830 bp, 13 predicted proteins | sample HubBroMetageWRM4_FD_67287 | JGI IMG/M metagenome (GOLD analysis project Ga0070764, IMG submission 67287) | Warmed soil microbial communities from the Hubbard Brook experimental Forest, New Hampshire - Hubbard Brook CCASE Soil Metagenome WRM 4 | ecosystem: Environmental > Terrestrial > Soil >... | reverse complement strand
CGGTGCGCCTCGCGACCGATCACCTGCATTGACCCGCGCCGGCCTACGAACTCCATATGCCTTCAAAAGGCAGTTAACGCAATCACTCCGCACGAACAGAGGGGCAGGCGCTGAAGCGAAAGTCGCCAGAGCGGCAGACCTTTGCAAACCGCGCCGCCGGAAGGGCACGGTTTCCGCCTGCCTACCGCTGATCCGATTGAAACTCGTTGATTCCTCGGGGTCGACTCGAGTGGTCTGCGATATGCAATTTGGACGGTGTCACAAATCCACACGGGGGCAACCTTTGTGGAGACCTAAACACCTTTAAGGAGAATTTCAATGACTTTTCAGCATCGGATATTTCGCATTGTCGGCAGCGCCCTTCTTTTAGCAGCCGGTTCTTTCGCGCAGGACGTGAAAACCGACTATGACCGTGCTGCGGATTTCAACCAATACAAAACCTATTCGTGGGAAAACGTTCACACGCAAAACCCACTGTGGGTCGATCGAATTAAAGCGGCGGTCAACTCCGTACTGGCGGCGAAAGGCTGGACACAGGTGAGCTCGGGCGGAAGTGTTTCCGTCATGGCGATGGAAATGACCAGCAGTCACCAAACTCTCAGCACCTACTACGACAGTTTCGGCGGGGGTTGGGGTTGGAGAGGCGGGTTCGGCGAAGGATTCGGCGATTCGACGACGACAGAGCAGACTTACAGAGTCGGAACGCTCGTCGTCGACCTGTTTGATTCCAAGACGAAGAAGCTGATATGGCGAGGGTCGGCGAGCGACACGTTATCCAACAAGGCCGACAAGAATATCAAGAACCTCGACAAGGGTGTTGACAAGATGTTCGACCACTTTCCCCCGGGGCAGCCTGGACGTTAAGTGAACCGGCTCCCTGTCAATCGAGGAGATCGATCGATGAATACCCAAGAAAAGGCCATTGGCTTTACGTCTGGCGCGCCGTTTAGCAATGGCTATGTCGCCGGCAACACACTGTACATCGCAGGGCAGCAAGGTCCTGATTCCGACGGCAAGGTGACAGGTGTGGATATCAGCGAACAGACCGCAAATGCTATCGCCGTCGTAAAGCATGTCGCCGAGGAAGCAGGCTTCAATGTGTCCGACCTCGTTTCGGTCACAATCTACCTCACGGATCTGAGTGATGTTCCCAGGATCAATGAGGTCTATCAAAGCCTCATGCCGGACCCGAAGCCGGCACGGGCCGCCGTTCAGGTCGCGGGTTTGATCGGCGGCGCGAAGATCGAAATTTCCGCAGTCGCGGTGAGGCACTGATTACGGTCGGAGTTTCGGGCTATTTGCCCCCGCAGTGGCGATCAATCCGTCGTTCGATGTGATTTGAAGACATGCGCTCCCAGGGGCGCCGCAGAGAAAGAGAGTTCTAAAGCATGAAAAGCAGCAGCCTCGAAAACCTGAGTGAGCATGCGCCGACGCGCCAGACCATTCCTCTGAGGGCACGCAAACTGGCGGCCGAGTCTATCGGGATCGACAGCCATATCGACACGGTTCAGCGCGTCCTTGTGATGGGAGAAGACCTCGGTAAGCGCTGGGACGTTGGTCACGTCGACATTCCGCGGTTGCGAGAGGGTGGGACTCACGCCCCGTTCTTCGCTCTCTGGGTCCCAGTCTATTTCCCCGGGGCAGAGGCGGTGCGCAGAACCCTCGATCTGCGAGACGCGATGCAATCGGTGCTGGACACCCACAAAGACCAGATGGAACTGGCAACGACCGCGGCCGACATTAGACGCATCGTAAAGGCCGGTAAGATTTCGGTATTTCTGACGGTCGAGGGCGGTCATACGATAGACGACGATCTGCGTGTGCTCCGGATGTACTACCAGCTGGGGGTGCGGTCGATGACACTCACACATTCCCGCAACAACAATTGGGCAGATTCGGCGACGGACAAGCCGGTGCACAACGGATTGACGGACTTCGGCAAAGCAGTAGTGCGCGAGATGAACCGCCTCGGGATGCTCGTGGATGTTTCGCACGTTGCCGACAAGACTTTCTACGATGCCCTTTCGGTAACCACGAAGCCAGTAATCGTTTCACACTCCTCGATGCGCGCACTTTCGGATGTTCCCCGCAACGTGACGGACGAAATGCTGTGGGCGCTCGCCAAAAACGGCGGCGTGATCGGAATCAGCTTCGGCGAGGGGTTCGTCAATCCGAAGGACGCAGAGGCGCTGGAATCGGCGATCAAAACCGAGACGACCGCCCCGACGTTAACCGGCAGGGCGCTGGACGACTACGCGGCTGAGGATGTTCGAAACCTGTTCGGGACTCGCGTGAAAGTGGCAGCGACGGTTGTAGACGTAGCCGATCATATCGACCACGCCGTAAGGATTGCGGGTATCGATCATGTCGGGATTGGGAGCGATTTCGATGGGGTCTCCGGGCCGCCTAACGGGCTGGACGACGTTTCGAAGATGCCCGCGCTCATTGAGGTGCTGCTGGAGCGCGGATACGCCGAACGCGATGTGAAAAAGATCCTCGGCGAGAACTACCTTCGCGTGATTCGCGAGGTGACGGGTACGTGAAAAGCGAAATCGTTATGCCCCTTACAAGCGAGAGTGTTTTGCAAATCTTCAAGGGGCTCGAGAGGGGCGATGGCTCCGCCTTTTTCGAGCATGTAGCCGACGACGTTGACTGGACAGTCATGGGCACCCATCCACTGGCCGGCCACTATCCGAGCAAGAAGGCCTTCATCGAAGGCACATTCGCCAAGCTGGCGCGGGTTCTTCCGGAGGGTGCGCAACTTCATGTTGAGCATCTGATCGTCAAGGGCAATGAGGTGGCGGTCGAGCTTCATTCATTAGCCACCGCTAAGAACGGCATGCGCTTTGATAACCGCTACTGCTGGGTAGCGTATTTCGATGATGCGTCGATCGTAAAAGTTCGCGCCTATCTCGATTCGGCGATGGTCGCCCAGCTTTTCGAAGAGAACCCGATTCAATTTAACGAAGGAGCAACATCATGAAGACAGTCGCGGATCAGTTCGCTGAGACACTTGCGGCGGCGGGCATTAAACGGATCTACGGAATTGTGGGCGACAGCCTGAATGGCCTCACCGATTCAATACGGAGACAAAACAAGATCGAATGGATTCACGTCCGCCACGAGGAGGTTGCGGCATTTGCAGCCTGCGCCGAAGCGCACCTCACCGGAACCATTGCAGTATGTGCCGGCAGTTGTGGCCCAGGCAACCTGCACCTCATCAATGGCCTGTTTGACTGCCATCGCTCGCGGGTGCCCGTCCTGGGGATCGCCGCCCATATCCCCTCAGCGGAGATCGGCTCAGGCTATTTTCAGGAAACCCATCCCGCCAGCCTGTTCAAAGAATGCAGCCATTACTGCGAACTCGTGTCGACTCCGGGTCAAATGCCGCGTGTGCTTGAAATCGCGCTTCGTGAGGCGGTGGGCAAGCGTGGCGTTTCCGTTGTGGTCATCCCGGGGGATGTGGCGCTCCAGCCGGCGATCGACGCACCGCCGCCGGTAGCGCTGGATCTGCTGCCTGTCGCGCCCCGTGTAGTTCCGCAGCCGAAGAGTCTTGAGGCGCTCGCAGAGTTATTGAACACCGCCTCTCGCGTCACTTTGCTGTGCGGCTCGGGCTGCGCCGGCGCCCACGATCAGCTCCTTGCGCTCGGCGAAAAACTCAAAAGCCCGATGGTCTACGCCCTCAAAGGGAAGGAGCATGTGGAATGGGACAACCCCTACAACGTAGGCATTACCGGGCTCATAGGCTTCACGTCCGGTTATCACGCGATCAACGACTGTGATGCTCTGCTGATGCTCGGCACGGATTTCCCTTATCGTCAGTTCTATCCGCAGGGCACGGCTCAAATAGCCCAAGTCGACCTGAGACCCGAGCAGCTTGGCCGGCGAGTACCGATCAATCTCGGACTCGTTGGCGATGTTGGCTCTACAATTGACGCGTTGTTGCCCCTCGTTAATGAAAAGCAGGAACGTCACCATCTCGATCGGGCCGTCGACCATTACCGCAAAGCGCGAAAGGAATTCGACGAGTTGGCGGCATGGAAGCCCGGCGATGAACTCATCCACCCGCAGCAAGTTGCCAAAGCATTAAGTGATCAGGCCGCCGAAGACGCGGTATTCACCTGCGATGTCGGCCTGCCTACGGTCTGGGCCGCGCGATACGTTGCGATGAACGGCAAGCGGCGCCTCATCGGCTCGTTCTGGCACGGCTCGATGGCAAACGCGATGGCACATGCCATTGGTGCGCAGACGACCTTCAGAAAGCGCCAGGTTATATCGCTTTCGGGTGATGGTGGCTTCTCGATGCTAATGGGTGATTTCCTTTCCCTCGTGCAGCTCGGCCTGCCAGTCAAAGTCGTGGTGTTCAACAACGGTACGCTCGGCTTCATTGAACTCGAACAGAGAGCAACCGGATTCCTGGATTTTGGCACACCGTTCAAAAATCCAAACTTCGCCAAGATGGCTGAGGCAATCGGCGTTCGCGGCATTCGGCTCGAAAAACCGGCCGATGTCGAGCCCGGCATCGCCGCTGCCCTTGCTCACGACGGGCCGGTGCTCGTCGATGCCGTAGTCAACCGAGAGGAGCTCTCTATTCCACCGAAGATCACCCTTGAGATGGCGAAGGGGTTCACGCTCTTTATGGTTAAGGCCGTCATGAACGGCCGGGCAGACGAAGTGCTCGACATGGCAGCCACAAATCTCTGGCGTTAGGAATGGGGTTGAAATGCCAGCCTGGAAGCGTTTGCCAGCTCGGTTCACAGTTCTGGTTGTGCTCTTCGTGGCGCGCACGCAGATGGGTGGGGCGCAAAGCGCTCCCATGTCACCGGACCGTCCCTGGCGCTATTCCGTCGCCCAGGAGCCTCGGGGCCGTGGACTTGCGTCGCAACCCGAATTCTCGCTGGATATCGGGAAGACATGGTCACTTGCTGAACTGATCGATCTGGCTGAGGCGCACAACCCTGAAACCCGCGCTGCCTGGGAGCTGGCCTGTGCCCAGGCAGCGGCTCTGGGAGTGGCGCGCAGCGAGCTGTTTCCCGTGCTGGTGGTGATCGCAAGTTCGCAAACTGTCCGCCGAGAGGCCTTCTTCGGAAGCCACTTCACGCCACAGACCATACAGGCCCTTGATGCAACATTCGCGCTTAGTTACACGGTGTTCGATTTCGGCGGACGCGCAGGGCGGATCGACGCGGCGAGGGCGCAGGCTTTAGGAAGCAACTTCGCCTTCAATGACGCGCATCGCCGGGTGATCTTCACTGTCGAACAGGCCTATTACCGCCTTCTGAATGCGCAGGGGCAACAGGACGCGGCGCGCGCTAGCCTCGCCAATTCCGAGGCCGTTCAGCAGGCGGCGGAAGAACGGTTAAAGCTAGGCCTCGCGACTTTGCCGGACGTGCTCGATGCGCAAAGCGCAACGGCGCAAGCCCAGTTCGACCTCCAAATCACTTTGGGTTCCGTACGTATCGCCGGCGGCGATCTGGCGACGGCGGTCGGGGTTTCGCCAACTACCGCAATTCGTGTGGAAGCGATCTCGGCGCTGCCGATACCTGAATCGATCGGTGAAACGGTTAGCGAGGCGATCGAACGCGGGTTCCGACAACGGCCGGATCTTATGGAGAATCTGGCGGACATAGATGCAGCATCGGGAAAGTTGAAGGATGCGAGATCGCGTTTCTATCCAACGCTCACATTCAACGCCACTCCAACGCCTCAGGCGCTGTTCGGTTTTCAGGGAGGGTATCCAACTGGACACACATCTGATCTCGCAGGCCAATTGAGTCTGGCTCTAAGCTGGACCGTGTTTGACGGCGGCGCTAACAAAAACAACTTCGAGGAAGCTAAGGCGGGGATGCGCGCGACCCAGGCTAAAGCCCAGGTTATCCGTGACCGGATTGCCAATGAGATTTGGGCCGCTTACGCGGATTTCGAGACCTCGATCGGCCAGCGGAAGGCGGCCGCGGCGCTACTGAAAGCCGCCGGCCAATCGTATTCAGCTGCCATCGAATCATACAATGACGGCGTCCGAACCTTACTAGACGTGACAAACGCTCAGAGGATTCTGGCCCAGGCTCGGCTCGCCGATGTAACAGCCCGGACACAGGTTTTGATCACTCTGTCCGATCTCGCATACGCGGCCGGTGATTCCGTCGAGCCTCGCACCCGGAGGACGGGCCCGTGATCGCGAAAAACGGGCTCGCCGTGGTGTTCCTCCTATTAGTGGGATGTTCACGGTCCCCTTCGTTCGATGTGGAGGGTTCGCTTTTTCCGGCGTGGCTGCTTTGCTTTGCGATCGGCATTGCAGCGGCGGCTCTGGCGCGATGGGCGATCAATCGTCTGGACCTTCCGATCGCGTTTCCAGTCCTCGTTTATCCGAGCCTGGCCCTGGCTTGTACATTCGGCCTGTGGCTGGTTTTTTTCCAATGAGTTTCCAATGGCCTCAACCTCGATGATCAAAAGCAACCAATATCGCGCGCTGTTCGGTCGCGTAACAAGCGCAGTCATAGTTACTGCAGCGGCGATCCTCGGCGTGATGGTGGTTCATTCCGACAGCCAGCATCCGCGAACGGACGATGTCGAGGTGCTGGCTAACTTCATCGGCATTGCGCCGCAGGTGGAGGGGCCGATCACACGTCTCAACGTGCATGACAACGACGCTGTGAAAAAGGGTGAATTGCTCTTTGAAATCGACGAGCGTCCTTATGAATACGCTCTTGAAAGAGCAATCTCCGAACAGGCTGCGCTTGAGGGACAGATCGGAGACGAAAAGCGCAAGATTGCGGCACTGGTCAGTGCAGTCTCCGCAGCCCGAGCGAACATCGATAGTTCATCTGCCGACGTAGCTCGACTGGCGGCCGCCGTCGAACAGGCAAAGGCTGACGTCGCCAACTCCGAGCAGGGTGTTAGTCGCGCCAAAGCGGAATGGACCTATGCCAACAACAATTTGCACCGCATCGAACCGTTGCTCGAAAAACAGTTCGTCACTGTTGACCAGGTAGATCGGGCAAGGTCTACCGAAATCGCCCAGTCCGAGGCTCTGAAACAGGCGAACTCGCAGTTGCGCCTTTCTCAGGCGGGGCTGAGCGCGGCGCAGGCACAATACCAACACGCCGAAGCCGTGGTGACGCAGAGCAAGGCGCAACATGAACAAGCAGCCAACGCGGTTACGACATTGGACCCGTTGACCACCCAGCGTGGCGAAAGGGCAGCGGCGATAAAGAAGGCCCGCTACGATCTTGCAAATTGTCGTGTCTATGCTCCGTTCGATGCCCGGATAACAAATCTGACTATCTCAGAGGGCGCTTATGCTCATGTCGGAGTCCAGGTATTCACGCTCATCGACGCGCGCACGTGGTGGGCTGTGGCAAACTTTCGCGAGGGCCAACTCGTCCACATAACACCTGGCATGAACGCGGACGTCTTCGTTGCGTCGCGACCCAATGTGCGGTTCTCCGGAGTTGTGGAGAGCATCGGTTTCGGAGTGACGCCGGACGCAGATCTCGTCGGCCGGCTAGCGCCGGGTCTTCCCGATGTTCAGCGCACACTCAACTGGGTCCATCTGGATTCGCGTTATCCGGTTCGCGTTCGAGTCAAGGCTCCGCCGGCGGAATTATTTCGCGTGAGTGAATCGGCGGTCGTGATTGTTCGCGGGAAGTGAATTCTCTGTCAATGCATGAAGCGAATCCGACTTCGCACTTCGCCTGGCTGCAGGAGCTGCTAAAGGAAGAACTGGCCCCTTATCCTGGTAGGTCTGCCCGTGTAGCGCGGATGGTAATCGCTGCAACCCTGGTCATGATCGTGGACCAGACGTTCCACATCCCTTACGCGGCGATCGGCGCGATCTACGCGCTGACGATCTCACGTGAGAGCCCCCAGGCAACGACGAGGTTCGTAAGGTCTGTGATAGCCGGCTTCGCGGTGGCAGCCGCAGACGTGCTCATCTGCGCGATCTTTTTCGAGAATTATCCTTTGATCCGATTCCTCTGGGTCATCGGCACCCTGTTCCTCATGTTCTTCGCATTAAGTGCGCTTGCGGATTTTGTCGCGGCTACCGGATTCGGATATCTGATGGTCATCACCATTCCACTATGGGATCAGCAGATTCCGGCGGAACCCAAAATCGAAGGCACTCTTTGGGCAGTGGGCGGCCTGGCGGTTGCGGGCCTCATCACGGTTGCGCTCGAAATAGTATTCGCAGAGTTCAGTCCCGGAGATCCCGTGATTCGCGCGGTGTCCAGGCGACTGAGCGCCGTTCAGCAATTGCTCACCGCATATGCCGATGATGGCAAACCCGATCCCTCGACGAACAGCGAAATCATAAGGTTGGCAACGGTGGGCACCTCCAGGCTGCGCATTACGATTAAGCGGTCCGGTTCCGACGCGCATTATCGCGACAGGATTGGCGCACTCGTCGCGCTGACCGGGAGACTCACAGACATTGCGCTGACTCTCACCTATCTTGATATGTCATTTTCGGAGAGTGACCGGAAGCACGCGCTCGCTCTCGCTGGAAATCTCGAGCTCATTCGTGCGGCCCTGACAGAGGGGAACGTTCCCCGGCCTATTCAAATGGATCTTCACAACGATTCGCTCGAGGTACCGCTCCTGCGCGAACTTCAGGACACCATGAGCCTGATCCCGGAAGTCTTCGCTGGATCCGAGCCCCAAACCAACTGGCTCTTGCCCCCACCTGCCGCGGAATCCTCTCAGGGAATATTTGTTGCCGACGCGTGGTCGAATCCCGAGCACGTCCACTTCGCGCTGAAAGGTTGTTTAGCGGCAAGCCTTTGCTATGTCGCCTACAACTTTCTATTCTGGCCTGGCATCAGTACTGCGGTGACGACCTGTCTTCTCACGGCTCTGACGACTGTGGGTGCTTCCCACCAGAAACAAGCTTTACGTCTCGGTGGAGCCCTCGCCGGCTGCATTGTTGCAATAGGCGCACAGGTATTTGTGTTGCCTTCTCTGGATTCGATCGCCGGATTCACAGTTCTCTTTATCGCCGTCACAATTGCTGCCACCTGGATTGCGACATCGAGCCCGCGAATCTCGTATTTCGGTCTTCAGATCGCGGGGGCGTTCTACCTGATCAACCTGGAGCAGTTCAAAATCCAGACATCGCTGGTGTTCGCCAGAGACCGTGTTGTCGGGATTGCCCTTGGCCTCGTAATGATGTGGTTGGTGTACGACCGCCTCTGGGGAACGTCCGCCGCCGTGGAGATGAAAAAGGCCTTTGTTCGAAATCTGCGCCTGCTCGCTCAGTTCGCGAGGGAACCGATTTCACCCGACATGCGGATAGCAGTTGCCCGCAGCTATTCGCTGCGAGAGACGATCAGCACCAACCTGGACAAGGTGAGAGCTCTCGCCGATGGCGTCCTCTTCGAGTTCGGGGATTCCCGCGCGAAAGACATAGCTTTGCGCAACCGCATGCGGATCTGGCAGCCAGAGCTCCGATCGTTGTTCGCCTTGCGAATCTCGTTGCTGAAATATCGTCTGCAACTCCCCGGCTTCACATTGCCAGAACCGGTGAGATCCGCACAACGAGATTTCGACAACAGACTTGCCGAGGCGCTCGACGGTATGGGCGACCGGCTGGAAGGCAAACCCTGGAACGATATCGCACGTTTCAGGCATTCCTGCCTTCAGCTCGAACGGAGCGCCCGGCTGGAGCCCAGCTGCAATGAGGATTGTCGCGGGCATGTTCAGAGTTTCCTCGCTCTGTCCGGAACGATCGCCGAGCTGACCGAGTCACTTTCCGATCAACTCGCCTGAAAGAACCGTCACAAGCGGTACATTGTCGCGCCGGCGTCATTTCGGTCGCGAACCTGACCACCGAACGGCGCTAATGAGAGGCTCTTAATCTCCAGGGCCTTTCTCTTCAAAGAGAATGCGGATGGGCAAGCAGGTGCACAGAATCCGGCGAAATGAATTCAGCAGTTGGCCTCGACAGGTTGCAGTTCGCGTTCACGGTGACATTTCACTACATCTTCCCTCAGCTCACGATGGGGCTGGCCCTGCTGATTGTTGTCCTTAAGACCCTTGCTCTCGCTAAACAAAACGAGTTGTACGGCGATGCCGCAAGGTTCTGGATGCGCATATTCGCAGTCAACTTTGCGCTGGGAGTCGTCACCGGCATTCCTATGGAATTTCAGTTCGGCACGAACTGGGCCGCGTTCTCAAAAACCGCCGGTGGGGTAGTCGGCCAGACACTCGCCATGGAGGGGGTCATTTCATTCTTTCTCGAGTCTTCCTTCGTAGGGTTATTTCTGTATGCGGAAAAGTGGCTCGGCCCAAGGTGGCACCTGGCTTCCGCGATACTCGTCCTTCTCGGATCCTGGCTATCGGGATTCTTCATCATTGCTACCGATGCATGGATGCAGCACCCGGTAGGATATTTGCGCAGCGTCGCCGGCGATATCGAACTTGGAAGCGTCACCAGCGTCCTGCTGAACCCCTGGATCTTCTGGCAATACCTGCACAACATGACGGCATCCGTCGTCACTGCCAGTTTTGTGATGGCCGGGCTCGGGGCTTATTACCTGCTCGCAAAACAATTTCAGGATTACGGCGTCATCTTTGTCCGTATCGGTGTGATCTCGGGCCTGGTAGCGATCGCACTGATGATCTTTCCGACGGGCGATGGACAAGGCAAGATGGTCGCAGAACATCAGCCGGTGACACTTGCTGCGATGGAAGGGTTGTTTGAAAACGCGAATGGCGCTCCACTGGCACTCGTCGGGCAGCCCGATATGGACAGGTTGAAACTCGACAATCCGATCGAGGTTCCCGACATACTCAGCTTCCTTACCTACCGGCGCTGGCACGCTGAAGTGAAAGGCCTGAAAGCGTTTTCCCGGGATGCCTGGCCAGACAATATTCCGTTGCTCTACTACAGCTACCACATCATGGTCGGACTAGGCACAATCATGGCTGGTGTCATGGGTATTGCCGGGTTGTTGCTCTGGCGTGGCCGCCTCTGGCGTACCAAGCCGCTCCTGTGGGCGATCATGCTTGCGGTCCCCTTTCCGTACATCGCAACGACTGCGGGGTGGATGACCGCTGAGCTCGGACGACAACCGTGGCTGATCTATGGGCTTATGCGAACAGCCGAAGGCGCCTCTCCTCGCGTCCCAGCCGGCAACGCACTGTTTAGTTTGCTCGGTTTTATGGGCATCTACATGGTGTTGGGGATTCTTTTCCTGTTCATCGTCGCTCGCGAGATCGCTCGGGGCCCTGAACCGGTTCGACGAAACGCGGCCACAGGCCATCGGCCGGCAGTCCTCGAAGGAGTAATTCGATAATGCCGGCCCTTTGGTTTTGTCTGGCGACGGTTGCAATCGTCGGATATGTCGTGCTGGACGGCTTCGATCTCGGCGCGGGAATCGTTCAGCTTCTTGTTGCACGCGATGAGCGCGATACGGCCGATCTGATCAAAGCCGTCGGCCCCGTATGGGACGGTAACGAGGTGTGGCTGGTAGCCGCAGCCGGTGCGTTGTTCTTCGCGTTTCCGCGCTTATATGCGTCAGCCTTCAGCGGCTTCTATCTTTCGTTGATGATCGTTCTCTGGCTGCTGATCCTCCGCGGCATATCTATCGAGCTCCGCGATCATGTGGACGACCCGCTTTGGCGGTCCCTATGGGGTACCGTCTTTGGCGTCGCCAGTGGAGCTCTCGCTCTCGTCTTTGGCGTCGCCATCGGCAATGTTGTGCGTGGCGTTCCTTTGGACGGGAGCGGATACTTCTTCCTGCCGCTGTGGACAGATCTCTCCGTCACTGGTCACGTAGGAATCATCGATTGGTACACACTGCTCATTGGCGCCGCATCGTTTGTGGCGTTGGCGATGCACGGCAGTTTGTGGATTGTGCTCAAAACTGAGACTTTTATGCAGCAGCGGACGCGCGTATTCGCCGCGCGATGCTGGGCGGGGTCACTTCTATTGACGGTCCTGATTTCAGCGGCAAGTTTCTGGGTTCAACCGAATATATTCAGGCAGTTTCAAAAGGCCCCATGGGGACTCGCGTTCCCGTTATTGGCGCTCGGTGGTCTGGTGGCGGCCCGCACTCTGAGTGGCCGTCATATGGATGGGCGGGCGCTTCTGGGATCGGGCACATACCTCACGGGCATGCTCGCCAGCGCGGCATTCGCGATTTTCCCCAACCTGCTTCCGTCTAATGGCACTCCCGATTTCAGCCTTACTATTTACAATGCGGCCACTGGGCGACATGGGCTGATCACCGGGCTCGGGTGGTTTCTCCCTGGCATGGCTTTAGCGATCGCCTATACCTTTTTGGTGTACCGGCATTTTTCCGGCAAAGTCTCCCAAAGCTGAGAAGGACGCGGGCGTGTCTTCGAGCCTTTAAAATACTCATTCTGAACATGTTGGCTCTTCTGTCGCTCGGAGCGCATTAAAATTCTACAAGTGACACGCAAAAGTCGGCCTGCCCCCGTTATGTAGTAGAACGGGTGATGTTTGAGTCGGGCAACCTCGCGAGTCGCATACTTCCTCAGAACGTTATGGCCATGGGGAGAGAGGACATTGCAGCGCCAATGACGCTGAACGAAAAGGTGGTCGCGCACTTCGAGCAACTGCGCGTGCCGGTTTTTCGATTTCTTCTTCGCAAGACTCGCGACACCAGCCGCGCTGAAGAACTCAGCCAGGAGGCGTTTCTGCGGCTGTGCCGGCATCTCCAGGAAGGGCGAACGCTTGAAAATCCCAAGGCATGGTTATTCACGGTGGCAAACAATCTTGTCATCGACACGAAGCGGAACGACGACAACCTGACCGACCTTGATGAACATACATGGAAGGAGATCGAGGAATCCCGATCGGGCGCTCAAAGCGACCCGGAAAAGCTAATGCTTCAGGATGAGCGGCTCGACAAGCTGCATGTGGCCGTGTTGAATCTGACCCGACTCCAGCGCGATTGCCTGCACTTACGCGCAGAAGGTCTTCGCTACCGGGAAATTGCGGAACTCATGAAAATCAGCATATCTACAGTTGCCGATGCTGTACGGCGCGCAACCGTCAAGTTGGCGCGAGAAGTGGATTCGGAGGTCTCCGCATGAATCAGGAACTCAAGCCCGTGTCGTTTGCTGCTGACGGACATCCCGACGAGGATCAGCTTCTCCTGACGCTGGAGCAGGAACTTCCCCCGGATGACGCTGCCCGCGTGGAGAAGCACCTCGGAAATTGCTGGAGTTGCCGTGCCCGGTACGAAGAGATGCAGCGGGGCATCCTGGCGTTCGTTGAATATCGCGAGAAGCGCTATCTGCCGTTGGTAGCAATGCCTCCGGACGATACGAGCGGGTTTCGCGATCGTCTCCGTATCTTCCTGAAAGAGAGTTCGCCTGTTGGCTTATTGACTCGGATTTGGCGCGGGCTCATCGGTTTTGTTGCTTTGCCGGGACAGGTGAAATGGGTCAATGTAAGGTGGGTGAGTGCTGTGGCCGCCACGATGGCCGGCGTCATCTTCTGGGTCTATGTCATCGGCAACCCGGGGGTCATGTCAGCCAGCGAACTGCTCACTCGCGCGGTAGCAGCCCAGAACCCGCCGGTAGCCGCAGTGACCCGCGGGCGTCGCCACACCGTACATCAGAAGATGCAGATTCGCAGTGGAAATCAGACGGTTGTAAGGGATTTCCAGTGGACCGCGGGGAACCCCATCGGCCAGGCACGATGGAACGGGCAGGCTGACCTATTCTCCTGGAGCGCACCTCTGACAGCCGAAGGCTTCGCCGGTTGGCGAAACTCTCTCCGTGAAAAAAAGGACACCGTCAAGCGCGCGGGAAACTTATTAACGCTCGATACGGCCACGAGTCAGGACTTTATCCGGGACGCGTCGATTGTGATTCGTGCCGGTGATTTTCATCCGGTAGAGCAGCACCTCCGTTTCGCAAATAACCAGCGGCTGGACTTTATCGAACTCGCGTTCGCAATTGATGAAGAGCCGCAGCCTGCGCCGGAACCGCTCGCACCAGGCCCGATTGCGCAAGCGCCACCCCGGCCGGCGGGTGTTCCCGCTCCGCCCGGCCCAGCCGTGCCTCCGCCAGCCGACCTTGACGAAGCCGAACTGCGACTCCGTTATACTCTTTTTCAGCACCAATGGGACCTGGGAGAAGATCTCGTTATACAACGGGATTCCGGGCAGGTTGTTTTAAGCGGCATCGTCAGTTCCGGGGAACGAAAGGACGAGATGCAAACAGTACTAAACCAACTGCCGAACGTTCGTTTCTCCGTTGACGTGCCTGGTGCAACGCCTGCGCAGAGTGGCGCGGCGCAGGCTCGCTCTGAACCCGCGCAGGGGACCGCCCCCCTGCTTGACGGCACGCTTGACAGAGCGTTCTCCTCTCGCGAAGATCGTCTGGCTTTCGTAGACCGTTCTCTTTCCGATTCCGATGTGGCACTGTCACATGCGTGGGCTCTCAGGAGATTGGCTGAGCGCTACGACGAAGACAGCGAGAGAGCCCTCAAACCAGAGTCGGATCAGAAGCTTTACGAAATGCTGCGCGCTCATCTTCAGCAATTGAGTCAGGCAAACGACGGTCTGGCGGCGCTCCTCACATTGTTGCCTGCCGGTCCCGCGCCCGGATCTCCAGCGATACCGGTCGCCTGGCGGACTCGCATTTCTGCTTTGTTTTCGGCCGTCCAGCAGCAGGATCGGCTTGTTTCGGGTCTGGTGGCAGGCTCTCAGATCAACGGACAGAACCTCGCGACAGCATCTGCGAACCTTCGAGCCGAACACGAACGCATCCGTGTACTGCTTGAAGGTCTCAGGGACCTGAACGTCGCCGCTTTGCCCCGGTGAACTACATCAGGGTATCCCTGACCTTCGTGTTGGCGGCAACCGTGTGCTTCGGGCAGAACGCGCAGGTCTCCGGGTCGATCCGGGATCCCTCCCATCTGTCCGTTTCCGGCGCGGACGTCCGCATCCTGAACGAGCAGACCGGCGGCAGACGAAACACTCTATCGAATGAGTCGGGCTTCTACAGCCTTCCTTCTCTGGCTCCCGGCAACTACCGGATTACAGTCCGCGCTGCCGGTTTTGAAACGATCGTGCGCGACGGAATCAAGCTGGAGGTTGGAGATACGGCACGGCTTGATTTCGATTTAACGATCGGCGATTCGAGAACAGTCCTCACGGTCCACGGAGGTCCGCCGCTGATCAACACGGATGACGCATCGGTTGGCACCGTGATTGACCGCGACATTATCGATCAAATGCCGCTCAACGGGAGGGGCATTCAGACGCTGATCGAACTGACGCCAGGCGTTGTAGCGACTCCGGTGGTGGATGCAAGCATCGGGCAATTTGTGGTCAACGGCCAGCGCAACGACACCAACTACTTCACCATTGACGGGGTCAGTGTGAATTTCGCGGCATTGGGCGCGGCTATCCTCAACCTCAATGCTTTCCCGGCATATTCCCAAACAGGAAGCCCCGGGATTCCGGCCAACAACTTTCTGGGAACCTTTAGCAACCTGGTATCGCCGGATGCGCTGCAGGAGTTTAGGATACAAACTTCAACATTTTCGCCGGAGTTCGGGCATACGCCGGGGGCGCAAATCGGCATGATCACGCGGTCGGGCACCAACCGCTACACGGGCTCCCTGTTCGAATATCTCCGCAACGACAAGATGGATGCGAGCGATTGGTTCGCGAACGCTTTCGCAGCGGGGAAACCACCGCTACGCTTCAACAACTTCGGCGGGACACTCGGTGGGCCCTTCAGCATCCCCCATCTTTACAATGGGCATGACCGAACCTTCTTCTTCGCTTCCGTTGAGAGTTTACTGGCAGTCCAGCCTCAACCATCGGTCGCCAATCTCGTACCCACGCTCGCGACGCGCCAGAATGCGCCGCCCGCAGTCGCCGCGCTGCTCAATGCCTATCCCCGTCCTAATCGTTCGTATGGGCCGGACGGTGATCCTGCCGTGAGCGGAGTTGCCGAATACGTCGGCTCATATTCTCTATGGCAGGGCCAACAAACCTACGCACTTCGGCTCGATCAGGTCATCAATGACAGGTTGACATTTTTTGCGCGATATAGCAGCGCGCCAGCGCAATCGCTGTCGCCGCTGCTCTACAATAGCTCAACCGTCATCCAGGATTACACGATAGGGACTCAGACGCTGACCGTTGGAATAACACACATCCTCACCCCGCACCTGGTGAATGAAACTCGTTGGAACGGCAGTGAGCAGACCGCAATATCCACAATTAACCACAATAACGCCGGAGGGGCGGGGCAACTCCCGGATTCGCTGCTCTTTCCGCCCGGGTATTCCTCGAGGAACAGCGAAACCACGATTAACATTTCGCCATTCTCGCCGCTTGAGTCGGGGCTTCTTCGAGCCGATCGATCCCGGCAACTACAGGCCGTTGACAACCTTTCCTGGAGTATTGGCGCGCATCAATTCAAATTCGGCGCCGATTACCGCTGGTTCTCGCCTGAACAAACAGTCCCCCCACTCGAGTCTAACCGCGTATTCGATTTCAGCGCATCCGGAACTTATAGCGATGTCTTTTCCAGCTCTTTGCTGAATTACTACAACCTGGACAATACGGCTTTCGTCGATACGACTTTTTCCGCCTATGCACAGGACACCTGGAAAGCGAATCGAAGGCTTACCTTAACGTATGGATTGCGGTGGGAAGTTGATCCCTCCCCGCATGTGAGCGCGGGGGAGGCACTGATCGGTACGGCAGGCTCGAATCCGTATGACGTTTCGGCCGCGGCTTTGGTCCCGTCGGGAAAGCCGTTTTACCCGACGTCATGGTCGAATTTTGCGCCGCGGTTGGGGATTGCCTGGCAGTTGCTGGACGGCCGGAAGACGAA
>Ga0070764_10000402_pt1 | contig 16900 bp, 16 predicted proteins | sample HubBroMetageWRM4_FD_67287 | JGI IMG/M metagenome (GOLD analysis project Ga0070764, IMG submission 67287) | Warmed soil microbial communities from the Hubbard Brook experimental Forest, New Hampshire - Hubbard Brook CCASE Soil Metagenome WRM 4 | ecosystem: Environmental > Terrestrial > Soil >... | reverse complement strand
GGAGCCAGCGCCTCGGGTGATGTCTACGGCAACCCGTTCTCGGGCGGCTTTCAAATTACGGGCGCGTCGACGTCGACGCGAAGCTTTTGGCAACGCTATCGCACGGTTGCCGCTCGAGCGCGAGCGCGACTCGTCGCGGCTGCTGCCGACGCGTGGCAAGTGCCGGCGCAAGAGATTCTGACGGAGTCCAGCGTTCTTTCGCATCCGAGCGGCAAGCGAGCAACGTACTCCGACTTCACCGCTCGCGCCGAACAGCTACCGGCCCCCGACGCCCAGCCCAAGCCGCGTGAAGCGTATAACCTCATCGGCAAGGAGGGCCGGCTCAGAGTCGACGCGGCGGAGAAGATCCTCGGTAAACCGACGTTCACCATCGACGTAAGTCTGCCAGGCATGCTCACGGCGATCGTTCTTCATCCGCCGAGATTCGGCGCGCGAGCGACTTCGATCGACGACAAAGCGGCCCTAGCTGCGCCTGGCGTGAAAGCCGTCGTTGCGATTGACGAAGGCGTGGCCGTCGTCGCTGAGACCTTCGCCGACGCGCAAAACGGACTGCGTTTGCTCGAGATCGTCTGGGACGATGCAAAAGCAGAACGCCGCAGCTCGGCGCAACTGCTTGACGAGCATCGGCGGCTGGTCGAGACCGGCGCCGGCGCCGTGGTTTCAAAAGACGTGGGAGACGTTGCGGCAGCTCTCGCAAAGGCAGCGTACGTCGTCGACGCAACCTACGAGCTCCCTTATCTCGCGCACGCGCCGATGGAGCCGAATAATGCCGCGTGTCGCATGGGCGATAACGGCGTGGTCGAGGTGTGGGTGAGCACCGAGTCGCCGGTGTACGCGCAAATGTCGGCTGCGCAAGCTGCCGGTATCAAAAACGACGAGGTCCTCGTGCATGTCACCAAGGCCGGCGGCTCGTTCGGGCTTCACAGCACTTCGGGTCACGACCCCAACAGTGAAGCGGTACAAGTCGCTAAAGCACTCGATTGGAAGTATCCGATCAAGTTGCAGTCGTCGCGCGAAGAGGAGTTCAAGAGCGGCCGCTACCGTGCAATGGCTGTGCACCGCGTGCGGGCCGGAGCAGACCGCACGGGTCGGACCATCGCGCTGCACCAGCAGATGGCCGCGCAGCCGACGTCGGTGAATCTTCCGTTCGTCGGCGAGGTCTTGTTCGCCAAGGGCGTCGACTTCATGACGACGACCGGTGCGGTTGACTCACCGTACGCGTTCGAGAATTTTAAATTGGAATCGACCAACGTCGACGCCGGTGTACCCATCATGGTTTGGCGTTCGGTCGGCAACTCGCACACGGAGTTCGCCCGTGAGTCGGCGCTCGACGAGTTAGCTATCGCGGCGAAGCGCGACCCAGTCGACCTCCGTCGCGACCTCCTAGCGAACACGCCGCGCACGCTGCAAGCCCTCGAAGTGGCCGCAGATCTTGCGTCGTGGAGCACGCCGCTAGAGCAAGGCCGCGGGCGGGGCGTTGTCTGCAGCAGCTTCCTCAGCCATAGCGCGATGATCGCGGAAGTCGTCCTCGACGAGCGAAATCGCGTTCATATCGAGCGTATCGTTTTCGCCCTCGACTGTGGCATCATGGTCAATCCCGATCTCATCCGTGCGCAAGTCGAAGGCGGCATACTGTACGCTCTCAGCGCGGCAGTATGGGGAGAGGTCGTGCTCGGTGACGGCGGGGAGATCCTCACGCAGAACTTCGACCGCTATCCGGTCGTCCGGATGCAGTCGAGCCCCAAGATCGACGTGCACCTGATCGAGTCAAACGAACCACCAACCGGCGTTGGGGAAGTGAGCGTTCCAAGTACCGCTCCGGCCCTCGCCAATGCGATCGCATCGCTTACCGGAAAACGGATCCGGCAGCTGCCGCTCTCAAAAACCATCCCGATCTTCTAACGAAGGAAACTAAGCATGGCTGACGTCAATATCACTCCAAGCGCTAACGGTCCCTATCTCGTCACCGGCCCCGTTAACCTCACCGACGTTGACGGTCGCGCGATCGCTCATCCGGACCAGATGGCGCTCTGCCGCTGCGGCGGCTCCAGCAACAAGCCGTTCTGCGACGGCACGCACCTTTCAAACGGCTTCGACGGAACGCTCGCGAACTAGCATGCGAATCGACGTTCACCAGCACTTGATGCCGGCGTTCTATGCGCGCGCGATGGAAGCCAACGGTGGCGATCCCTCCGATAGCCCGCTGCCGAAGTGGTCGCCTGAACTCGCAATCGATTACATGGACTCGCATCAAATCCGTACGGGTATCCTTTCGCTAAGTGCGCCGAGCGTCGTCGGGTGGCGCGGAAAAGAGCGGCGAGAAATGGCTCGCCGGGTAAACGAATACACCGCCGATCTCGTCGCGAAGCGGCCGGCCCGTTTCGGAAACTTTGCGACGGTGCCGTTGCCCGACGTCGAGGGATCGCTCGAGGAGATCGCATATGCGTTTGACGTCCTACAAGCCGACGGCGTGCTGTTGCTCGCCAACTATCTCGGTAAGTATCTCGGTGACCCCGCCTTCGAGCCGATCTGGGCCGAGCTGAGCCGGCGCCAAGCCGTCGTCCTCGTCCACCCGGGAGTCACTCCCGGTCAGCCGTCCTTTCCACCTGCCGACGGCATCCCCAGCCCGCTGCTGGACTTTCTCTTGCACACGGCGCGTGCCGCGGTCCAACTCGTCTTCAATGGGGTGATCGACCGATACCCTGCCGCGCGCATCATCCTTTCGCACGCCGGCGGCTTTATGCCGTACGCCGCACTTCGCGTCGCCGGCGGCGTGCCGCATTTTCGGACCGATCTCGCGGATCCAGCAAAAACGCTGGCGCGCCTGAAGCATTTCTATTTCGACACCGCACTCTCTTCGGGGTCGGCGATTCCGGCGCTCAAAGACTTTGCTGCTCCGGATCGCATACTCTTCGGTTCGGACTTCCCATATGCGCCGCCTGACGTGGCGGCCTACTTCATCGAGGCTCTCGATGCGAACGCACATCTCGATTCTGCCGAGCGTACGGCAATAAACAGCGGTAACGCGCTGGCCCTATTCCCACGTCTCGCGCCATCCTACGAATCACCAGAAATCGGCGAGGCGGAGTCGCGTCACGGCGCGCTAACCTAGTAACATGCCTCAGATTAGCAATGGCCACGCGCTGCGTCCAAGCTACGATTACGTCGTCGTTGGCGGTGGGTCCGCGGGCTCGGTTCTCGCGGCCGAACTCGCCTCCTCGGGCGCAGCGGTCCTGATTGTTGAATCGGGCGGCAATGACGATGCACTCACCATCCTCAACCCAAGCATTTGGTTCTATAACCTGGGTAGCGCGCTCGACTACCACATTCCGATCCAGCCAAGCCCGCGGCTCAACAACCGTACGTTCAATATGGCGCTCGGGCACGTACTCGGAGGCGGCTCCAGCATCAACGCGTTGGTATGGGGTCGCGGCATGCAGCGCGACTTTGACGGTTGGGCGCAGAACGGCGCGACCGGATGGAGCTTCGGCGACGTTCTTCCGGTCTTCAAGGCACAAGAGGATTGGGAAGGCGGAGAAAACGAGTGGCGTGGAGTCGGCGGACCGGTTCAAGTGCGCCGCCCGCACGACCCGCATCCGGCTGCGCGAGCATTTTTGGATGCGGCGCACCAGATGGGCATACCTATCGTGGATGATATGAATGGGCCGATGCAGCCGGGCGCCGGTTACATCAACATGAACATCGGGAAAGACGGCACGCGAGTCAGCGCTGCTCGTGCGTTTTTACGCCCTGCGCTGGAACGTTCAAACCTCACGCTGCTCCTGAACACCGACGTGCAGAAGGTAACGTTCCAAGGCAAACGCGCTAGCGGCGTTCGTATCGTCGTCGACGGCGCTCCGAAAGACGTCAACGCTGAGCGCGAGGTGATTCTCGCCGCCGGAGGCGTGGGCAGTCCAAAGCTCCTGATGCTTTCGGGCATCGGCGATGCGTCTGATTTACGCAGGCTCGGCATCGACCTCGTTGAGAACCTGCCAGGAGTCGGTCAGAACTTTCAGGATCAAGTGATGGTGTTAGGAGTCGTATTTAAGTACAAGGGCAAGATGCCTGAGCGCCGGCCCGACAGCAATGCCGTCGAGACGGAGATCTATTGGTCCAGCGGCTTCTCGCCGGAGGAAACTGACATCAATCTCGTTCTCCATCAGTTGAGCGCGCCAACACCCGAGGTTGTTGCCCGGTTTGGAAGCGTTCCCGAGGAGTGTCTTACGATCGGAGCGGCGCTCGCGCAGCCGGCGAGCCGAGGGACGGTGCGCCTCGCCAGTTCCAATCCTAAAGACGCCGCTATCATTGACGGGAAGTATTTCGCAGCGGATTCCGATTTCAAGGCTACCATTCGGGCGATCGAGCTCGCTCGCGAACTCGGGCGTCAAGCGGCCTTTAGCGATGTTTCCGAACGAGAACTCATCCCCGGGCCGAACGCCTCAGCAAGCGACATTGAGGAGTTAGCGCGCGCCGGCGCGACGAGTTTTGGTCACCCGGTCGGCGGCTGCAAGATCGGTGTCGATGAGATGGCCGTCGTCGATCCGCAACTGCGCGTTCGTGGCGTCGAGGGTTTGCGAGTGGCCGATTCGTCCGTCATGCCTCGCATCCCCACTGGGCCTACCAACGCACCAACGTTTATGGTTGCGGGCAAAGCGGCGAAGCTGATCCTCGGCTAAGATCCTGTCATGACGCCGCCACGGCTTTCATAATGAGACCGGAGACTTCCGGAGCGTGGCTAACGAGCGAAAGATGGCCGGAGTCTAGTTCAATCGTTGTCGCGGTCATGCGCTTCGCCATGAAGCGCTCCAGATCAGGATCGATGGTACGATCTTGCTTCGATACGGCGTACCATGACGGTTTCGTCCGCCACGCGGCAACAGTCGTTCGCGCGTTTGGTGACAGCGTCGCGACATTTAGCTGTTGGACCGCGAAAAGCTCGCGCGCCTTTACGGGATCGACACCGTTAGCAAAGTCGTTGAGAAAGGCATCCTCGCCGAGCATCAGATAGTTGCCGACCGTTACCAGTCCTTTGGACGCAGGCGGTGTCGGAAAGCGGCTCGCGAGCGCGCTGTAGTTCTCTCCGGCGTCGGGAGCCCGCGCGGCGATGTACACGAGCCCAACGACCTTCGGATGAACGCCGGCCTGAGTGGCGATCATCCCTCCATACGAATGCGCGGCAAGCACCGTCGGGCCATCTTGCATATCCAATGCCCGCATCGCTGCCGCAACGTCATCTTCAAAGGTGGTGAGCGGGTTTTGCACGGACGTCACTTTAAGACCATTGGCCTGAAGCTGCACGATGACGTCGGACCAGGACGACCCGTCCGCGTATAGACCGTGGACCATAACCACGTTCTTCGCCGAGACTCCGGCGGATCTCACGGCGGGTACATCCAGCGTTGCCGCTGTCGTACCGGCCACGACTGCGAGAGCAAAGTCGCGTCTGTTCATGATTCTAAGTTGTCCTCATAGCACCTAACGTGTGATCGTGACATTCTTGGCTTACCAGATCATTCTTGCCGGCGATAAGCAAAACGACACCAAATACGATCACCGCAGCCGGCCTCGTGGCCGCTGCAGCCCAGATAGCGTTAATTCGGAGGCTTTAGCAGGTTGATTGCCTCGCGGCGGCACAATCGAGGTTGTCTATGACAGACGATGAACTTCGGCAGTACGTCGACGCCCAGGTTGAGCTAAGGATGACATCCGGCCTAACGCTCCTTGGGATGTTGGTCGCCGGCCCCGAAGCGCGAGTCTTTGGCGCTCCGTTCGCCATTCGGTCGGTATACGAGTCAGCCACTTTGAGCACGTTGGAACAGGCGTACACCGCGATCCCCAGCGCCGAAGCCGTAGCATCAGCTCGCATTCTGAAGGCAGCGCTCGACGACGCTCTACTGACCGACTAGTTACAAACGGCGGCTCACTTCAGGATAACGTCGAGCGTAATCTGGGCAGTGGTGCCGATGGTAGGATCGAGCCGCGTCACCGCCATGCCGAAGGCGCGCCGGTCGATCTGCGCGGTCGCGCGATAGGAAGGACGGTCGGGCGTTCCGCTGACGGTGACGCTCAGCGACTCTGGTCGCGTGATGCCGTGCAGCGTGAGGTCACCCTCCATCTCGAAGGCGTTGAAGCCTTTCGGCACGATCTTGGTGCTTGCAAAGGTCCACGTTGGAAACTTCTTGGTGTCAAAGAAATCCGGCGACTCGAGCGCATGGTCGCGATCCGGTTCGCCGGTCGAGATTCGCGTTGCATCGAGCACCGCGGTCGCGCTCTGCGGAATCATCGAACCCGGAATCAGCGTCAACGAGCCGCTCAGAATTGGCACGGTTCCAGTAACCCGTTCGACCCAGATATGACTAACGCTGAACTTGGCGGTCGATCGTGCAGTGTCGATCGCCCGCGGTGCCGGTAGAACCGCCGGCAACGTGGACGCGAGAACCACGGCGAGAAAGATGCTTTTCACGATCTTTAGTAGGCTATGGTGAACTGGGCGTTCATAGTGTTGCTCGTCTGTGGCGAGTGGCTCATGACGTCTTCGACGGTAAGACGCATGTTCTCGGTTGGGCCGTAACCTAGCAAGAGTACCCCGTCGCGGCTAAAACCGGCCGTGGGGTCGTCGGTGCCCTCGTACCGAGCCTCGGCGAAAAGCTTTCGGTTAAAAGCGTAGCGCAACTGCTCGAAGCCGCCGCTTGAGGTGCAGCCGGTCAGTGGCGGCAGCGCGCAGTTCGAATCCCACCCGTTGACCAGCACGAACTCACTCGAAAAGCGGGTCCACTGGCCGTAGGTAAACCCGACACCGGTGCGCTCGAAACGATCGGATGGGCCAGCGGCAATCGGGCGCAGCCCGTCGTACCGGAAGGCGCTGAGCGTAAACGGTCCCATGGCTTCCTGCGCGTAGATCTCGGTGTCGACGCCGGCTGGCGCGAGGTCGCTCTGGCGCGTGTAGCCGGGACCAGCAAAGAGCTGCACGTTCAAACCACGCAGCGCATCCCCGGCGCTCAACCGCAGACCCATCGCCGGATCGAAGAAGTTGAACGGATTCTCGCCGACGGTTTGTACGTACGGCGTGTACGGTTGATAGGTGTCGCGGAAGGTCTCGGGATCGACGGGCAGCGGAAGCGTGAACTGGCCGCCTTGCAGAAAAACCGGAATTTTTGCCTCCCACGGATTGACGCGCTCGCTGATCCACGCATCCCGCAGCAACCCCGGCTCGCCGCCGTCCACGACATACTGCTCGACGAAGTAGTTCGCGCGCGAGCCGATCGTCGCCGACGAGAACGCTTCGATTTCATCCACGATCGTTTTTGGCAGCCCGGCGCCGTCCGGCCCTTCGCCCTGATATTCACTCGAGTTGACGACGTTGGCCTTGACCGAGAACGGCACCGCCGGCCCGGAGGATATCCCTGGGAAGCGTTCGCCGTTGGCCAAAAAGGCGGCCCCGAATTCATTAAGATGCGGAATCACGGAGTGGCACTTCTCGCACGTGACGCCGTACTGATGGGCAAAGAGCGGAATCGCGGGCGACCGCGCCGGGCGCTGCACAAGAAGAAGCACCAGGAGAAGCATCCAAAAGCCGGCCCATTTAAGCATGCCTCGCAATATACTTAGGTATTCCTAACAACCCTTCAGGAGGGTTTGGGCGCAAAGCCGCTCTCCGCGCAAAAAGCAGGGAGCCCTCGCTTGGCTAATATAGGGGAGGCCAGGCTTGCTTGGCGGATATCAGCGTCATGCTTGACACGGTGCTTATTGCTGTCGCGCTTGCAGGGCTTACCCTCATGGTTTATGCGCTGCGGATGATGCTGCGCAAGAAAGCTCCGTGGCCGCTGTTTTCGGCGGGCGCGGCGCTGCTTATTGTCGCCGCAATCGGTGCGTTATTGGCGCACCGGCCGGCAGACCCGCTTGAAAAAGTTTCCGTTCACGTGGGGCCGCTCTTTTGGTTAAGTCCGGATCACCGCAAGATTGGAGTGCGCGACATTCGGTTGTCGGATGTAGCCTCATTTGAGGTGGACGTCTCTCTTGAGAATCGTTCCAGCGGTTCAATGGATGCGAGCGTTTGGGTTGACAAGATGTATATGACCGGCCCACATCCGGAGAATGGCGTCTCGAGCCTAAAGGATGAGACGAATCTTTGGATTGCCTTAGGAAATTTTCGCTATCTTCAACTCCCGCCGCATCATAAGCGGACCATTACCATTGGTTCGGACACCTTAAGTGGGAGCCGTTTGTCAGACATTTTGAGCGGACGCATGGCGTTCGTTTTTGATGGTGTTTGGGCCGTTAAAAATGGTAAGAATAAACCGCGATTCTTCCCGTTTTGCGGATACTTCAGGGGAGGGAACGCGCTACATGGTTGCTAGTAAGCGGGATGCTATTTGACGAGGGCGCTCTCGATCTCGGCCAGATACTCACGCTTCGTCGAAGCGTCGATGAAGGAGGCTTCGAATGAGTTTCTCGCCATCGCGATCAGCTCGTCGTCGGTAAGGGCAAGCGCCGCCGCACTCTCGCGGAAATTGTCGCCGGCGTAACCGCCGAAGTATGCCGGGTCATCGGAGTTGCAGGTGACCATCAAGCCGGCTTCGATCATGCGTTTGAGCGGATGCGCGGCTAGCGTTGGGACGACGCGGAGCCGGACGTTCGAGAGCGGGCAAACTGTCAGAGGCACTTGCTCCTCGCGCAAACGTGCGACCAGCTTGGGATCTTCGAGGCTGCGTACGCCGTGATCCACCCGCGAAACCTTGAGCAGATCGAGCGCCTCCCAAACATAGGCCGGCCCGGCCTCTTCGCCGGCATGCGCGACCGTCAGAAAGCCGTTTGCTCGCGCGCGATCGAAAACCGCCCTGAACTTCGAGGGCGGATTGTCGCGTTCGGCGGAGTCGAGTCCGACGGCCACGATCCCCTCTTGGAAAGGCAACGCGCTTTCAAGCGTGGCCATCGCCGATTCCGCCGAAAGATCGCGCAGGACGCACATAATCAAATGCGAGCTGATGCCGACATCGCGCCGGCCGTCGGCGAGCGCGCGCCAAATGCCCTCGACCACCACTGAAAATGCGATCCCACGCTGGGTGTGCGCCTGCGGATCGAAGAAAAGCTCGACGTGGCGCACGCCTTGCGCATGCGCGCGCCGCAAATACGCTGTCGTCAGATCGTAGTAATCCTGCTCGACGCGCAGCGCCTCCACGCCCTGATAGTACACGTTGAGAAACGATTGAAGGTCGGCGAACTCATACGCTGCGCGTAGCGCTTCGACGTTAGGATACGCCAGCCGAATGCGATTGCGTTGCGCAATGGCAAACATCAGTTCCGGCTCGAACGTCCCTTCCACGTGCACGTGGAGCTCGGCTTTGGGAAGCCCCATGACGTCCATGCCGCCGGCTTCTCTAGTTTGCTACCGGTCGCCTACTAACCCGTTTTGCCTGCGGACGCGTCGCCGGTCAAGGCATCGCACTTGGCGGCAAAGATGAAATCGCTCTCCGTCAATCCGCCGATTTTATGCGTCCAGACCTCGACGTCCAGACGTCCCCACGAAACGTGGAGGTCAGGATGGTGCTGCTGCTCTTGCGCCAACTCGCCGATTCGTATCGCTGCGTTCATCGCGCCGGCAAAGTTCGCGAAGCGATAGCTGCACGTAAGCAGCTTGATCGTGCCGTGCTTGACGTCTTCCCGCTCGACGACGTGCCAATCCGCACTGAGCTGCCGCAGCAGCGGCGCTATTTGCCCGTCGTCAAGCGGCGGGACCCCGCCGCGGCAAGGCACGCAGGCACGCTGCGCCAGCTCGCTCATAGCGACTTGCCGAGATCGGGCTGAGCGGAACCGAAGGTGTAATTTGTAAAATCGGCGTCTGCGGTGAACGCCATGTGGGGCTCGTCGATCGTTGCGTTCATGGTCGTCGGCAGCAGAAAAGCGCCGACCTTGCTTAAGGCGACGGCGCTCTGCACGTGCGTGCCGTCATTGTACGTAGCATCAAGCGTCCGCGCGCACCCGTGCGGTCCGATTCCGACGGTGGCGCTCACGAGCGTCGGATCGTTGAGAGCGTGCAGCGCAAAGAGGGTATTCCCGTCGCGCTCGCCGATCGGCGTATACGTGTATCGCTTCGGCCACATCAACGGATCAAGCATCGAGAGGTCGGCATCTTGCTGCTTCCGCGGCGCAAACCACGGTATTTTCATAAAGTGCACGCTGTAACTTTGACCCGGCTGATAGACACCGACGCCCTGCATGTGAAACCGCAGCCATGGAAAACTGCGCATCCTCATTCCGACGTCGAGCTGAAATGTGTAGCTCGGCGGATCCGGTTCGGTATCGAACGGGAGTCCCGTGCTCGGCGGGGCCGCACTGCCTCGACCCGCAGGCACAAGCGCGAGTAGTACGAGGTAGGCGCCGCCGGCAACGGCACTCTTCGTCACATGCATTGTAACGAATGTAGCTTCGGAATCACTTGTTTTAACTCCGCCCGGTTTCCGCCAAGTTTTCACCGGGCAAAGAACCGGTTGATGGCCTAATCACGAGCAATACCGTGGCAGTGGCCTCTTGCCGTCCAACGTAGCCGGGCTTACTCGTCTCCGCTCAGAGCGGGCCTACGGAACCTCGGCCTCCATCTCCTCGGGTTCCTCGACCGGTTTGAAGAGCGACTGAGCGATCGCGGTGGGGACGACGGCAGTTAAGATCACGACCGTCACGAGAGCGGTGTACTGCGCTTGATTTATGTAATGATGCGTAAGTCCGTATAAACTCGAAATCGTGCCGAACGTCAAGCCGGTCGCCATCATCAGCGTCAAGTAGTTCGCGTTCGTCGCACTGTAACGGAAGACCATTCGCGCCAACGGGAGCACGCCGGCGAATTTCGCGCCGACTTTCACGAAGAAGAGGGCCGCGATCAGCCCGATGCTCGAGAGTGCGGCGCCAAACTCGATGTACGTTCCGGCCTTGAGGAAGTAGAATGGCGCGAGCAGCGCCATCGTCATGGTCTGCAGGCGCCGCTTGACGTCGGGCATCGCGGTCATCATCCCGGCGCACGCGAGGCCTAAAAAATACGCGGGCAGCACGCCCTCGCTCTTGGCGTACGTCGCCAGCGCGGCCAGCAGAAAAATGACTGCAAAGAGCACCCGCAACGCGGGTTCGCTGACGTAGCGGCGCGTACGATGGATCGCGTACGGAAGTACTTTGGGAATGACGACTACCGCGACCGCGATGCCGGCGGTCAATCCGGCCAGCCAAAGATTGTAGTTGGCGAAGAGCAGTCCGAGCGCGACGACCGTCCCCAGGTCGGTGAAAAAGCACGCCGCGAGAATTAGTTGACCGAACTCCTTTCCGGCAAGACCCGATTCGATCATCACCGCATAGACGACGGCGACGGAAGTGGTCGACATCGCGATACCCGCAATCTTCGCGGCATCGGGCGTCCAATGGGCGATCCAATACGTGTAGGCCATCGCCGCGACGAACGGCGCGCCAAACGATGCGGCGCCCAACACCGACGAGGGCAGCAGCTGACGTCGTAAAACGACCGGATCGATCTCGGCGCCGGCGAGAAAGGTGAGCAGAATGCTTCCGAAGCCGGCAACGAAATCGATCCAGGCATTTGTTCTCATCGCGATGAGATTGCCCGCCAGCATGCCGACGACGATCTCGACCAGCGCGGCCGGCATCTTCAGCCGAATCGCCAAGAAACCGCTGGCCGCAGCGAGCGACATCCAAAGTCCCGCGGTTAGCCACATAAAAAAACTCCCGTCAAAAGCGAAGTTTGAACAGGAGCCATCAGCCACTCGGCGGTTAGACGGGAGCTCCATCCCGTTGCGTGCCGACTTCTCAGCCGAACCGCGATTTCCCTTGACGAATCAGCTCGGCAATTTGTTGGGGTTGCTCGACGATGGCATAGTGCGCGCCGTCGGGCAGCACGACGTATTCGGCATTGGGGAGGAGCGCGGCGACGTTGCGTTTGACCGATTCGGCCGCGTCGTGCTCGGGAGCGATGACCAACGCGGGCGCTTTGATTCGCCGCGTCGCGTCGGCAAAGTCCGCAAAACCCCAAGACGCAAACGATTCCAATCCGGCTTCGCGCGGCGTCAACCGGGCGACGGCGCACAATCGATCGAGCGTCGCGGCGTCGTGCTCGTCGCTGAGCGTGCGCGTGAGCCAGTGTCGCACGACAACCGGATCGCCCGCGGTTGACCGTAAGTACTCCACGCGCCTCTCTGAGAAGCCGCCGCCGCTCGCCGGAACGGGCGCAATTAAAACGAGCCCTTGCGTCGCTTCGGGATAGTCCACCGCGAAACGCAGCGCAACGGTGCCCCCCATCGAATGCCCGACGATTACAACCGGCGCGACGTCGAGCGCTGTGACCAAATCGTGAAGATCGGCGGCCAAGCGTTCGAGGCCGTACGGCCCCGGCGCGCCGTTCGAGTCGCCGCTCCCGCGTTGATCCACCGTGATCGCGCGAATCTCGGGGGCGAGCGCAGCGACGATGCCGCGCCAAACCGAGCGATCGCCTTGCCAGCCGTGAACGAAAACGAAGACCGGCGCGCCCGACCCGCTGTCGGAGTAGGCGAGCTCGGCGCCATCGCTTGCGCGAAAACGTTTCACGTTCGATGCGGGATTACTTGGAAACCGCGCTTACTTGATCGGCGGTGTGCGACCGCCGCGATCGGCCCAAGAAGAGTGATACTTGGGCGCTGCACGGCTACTTTTAAACGGGCCGCTCGCCGAGAATCGTGGCGCGCCGCACGCGGCGGCTCGCCGGAAAGTAGTCGGCCAGGGCGCAGTGTTGCGTCCAGCGGTTATCCCAAAAAGCGACGGTGCGCGGGCGCCATCGCCAACGGACCTGAAACTCCGGTTGTGCCATATGCTCGAAGAGAAAGCGCAACAGCATGTCGCTTTCTCGAGCCGAAAGACCTTCGATATGCGAGGTGAAGTCTCGATTCACAAAAAGCGCCTTACGGCCTGTCTGGGGATTCGTTCGAGCGATGGGATGAGAGACCGGTGGATGTTCGGCACACACTTGCTCGCGCAGGCTTTCGATGCCCAGAGCCCGGAAGCGCTCCGCGGTAAAGTTCTTCGCAAACGAGTGTACGGCGCGCAGTGTGCAAACCAGCTCTTTGATCGGCGCGGCCAGCGTCTCGTAGGCAAGGTACATATTTGCCCATAGTGTATCCCCGCCCACCTCAGGAATCTCCTCGGCGTAAAGGACTGCCGCTTTCGGCGGCTTCTCGAGATACGTAACGTCGGTGTGCCACCGGTCGGCGTTGGCGCGATGCGTGGCGTCGTGAGCTAAGATCATGACTTCCGGAGCCTCAGGCTCGCCCGGGTAGAATGGATGCGTGTACAATTCTCCAAAGCGAGCCGCGAAGTCGCGTTGCTGGCGCGGCGTAAGCGACTGCTCGGCGAAAAAGAGGACGAGGTAGCGCGACAGGGCGTCTAGGATCGTCGCTACTTCCTCGTCTCCCAGTGGGGCGCGAAGGTCGAGACCTTCGATCGTGGCACCGATCGCGGGCGTCAGTTGTCGAATCTTTAGGTTTGCGGATGTCGCTGTCACCTTTCGACGATACGGCATCTCCGCCGGCCCGCATACGTCCCCCGGATATTCTTGGCACTCTCAAATGGAGGGCGGGTCGAATGCCGCGGCGGAGCAGCGGCCTCGCAGCAGTTCGGCGAGACGCCATTCGTCGCGGTCGTAGCACCGATCGAGTTCGCGTGCCATCTTCATCGAAAGCAGCAAGTCGTAGGGCGAGACGAACCACTCGGAAAGCTCCATGCACTCAGCCGCCGCCTTTCGGGCGACGCGGCGGTGTCCAAGCGCGGAGTGGCAGCTCGCGAGAACGCGCTGGCACCGCGCCCGCCCTTTTGAGCTTCCGGCGGCTGTCGCTTGCTCGAGCGCGCGCGCTGCGAGTTCTAAGGCCGACGTCGCTTCGCCGGCAGCCCGAAGTGCGTCGGAGCGCCAGTATTCTCGCGCGCCGAAAAACGCGAGACCCTCATCGCCCTCGGCCTCCACGACGGCCAGCGCCAATCTGGGCCGGCCGAGCATCGTCAAGGCGTGCGCGGTGTCGACGGCCAAAAAGTTTGTCGTTCGTGCCGTGAGCCGAGAACTATCGATGCGAGCAATCCAGCGCCGCCATCGAAGTGCCTGTTCGTACTGCAAGCACATCAGATTGAGATTGATAAACTGTACCGCGATGTCGCCGACGACTGGTATCCAGCCCCTGCTTAACGCGATTCTCAAGCATGCCCAGAGCTTTTCCAGCGCGACGTCGACGTTGCCGTATTGGCGTGCATCGCGCATCACGTAGTTGGCGCGAACGAAAAGTCCAATGGGTGAGTCGGCCAGCTGCGAGCGTTCGATGACGTTTACCGCCTCGCGCGCAGCGTTGCGAGCCGCGCTCCACTCTCCCTGATGGTCGTGACTCAAGGAGAGAGCATGCAGCGTCTTCGCTAGCACGCGGCTGCGCCGGCGACCTTCCTCCCCGGAAGCGGACGCTTTATTGAGAACTTCAAGCGCCTGCTGGTATCGCTGCTGCTTCTTCGCATGCGAGGGCTCGAGGTCACCCGCGACGAGCTCGCATTGCGCCACGACCGATCGATCGAGTCTCCTGTTTTCGTTCTTGCAGACCAAATCGATCCATTGCAGCTCGGATTGGGCGATGGCGGTTGCGCCGCCCTCAACCGCAATTTCAGCGGTATCGATTGCCACGGCGATTCGGTACGGTATCGAACGCTTGACGTTTCCGCGCTCTTGCCGGAGCACCCGCAAGGCTTCGGCGTAGCCGCCGACGTTGTGCAGGCCGATCGCCAGGCACGTCGCCGTAGATCCGCTGACGGCCGGCTCGTTTTCGCTTGAAGCCGCCGGCCGGCCGCGGGTCGCGCCGGGATTATCGGAGGCGTACTCATCCTCTCCGACCACAAAAGCGGCGAGCTTGAACAGCGCGGCGCGATGGTCTCGAAAAAACTGCCGCCGCGATAGGCCGACGTCGCGGCAGATACGATCGACGGATTCGTGCTGCAGATCGTAACGCGAGACTACCGCGCGCATCCGGGTCGGTAATCGGAAGAGGCTTACGCCGATCGCGCGATCGATTGATTCGGCGAGATCTTGCGTCTCCGTGCAGCACACGCGCGCGACCGCCGGATCCTTACGTAATAACCGCCGAAACGCGGCCAATTGCGCCGAGCCCCTGTGCAGAAGACCATCTCCTCACCGAGTGTAGTAGCAATAAAAACTTCGGGAGACGCCAACTCCGCACCTAGGCGCCATCACAAAACGACAGTTATGCAAACCAAGCACCGTTAGCCGCTTGCGCGAAATGGCACTCTCGCTCGCTCGGAAGCCAACTTCAACGGGCCGGTGCCACATTCGCTCACCTGGGCAGCATCGCCGACGCAATCCATTGCTACGTTCTAGCCAGCATGCCGCATCGTCTTAACGGAGCGACCTAAAAATGCATCGGATGCCGAGGATCAAAGCCGGCTTGCCGCAACGTGTGTTAACCGCTTGCATCGCGTTCTGCGCGCTCGCGGGTTGCGGCGGGGCAGGATCGCCACCGCCAATGGCGGCCGGCGCGTTGCCGGCTGCGCGGGTACGCCAGAGCGCGCGGGTTTATCCGTCGTACCGGACAAACGACACGATGCTCTTCGTCGGCGATACCGGGAACCAGTACGTCGCCATTTATCGCGCGAGCAAGCTGAAGAAGAATCCGATCTCAGTTGCCCTGATCACCGATTCAATCTGCGGTCCGGCCGGCATGGCTTTGGACAAGCAAGGCACACTTTACGTTGCAAACAGCTGCGGCTCGCCACCGGAGGTGACCGAATATCCTAAAGGGCAGACGACCCATTCCGTTGCGATCAGCGACGGCATCAACTACCCCGAGGGCCTTGCCGTCGACAAGAATGGCACGCTCTATGTAACGAGCTATCCTAGCGCGGTTGTTGAATACGCCCCTGGTTCAACGTATCCGTCGCAGACGATTACCGGTGGCGGCCTCTCCGATCCATATGGCCTCGGTCTGGACGAAAAGCAGAACCTCTACATCGCCGACATGGACGCGCACGCGGTATTCGAGGTTCCCTACGGAACCACGAACGTCGTAAATCTTAATCTGCAGGGCGTCGACTCGCCCGTCAACGTGAAGTTCGACAAGTACGGCAATCTCTGGGAGGCCGACAACGGCAACAACTATGTGTCCGGATTCGTTAACGTCTATCCGCCTGGATCCCAGACCCCGACGGAGACGATAAAGGGGTTTGGCTACCCCTACGCGCTGTCGATCGACAAGAGAGGCACGGTCGTTATCGGCAACACTGGTTCGCCCGCGGCCGTCTATGCGTACAAGCCGGGGCAGTACACACCATACGCGACGCTGACGAGCGGAGTGTCGATCCCCACCGGCGTGCTCATCGGAAAACCTTGATGCGTAGCGCCGTCCTTACCATCCTCGCCGTCGCAATAATCGCCGGCTGCTCGGGCGGCCCGCCACCGGTCTCCTCGCTCGCGCCGGCGCAAACGGCACCATTCTTCCCGCACCATCGAGCGAGGGCTGCCGGATTACAGGATCTGGCCATCGCCGAGTATTCGGACAATTCGGTTCAAATCTTCAACAAGAACTATCAGCCGGTCGAAACGATCACCTCGGGCGTTGACGGCCCCGTGTCCACCTGGTACGACCCCAAGGATGGCGCCCTCTACGTAGCCAACGCGAGCAACGGCACGATCACCGAATATCCGAAAGGGTCGAGTTCGTCGAGTTTCACGTATGCGAGCGGGCTCCAGTGCCCGTACGACGTGAAGATGGATCGACACGAGAACGTCTACGTCGTGGACGGCTGTAAGGCGATCGTCGCCGAGTATCCACAAGGCATCAACCGCATATCGGCTGAGTGTCCCGTCGGCGCTCCCTACCCGAAGAGCGTGGCG
>Ga0070764_10000399_pt1 | contig 16936 bp, 17 predicted proteins | sample HubBroMetageWRM4_FD_67287 | JGI IMG/M metagenome (GOLD analysis project Ga0070764, IMG submission 67287) | Warmed soil microbial communities from the Hubbard Brook experimental Forest, New Hampshire - Hubbard Brook CCASE Soil Metagenome WRM 4 | ecosystem: Environmental > Terrestrial > Soil >... | reverse complement strand
CTTCGCCAGGCCGAAATCCAGCACCTTTGCTTGTCCCGCGCTCGTCACAAATATGTTCGCCGGCTTGATGTCGCGATGAATAATTCCCTTGGAGTGCGCCGCGTCCAGCGCGCCGGCCACCTGAATCGCAAATTCCAGCAGCTCGCTCGGCGCGAAACCGCCGCGCGCGATTCGCTCCTTCAGCGTCTGCCCCTCCAGAAACTCCATGGCCATAAACGGACGGCCGTCGTCCTCGCCAATCTCGTAAATCGTGCAAATATTTGGATGATTCAACGCCGAAGCCGCGCGCGCTTCGCGCCGCAATCGCTCCATCGATTGGGAATCACCGGCAGAATCCGCGGAGAGGAATTTCAAAGCCACAAACCGCTGCAACTGCAAATCTTCAGCCTTGTAAACAACGCCCATCCCACCGCTGCCCAACTGCTCCACGATGCGATAGTGCGAGACCGTCCGGCCTATCATCGTTGCAATCTTGTCCCCGGCACGCATGTTAGGCTGCGCGCCCATTCAAAGTAAGTCAACGCGACCGACGCCTCAGTCTTACCGGCGAAAAGAAAACCGGGCCACACTGTCTGCGTCCGCGCTCTGAATTCTCAGCAGTCAGTGGTATTCCCGCGCGCTCAACACCCCAGCACGGAAATAGACGCGACACTACGCGGCCCAAATTCCTTGTTCGCCCATTCCCGCTCGATCCCCACCAGCATCCCAATGCACAATGACGCCGCCGGCTGCACTCCCATCGTCGGCGCAGATAGGCGCAAAGCTTCCGTGTATGGCTGCTGCCAAATCATCGCGGCATTATACGACGTGCGCCAACAACAGTCGCGCCCGCCCTGCCAATTTCACGCGCAACCGTAACTTCCCGCGCCTCGGCCTGCAGCCCCCTTCGTTCGACCGTCGCTTGATTTTGCAACCAAGCCCGCGTGTGCCGGGCCCAAACGCAGCCGGCGCCCGCAGCACACAGTGGATGACAGCCGACGCACGGGTGCCGTAGGCGCGGCGCAGCTTTCGCTGCAGCCGCCTCAAGCCCTCGCCAACCATTTCGATCCGACTGAAGGCGGAGGACGTCAACGACGGCCATTGGGCCCGCCCGCCATCCGGAAATACTCGGGGGTTCACTCGAGTGGCGGAGAAGGGTGGGTTCGTGACCCCTTTCCGCGAGCAAATCATCGGATCAGCGAATCGGCAGGGTGGCTTCGATCCCCACGCGCACCGGCCTTGGCAGACTTCGGTGGAAAACTGCGCTTCGCCGCTGTGGTGGTCCAATTGCCGTTCGGTCAGCCCCGCGTGGCTTCATCCAGCATCGCCATCCGCTGGGAGCGCGTTTAATCATCGCTCGGCTCCCTGCTTCCTTGGTCGTTGACGCTACGGGGTCTACTCGGAGGAAGGAGCCCACCACCTCAACTAATTGGCCCTCGTACAATCGTCGAGGAAGAATTTCAGAAACACCTGCGGCGGCGGACACGATGGTTTTGCGGATTGCCCAGTTTAGCCTTTCAATCGCTTCAATCCGCGCAGAGTAGATAGTGCGCTTTCCATTTCCTTCCGCTCGTTGCGAGAAGTTTTGGCATCCGCGAGGCGCGCATTGATCGCGTCTTCCGCCATCTTTACGCGAATGTGAAGCAGTTCCGGAATAAGTTCGAGAATGGCTGCCTTGTACAACTCGCGCCAGTTCACTTCGGGCATTTTGGACTCCTGAGGAAGAGAAGGGAGCGCGATTCCAGCTAGATGTGCGACGCCCTAGCCGGGACGCGGCTCCCCTTGGAACGTTTCCGCACGACTCATTTTCCGCTTGACGCCGCTTTCTGTTGAACCATCTTCTGCGCCATGTGTAGCAGCAACTTTTGGTTAGCCGTATTCATTCGTCCCATTAGTTTGCGAAAGCGATGCAACGTCCGCGCATCACGGCGCGAGCTGCCCCACCCTGTAGCAGCGGGTTGCTCAGAATGCGGCGCAGGTGGTTCGGCTTCGTAGAAGAGTGCATACATCGGCACTTCCATCGCGCGCGCCAGCTTTTCAATCGTCTCGATTGCGGGAACCGTGTGGCCGTTCTCGACACGCGAAATGTAACAGCGCAGAAGCCCGGTACGCTTCTCGACATCGCCTTGTGACATGTCCTTCTGTTCCCGCAGCGCCTTTAACCTTTCACCTATTTCCATTGTTGTTCTCCTTATTTTTGAGATAGCTACGCCACACTTCTAGATTGCTGACAACCCAAGCACTAAATCCCGAAGGTCATAAATGCCCAGCAGCGAGCGGAATGCCGAAAGCGCGTCAATTCCGAGTCAATTCCGGTCTTGCCGGAGCGACCTCCCGAGCGACGAATCGCACTCAAAATGGCGCACCGGAGAAAGGGACCAGGCGGGTTGTATCCGAGCCACAGTCCAGTTGTGTGAATTCTCATTTGTGTATTCTGGAGCGGTCAATCGGGGTGACGGCCCATCGATCGTCGCGCAGCTTATCGAGAGGCCTCTCGATCCTCATTAGAACTTCGATGAGCAGTTCCGTCTGCTGCGGCTGTTTCACTTCGCAGACCAATTCATAGAGAAAATCCTGCAACGCTTGCCGATCATTTCCGTCGGAAAAGGACCTCATTTTTCACCTGTCTTCTGCCGGTGGTTCGAGCCCGGCTGTTCGTCGGGTGAGACCCGATCGTTGAGAGCGGCTCGCCGGGAGATTCCGCGTGCAGGCTTACTGGAATCCGTTTAGGAAATTCCGGAATCTGCCGGCGACAAAGAAAAAAAGGGACGGATCTGCGCAGGCAGGGATTCTATGTTCTTATGACGCAGAGGACTTGAAGAAGATCGCTCGAGGCGTTAGCAGAGGCGGAATCATCTTGCCGAACTTTCGGCTGCTGGCTACGAACTGGCGCGGGAAAAGCCTTCGGCTGCGACTCATGGGATTGGCGGACAATCGCTGACGATGTGTTCGCCTCAACGTGCAACAGCGAGAAGTCATTTGAGGTATCGTCGGCGAGCTTGAGAAATTCGGAGGTCTCAAGGGTCGCGAGACTGCAAAATAGCAATCCCACCACGACGAAGAAGATTAGTTTGAGGCGCATTCTAGAGTCCAACAATACAGAAGAGTTATACAGGAAATGCATGTTGAACTCAACCCAATGCGGAAGCGCGTGGATATCACACGCTCGGTTCGCCAAAGTTCTCCGGGCAAGCAGGATGACGAGCAAATGAAAGAGGACAGGCGGCAGGATTGGCGAGGGCGCCGGTCGATTAACGAGAAAATCGAAAGGGCGCCTGCGACCCCGGGGAGGAAACCTTCGCAGGACAAGAATCCACCCATGAGGCGAACAAAGCCCTCGTCACGCGCGCCTTTGCCACACTCGAGCCAGGGCAATCTGAAAACACCGAACGAGTTATTTGATCCCGATGGTCCGTGGCATCTTCCGAACGGCAAGACCATGCCCCAGGGCGAACCATTTACCGAGCTGGCTGCCTCTTCCGCAAGAACCGATCGAATAAATGCTTAAGCCAACAAAACACCATAAATGTTGGCAAAAACGCCCGCTCCGTACGAACGCGAATTCCTGGAAATGCACACGCAGGGTTCCCTGGCTGTCTGCGATTCTCCTTCGCCAAGGACAAGCTGGAGAAATCGCGAAAATCCAGCTCCCCTGCATGTGTGCATATCTAGCCGCGGCCCGAGACCCGTTTCCATCCGGCAGGCGAGTCCTCGCTCCACCGATTTACATTTTGAGAAAGCAGCGCGAAGCACCCGCGCCCAGAAAGGTAATGCCGCCGCCTCGCGCGCACTATCGGCGAAAACCTGTATACCGCGAAACTGTTCTCCGGTATCTCGAGACTGAGCCCGCATTCCGCTTTTGCGGACAAGACCTGTCTTCGGCACTACCGCAATAATCGTCAGAGCAATTTCCCCCGTTGCCCCTACTGCCCAAATCTGGCTCCGCGGCGCCTCTGCCTCAGGCCCCGCGAATCCCCATGCCCACGCGAGGGGGCATGCTTTCGCTTTCGGCATACCTTGTAATAGAACGAACGATCGTGCTATTATATGCCCAGCAGAATGAAGACGCGCCGACAACCCGCGGCAACCGCTCGGCTCCCGCGCCAGCTCCTTGCGGGCGCGGCAGGAAAATCCGCTCGACGCCATTCCCGCGGCCTCACAACACGCCGCGCCATCCTCCGCAAAGCCGTCAATATCGCTTCCCTGGAAGGCCTCGAAGGCCTCACCATCGGCAAGCTCGCCAGCGCCCTGCACATCAGCAAGAGCGGCCTATTCGCCCACTTCGGCTCGAAAGAAGATCTGCAATGCGCCGTCGTCGACCAAGCCCGCGACATCTTCGTCGAAAAAGTCATCCGTCCCGCCGCGCAACTCCGCGGCCTGCCCCTCTTGCGCGCCCTCTGCCAGAACTGGCTCGCCTACGGCGAACAGAAAACTTTCCCCGGCGGCTGTTTTTTCTCCGCCGCGTCGCTGGAGTTCGACGATCGTCCCGGCGCCGTGCGCGACCGCATCGTGAGCCTGATGAGAAAATGGCTGGGTAATTTGGAGCACGCCGCGCGCGACGCGCAGTCCGCCGGCGAAATCCGCGAAGATGTGGACGTGCGCCAGCTGGCCTTCGAAATTCAGGCGCTCGCCATGGGCGGTAATTGGAGTTCGCGTTTGTTCCGCGATCAGACAGCTTTCAGTTCGGCTAAAGCTGCGATCCTGCGGCGCATTGATCAGGTCAGCAAAAACGTTCCATTGAGGAAGTAATGCGCATCCGTCCCGGTTTGCTCGTCGGCGTTTTCGCAAGCGCAATCCTCACGTGGGCCGCGCAGCCGCAACGCGCCAATGCGCAAACCGCCCAAAGCGCGCAAACCACGCCGAACGCCAGCGCAGCCGAGATCCCGCTGCAGCGCTGCGATCGCCTGCCGGTCGTGATCGTTCAGGTAAACGACGCCGACAAGCGCTTCCTCATCGACACCGCCGCGACGTCCATGCTCAACGAAAAATCGTTCGCGGCAGGGCATGCGAAAGAAATCCGCGTGCAATCCTGGAATCAAACCACAGCCCTCAGCGCCAAAGTGGTTACCATCGCCGAGCTAAAACTCGGCAGCCACAATCTGCGCAACGTCACCCTCCCCGCGATCGACCTGACCGCCCTTGCCAAAGCCTGCGGCGGCCCGCTCGATGGAGTCCTTGGCGTGGACCTCCTCGAGCAGCTCGGCGTCACCATTGACCTCCAGCGCAGCGTCGCGCGCCTCGGCATCGCCGCGCCCAGCACCACAGAAGTTTCCATCATCGCGGAGATGGAGCAGGCCATGCATTCCTGCTCGGAAGCTTTCAACAACGCCGACGCCGTCAAACTCGCCACCTGCTTCGATCCCGATTTCGTCCTCAGTTCCCCGGCCGGAGAACTTCGCGGACGCGAGCAAGCCACGAACCATTTTCAGCAAACGTATTTTGGCCTGATTCCGCGCGTCCATTTTTCCTTGGCCATGAAAGATCAACGCGCCGTCGGCAACGTGGTCTGGAGCCTCTACGACTACACCATTGAGTCCGCAAACATTCACAGCGCCGGCCGGGGCATGATGCTCTGCCGCAAATCCGAAAATCACTGGTACATCCTCAGCATGCACGAATCGCCGCTCGATTCCGCCTCGATTCGGCCCCAGTGAGGCCAATCGACACGGAAATTCGCCATCCAGAGTGACAACGAAGGCAGCAAACAAAGCCTGCGACGAAAGGGCGAATCCCGGGGGGGGGCGCCCCGGCTCTTGCGAGCCGGGGCACTGAGGGGCAGGCCTACTCGTGATCTTCTGCGTTCAATTCCGCTGCAACCGGGGTCAACGTCCCGAACAATCCGTCAGCGTAACCGTTGATTCCCGCCGCGAAAAATAACGCCGGACCCGCCGAAGGACTGGCCGTGCTGCCCGCTTCGTTGCTGCCGCGGTTGTCGAATTCCAGTCCCCACAGTCCGCTGATGGCGATCGGCGCGCCGGAGGCGTCCAGCAAATTGCCCAGGAAATGTCCGGTCACCGCATCAAACGCCGCGATCGTCCCGCCAAAGCGGTTGCCGATCAGCAAATCGTGGCTGAAGAATCCGAAATCCTGCGGAGCCAAAGCCACTCCCCAGGGAGCCTGCAGCCATGGCCCATCCTCCAAGCGCAAAATCAACCTGCCGCCCGCGGTGAACACATCCACAAATCCGCACTGCTCCCCGCAACTGTCGTCCGCGGCAGTCTTCGTCGCGTTCTGTTTCGCATACGCCACCACCACCGTCGCCCCCACAGCCTGCACATTGTAAGGAGCAAAATCGCGCGGGACCCGCTCGTCATTAAATAATTCTTCGGAGATCCTCACCCGCTTGTAGTTCTTGTCGAACACCTCGATGCGGTTCTGGCTGAAATTCGCTGCCAGCAGGAAATGATCTCCATCCCTTTCCACCCAGGTGAGCCCCGTAAACACCGCACCGCTCTTCGATTCGTCCACTTTGTTGATGGCCAGCGACTGTCCGACGCCTGCGCTGTTCGGCGTGATCGGCGTGAACGGCGGACCCCAGCCGGAAATCGTGCCGTTCTTCGTCGCGAAGATGAACGCCGCCGGATTATTCGTGGCCAAAGCAAAATCACTCGTGCCATTGAAAATAATACCCGTCGGGCTCGACGGACCTTTCACTCCAGCCGCGTTCGGAACTGTCACAACCAGCGGCGTAATCGCGCCTGCGCCGCTGTACAAAGTAGAAGTGCCGGTACCTGCATTATTCACCCACCAAGGGCTCGCCGCGCCGCGCGCCAGGCCCCAGGCATTTTTCAGATTCGGGTCAATCGTTACCGCTGTTCCGTCGGCGTTGTCCGGCTGCGCAATATCCGAAACCAAATTCTCCTGGGTATAATGCTGCGCAAACGTCACGACCGGTAGCATCGCCAGCACACCGCCCGCCAGAAAAGCCTTCAGTGCCCTTGCGGAAATCCTCATTGCTCATTCCTCCTTAAATGGACGATAGATAGACCGATATCAATTCGCCTGGCGCGGCATGTGAGCCAAACCATGGCGACGCGCATCGACCGGATGGCTGAGGATCCTTGATACGCCGTGCGGAGACTACAACGGCTGCCCAAGCTCCATTGTTTTGCCGCGGTCACAAGCTCGTAAACAATTTGTCCCGGCCGCCAAGCGGAGAATTAACAACTTTAGATCGCGCGTTGACGACGCGCCCGTACACCGCGGAAAACCATTGCTGCATTCTTCGCTTACACGAATCGGCGCGTGATTCCGCGTGCGCGACTGCAGTGGAGAACTGATTCAGATTGACCAGCTCTGAGGAATTGCGTGTGGTGACAGCGCCGTCTTAAATGGCGAGACCCATCAGCTCTACTTCACCGCCGGTCCAGCCAATAATTTCGCCGGATTCGGCGGCGTGATTAACGCGCGGTAAATCGCATCCGGTTCTAGAGGCCGGCCACGCGAAGGGTCGCCTTGCCCCGAGGCGGCCCTCCCCCGCTCTAGTGGCGGGCCCCGCGCCGAGCGCCTCCCGATTTCCGCACCCTTCCGAATCGGTAGGGAGCGAGCAAGGCTTCCAGCGAACGGCGAATCCACGCGGCCAGCGGACCTTTGCGATATACCGCCCAGTCGAGCATCGCGCCGCCGTTGACCTGCTGCAGCAATCGCGCCAGCGCGGCTGTGTCGCAAGGCTTCAGTTCGCGCGTCGCGATGGCTTCGTCCAGCAGCTTTTTGGTTTCATCGCGCGTGGTCACGAACTGCCGCAAGAGCACCGCGCGAAATTCCGGGTCACTCAGATCAATTTGCAGGTACGCCAGAAAGTTAGCCATAGACTCAGGGGTCGCGGCGAATCCGCTGAGCTCGACGAATAGCTCGACGAATGTCTTGAGCGGCGAGCCGTATTTCGCGCGCGCCGCAGCGAATTGTCCGGAGACGTCCGCGGTCCAGGCTTTGCAGTTGGCCAGCAGCAACTCACGCTTGGTGCCGAAGCGCTGGATGATCGTGGCTGGAACCACTCCGGCTTCTTTCGCGACGTCGGCGAGCGTAAGCTCGACCGGGCTGCGGCGCTGCATCACACGCGCGGCGGCGGCTAGAATTTGTGCGTCGGAAGTCTGGCGTGGGCGTGGCGACATTTTGAATGGGGGCCGTGGGGCGTTCGACCGGCACAAGAATAGCTGAATAGGCGTTTATTATCCACTTGACATTACTGAATGGCTGTTTATTATTGAACTGTCGCTTCCCCGAGCGAGCTCCGCCTTGCGTCACGCTTTTGATGGCAGCCCGCACGCCCGCGAAATCATGGGAGGGAAAATGAACGCCGGTCAATTCAAGGCATCGCTCGCGGACGCAGCTCCCCCTGCAGGCTTGCCTGCCCCGCTGGCAGCGCTGTGGTGGGATGCCAAGGGCGACTGGTCGCAAGCGCACTCGCTGGTCGACGAACTGGATACCGTGGATGGCATGGCCGTCCATGCCTACCTGCACCGCAAAGAAGGCTCGAGCTCCAACGCCGATTACTGGTACCACCGCGCCGGCCGAAACTTTCAGCGGCCCACGCTTGATGCCGAATGGACCGCTCTGGTCGAGGGCCTGCTTTCCAAAGCTGCGAACGCATGAGGAGCGCCTGCTACAGTGCCGAACAAAATCCCACCAACAATCCCCAGAAAAACTCTCTCCGGTAAAATCGCCCTGGTCGCCGGGGCCACTCGCGGCGCTGGCCGTGGAATCGCTGTCGCGCTAGGCGAAGCCGGCGCGACGGTGTACTGCACCGGTCGTAGTTCCAGAGAACCCGCCCGCGGCAGACCACCTACACCCGGCCGCCCTGAAACAATCGAAGAAACCGCCGAGCTGGTCACCGCTGCAGGCGGACGCGGCATCGCCGTCAGAGTTGATCACACCGAACCAGCGGAAGTGCGCAACCTGGTGGCCCGGATTAAACGGCGGCACCAGGGCCTGGACATCTTGGTGAACGACGTGTGGGGCGGCGACGCACTTACCGAATTCGGCAAGCCGTTCTGGAAAGTGAACCTCGATAAAGGCCTTGGCATGCTAAAACAGGCCATCCATTCGCACATCATCACCTCGCACTACGCCGTTCCGCTCATGTTCGGCTCCGGCGCACCGATCATTTTCGAAATCACCGATGGCGATGCATTCTATTACCGCGGCAATATTTTCTACGATCTGGTCAAAATCTCCGTAATCCGCTTGGCCTTCGCCATGGCTCGCGAACTGCGCAAACGCGACATGGTTTCCGTCGCGCTCACTCCTGGATTCCTGCGTTCCGAAGCAGTGCTCGATCATTTCGGCGTCAGCGAAGCTAATTGGAAAGACGCCGTCCGCAAGAAATCGAAGAATTCGCGCGTTAATTCAAAAGACCAGAACGACAGCGCGGACGATTTCATGGTTTCCGAATCCCCCCGCTTCATCGGCCGCGCCGTGGTAGCCCTCGCCACAGATCCACGCGTGAAAAACAAAAGCGGACGCGTGTTCAGTTCTTGGGCGCTCGCGCGCGAGTACGGCTTCACGGACCTTGACGGCTCCCAACCCCACTGGGGCAACCACGCCAAAAAGAAATATGGAAGATACAAAATCTGCGACGATCAGTTCTATTCCTACTGGGTCCCCGGTCTGGTCGAGCTGATTTTCCCCGACTGGTTCTGATCCCGGCGGAAACAGAATTCGCGTCGCGCGCGATCGTCCCGCAATCGCGCGCTAGGGCCTTTCCTGTACAGCGATTTTCCCGGCATCATGTCGAAATTGCCTTCTATCCGCGGCGCACCATGCCCCCTGGCGTGTCCCTCAACTCGTTGAATCCTATTCACTTTCTCTTTTACCCACGGCGTTTGGCATGGAGCTTGCACTTTCCAATCCGGGTGACACATTCACCGCAGGAGGGTAGTAGCATGAAACAGTCACACTTTCACTTGAAGACCTGGCTCGCAGTGTCAGCTTTGACGGGTTTCTTGTGCCTTGGCACGCCCGTGATTGCGCAATCGGCGCCCGCTCAGAATACTCCAGCTCTTCAAGGCGACGACGCTACCCGCCAGGAACTCGCGAACTTCAACCAATTCCTGGACAGCCATCCCGAACTCTCCGATCAGCTTCGCAAAGATCCTTCGCTCGTCAATAACGATGATTATGTGAAGCAGCATCCTGCCCTGCAAACCTATTTGCAGGATCATCCGGCCGTGCGCCAGCAGATCAAGAACGATCCGAACGCCTTCATGCGTGAGGAATCCCGCTTCGACCGCCATGAAGACGATCGCGATCGAGATCGTGATCGTGATCGTGATCGCGACATCAACCGCCAGGAGGTGGCGCGCTTCAATCAATTCCTGGACACGCACCGCGAAACGGCCGAGCAACTTCGCAAGGATCCGTCGCTGGTGGATAACGAAGAATTCCTGAGGAACCATCCCGCGCTGCAATCTTATCTGCGGGAACATCCGGAACTTCGTGCGCAGCTAAAGCAGGATCCGAACGCTTTCATGCATCAGGAAGAGCGTTACGATAGCCGCGAAGGCGATCGCGACCGTGGCATCAACCGCGAGGAACTGGCGCGCTTCAACCAGTTTCTCGATACCCACCGCGAAACAGCCGAACAGCTTCGCAAGGATCCCTCCTTGGTGGACAACCAGGAGTACGTGCGAAACCATCCTGAGCTGCAAGCCTATCTGCAGGAACATCCGGAACTCAGCGCACAGCTAAAGCAAGACCCGAATGCCTTCATGCGTCAGGAAGATCGCTATGATCGGCGGCAGGACGATCGCGATCGCAATGATCGGCGCCAGGACGATCGCGATCGTGATGTCAACCGCCAGGAATTGGCGCACTTTGATCAGTTTCTAGATAGCCACCGCGAAACAGCCGAGCAACTTCGCAAGGATCCTTCGCTCGTAGATAACGAAGAATTCGTGCACAACCATCCCGCGCTGCAGACTTATCTGCAGGACCATCCCGAACTTCGCGCGCAGATCAAGGCAAACCCGAACGCCTTCATGCAGCAAGAAGCTCGTTATGCTCGTTATGACAACCGCGACGCCGGCATGAATCGCGATGTCAGCGGCCAGCGCCAGGCCGCCAGCTTCGGCGAATTCCTCGGCGGCCATTCGGAGATCTCGCAGCGCCTCTCCGAAGATCCCACCCTGGTGAAGAACCAGGAGTACATGGAAAACCATCCTGAACTTCAGCAGTATCTGACCGCTCATCCGGAAGTGAAACAGGAACTCATGGCGAATCCGCAGACCTTCGTCAAGTCCGCGCAGCAGTTCAGCACCACCAGCAACGCTGCGCCGGCTGTGAAGACTCCGCTGCCGGATCCCGCCAAACCGAAGCAGTAAGCAACGACGCCTCGAGGATGGGAAGGTCGAGCGATCGGCCTTCCCCTTCGCGGGCTGTTCCTTAATTTCTGCGCGGCCACGCGCCGCGCTCGCCTCAGCCCGCTTCCAATCATCGGCGGGTCAGTGTTAGGTGGAGAATCCGATTTAGGAGGAACCATGAACGCTAAGACCGCTCAGACAGCACTAGTTCTTGCGATCGTCCTGCTAGCCGCGATTCCTCTCAACGCCGGCGGCAACAAGAAAAATCCGCCCGAACGGGCCATGCTCGAACGAATGGAAGCGGTTCCATGCGGCGCAAAAGAAAAAGGCGTCACGGGCTTGGGCACGGTGTGGGCATCGGCCGGTATCACCCACGTCAACTCCGATGAAAAGCTTTGCCCCCAGTACGAGGTGGTTACCGACGAAATGGAATACCACATCCGCCCGACCGACACCAAGCACCCCATCATTTTGCCGGTCGGTAAAGAGATCGTCTTCAAAATCAAGAAGGACCGCATGTACCTGAGAGTCGCCGACGGTGACGACAAAATGCTCACCTACGCAGTCGTTGCGGAGAAACCGACAAATTCCGATACCGACGCGCAAAATTCCGCGCCCAAGCCGGACAAGCCGTGACGCGCTAGCAATGCTTCAGGTCTGCTGTGTGCCGTGTGAATCGTGCCGCGGTGCGATTCACACTCCGATGCCGCACTACGCGATCGAAGGATCAGAGCTAGCTTCGATCGGGCGCTTTTGATTTTGTTTTTGAATCTCTAGGGGCGGGTCCCGCGCGTGCAGGGTCCGCCCTACGTCGGTACCTCGGCCCATCTCGACAGCCGAACCAGATCCCTCGAAGCAGGCATCACGGTCTCACCATTCCCTCCGTTTGCGCGTGCGCCGAACCTCTGCGAAACTAGGTCCATGCGAAAACTACCCAACATCGTGATATGCCTACTAGCAGCTACCCTCCTCTTTGCTGGAACTGCGCCAGGGCGGCAGTCTTCGGCGACAAATTCCTCAACGGCTCCGCCAGCGGCTAGTGCGCCCGCTGCGCCGGACAATTCGACTCCAGCGGCAAAGCCTGCGACAACCGCGAAGCCGGCTGCGAGGCCCGCTGCGACGTCGGCCAGCAAGACACAAAACGCGGCTTCGTCACAGAACGGCGCTTCAGCGCAGAGCTCTGGTGCTGCGAAAACGCAAACGGGAACGGCGGCGAAGACTCCAGCGGGTACAGCAACGCAGCATCACGCGGCGGCGGCTCCTTTGGTGTTAAAGACTGACAAGGATAAGGAGAGCTACGCGATTGGATTGAACATCGGCAAGAGCATCCATCGCGATGGCGTGGACGTTGATCCCAATGTTTTGTCACGCGGGATGAAAGATGCGCTGAGCGGCGCCAAGCCGGCGTTGACGGACGACGAAGCCAAGGCCGTCATGATGAATTTGCAGACTCGAGTACGCAAGCAACAGGCGGAACAGGCGCAGGTCGCCGCAGAGGCCGCCAAGAAAGTAGGCGAAGCAAACAAGGCGGCAGGCGACGCGTTTCTGGCGGCAAACAAGACCAAAGAAGGCATCGTGACGCTACCGAGCGGGCTGCAATACAAAATCCTCACGCAAGGCACGGGCCCGAAACCCACCGCGACCGATACCGTGGTCTGCAACTATAAAGGCACGCTGCTCGACAACACTGAATTTGACAGCTCCTATTCACGCAAGGAGCCGCTCACCATTCCGGTATCTGGCGTGATCAAGGGTTGGACCGAGGCTTTGCAACTAATGCCGGTGGGGTCGAAATGGCAATTATTTATTCCCTCTGATCTGGCATACGGCCCGCAGGCCAAGGGGCCCATCGGGGCGAATTCCACGTTGATTTTTGAAGTGGAGTTACTTTCGATTCAAGAAAAGAAAGAACCGCCGAAATAGTTTGTGGAAAACGAAACAATACATTCATTCCGATGCCGCGAACGCGGAAGTGGAAGCTGGCACTGGAAGCGGCGCGCCCAACGCGAGGTCAGGCCGGGACTTTTGCCTCGCGCAGGAAGCGAGCGGCTTCTTCTGGCGGCGTGGGATTGATGTAGAACCCGGTGCCCCATTCGAAGCCAGCGACTTTGGTCAGTTTGGGCATCATTTCGATGTGCCAGTGATAGTGGTCGTTGATTTCTTCGCCGATCGGCGAGGTATGGATGACGTAGTTGTAAGATGGGAGTGCGAGCGCCGCGTCCAGGCGGCCCAGAAAATCGTGCAGCAGCCGGGCCAGATGCGCGTAGTACGGCGCCGGCATATTTTCGAAAGAAGAACTGTGCTGCCGCGGCAGGATCCAGGTTTCGAAAGGAAAGCGCGGTGCGTAGGGAGCGAGCGCGATGAAATGATCGCTCTCGATAATCATGCGCGAGGCCGTTTCGATTTCCTGGCGGATCATGTCGCAGAAAATGCAGCGCTCTTTCTGCTCGTAGTAGCGTTTGGCGCTGTCCACTTCTTCGCGCACGCGGTTGGGCACGATGGGCAGCGCGATTAGCTGCGAGTGGGTATGTTCGACGGTGGCCCCGGCCGGCTCGCCGTGATTCTTGAAAAGTAAAATGTAGCGGAAGCGGCGATCGTTTTTCAGATCGAGCATGCGGTCGCGATAAGCCCACAGAACTTCTTCCACGCCTTTTTCGTTGATCAGCGCGAGCGTCTTCTGGTGATCCGGCGATTCGATGATCACTTCGTGCGCGCCCACTCCATTCATACGATCGAAAAGGCCTTCGCCCTCGCGGTCCAGGCCTCCTTCGATCCCCAGCGCAGGAAACTTGTTGGGTACCACACGCACCGTCCATCCCGGAGTGTCTTTGCCGCCGCCGTTGCGCCCGTACGCCAGAATCTCCTTGGGCGTCTTGCCTTCGTTGCCTGGGCAGAACGGGCAAACAGCCGGGTTGCCTTTTATGTGCACACTCTCCCGAACGAAATCCATTGGCCGCTTGCCGCGATCCGTGGAGATGATGACCCAGCGTCCGGTGATGGGATCCTTGCGAAGCTCCGGCAAACCTTCCTCCTGGTCCGTGCGCTCCGATATTCTACTACGGCTGTTGCGCGGTCGTGCGCGCGGTGATGATCTAAGCCAAAGGCTAAGCGAGCCGTCCTAACCGGCCATGTCTACTGCGCGCTGGATGCCCGGCGAAGTGAAACGGCGCGCCATGAGAATGGAACCGCGGCGGCGAGATCTCAGCAAGCGTAGGTTTCGCCGCGCACGCCCCGTTTGGCGCGCGTGATTCTTCGCGGACACAGCGGCGTCGCCGGACGGCGACGGTGAGGTCGGAAGAGCGCTGTAGCCCTTGCGGGCGGCAAAGTTCACAATCGCGAACATGAGAAGCGCTAGCATTGCTGGAACAGATACTTACTTCACGACTTCGAGTTCCCATTCGACCGTCTTGCCGCGAATGACGAAGCACAAATAATACTCCCAGAACTTGCGGAACCAGCGGAAATGATTAACCAGAAACTGAAAACCGAGCGCGCGCCAGATGCGGAGTAGCGTGACGTGCACGCGGCGCTCGCGGAATTGCGCGGGAGCGTAGTAATCGTATTCGGCAGGCTTCTCGCTGAAAAACCAGAGCGAAAAACTGGAGAGATGCCAGCGGTGCGCGGGGCTGCAATAGGAGGCGTGATCGGTGTAGTGCGGGGTCATGATCACAACGCGGGCGCCGGGCTTCGCGACGCGATGGGCTTCGGCGAGGACGCGGAAAATGTCGTCCACTTCTTCAATCATGTGGATGAGGCGGACTTCGTCGAAGGTGCTGTCGGCAAATGGCGTGCGCGTCCAGTCGCAGAGCACGTCGGCCTGGCCTGCGGGGCTCATATCAATACCGATAGAACCGGGATATTTTTTTCTGCCGCAGCCGACGTCGAGGATGCGTGGTTTGGGGTCAGTTGGCATTGTCGAATGTAAGTTCGCGGGTGGTGTGGATTGCGGCGCTCATTTCTTGCGGCCTCCGACCCACATCATGGGCGTCCACTCGCCCGCGGTGTCGAGCACTTGGAGTCCAGAGGATTCACATTGTTGCACGGCTTCATCGGGACGAATGGAACGGCCTTGCCAGGTATCGAGATAGCGCAGGCGGACAAACGGCATCTTCAATCGCCGCATTTTTTGGTGCGAGCCACGATCAGGAAAGCCGGCTTCGAGCATGAGGCGCCCGAGGGGCAACGTCCAGAGGCCTTTCATGTGCAGGCGAAAAATTCCGCCGGGGCGCAGGACGCGGGCGGCTTCCCGAAAATAACTGAAGATGGCGCGCTTGTCCGGGACGTGCTGGAAGACGGCGAAGGACCAAACGAAATCCACGCTTTCGCTCGGGATGGCGGCCAGGTCGCCGCCCGAGACCGCTTGAAATTGCGCGCGCGGGAGATGGTAGCTGGAGGCCTTGCGAATCATTTCTGGGGAGACATCCACACCGATGTATTGGGCGAAGTCCTGGGACATCCAGCGGGCGATGCGTCCAATGCCGCAGCCGATTTCCAGGGCCGTTTTTTCCCGCGGGTCGAAAGACATTTTCTGAAGGAATGGAGTTACGTAGTGAGCGTAGTCCGTTTTGCCGGAGGCGAAGAAGGCGTCTTCTTCGTTGGGGACGTCCGGCCAGTTGATGTAGGCGCGAGCGTTTTCGCGCGCACGGGTGTCCCAATCGCGGCGGATGGCGTCGAGCCAGGATTTTTCGGTGTTGGGAGATGCGCTGGTCATCGATTGCCCTGCTGTTAACGCAAGATCGGTACTTCAGCGGCGCTAAAGCCGCAGCCTGCAAAGATAACCGAAATCTAATGCTGCCGGCCTGGTTCCCAAAGGCACGATAAGAAACGGGCGCTACAAAGCCTTCTCGCGCGCGCAAAGCTCAGCTCCGGTCACTTGATGACCTCGAAGGTGAACTCCATTAATTTTCCGCGGATCAGGTAGCTCAGGTAATGCTCCCAGAATTGGCGGAAGAACCGGCTGCGATTCACCAGGAACTCGAAGCCTAATGTGCGCCAGAGATTCAGGAGGCGGAGATTCAGTTTCACCTCGCGCATGCGGACTTTGGTGTACCACATATCGCGGCCGTGCATGCCGCCGGGGTAAAAATATAGAAACGAGTAGGTATTCAGGTGCCAGCGATGCGTGGGATCGCGGAAAGAGCTGAAATCCGTGTAGTGCGGAGTGGCGATGAAGATGGTGCCGCCCGGTTTGGTGACGCGGTGAAATTCTTCCATGGTGGCGATGATGTCCGCTACATGTTCGATGATGTGCTCGGCGCGGAGATGGTCGAAGGAATTATCGCGGAAGGGCAAGCCGCCCTGGTCCAGATGGCAGAGCACATCGGCGGCCGTGGCTGGATTCATGTCGAGGCCAATGGAGCCGGGGTATTTTGTCGGCCCACAGCCTACGTCGAGAATGCGTGGCAAAGCGGCTCCTGCGGAAGATTTTGCAGCCAATTTCTAGTTTCTCACGAACACAAAAAGGATGCGGCAAACAAAATAGCACAGGCTCGCGGGTGCGGGCCTGTGCTATTTGCAACGCGATTGAACGACGCATGCGGCGCGCGTTACGGCGCGTGCGCTTATAGGGAGCGTTCGATTTCTGTGATGCAGGCGTCGACGGTGCGGACGGCGAACTCGGCTTGCTCTTCGTCAATCAGGAGCGGAGGGCAGAAGCGCAG
>Ga0070764_10000398_pt1 | contig 16953 bp, 10 predicted proteins | sample HubBroMetageWRM4_FD_67287 | JGI IMG/M metagenome (GOLD analysis project Ga0070764, IMG submission 67287) | Warmed soil microbial communities from the Hubbard Brook experimental Forest, New Hampshire - Hubbard Brook CCASE Soil Metagenome WRM 4 | ecosystem: Environmental > Terrestrial > Soil >... | reverse complement strand
GTCGCTAAACGAGTCCGCACTGAAACCCAAATCGGCAGCTCCTCGGTCTCCATCGCCTCGGTTGCCGCCGAGCTCGCGCGCAAGATCTTCGGGTCGCTCGCCAACAAGACCATCCTGCTCGTCGGTGCAGGGAAGATGAGCGACCTCGCGGCGAAGCACCTCATCCAGCAGGGCGCCAACACGCTCCTCGTATCCAACCGCACCGAGGCCCGAGCCGAAAAGATCGCCGACGCGCTCCGCACGCCCGACATCACCACCGGCGTCATTCCCTTCAGCCAGCTTCACGAGCAGACGTACCGTGCCGACATCGTCATCACGTCCACCGGTGCCGGTCAGATCTTCTCGCCAGACAATGGCCGCACGCTCGTGCATCGTCGCAGGAACCGCCCGGTCTTTTTCATTGATATCGCCGTTCCGCGCGACGTCGACCCCGCCGTCAACAACCTTGAAGGCTGCTTCGTCTACGACATCGACGATCTCCAGCAGGTCGCGCAGGAGAATCAAATTCAGCGCAGCCGTGAGGCGGAGACCGCTGAATCCATCGTGCAGCTCGAGGCCGAACGCTATGGCGAGCGGCTTGCCCAGGCCCCCGCCACTGAGGCCATCAAGCAGCTTCAGTCCTCAGCCGAAGCCCTCCGCGAAGCCGAGCTCATGCGCACCGCGCAGCGCCTCGCCAACCTCAACGCGCCGCTCACTCCCGAGCAGCAGTCCATCATTGAGCACCTCACGCGCTCACTCACCAACAAGCTGCTTCACCCGCAGATCATGGCGCTTCGCGGCACTGACACAAAGCGCCGCAACGACGACGACTAACTCGGCAGAGCTTTCGGCTTGCGCGTCAGCAGCACCACCAGCGCAATCAGCCCCGCCAGCGTCACCATCCCCGCAATCCCCAGCACACGAACCACCGACACCGTGTACTTTCCGGCCGTCGGACTGTAGTTGCAGCAGTACAGAATCAGCAGGTCCACCGGATTGCTGATCTTCTTCTCACTCGCCTCCAGCAACGCCATCCGCAGATCGCGCGGCTGATACTCAATCCCTGCGAGATACTTCGACATCTTCCCATCCGGTGTCGCGAACATGATCACGCTCGAGTGAGCGAACTGATCCATCTTGCCGTCCGGCCCCGGCACGCGAACAAAGTGAAACCCTGTCGCTCCACTGATCGCTTCAATCGATGCCTCATTCGCCGTCAGAAAATGCACAGCGCCTGCGGCCGCTGAATTTCCGCCTGCAGCCTCAGGCTGTCCCACCTCACTCAAGAACGTCCGCTTCTGCGCCGCCGCATCCGCGGGGGTGTCCATTGGATCAATCGAAAACGTCAGGACCTCATAGTCCTTTCCCGGCGCGAGCGTCGTCGACTTCAGTCCAGTCGCCAGCCCGTGCAGTACCTGCGGGCACAGCATCGAGCACTTGTAGTAGACCAGCGCCATCACCACCGGCTTGCCGTCGAACCAGCTCGACAGCGGGCCCGTCCTGCCTGTCTCATCGGTGAACTGCGCCTGCATCGGCAGCGGTTGTCCCAGCCGCTGTTCCAACCCCGCATGCGCTAAGTAATCCGGCCGCTGTTGCGCCGTCATCCCCAGCGGCTTATCCGCCGAGTACCCCTGGGCCCGAGCCGCACCGGCCATAAGGCCCATCGAAGCGCCAACAAGAACCAGCGCAGCAAGCAATACAAATCGTTTCACTCTTCCATGCTACGCCGCGCCGCCCGCCGTGTTGATCTCCTTGTTTCCCATCACCTTCTGCGGCCATCCATCGCGCGCCACCTTCAACATCGCGCGCCCCATCGCCTCTGAGGTCGTCACATACTTCGGCGCCACCCGCATCAGCAGCGGCTCCGCCCACCCCACCGCCGTGTACATAGCGTTGTACCAACCCACTTTCGACTTCACCCCGTTCAGAGGTTGAATGTATCCAGGCCTGAAGCAGTACACGCCACGAAAGGGCATTGCCATCAACGCATTCTCCGTTGCACCCTTCACGCGCGCCCACATCTGTTTGCTCTGCGCATTCGTCCCCGCGCCCGACACATACACGAACACAGCCTGCGGTGACGCCTTCACTAACGCCTGCGCCAGACTCATCGTGAGGTCATATGTCACGCGCCTGTAGTCCGCCTCATTCTTACCCAACGACGAGACCCCCAGGCAGAAGAAGCACGCGTCGAAGCCACTCAGGTCCACATCGCTCCAATTGAAAAAGTCGCGATGCTGCACCTCCGTCAGTTTTGCCTGAATTCGCTCCAGCGGCGATCGCACAATCGCCACAACTTCGCCTACATCGTGTGCCGCCTCGCACTCCAGCAGCACACCTTGTCCCACCATGCCCGTCGCGCCGAACAGCAGAACTCTCATTCGACCAACCTCGCGCGAAGTATCTCACCTCGGGAACCTCTGCGCTCAACGCGCGTATCCTTTAACACGATGAGCACCCCCACCCTTCGCATCGGCACGCGCGGCTCCGAACTCGCGCTCTGGCAGGCCAACCACGTTGCAGACGAGCTGCGCCAGCGTGGTCACGAGGTCTCCGTCGAGATCATTCGCACTACCGGCGATCGCATGCAGGACCCGGCCTTTAAGGCCCCCGCGACCTTTCCGGACGGCTCACCCCTCGACGCCAAGGGCATCTTCATCAAAGAGATCGAGGACGCGCTGGCCGCAGGGAGAATAGACGTCGCCGTTCACTCGCTCAAAGATCTGCCCACACAGCTCGACCCTCGTTTCACCCTCGCCGCCATCCCCGCGCGCGCCGACGCTCGCGATGCCTTCGTCTGCGAGAGCTTCTGGGGTCTCCACATGCTGCCTATGGGCGCGCGCATCGGCACCACCTCGCCGCGCCGCAAGGCCATGCTTCTCTCCCTGCGCCCTGACCTCCGCTTCATTGAGCTCCGCGGAAACGTCGACACTCGCCTCCGCAAATGGCAGGAGGGCCAGGCCGACGCACTCGTCCTCGCGGCCGCCGGCCTCGATCGCCTCAACCGCGCCCAGCATGTTCATCAGCGCTTCGCCATCGACGAGCTTTGTCCCGCACCCGGCCAGGGCGCGCTCGCCCTCGAGACCCGATGTCCCCACACATCGCAAGACACTGCGATCCACGCCGCCATCGCCGCGCTCAACTGTCCCGATGTTGCCTTCGCCACTACCGCCGAACGCGCAGTCCTCAACTCACTCGGCGGCGGATGCAACCTCCCACTAGGCGCCTTCTGCCATAAAGAATCAAGCGAGGCTCAGGGAATGGAAGCCGAATCCTGGCACCTGCACGCGATGGTTGTCAGCCCCGATGGCGATCAAATCGCCCACGTCATCGAGCGCGCCCCGCGCGACATCGCCCCCGAAGAGCTTGGCCAGCGCGCCGCCGCCGCCCTCAAAGCTCGCGGCGCTCTCGAACTTTTAACACAGCTCGCTACAGACTCCGTATAAGCTTGCTGCGTCGAGGCGCCGCTCCGCCGCTTCCTCACGTGCGTCGCGACATTATCTCTGCTTCACCGTTCAGAGGAGTCTCGACATGGCCAAGCGCAAAGCCGCTAAGAAAACTGCACGCACTCACCGCAGTCCAACCCAGTCGAAGACCTCCGCTGCGGCGAGTCCCGAAACTGCTGTGCGCCCCACCGCCACAGTTGTCTCCAATCCAGTCTTCGCCGAGCCCGCTCTAACTGCCGATCCGACCGAATACAAGGTCCCGCACGCCTCCGATACCGCGGCGTACAACGAGATGGATGCGCTCATCAAAGCCAGCAAGTTCGTCCCGCTGGCCTTCCGGGTCGCTCCCGAAGTTGAACCCGTCCTCACTCTTGCGCAGGCACTGGGCAGATCCGGCGCTACCACTGAAAAGAAAATTCAGTCTGCGGGCACCATCGTCTTTCACTGCGCCGGTGACACCGGCGCAACCCAGGGCCCCAAGACGGAGAACGAGGTCGTCGACAAACTCATTGCGGACTTCGCAAACGAACCCACCGCAACCCAGCCGCAGTTCTTCTATAACCTTGGCGACATCGTCTACAGCTTCGGCGAACACAAGTACTACTACGACCAGTTCTACGACGCCTATCGCGACTATCCGGCGCCTATCTTTGCCATTCCCGGCAACCACGACGGCATCGTGTTGCCGCCGCCCGCCGGCGATAACACTCCGTCACTCAGCGCATTTCTCTCCAACTTCTGCAGTTCCGCCTTCACGCACTCCACGGACGCCGTCGGCATATCGCGCACCACGATGACCCAGCCCGGCGTCTACTTCACTTTCGAGGCGCCCTTCGTCCGCATCCTCGGTATCTATAGCAACATCCTCGAGAACCCCGGCGTCATCTCCTCCACGAAGGATCCCTCAACCGGCAAGCCGCAGTTCCCGCAGCTCTCGGATGTGCAGCTCGATTTCCTAACCGCCGCGCTCACTCGTATCAAGAAAGAAAAGTTCAAAGGGGCAGTCATCATTGCAGTTCACCATCCGCCATACGCGCAGGGCACTCACACCGGCAGCATGGTCATGCTCAAGGAGATCGACGCCATCTGCGACAGCACCGGCGTCTGGCCGCACGCTGTGCTGTCCGGCCACTCGCACAACTATCAACGCTACACACGCGCGATCGGCACACGGCAAATCCCATTCGTCATCTGCGGCAACGGAGGCCACGGCCTGCAGACCATCACGCGCGGCGCTCCAATACGAACACCAGTGCTCATGAATGTCTTTGCGCAGCCCGAACGCAACGACACTGTCACGTTCGAAAACTACGACGACAAGGAGTACGGCTATCTGCGGATTCTCGTGAACCCGCAGCAACTGCGCATCGAGTATCACCCGGCATCTGACGGTCCCGCCTCCAAGACGCCCGATGACTTCGTCACGGTCGATCTCGCCTCTGCGGCCCTCGTCCACTACAACCTTCCCAGCTAACTGTGACCTCGTCACGTCCCGCAAATAAAAAAGGCCCCTCATTTCCAGGATGAGGGGCCCTCTTCCTCCACCAGCGCGATCTGGCGGAGCGCCTCTGGCCCGGCCGGATGGAGACACGTGCATCCACATCCGGCGAATCCAGTGACCTCAAGAAACTCATCGCACCGAAGCCGATGCTCCCGTATATCGCGATCACACCCGTCGGCGTGTAAAACGTGTGCGACGATCCGGTTAACCCGTCGCCGACAGAAAACACTTGATCCAGCAGCGTCAAATAGCTCGTTCGAGCCGGGTTATCTCGGCTCAATGCCAGCAGATAACAACTGAAACGCACCACGACGTATGCGCGGCAGTGCCGCCACTCGGAAAAGGTTTGCTCGGAAGTCGTAATTGCTCTGGCATTTTTCCGAATGCGTGTTATAACAGTCGCGATTTATGAACCCCTCCCACGCCTGTAGTGAAGCTGAATGGATGCTTGAGACGATCGTTGACGACTTTGCGCTCTCGCTGGAGCTCTCGGATCGCGCACGCTTCTACGCCCGGCTCGTTGAGTTGCTGATCGAGCAACGCGACCGCGTGCAGCGCGTTCTCGATGGCACCGACTCCAGCCCGGACTCTTGGGAGCAGTTGCACTAGAAGCGCTCGATCCTTCACGCCAGTTCACCAGTCACGCGGTTCTCCGCCGAAGATTCCCACAAGCGAAGTAGCTATACTGCCGCGATGCCGCCATCTCTTCCTCGGAAACTGCGTCCCGCGGTTGGCCTTCTCGTGTGCGTGTCCACTTGTGGCCTCCACACTTCTGCCCAGGACCCGGCACAGCACCCATCCGAGTCCTTTCGGCAGCTCATGACGGCGTCCACCCACGGCGAGTACTCCGCAAAGCGTCCCGCGTCCTTCCAGTGGCTTGATGGTGGAAAGCGTTACACCCTTCTCGAGCCCGCCGCCTCGCCTGCTAAGGGTCAAGAGCTCGTGTCCTACGACACCGCAAGTGGCAGCGGGCGCACCGTGCTCGTTCCAGCCGCGGCCTTCATTCCCAAAGGCGCGACGGCGCCTCTTGCCGTGCAAGCCTACGACTGGTCCGCTGACCACACCCGCCTTCTTCTCTTCACAAACAGCCGCAAAGTGTGGCGGCAGAATACACGCGGCGATTTTTGGGTCCTCGACCTCCAGACACACGCGCTGACTCAACTTGGCGGATCAGCGGCGGCTCCGTCCACGCTCATGTTTGCGAAGTTCTCTCCGGACGGCCGCAACGTAGCTTATGTCCGCGAGAACAATCTCTACGCTGAAGATCTCGCCACTCACAGCGTTCGCGCCCTCACCACAGACGGCTCCGCCGACGTGATCAACGGCACCTCCGATTGGGTCAACGAGGAAGAGCTCGACATCCGTGACGGCTTCCGCTGGAGCCCCGACTCGCGCTCCATCGCCTTCTGGAACTTCGATCAGAGCGGCGTTCAGGAATGGACCCTCATCGACGACACCTCCGGCCCCGTCCCGGTCACCCGCCGATACCACTATCCACAGGCCGGCACCACCAACAGCGCCACTCGCATCGGCGTCGTGAACATTGACCAACCCGCGAAGATCACCTGGCTCAAGCTCCCCGGCGACCCTCGCCAGCACTATGTCCCGCATATGGACTGGGTCCCACACACCCGGCAGGTAGCCGCTGAGTACCTTGACCGGCCTCAGCGCGATGACCGCATCTACATCGCAGACGCCGATTCTGGCGACGTGCGGCTGGTCTTCGAAGAGACTGATCCTGCCTTCGTCGACGCGATCGGCTTCCACGGGCTCGATCTCGACTTCACCTGGTTGCCCTCTGCAGGCAAGCCCGACGCCGCCCCAGCGGCTCTTCTGTGCTTCAGCGAGCGCGACGGCTGGCGCCACGCCTACGCGGTCCCGCTATCGCAGGGGCAGCCCAAACTTCTGACCAACTTCGCCGCCGATGTCATCGCTCCCGTGGCGCTGGACCCAACAACAGGTTCGCTCTTCTTCACGGCCTCGCCCGGCGACCCCATCCGCTCCTACCTGTACCGCGTCGATATCAATGGCTCTGGAGCGCCCACGCGCCTTACCTCCTCCGCCGAGACCGGCTCGCACAGCTTCTCCAGTCCCTCCCCTGGCGGTCAGTACGCGATCGAAAGCTTCAGCAACGCCAACACTGCTCCGCGCTACACCCTCACGCGGCTTGCCGACAGCCGTCCTGTCCGCACCCTTGCTGAAAATCCGGAACTCACCGCCAAAGTCGCCGCGCTGGACGCCCCTGTCGAGTTCGCTGCCACGACCATCAGCCAAGGCCTGAGCATCAGCACACTTCTCATCAAGCCGCCCCATTTCGATCCCACACGAAAATATCCGGTCTTCACCTACATCTACGGCGAGCCCGCCGACCAAACAGTCGCCGATCGCTTCAGCCCCATTTACATCACGTTGCGCTTCATCGCGCGCGAGGGCTACATCGTTCTCAGCTTCGATAACCAGGGCACGCCCGAGCCACGCGGCCGCGACTGGCGCAAAGCCGGTTACGGTTCCATCGGAGTGCTCTCCACGCAGCAGCAGGCCGAGGCCATCCGCTCCTTCGCCGCATCGCATTCATTCGTCGACACGACCCGCATGGCCATGTGGGGCTGGAGCGGTGGCGGCACCAACACGCTCAACATGATGTTCCGCAACCCCGGCCTCTACTCCACCGGCATCTCCATCGCGCCCGTCGCAGACCAGAAGCGCTACGACAGCATCTACCAGGAGCGCTACATGGGCGTGCCTTCGGACAACCCGCAAGGCTACCAGCAAGGATCCGCGATCAACTTCTCCCAGGGTCTTACCGGCAATCTCCTGATCATTCACGGTTCCGGCGACGACAACGTCCACATGGCCGGTACCGAAGACTTGATAAATCGCCTCATCGCTCAGGGCAAAACCTTCGACTTCATGGACTACCCCGGCCGCACCCATGCCATCAGCGAGGGCCCGGGAACCTATCTCAACGTCATCATGCGCATGGCCCGCTATCTCGAGGACCACGTCCCACCCGGTCCCGTCCCACCCGGTCCCCGATAGCTCCAACGCCCTCGCCTCACAGCAGCGCGCAACGAATGTCGCGCGCTGCAAATCGCCCGAAGGGAACTGTTTCTATCGCGGCTGCGGCTGAGGGTTGCCGTTCCCCTGACTCGGCCTCGACGACTGCGGAGGTCTCTGGTTAGGCGGCCGTTGTCCACCGTTTTGCGGCGGCCGTTGCTGTTGTGGAGGCCGCTGTTGCTGCGGTGGCTTCTGCTGTTGAGGCGGACGCTGTGGCTGTTGCGGTTGCGTCGGCCGTGGCTGCGGCCTCGGGGTCCCCGGCTGATTCCCGTTATTGGGCGGTCTCTGTTGCGGTGGCCGCGACGGTTGAGGTTGCGGTCTCGGAGTTCCCGGCTGATACCCATTCCCGGGCGGCCGCGTTGGTTGTGGCTGCGGTCTCGGAACTCCAGGATTGCCAGGAGTCCCTGGCCTGTTGCCGTTATTCGGCGGACGAGTCGACGGCGGCGGATAAGTGCCTGGAGGACGAGTTCCCGGCGGCCGCGTGCTCGGAGGACGATTCGCTGGTGGCCTGTAAATTGGCCTGTTACCAGGACCTGGTTGGATCACAACGGGCGGGCGAGGCCGAGGCACTACGTAGTTTGGAGGCCGATAACCCCAATTCCCGCCGTATCCAGGTCTGCCCGTGTAAGGAACTGGACGTGGCCGATACCAATAATTCGGTGGCCGGTATCCTCCGTGCCATCCTCCCCAGATTGCGTGGTTGTAATAGACGCCGTGTCCCCATCCCCATCCCCACCCGCCCCATCCCCACGGCTGGTTGCTGGCGATCAGCGCTCCAATGCCGATGCCCACGCCAAACGAGATCAGCGAAGCCGCGACAACTGATCCTGTGCTCGGTGGTGCATAGACAACCGTCGGGTTGTACTGCGGCACATAGACGACCTGCGGATTCGCTGGCTGGATCACATAGACGGGCTGCGGTCCCTGCTGCACGACGACGGTCTGCTGCGGATTGGACCGCAACGCGCCAGACGAATAAGCCTGCGCGCGCAGTCGCTGAATCGAATCCGACACCGCCGCCTGGTTCGCGGTTACGGCTTGCCCAATCGCGGCATAGTCGTCGATATTCTGCGCCATCATCTGCAGCACGTCGGGGAAGGTCACCAGCGCAATGAAGGCCGGGTCGAAGCCCTGCGCTTGCGCGGCGTCCGTCAGTTGACTGCCGCTCAGGCCGGGATTGTTGGCAAGCCAGTTGGTGACATCGAGAATCTCTTGCGGATTGGTCGACGCGGTCGTGATCTGCGCCAGCAGGGAATCGGGATACAGCGCGATGGGCGCGAGAAGCTGATCGAGTTGTTGCGCATTCGGCGTCCCAACCTGCGCGTGCAACTCCTGGGGCAGCTGCACGATGACAATACTCAAGACTAGAAAAAATGCCAGCAGGCGGCAGGGTACAGACCGCATAGGTGTCCTCCACAAACCGGTGAAAAAACTATTAACACTCAGATGCATCTTGCGATCTGAGACCCGCACCATCCTCGCATATCCTTGACCCGAAACGGTCTCCACTTGACGCGCCTGTTAAACTAAAAAGTAGCGAAAGGTATCTGCCCGGCTTCTGCCGGGCTTCGCTTTTTGACAGTTCCGTTTACTTAGGTCCGGACCTAACCTTCTTGTTTCCAGGAATTTGCGCAAAAAGCGGGGGGAGGGGGGTCTCCCGCAAAGCTACAGCCCAGCTAAACTCTCCCTGCTGTGTGCTGGGATATCTTGGAGCTACGATTTCCTCGGGACCCTATGTCACTGCAGAGTTAGCCAAGGAGGCTCGTGAAGCCGCAGCCCGCAACAGGGAAGCTTGCTAGTCTCGCCGGCCCCGTCACACTGGCCCTCGGTTACCTCGCGGCGGTCGTACTCCCGGTCCTGGGTGCTGTGCTCAGTCTGCATCGCCCATTCCAGAGCACGCCGCTCGCCCTCAGCTTCGCCTCGATCGCAATTGTTACACTGCTCAGCGGCCCCGGCCCCGGCATCCTCGCCTCTATCATCACCGGCCTCTGCTACACCTACGTCATGGCGCCGCACGTTGTGCCGCCGCCGCGCGAGATCGTCCACACCGCCATCATCGTGCTGCTCGGTATCGTGGTCACCTATTTCTGTGAGCGGCAGACGGTGATCAGCGGCCGACTGGCCGACGCACTGGACACGCTCCAACTCAAGACCGATGCGCTGATTGAGGCCCAGCAGGCCAGTGGTTCGGTCGTTTGGACCTACAACCCTGAAAAGCGCCAGATCCAGTGGGCTGAGGGTGGCGCGCCCATCTTCGGCCGCCCTTTTGACGACCCTTCCATGACCGATCTCCCGATCCATCTCGCGATTGAGGAAGACCGACCTGCACTCGACGAGGCCTTTCAGAACGCCTTCGCGAACGGCACACCAGTTCAAATTCAGTTCCGTAGCCGTCTGCCAGCAGGCGAAGTTCGATGGTTTGAAAGTCGAGGCACACCGTCACGACGGCAGAAGAACCTCTGGCGTGGTGTGACGATCGACATCACCGAGCGCAAGAGCGCTGAACTCGCTCTGGTGCGATCTGAGAAGCTTGCTGCGATCGGTCGACTCTCTGCCACAATTGCGCACGAGATGAACAATCCTCTCGAGGCCGTAACGAATCTGCTCTTTCTTAGCTCGACGGACTCGACGCTTTCTGCTGAAACGCGCACTTATCTCGCCTCCGCCGATCAGGAACTTCGCCGCCTCGCAAGCATTGCCCGGCACACGCTGAGCTTCGCGCGGCCGCGCTCTTCGGGAGGTCCAGCCCATACGGCGACGCTCCTCGAAGCTGTGGTCGAGATGTTTCAGCCGAGGTGCGCTTCACAAGGCGGAGAGATTCATCTAGAGCACAATCCCAACCTGACGGTCGCAGCGCCCGCCGATGAGGTTCGCCAGATGTTGACGAACCTGGTTTCGAATGCGTGCGACGCGATCGAGGGCCCGGCCGGCCGGATTGCTATCGACGTTTCGGCCGACGAAGAGTTCGCGACCATTGAAGTACGCGACAACGGCGTGGGCATCTCGCACGAGAACCTCAACCACATCTTCGAGCCGTTCTTCACAACAAAACCTGACGTCGGCACCGGCATTGGACTCTGGGTCACGCGCGAGCTCGTCGAGAAGAGTGGAGGCGAGATTGAGGTTCGCACCGAGGCCCTGCCTCCCGGCTTCCGCACTGCCTTCCGCCTTCAGCTTCCACTCGCCGACTAAGACGATTGGCTGGCTTCTGCAGAGCGTTCGAGCAAGAGGCGCACCTCATCGTCGCTTGTCTGATCGAAGTACCGATACCACTGGCCTACGGCGGCGAACTCAAACGGCGTCGTCAGGCAGACGACCGCATCTGCGTGCCGCTTCAGCTGTTCGTAGGTGTCTTTCGCTGCGACGGGCACAGCGATGATGATCTTCTTTGGTTCTCGTTGCCTGAGCGCTGCGACGGCGGCGCGCATGGTGTAACCGGTTGCTACGCCGTCGTCGACCAACAGAATGCATTTGTCCTTCACGACGATGGGTACGCGATCGCCGCGATACGCATGCTCGCGGCGCTCCAGCTCCCGTGTTTCACGCTCGGCAGTCTCGACGAGTTGTTCCGGCGTAATGCGGAGCGCGAACACAACCTCATCGTTGATGACACGGACACCGCCAGAGGCGATGGCGCCCATCGCCAACTCCGGCTGCTGGGGAGCGCCGAGTTTACGGACGACGAAGACGTCGAGTGAGGAGCCGAGCGCTTTGGCGACCTGGTAGCCGACAGGAACTCCACCACGCGGAAGCGCGAGAACCACGGTTTCGTCGCCAGCGCATTCTCGCTCGAGGAACTTCCGGAGATTTGCTCCTAGGCGCTGTCCGGCGTCGACACGATCGGCAAACAAGGCGGTCACCTCCTACTGCGGAGATTGCACCTTCCAAACCCGATTTGCTTATACGCTCTTCAATCAGCTGTGGGCATCGGTTCAGGCGGACATCATAGCCCGTTCCCGGCACACCAGCGAGTCGTAGAGATTGAAGTAGTCCCGCACTATTCGGTCGCGGGAGAAGCGTTGCTCGGCGGGGGTGGGCGCCCGTTTAGGTGGAATTCTAGAACCAGCGATTCAGGACGTAACCTCAACCACCGAAGCCTCATCAATCGTTGAACCTAACTGTGTGGTTTTCGCCAGATAAATGTCGATCAACTGTTCGAGAGGCATTGGGCGGCCGAAGAAATACCCTTGTGCCTGATCGCAACGTCGCCAAGCCAGGAAGCGCTGCTGTTCCTCGGTCTCAACGCCCTCAGCCACAACGTCCATGTGAAGTCCGTGGGCCATGGCGATTACGGTGCGGACAATCGAGGCGGCATTGGCGTCGTCGGGGCAGCGTGAGACGAAACTGCGGTCAATCTTGAGGCGGTCAACCTTGTACTCAAGGATGTACTTGAAGCTCGAGAAGCCGGTGCCGAAGTCGTCCAGCGCGAACTTCACTCCCATGGCACGAAGGCGGCTGAGTGCGGCGATGGTCTCAGCCGAGCTGATCATCAGTGTGTATTCGGTGATCTCAAGCTCGAGGTCCGCGGGAGCCAGTCCAGAGTTGCGCAGCGCCTGTTCAACAATCTCTCCAAGATTTTGCTGTAAGAATTGGCGAGGAGAGAGGTTAACGGCCATCGTAACTCGTTTCCCGAGGCGCTCCTGGAGAATGCGTGCCTCTTCGCAGGCCTTCTCCAAGACCCACTGACCGAGTGGAAGAATGAAGCCGCTCTCCTCGGCTGCGGAGATGAACTCCTCGGGGCTGAGGAGGCCGCGGTGGGGGTGACGCCAGCGCAGCAGCGCTTCAACACCGACAAGCTCGCCCGTGCGACAGGCGATCTGCGGCTGATAGAAGAGCGTCATCTGGTCGTTGATGAGCGAACGGCGAAGGTCGGATTCGAGCTCGAGTTCGTCCGCACCACCCTCCCCGAGCGCAGAGGAGAAGAGTTGGAGGCAGTTGCGCCCGCTGCGCTTCGCAGCGTACATGGCGGCGTCGGCGTTGCGCAGGAGAGTGGCAGCGTCAGTGCCCCACTCCGGCGAAAGGCAGAGGCCGAAACTGGCGGTAACACTCAATTCTTTCCCGGCGAGCTGGAGCGCACCTTGAAGCTTGCCGGAGAGACGACCGGCAGCACGCATGGCGTCATCCTGGCTGCCGCAGTTCGGCATAACGACAACAAAGGTGTCGCCGCCGATGCGGGCGACGGTGTCATTGGCGCGAGTGGAGTTGCGAAGGCGGTCCGCGAAGACGGTCAGGAGCTCGTCGCCGGCAGCGTGCCCGAGGGAGTCATTCACACGCTTGAAGTTGTCCAAGCCAATGGAGAGAACCGCTACGGGTTGGTTGAGGCGGCCCGCACGCTCAAGGGCTTGTTCGAGCCGTTGGCGCAACTTCATGCGATTGGGAAGCCCTGTCAATGCATCATGTTGCGCTAGGAATGTAATGGAATCGGTGAGCTTCTTGCGTTCGGAGATATCGTAGGCGGTGGCGAGGTATCCGGTGGTCTCGCCGTTGTCGCCCTGTAGAGCGGTGAGGGAAACATGGACGGGGACACGGGCGCCGTCTGGGCAGACGTAATGCCAGTCGGCCTCGGTGCTGTTGCGATCACCGAGGAGCAGTAGGAGCGACTCGAAGCTAACAGCGGCGACGCCGGTGTCGCGACCGGTCTGGCCCATGACGCGGTCGCGCAGCTCTTCAGGATCGTGTAGGTCGACGAGTGAGGCATGCCCAACGACGGCCTGGCTGTTGAAGCCGGTGAGCCGCTCGGCTGCGGGGTTCATCGCGGTGATGGTGCCGCCGATATCGGTCGTGAAGATCGCAAAGGGCGCGTCGTGGATGAGCGATTGCGAGAAGCGGTGCATCTGCTCGACCTGCCGTTGGCCGGAGCGTTCCGCGGAGAGGTCGTGCAGTGTGACGGCGACGCCGCCCTGCATCTTGACGGCCTGCAACTCGAACCAGAGATCGTCGCCGGAGTCGCTGCGATAGCGGATCTCGCCGGAGTAGGGGAGGCCGGTTCGTTCGACCTGGCGGAGCCGTTCCACGAGGCTGCTCTCCGGCAGCGTTGGAAGCGCCTGGCTGAGAGGCATTCCAATGAGGTCGCGCCGGCGGTGGAGGAGGAGCTTTTCGGCGTTGGCGTTGACGAAGCTGAAGCGGAAATCGCCGTTTTTGTTGAAGGGGCTACGCTCGCTCTCAAGAATGAAAAACGCTTGGCGGCCGGTTTCGGCGGCGGAGACAAAGCGCTCGTGCGCGCGCTCGGCGGCCTCACCAAAAGCCTTCACCTGGTAGAGCATCGGCAGCAGCAGCACGACGCCGCCAGCAAGTACTAACGAACTGAGTCCCATTATGGTGCTGGGCGGGGTGGCTCCCGAAAAGCCGTAACCCATCAGATCCAGCAGGCGCCTGGTTGCGGCGACGCCAAGTACCATCATCAGACCCAAGGCGGCTGTGCGGAAGGCAGCGTGGCGACGCATGAGCCACACAAGGCGGCTGAGCACGAAGCAGGCGCAGGCGCAGCCGAGAAGCGTCAGGCCGTCGGCTACGATCCGCGTCCAGTACATGATCTGCGCGGAGGAATCGCCAAGCCCTTTGGCGAGCCAGTCGCTCTTCCACATGCCCAGCTGCGCCAGGAGGGCGAGCAGAAAGCAGAGCAACAACGCGGTCTGTATCAGTGGTCCGCGGATGCTGCGACGGTGAACGGTCTTCCCCATACGTGGTTCCACAGCGTCTTCAGGCTGGCCTACTACGGAACCTAACACCGTCAGTAGCGATTCCTTTCAAATTTTGCGTCATCAGGATGACGCAAGGGTTGTACCCCTACTCGCCGTAGGGTACCCAGATGTTCTTCACTTGGGTTGCATGTTGCAGATACCAGAGCCCTTCGGCGCGCTTCGGGTCGAACCAGTCAATGGCACGGCCTTCGTTGGTCCAGACCTGCTTAAGGTTACCAGCAGAGCCAAGTTTGACCATCGATGCGGACGCGTCGTCGCGGAAGCTCCAGATGGCGTCCACATCGTCATGTTCGGAGAGAGTTTTGCCGAGTTCCGTCGGTCGGCCGGCGACGAGGTTAACGACGCCGCCGGGCAGATCGCTGGTGTCAAAGATCTGATAGAGATCACCGATGACGGTGGCGCAACGTTCACTAGGAACGGCGATGACCGAATTGCCCATCGCGATGGCTGGAAGAATGAGCGAGAGTAGACCAAGCAGGGGGGCGTCGTCCGGCGCGAGGACGGCGACGGTGCCGATGGCCTCTTTCATGGCAAGGGTCACCATGCGGAAGGGCGGATTGTGGACCGAGCCCTCGAACTTGTCGCACCAGGCTGCGTAGGTGAAGGCGCGATCGACGGAGGAGTCGAACTCTACCTCAGCCTGTGCTTCGCCGACGAAGTCAGCGAGTTTGCGGACGATCTCCTCGCGCCGCTGGATGAGGTTCTCGGCGATGTAGTAGAGCACCTGGGCGCGAGTATGAGCCGCGGCCTTGGCCCACTTATTGCCTGCGGGACCGGCGGCCTCGACAGCATTGCGGATGTCCTTGCGGTTGCCAAGCGGCGCTTCGCCGGCGAGCTTGCCCTCGCGGTTGTAGACGGGGAAGCTGTATCCGGAGTCGGGCCGGGCCTGCTTGCCGCCGATGTACTGCTTGACGGTCCGGTCGATGCCGACGCCCGCTGCTGAGCCGTTGTCGTCGGCCTTCGAAGTGTCTGTGTGGGCTTCTGCGACGACCTCGGCCTTCTGCGCGTGGTGTGTCCACGCAGGGACGAGGTATTCGAACATGCCCTCCTTGCCGCCTTCGCGTCCGTAGCCGGACTCGCGATAGCCGCCGAAGCCGCAGGCGGCGTCGAAGAGGTTCGTCGAATTGATCCAGACCACGCCGGCCTTCACCTGCGCGGCGACGTCGAGCGCGACGTTGATGCTCTCGCTCCAGACGCAGGCAGCGAGGCCGTAGGTGGTGTTGTTCGCGAGCTCGACGGCCTCCGCGGGGGTGCGGAAGGTCATCGACGCGAGCACGGGGCCGAAGATCTCCTGTTGCGCCACGGTGGAGCTCGGGTGGACGTCGGTGAGCAGCGTTGGCTTGATGAAGAGGCCGTTCTTCGGCATCGGGATTTCGGGCTGCCAGCAGGTCGCACCTTCGGCGATGCCCATGGCGACGAGCTTCTGGATGCGGTCGTACTGGACCTGGTCGACGATGGCGCCGATGTCGATGGCCTTGTCGAGCGGAGAGCCGACGCGGAGGGTTTCCATGCGGGCGCGGATCTTGTCGTAGAGGCGCTCGGCGACGCGCTCCTGGACTAAGAGTCTGCTTCCAGCGCAGCAGACCTGGCCCTGGTTGAACCAGATGCCGTCGACGAGGCCTTCGACGGCGGAGTCGAGGTCGGCATCGTCGAAGACGATGAAGGGCGACTTGCCGCCGAGTTCGAGCGACAGCTTCTTGGGCGTCTTCGCGGTGGCCTTGCGGATGATGCGGCCGACTTCGGTCGAGCCGGTGAAGGCTATCTTGTCGATGTCGGGGTGCTCGACGATGGCGGCGCCTGTGGCTCCGTCGCCGTTGATGACGTTGAGCACGCCTTTGGGTAGTCCCACCTCGTCGGCGATCTCGGCCATGGCGATGGCGGTGAGTGGCGTGAACTCTGCCGGCTTGATGACGACGGTGTTGCCCGCGGCGAGCGCGGGCGCGACCTTCCAGGCGAACATCAGCAGCGGGAAGTTCCAGGGGATGATCTGGCCGACTACGCCGACGGGCGTGTAGCCACGGAACTCTTCGCCGTCGAAGCCGCTGTTGGTGAGGTCGCCAAGGAGCTGTGCCCAACCGGCGTGATGGTAGAAGTGGCGCGCGACGAGCGGGATGTCGATGTCGCGGGACTCGCGGATGGACTTGCCGTTGTCCATGGACTCGAGCACGGCGAGATGGCGCGAGTGCTTTTGGACCTGGCGCGCGAAGGCGTAGAGATAGCGGGCGCGCTGGTGTCCGGTGAGCGCCTGCCAAGCGGGCAGGGCAGCGCG
>Ga0070764_10000397_pt1 | contig 16963 bp, 15 predicted proteins | sample HubBroMetageWRM4_FD_67287 | JGI IMG/M metagenome (GOLD analysis project Ga0070764, IMG submission 67287) | Warmed soil microbial communities from the Hubbard Brook experimental Forest, New Hampshire - Hubbard Brook CCASE Soil Metagenome WRM 4 | ecosystem: Environmental > Terrestrial > Soil >... | reverse complement strand
CCGGAGAGGCTTACATCCAACTTAGCCTCGCCATCCGCCGTTGGGCGCACCGCCGGCAGCGCCAGGACGTTCTCGAGATGGAACAAGTCATTCAGTACCACATCGCCGCGCAGGAAAAAGCGATAGCCAACAGTGGAGATCCATCCGCCGGCGTCTACCGGGGCGGCGCGGTTCACGCTCATTGCGACTGGGCCGATTCGCAGGTGAGTTTCAGAGGGCTCGTGTTCTTGTTGCTCCTTAGTTTGTTCTTTCGTCCGCGCTTGGGTCCGCGCACGGGCACGCCTATCCTTATTCTTATCCTCGTTCTTTTCCTCGCGCGCATCTGCGCTCAACAGCGCCAGCGGAATTGTGCTGAACGTGACCCCATCTTTTCCCGAGTTCGACGAGAGGCTCATGTTCGTTGCTGCGCCGCTTCCGGTCCAGTGCGCCGGCAGGTCTGAGCGCTCACCGGCAAAGTCTGAAAGGTCTCGAGTGGTGTGGAACTCCGCATTTAGCAGCCCAGTCGCGGTGAGATCGCCGGGCAGTTGCTTCTTCGCCTGGCGCAGCAACCGCACCACCGAGGTCAGCGGCACGTTCGCGGCCGACAGCGTCAGATCGTAGGCAGCCACTTCGTGGGCAGGCACTCGTGTCGCTAGCGCCAAACTTCCTCGCAGGCGGAGCATCCCGCCGTTGACCGGCGACTCACAGAGCAAATCGGATAGCGTGTTGGTCGACGTTTTGTATCTTCCTGAGCAAGCGGTTGCCAGGCGCACATTCTCTCGCTCAACAATGTCGTAGCGATGGAAATCCTCGATGGCGGTCTGGCTCTCGATCCGCAGCGCTTCCGGATTGCCGGACAAGTTCGCCGCGAAATTCACTCCGCCGCGCCATCCGCGGTCCCTTCCGCTTAGCAGTTTGGTGATCTGGCCGAGCTGACCTTTCTGCCATTGCACGGCGATTTGCACCGGGGTCAGCCGCAAGTTCTGAGAACGCTGCCACGTAGCGTTGATCTGGATCAGGCCGGTGTCAGTGAGATTGAAATCGGTGCGCACGGGCTCGGCCTTGATACGCGCACTCCAGGAATTCTCCGAGTCTTGCCAGAGCGCGAGGTCGGCGTCCATAAGTGAATAGGCTTTCTTGGTTTGTCCGATCTTGAAGTTCACGCGAGCATGGCTGGCTTCGAGATAGGGGAACGCCGGGCGTCGAGCGGATTTTCCGGTTGGAGCCGCGGGAATCCGCGCATTGCGTTCGACGAGACTCGCCAGGTTCCAGCGGCCCTGGTTGTTGCGTACCAGATTGATGCTGGGCTCAGCGGCGCTTAGGGTGGCGATCTCGAGGCGCCCACGGAGCAGCGAGCGAAGGCGGATGGCGGCGGAAACTTCCTGCGCACGGATCATCGGCTCCTCGCTGAAGATGGGATCGTCATAGATGACGAGGCCTTCAAGATCAAAGCCGGGCCGCGGCAGAAGACGCAAACGTACGTTGTCAATCGCCACCCTGCGGCCCAGCGCGCTGCCGATAGAATTCGCAATCCGGTTGCGCAAGTGGTACGCGGCGGGCCGAAACAGAAACAAGGCCAGCAGAAGAACCGCGACCGCAGCCAACGCGCGTCTGGAGCGGAGAAATTTCACCGCACGATCCTGAACGTACGCGACCAGCGCGTTTCGTCGAAAAAGTGAAGCACTACGTGCGCCAGAAATCCCAGGCGATCACCCGCGCCGCGCATCTGGTATTGGTCGGGCGGCGTGATAAACGACCAATAGATGAACATGGGACGCCCGATCACGTTTCCCCTGGGGATGAATCCCCAGTAACGGCTGTCTTTGCTCACGTCGCGATTGTCGCCCATCCCAAAATAACTGTTGGGGGGCACGACGATGTCGTCGCCTTGTATGTGCGAGGGCAGATCGGCGATCCATTCCTGACTGGTGATGCCGTACATCTCCGAGGGAGGAACAGCGGGAAAGTTGTCGCGATATTCCCGGGCAGTGACGGTGTCCGGTAGCTGTTCGTCTTTGTGTTGAAGATACGCCTCATCATTGTGCAGAACGTAGGGTTCAACCAGCTTTTCTCCGTTGCGATAAACGACACCATCGCGCAGGTGGATGCGGTCGCCGGGGATGCCGATAATCCGTTTCACGACGAATAGGCCCGGCTCTTCCGGCGAAAGGAACACCACGATATCGCCGCGGCGAATGTCGCGGTAGGGCAGCAGCGGCCCCAGCCAATGTGCCGGTGCGGCGAACTGCTCCCGATTCACGATTACGTGGTCGCCGATCAGCAGCGTGTCTTCCATGGAGCTGGAAGGAATTTCAAAATGCTGAAACACAAACGTCATGACAAACAGAACGATGACCAACAATTCCGCCAGCGAGGCGAGAAATTCAGCCGTGGTCTCGCGCGGCTCTTGGGCGGGAATGACGTCTTTTTCTTCTGGCGGCACGTTTGGAACTCGTTTCGTTTTTCAGCGCACCGGTTTGAAGGTGCGCGACCAGCGCGTTTCATCGAAGAAGTGGATGATGATGTGCGCCAGGAACCCCAACCGGTCGCCAATGCCGCGCATCTCGTACTGGTCGTCTGGAGTTTCGAATGACCAATAGATGAACATGGGACGGCCGATTATATTTTTCTTCGGAATGAAGCCCCAGAAGCGGCTGTCGTAGCTCACGTCGCGGTTGTCGCCCATGGCGAAGTAACTGTCCGGGGGCACGACGATGTCAGCTCCGTCGATATGCTTCGGCAGTTCTTCCGCCCATTTTTCGTTCCTCACGCCATATTCTTCGGATGGCGGCACGGCAGGAAAGTTATCCGTGTAGGGATTGTGCTCGCGTTTGTGGCGGACGAAGGGCTCAATCAGCTTCTCGCCGTTGCGATAGACGATATCGTCGCGCAGGTGGATGCGGTCGCCGGGGACGCCTATGATCCGTTTCACAAGAAACAGCCCCGGTTGCTCCGGCGACATGAACACAGCAATTTCGTCACGGCGAACGTCGCGATACGGCATTAGCGGCCCCATCCAACGGGCCGGCGCGGCGAACTGCTCCCGGTTGACGAACAGGTGGTCGCCGATGAGCAGCGTGTCCTCCATGGAACTGGAGGGAATCTCGAACGCCTGCAGAATAAACGTGATGATGAACAATCCAGTGACCAGCACGCCGGCCAGCGAGGCCAGAAATTCCACGGTCGTTTCGCGGGGCTTTTCCTCCACCGGCTTTTCGTTGTCTTCCTTGCCGATTACGACTTCTTTTCTTTCCTTCTTCGACACGTTTACCATCCGTTTCAGAGGATCTGTTTTCTACGCACTGCATCACCAAATCTGCATCGGCGCACTTTCATCAGCGGACCAGCCTGAAAGTGCGTTCCCAGCGCGTCATCTGGAATAAGTGAGTTACCGCGTAAGCAAGATGAAAAAGTCTATCACCCATGGTGGGCGATCCAGGAAGGTCGTTGTCCGGATTACGAGAAGACCAGTAAATCAAGAGTGGGCGTCCAATGATGTTCTCGCGGGGAACGAACCCCCAAAAGCGGCTGTCCCGGCTGTCGTCGCGATTGTCGCCCAGAACAAAATAGTGCCCCTCGGGAATAATCAACTGGTGGTCTTCAACGAGTTTCGGCATTTCTTTCCACCATTTCGCGTCCACTTCGAGGGCGGGAGAACTCGTTTGCGGAAAATCGTCGAGATAGACATTGCTCAGCTTATCGTTGTACTGGGTGTAGGGCTCTCGCAAGGGCACTCCATTGACAAACACACGCTTGTTGATGAGACGCAGGCGATCGCCGGGCAAGGCCACTACTCGCTTTACGAAGTCCTGCGCCGGATTCACAGGATAATGGAAGACGATGATGTCACCGCGCCGGATGCGGCGATAGGGCAACAGACGGTTCCAACCGCTGTTGCCGCCGTAACAAAACTTATCCACCAGCAGGTAATCGCCGATGAGCAGTGTTTGCTCCATGGATTCCGAAGGAATGGTGAATGCCTGCACCAGAAAGGTGACCACAAAAACGGCGATCACGACCGTTCCCGCGACCGATTGAATGGTCGCAGGCCAATCGCCCAGGGAAATTTTGTCGCTCCACGACATAACAATTGGCATTCGACGCTGCGCCCCTAAAGGGGCATCTGACTTCGTACTTTCGGTATCGCTAAAGCGATACCCTGATACGAATCCAGGTATTTCCGCGGTTGTTAAGCCAAGACTACGACGCGGCACCGTCGTTCCCGGCACTCGGATGCGGTTGACCGGGAGCGGCGAGGTGTTCCAACGCCTGCCTTGCCGCTTCCTGCTCGGCGCGCTTCTTGGTTGCGCCCTGGGCCCGACTTACGAATTGGCCCATCGCCGGTTCGGGCAGTCTCACCTCGACGGTGAAGGTCTTCTTATGTTCGGGGCCCTCCTCCTTCACCAGCGCATAGACCGGCTGGGGCTCTCCCCTGGCCTGCAGAGCTTCCTGCAAGGCAGACTTGAAATCCATCACCGGGATGGCGCTGGTCTCGAGGTTCATCTGAGCCAGTTCCGGCTCCACGATCGCGCGCAGGATGAAGTCACGAGCCACCGGCCACCCGCCGTCGAGATAGAGCGCGGCCAGGATCGCTTCCAGCGCGTCCACCAGCAAACTTGCCTTGTTGCGACCGCCACTTTTTTCTTCGCCGCGACCGAGGCGCATGTAATGGCCAATTTGCATCTGCTCGGCCACCCGCAGCAGATGCCGTTGCCCGACCAGATGCGCACGCAGCTTGGAGAGCTGCCCCTCCTGAAATTCTGGAAAGCGGTGGAAAAGCGACTCGCTGGTGACGAGCCCGAGCACGGCGTCTCCCAGGAACTCGAGCATTTCATTGTCACCCTTCGTACTGCGACTGGACGAACCGCTGCCTGCGCCCAGCGCCTCCAGTTCGCGCGCTTGCGAGCTGTGGGTGAGCGCCTGTTCGAGCAGTTCCGGACGCTGGAAGCGGTGACCCAGGACGTCTTCCAGTGTCATAATTTCGCGTGACTTCATCTTGTAAAGACGCGGTTTGCCGCGTCTGAGACGAGGCAAGCCTCGCCTCTATGGAATGGCGGTCAGTTCTTCGGGGGAGTCTGCGCTGGTGCTGTGGCCGGGGTTGCGCTTCCGGTGAGCTGTTGCAAGCGGTCGCGTTCATGCCGTGCCGCAGTTCCAACGATGCCGGTTTCCTGCTTCTGCGTCATTTCCACGACGCGGATGACCGTCTTGAGCGCCTCCGGATATTTTCCCTGTTTATCAAGCGTCAGCGCCAGCCGGAGAATAACCACCGCGTCCGGGTCGGCGGGGTCCGCATCGATGGACTTCTGCAGATTCTCTTGCGCGGCGGCGTAATCCTCTTTCTTGAACTGAATCGTGCCGATTATCGAATATGCCCTCGAACGCCGGTCCGCCTTATAGGCGTCGATCTTGTCCTGCGGAGTGCCGGCAGGAACGCTCAGGTCGGTTTCCAGCGTCAGGATGGATTTTTGCGCCATCGCGATGGCTTCGGCATAGCGTTGGTCTTTGTCAATGTCCGAGTCGTGCGTTCTTTCGGCAATTATTTCGGCAACCATTACCAAAGCTTCGGGATTGTCCGGGTCCAAGCCGAGCACTTTGCGGCCCATGGCTTCGGTCTTCTCGGCGTTGTTCGCGTTCTGATAGAGCCGCATCGCGTTCTGATAGAGCAGGATGCGAATTTCGCTGTCTGGGAACTTGGTGGCAAAATCGTCGGCCGCCTTCTCCGCGGCGGCAGGGTCGGTGTTTACAGCTGCCAGTTTGTAAGCATCGAATTCGGGCTGGGTCTTGGCCTGCGGTGGACGCTTAACCGCTGGCCCTGCCGGCGCGGGTGCTGCCGCTGCGCCCGGCGTTGGCGTCTGGCCTGTGGCAGGCGGATTTTGCTGCGCCGGTTGTCCGCTGGTCTGGGCCGCGGCCCCCGCCGCGAAACTCAACATCACCAGAATCAGTACCGCCGGAATGACTGCTGTTCGGTTCATGCTGTCTCCATAACCCAAGATTTCAGACGTAGAAAGCTTCGAAGATGCCAATAGTATCTCAGGGGCCGTTCTTTTTTTCCAGTTCCGCCCAACGCGCGTAGAGAGTATCGAGCGCTTGTTGGGCTGCATCCAGCGCAGCCTGAGTGCTTACGAGATGCGAAGCATTTGTCGCTTTCGCCGGATCTTCCAGTTCTGCACGCTGAGCTTGCACCAACTGCTCGGCTTCTTCGACTCGCTGCTCGATGGTGGCGTACTCTCGCGCTTCGAGGTAGGAAAGTTTCTTTCTGGACGTCGCTACCGACGCGGAACCAGACGCTCCCTGAGCAGTTGCTGCCGTCGCCGAGTCTGCTTTCGAGCGCTGCGCTTGCCATGCCTCCCATTGTGCATAGTCGGCGAAGGTCTCGGCACCGCCTTTTCCGTTGAGGCCCAAGACGATGCTGGATACGCGATCGAGCATATAGCGGTCATGCGTTACCAGCACGAGTGAGCCGGGGAAATCGATGAGGCTTTCTTCAAGAATCTCCAGCGTCGGAATGTCGAGGTCGTTGGTCGGTTCATCGAGCAGAAGAATGTCGGCGGGCTGGAGCATGAGCTGCGCGATAAGGACACGCGCGCGTTCGCCTCCGGAAAGGCGCCCGACAGGCTGGCTTAGTTGCTCGCCTGTGAAAAGGAATCTCGCCGCCCATCCGGCGACGTGGATTACTCGATCCCGATACACCACGGAATCGCCGTCCGGGGCGAGGGCACGGCGCAGAGTTACATCGGGATCGAGAGTGCGGGTCTGGTCGAAGTAGACGATACGCAACCACTCGGCGCGGCGAATCTCGCCGCCGGTTGGAGCTAAATCCCCCTGCAATAAGCGGAGCAGGGTCGTTTTGCCGCTGCCATTCGGACCTACGAGGCCGACGCGCATTCCGGCGGTCAGGATGAAGTTAAGGTCCTGGAACAGCTCGCGGGTTCCCATGGTGCAGGTGACGTCTTGCAGTTCGATTAATCTTTTAGTCTTGCGCTCGGTGGCTGAAAAGTCGATCTGTGCGGTGGTGCTGCGGGTCCGCATATTAAGGTCGGCAAGCTCTCCCATGAGTTCGCCGGCCTTGCTGATGCGGGCTTTGGATTTGCGGGTGCGGGCCTTGGCTCCACGGCGGAGCCACTCGATTTCTCCATGGACTAGATTTTCGAGCGCTTCCTGACGTTTGGATTGCGCGTGCAGAAATTCTTCTTTCTTCTCCAGAAAGTTGATGTAGCTGCCATGAACGCGGAGAGAGCCCTGGGGATAGATGCGATTGAGTTCGACCATGTCGGTGGTGACGTTTTCCAGAAAATAGCGGTCGTGGCTCACGATGACGCTGGCGAATGTTGCCTGCTCGAGCAGATCTTCGAGCCAAGTGATTCCGGGAAGGTCGAGATGATTGGTAGGCTCATCGAGCAGAAGTATGTCGGGATGCTGCACGAGGGCTTCGACAATCGCAAGCCGCTTCTGCCAGCCGCCAGACAGCTCGGTGGCTCGGGCTTCGAGATCCTCAAAACCGGCGCGGCCCAGAGTCTCGGCAAAGCGGGCGCCGCGCTCGGAGCCGGTGACACCGCAAAGATCAAGCGCGCCTTCTATTACCGAGCGCACCGTGGCACCGGGCTTGAAGCGTGAGTCCTGCTCGACACAGGCGAGGCGGGTGCGCTTGCGAAACGACACTTCCCCGCTGTCGGGACTCACCTCGCCGGCGAGAATTCTCAGCAGCGTGGATTTACCGGATCCGTTCGGACCGATCAGACCGATACGATCTCCGTCAGAAATGGTGAACGAGACATTCTGGAAGAGCGGATTCGCTCCGAAGGCTTTCGTGATTTCCTGCGCGTTGACAATAGGTGAGGATATGGGCGGCAATGATTAGTAGTCTCCGACGTGTCGATGTTCTGGATTGAGAGTATCAGTTGAGAGGGGTGCGTCGCTGCGCCTACTCGGCGATGACTTTGTTCTTAAAATCCTGAGCGGCTTGCACCACATCCTGCGGACGGCCAAGATCGCGCCAATAGTATTCGTCAGAGCGGAAGGCGAGGATCTTTTCTCCCTCGGCAGCGAGACGTAAGTACGAGGTGACGATGGAGAAAGCGCTGTCTTCCTTCATCATCGTTAGAAAACGGGGCGAGATGACGTGGATGCCGGAAAACGCTAGCGCATTCATTTGCCGGAAATTCTGAACCAGATCGGGTTCATTGCTGTCGCTCCGCCGTCCGCAAAGCTGAAGGCGGTCGTCGAACAACAGGTAGCGCGAGGTCTTACGATCCCGCACTGCTAGCGTCGCTAACGCCCCATTTTCAGTGTGGAATTGGAGCATGCGCCCGACATCGATAGTACTGATCACATCAACGTTGTGCAGAATGAAGGGCTCTTCGGGACCGCTGGAATCCCCAGCAGAACTACGGACAAAAAAGTGACCAGCCTTTTTCAGGCCGCCTCCCGTGTCGAGCAACGCCTCCTCGCGCGAGATTTCGATGTTCATGCCGAAGTTATCGTTTGCTTTCAGGTAGTCCACGATCATGTCGGCAAAGTAATGGACATTGACGATCACCTCGCGAACTCCGAAGCTGCGCAGACGAGAGAGTGTTATTTCCAACATGGTGCGGCCGTTGATTTCGACCAGCGCCTTGGGACGATCGTCGGTGAGCGGTCGCAGGCGCGTGCCGAGGCCAGCGGCCAGAATCATCGCTTTCATTGCTGGGCCTTCATGGCTCGGCCTTCATTGGTTTAGTTGCTCCTGCTCGCGATGACGCACGACCACTTCCACTCCATCTCCCGTCCGCAAATGTTCGGCCAGTTGCTCGGCCAGATAGACGGAGCGATGCTGGCCTCCGGTGCAACCGAACGACACCATCAAGTGCTTGAAGCCGCGGCGCTGATAGGTGTTAATGCTGGCGTCAACCAATGAGCTGGCATTGGCGAGAAACTCCCGCACACTCTCCTGCTGATTGAGATAGTCGATGACTGGCGCGTCTTTGCCGGTGAGCGCCTTAAAGCGTTCTTCGCGGCCGGGATTCGGGAGGCTGCGGCCATCGAAAACGAATCCTCCGCCGTTTCCGGTGTCATCCTGTGGCAACCCGCGGTGGAACGAAAAACTGAAAATCCTCACCGTCAACTTTTCCGGTTGCGAGGTCGACGTCAGGCCTTGCAACTTCTCTGAGGCCACGATGTTTTTGAATGCTTGCATCAGCGCTGGCAAGGCGATTGGCAACTCCACGTTGTGAAGCAGCCAGCGCAAATTCTTCAGCGCATAGGGAACACTTTGCAGGAAATGCTCTTTGCGCTCGTAAAAGCCGCGAAAGCCATAAGCGCCCAAGGCCTGCATGATGCGGACGTACACATAGGCGTAGTAAAACTGCATGAATGCAGCGCGGTCAAGATCGATGAAACCAGCCAGGCTGTCGAGATAGTGATCAAGCAATTGCTGGCGCAGATCGGGCGGCAGATCGGCCTTGGCATCGTATAAAAGAGAGGCAATATCGTATTGCAGCGCGCCTTTGCGACCGCCCTGGTAGTCGAGGAAAAATGGCTGACTATCCCGCAACATGATGTTGCGGGACTGGAAATCGCGATACAGAAAATAATCGCGGCTGGCGTTCAACAAGAAGTCGGTCAGGCTGCTAAAGTCGTCTTCCAGCGCCTGCTCGTTGAAAGGAATGCCGGCGAGCCGTAGAAAGTAATACTTGAAATAATTCAGATCCCATGTGATGGATTGCCGATCGAAGCTGGCGCGCGGATAGCAGACTCTATAGTTCAAGTCTCGTCCCGCTTCGACTTGAAAGCGCGGCAGCACGGCGACAACTTTGCGATAGGCAGCGACTGCTTCGGGAGCGATGGCCGCGCCGTCGCGATGGTCCGAGAGAAACTCGAAAAGCGTAACGCCGCCAAGGTCTTCTTCGAGATAAGCGCCCTGGCTCAAGTCTTCAGCATAGATCTCGGGCACTGGCAGGCCGTGCCGGCGAAAATGCCGGGAGAATTCGAGGAAGGCTATATTTTCTTCCGGCACGCCGTAGAGAATTCCTACGGCGCTGCGTTTTTCATTCGACAGCCGGATGATCTTACGGCCTGACCCGCCGAGTTGGCCCTGCAGGGGCTGCACGCGCTCGACCGGCGAGTGGAAGTGCCGCTCAAAAAGTCTTTTAAGAACTTCCATGAATGCGGATTCGCTGCCTTCATAAAGATAACATCGGCCGCAGTCTCCCAGTCTGAAGGTGGGCACTGCAGACTCTCCACGAGCGAGCTTGCACTTCCTACGCGAAGCGCAGCCCGATTCACAAGATATTCAACAGACTTTCATCAATTATTAACAAACGACAGACTAGTCTGGCCGGTCACCCGAAATGACTGCGAGCGAAAAAAGCCGTTGGTCATGTTGTTGTGTCTTGTCTGAGGTCTGGAACTTTATTTCTGAGGAGAAGGAACAATGAAACGAACTATGGCTGTGGTACTGGCGATGGCGATCGCCAGCAGCGTGATCGCGGCTCAGGACCAGCAAAGTCCGGCCGGTACAATGACGGCAAAGACCCCGCATAAGAAAATGGCTGCCAAGAAGTCTGAGCCGTCGGTTTCCGAACAGCTCAGTACCATGAAACAGGCGATCGATGCTCAGCAACAGTCGATTCGGCAATTGAGCGATCTGGTGCAAAGCCGCGATCAAAAGATCCAACAACTGGAACAGCGTCTCGATCAGAGTCAGGCTGCGGCCGCGCAAGCGCAGAACAAGGCGGACTCTGCCGCGGCGCAAACGGCTGAGGACCAGCAAACGGTCATGGCGCTCAAGAGTGATGTCACCGACTTGAGGACCACGGCCACGAACTCCGCCATGAGTCTGCAAGAAACGCAGAAAAAAGTAGGCGATCTGGAGAGCCCGCTCGCAATCCATTTCAAGGGAGTTACGCTCACTCCGGGCGGCTTCCTGGCGGGTGAAAGCGTGTATCGCACCCGGGCGTTGGGTGCAGACGCCACTCCCTTCAACAGCATTAACATGCCGGGCGCCGGGCAAAACCAGATGTCTGAGTTCTTCGGCTCGGGCCGTCAGTCGCAAATCAATATGCGGATTACCGGTAAAATCCCCGACGCCACGCTCACCGGCTATTACGAAGCTGACTTTCTTTCAGCCGGTGTGACTTCCAACAACAATCAGACCGACAGCTACACCCTGCGGCAAAGGCAGGCTTGGGCTCAGGCTGCCGTGGACAATGGCTGGACTTTCACGGGCGGCCAGATGTGGACACTGGCGACGGAGACCAGAAAGGGGCTCGACAACCTGACCGAAGCCAGACCGATGACGATCGACCCGAATTACAATGTCGGGTTTAGTTTTTCGCGACAGTGGGGCGTCAGGGCCACCAAGAATTTCAACAATCACTTCTGGCTGGGCGCATCGTTAGAGAATCCTCAGATCATCTTCGCGTCGACCGGCAATGCCAACAACTTTGCTTTCGGCGGCCCCGGCGTTGGCGCCGGACTGTATAACTCTACCGCCAACTATTCGTTCAATTCGATGCCGGACTTTATCCTCAAGGCGGCGTACGAACCTGGTTTCGGGCACTATGAAGTCTTCGGTATCTTGAGCCGCTTCCGCGACCGCGTTTATCCCTGCGTGGAACCGGCGGAAGGCGCAGTCTGCGCTACTACCGCGTCAGGAGCCTACAACGCCTCGACGACCGGCGGTGGACTCGGCGCGAACGCCCGCATTTCCACCTACAACAAACACGTGGACTTCGGCCTCCACTTCCTCTTCGGAAATGGGATAGGCCGATACAGCGCGTCAGGTCTGCCGGATGTCACGGCGAACGCCAACGGCACTCTGGCACCGCTACGCACCTATCAAGGTCTGGCTACATTGGAATGGCACGGGCCCAAACTTGATGTCTACCTGTACGGCGGCGAGGATTATGTTGGTCGCCGCTGGCAAACTGACCTCAACAATGCCAAGCTACCTCCGGTGGGCTACGGAGCGCCAGGCTTTAACGACTCGAATTGCTATGCCGAGACTGCGCCTGGCAGCGGCGGTTACGCGTTCGGTCCGCTAACTTGCAGTGGCAATACCCAGAGCACGATCGAAGGCACGTTCGGTTTCTGGTACAAAATGTACAACGGTCCCAAAGGCAGAATGCAGGTCGGCCCGCAGTATTCTTACGTGGTCCGAAATGCTTGGGCGGGCTCCGGCGCGACGGCAGGCACCTACGTCGATCCGCACGGAATCGACAACATCATCTTTACGTCGTTCCGCTACTACTTGCCGTAGCGTTTGCCGAAACCCCTCGCCCCCAAAACTCCTTCCAAAGAAGGGGGCGAGGGTTTTGCTCTCAAGACTGATGCGCCAAGCGCGGGCCGGCGTATTTGAGAAAGCCAGCACTTAGGCCGAAAGGAGCCCGAGTGTGTCAGCCCCTAAAGATAGCCTCAAAGAACGCCTTGCCCGCTACCGTCAGATCAAGATCAGCGTGATCGGCAGGAAGTCCGGGAAGACAATTTCGATTCCGGTCTGGTTCGTGTTGGAGGGGGAGAAACTGTACCTGCTGCCCGTCGAGGGTTCTGACACACAGTGGTACCGGAACATACAGCAGAACCCGTCCATCGAGATTGATGCGCGAGGTGCGGAGGCGGGATTCCGAGCCGCTCCAACCACCGATGCCAAAATGGTGAAATCGGTGATCGAGAAGTTCCGTGAAAAGTACGGGGCGAACGATGTGAAGAAGTATTATTCGAAATTCGATGTTGCGGTTGTGGTTGAACTACACTGACCGGAATTCGCGAGCACGTCGTCCCGGACGGGATGCCCTGCTTACTCCGGTGAAATGCCTCTCCGGGTGACGAGATAAACCGCAAAGCTTCCCAGCCAATGACCGCCCTCGTAATGCTCGCCTGTCACAGCCGCCAAACCAGCCCGCCTGTGTGCCTCGGCACTCGCCTTGATCGACCGCAGTCGCTTGTCGTTTTTCGGTAAGCCAGCAGCGACTCCCTCTAACATCCACGCCCGGCTGAGATTGAGTCCATCTAAGTGTGCCAGCTTCGGATCGCTTGGATCAGGCGACACAACGGGCTGCAGCCATTTATCGCCAGACGTGGAAATTTGCGGCATGAACCCTCGGAGCCAGTGTGCAAACTCCTGTCTCGGCAACACCCGGCGCATCAGATCCGCTTCGCCGATGCAGGGCGATAGGAAATCCTCACCGGAGGGCTCGTAGGCTAGCGGGCAGTCTTTGTCGCTGAGGTAGAACTGGTTGGCTTTGGAGACGACTAATCCGGCGAATTTCTGATCGCCATTACCGTGCGCATAATCGAGCATCAAACCGAGCGCGAAAGCGCTCTGGTCGTGTTCGCCGATCCGCACAGGGTGCGAGAGTTTGGGCAGCCAGTTGTTCAACCGCTCGAGTACGACTGTCTCAAGGGGATGCAGATTAGTCGCCATGTCTCTAGCTTGCGGATCGTCCCACTCGCGTAATTCTGCAGCCAGTTGAAGCAGCCATGCCAGCCCATACGGGCGCTCAAAACTGGCTCGTCCCTCCCCGCGCAGATATGCAGCCTCCTGCATGATGTTTTCCGCGGTGAGACTTTGCCGCAATGCTTCACGAGCAGCCGGAACAAACGGGGCGTCTGGATACGTTCTGACCAAACGAACGAGGAGCCAATGCCCATGGACAGAAGAATGCCAGTCGTAGCAGCCATAGAACGAGGGCGTCAGTTTTCGTGGAGGAGCCACGTCCGCATCGCTATTCAACGTGTGGCTGATGTGATTTGGGTACTCTTTGTGCACGCACGCGAGCGCCAGATCGGCGAACCGATAAGCCGTTTTGGCGTCGAACTCAATTGTGTTTTGCGCGGCAACACTCATCGTGAAAAGCAGCGACGTGACGCAGAAGATCAATTTCATCAGCTAATACTTTAGCTGAAGATGCAGAACAGAGGCGAAGACGAGATTTGAGACGGTCCTCCCCGATTGTCTGTCGTCCTCTGCTCCTTAGTAGGTAATTGCTAACCGGGGCCTTGTGGGTAAAACTGGACTGGTGGGGATTGTTGCCCTGTGGATGTTTCAAAAGAGTATTTTGTCGAAGTCCGGGATCTGACGGTAACCTACTTTCCCCAGGCCCTCAACCCAATTCGCGCCCTGGATGGTGTCAGCATCGCCGTTCGCCCAGGGGAAATTGTGGGAATCCTGGGAGAGTCGGGATGCGGCAAGAGCACACTTGCAGGCGCAATGCTGCGTTTGCTGCCGCCGCACGCTGATTGCGAGAGCGGGACAATTCTGGTTCGCGACCGCGACCTGCTGAAACTGTCCGAGACGGAATTACGCGCCGTTCGCGGCCGAGAAATATCGCTGATTCCGCAGGATCCGGCGCTATCGCTCAATCCAGTGATCACGGCGGGTTCGCAGGTCGGCGAAGTTTTGCGCACACATTTTCCACAGAGCGCCCAGCAGCGCCGGCAGCGAGTCCTGGAGTTGCTGCGTGAGGCAGGCTTCGATCAGCCGCAGGAAATCTACTCGGCATACCCTCACCAACTCAGCGGCGGGCAGCGTCAGCGGATCGCGATTGCCCAGGCGGTGGCCTGCCAGCCGTCGCTTTTGATCGCCGATGAACCCACCAGCAAACTTGACGCCAGCTTACAGGCGGAAATTGTCACGCTCCTTTCGCAGATCCGACAGCACCACGGGACGGCGATTCTAGTCATCAGTCACGATCCAGCATTGCTTGCCGGATTTGCCGACCACATTGCGGTGATGTATGCCGGCCGCATTGTGGAGGTCGGCAGCAGCGCCCAGATTCTGGGACGGCCACTGCATCCTTATACTCAGGCTTTGGTGCGGATCGCAGCGGCGGCGTCGATCACGGGATCGAGTGGGCGGGTCCAGCTTCCAGCGATCGAGGGTGAATCTCCCGATCCAGCCTACATCCCCTCTGGTTGCCGGTTTGAGCCGCGCTGTTCCGAACGCATGGAGGTCTGTTCGTGCCGATATCCGCCGGCGTTTCTGCCGGAAGCCTCGCGAACCGTTAACTGTTTCAAGTATGGGGAGTAACTTGCCGACATCCTTGCCGACGTCACCGACCGACCAAACGCCGATGCAGACTCTGCTGCGCGTGCGCGGGCTCTGCAAGAAATACGTCCGGGGCGGTATGTGGCGGAAACGCGTGCCGGTGGCTGCGCTTAGCGGAGCCGACTTCGAGATCCAGCGCGGGGAAACTTTGGCTCTGGTTGGAGACTCGGGGTCGGGAAAGTCCACGGTGGCACGCTGCGTGACACGCCTCGAAAGGCCGGACTCCGGCCAAATTCTGATTCATGGCAAAGACATCGCACAGCTTCATGCGCGCGAACTGCTTCCCTTCCGTTCGGGAATCCAGATGGTCTTCCAGGACGCAGTTACTTCGATGAACCCGCGATTTTCGGCGCTCGAAGTCGTTGAAGAGCCCCTGCTGATTTATCGCGAAACAGGCCAACCTGGGCGTAATCGACAGAGTCGTCGCGATTTCGTCAGCGCCTTGATGGTCGAGGTCGGACTCTCCCCGGATTGGATGCACCGATCGATCCTGCACTTCAGCGGAGGACAGCGGCAGCGACTGGCGCTGGCACGCGCGCTTGCATTGCGGCCGCAACTGCTGGTTCTGGACGAAGCGCTCTCTGGCCTGGACGTTTCCACTCAGGCGCAAATCACTAACCTGCTGCTCGACCTCCAAGCGGCGCATTCTCTGACTTATCTGCTGATTTCGCATGATCTATCGCTGGTGGCGCGGTTAGCAGATGTGATCGGAGTTATGTCCGGAGGGCGCACCGTGGAAGTTGGCCCGACCGAGCAAATGATTTCCAGCCCCAACCATGCGGCGACGAAGAAACTCCTGGCCTCGGCGAAACTGGCGGCATCGAACCTCGCCGTCATCACGGGAGCATCGGCGTGAGTTACATCGCCCGCAGGCTGGTACGCGCGATTCTTTTGCTGCTCGGAGTGTCCGCACTTTGTTTTTTGTTTACCGAAATGGCGCCGGGAAGTTTTTTTGACGAAATGCGCCTGAACCCGCAAATTTCGCCGGAAACGATCGCGGCGCTACACTCCCGTTATGGATTAGACCAGCCGCTGCCGGTGAGGTACGGACGCTGGATGAAATCTGCTCTGCACGCCGATCTTGGGTATTCCATCGCCTATAACGCTCCGGTGGCGGAGTTGCTGTGGAGTCGCGCGAAAAACACTTTGCTGCTCACCACCACCGGACTGCTTCTCACCTGGATGATCTCGGTTCCGCTGGGCGTGTGGGCGGCCAATCGACGCGGCGGGTTGCTCGATAAGACGGTCACTCTTGCGAGTTCCTTCCTCGTTTCTGTACCTGAGCTTGTCATCGCCGTGGCACTGCTTGCGGTCGCGGTTCGTTGGCGAATATTACGCGTCGGCGGAATGATGTCGGCTGACTTCGAGAGCCTCTCGACGCCGGCGAAGTTACAGGACGTCCTGCTACACCTCGCGCTGCCGGCGACGATCCTTGTGCTTTGCGAAACCGCAGTAATTGTCAGGCACGTTCGCGCCAGCGTTCTTGAAGTGTTGGGCGCCCCCTATGTGCAGGCCGCTCGCGGATTTGGAATCAGCGAGGCCCGGCTGCTGTTCAGGCACGTGCTGCCGGTTGCGGCAAATCCGGCTATCTCTCTTTTGGGATTTTCTCTGGCTGGCCTGCTCAGCGGGTCGCTGATGGTTGAGGTGGTTTGCGGGTGGCCCGGTCTGGGTCCGCTGATTCTGGAGGCGACGTTATCCCGCGACTTATATCTCGTCATCGGCGGAATTATGTTCTCAGCGCTATTCATGGTGGGTGGGAATCTGGTCGCCGACGTGGTGCTGCTCGCAGTCGACCCGCGCATTCGCAGAGAGGGGGCGGATGCGCGCTAGCCTGCGCACTCGACTACAAACCAGATTGCGAACTAAGACCGCGATCCTGATTGCGGTTCTCGCGGGATTGCACTTCGTTCTGCTGTTCGCCGGTTTCTTTGCGCCTTACGATCCCACCACCCAAAATCGCGA
>Ga0070764_10000396_pt1 | contig 16978 bp, 21 predicted proteins | sample HubBroMetageWRM4_FD_67287 | JGI IMG/M metagenome (GOLD analysis project Ga0070764, IMG submission 67287) | Warmed soil microbial communities from the Hubbard Brook experimental Forest, New Hampshire - Hubbard Brook CCASE Soil Metagenome WRM 4 | ecosystem: Environmental > Terrestrial > Soil >... | reverse complement strand
CTTTTACCCGTTGCCGGCATCATCGCGATGTCCGTCACCGGTGGAGACTTCCTTCTTGCAATCATGGGTCTCGTGCACATTGCCCTATTTGGCGCTGTGTTTTATGGAATTGCAGTTTTAGTGTCTCGCGCGTGCGCTCGAGCTTCCGAGCGCCTACGCCTCGGAGTTGCGGCAATCATCGGAATTGCCTTGGGCGTAGTAACCTTGCAGCCGTGGTACGACATAGGGGACGGTTCCCATTCGCTGTACTACATTATTCTGCATCGTTAGGACCCTGCCGATGCCCGGAACGCCGCACTTCATTCTCGCGATCGCACTGAGCACTTCGCTTTGTGGCGCGGCAGCCGCGCGTCGCTCAACTCATTTGCTAGACGTATGAACTCCACAACTTCAGCACAACCGCGCCCTTTCCCGCGTACCAGTCGAGGTCTTCTCATACTCCGTTGTTGCGTCGTGACGCCCGCAGTCTCGATCCTAGGAAGCGTCGGCATCTTGGCGTCCGGAACAGTGTCGCCACGCTCTCCCTATATTTCGACGCTGACTCTGATCATCGACGCGATGTCAGTCATCGAGATCGTCTCGTTTGCCATCTTCTTAAGATCGCTCATAAAATCGCACGTCGCACGCGCGCCAAGCAACTGGCTCATTGCAGTGCTGGGTGGTGTATCTCTTTTGCCTGCGCTGATCGTCGCAATCCTGATTGTCGAAGGCAGCTTTCGGCATCCCGGCGTCTAACACCCGAAAACAAACCTCACCGACAGACCGCTGGGATAACATGACGACGTGGCCGTTAGCGCCCCTCCGAAGCTACGCTAGCCTACTGCACTCAATAATCCAACAACTCGGAGTCGCATGGCCGCCTATCTGATCGTAGACACCTCAAACAAACCCCGCGAGAACACTTCAGACGAACGCTTCGCAACATTAACTGCAGGTGGCCAATTCATTAAACCAAAGCGGCGACCAATATTGCGAAAAGCCCGCGATAGTGGCTATCCAAAGCCCTTTACCTGCCAATTCAGAGCGAGTAGAACTTAAGAGTCCAATCGTTCTGCTGGCCATGTCAAGCAAATATATGACGGCTGCCGCCGCGCAAATTGTTACCGCGACCGCGACTGCGACCGCGGTACTCATGTTATTGGCGTCGCCTGCAGTGGCGCAGACCCCGCCGACTACGCCGTCGGAAAAAACCCAGGAACAACAAGCCAAATCCGACGTGACGACCATTACGGTCGAAGCCCAGCGGGAGTCACTCAAGCGTCAGGTGCGGACTTTCGTTTCCGCCATCGCTGCGCAACGGTTCGGAGACTCCCTGGCGAGATGGGAGAAGCCGACCGTCATCTGCCCCCAAATAGCCGGATTGCCGCGCGCCGATGGTGAATTTATCCTGGCCCGCTTGTCGCGACTCGCGCGGTCGGCGGGCGCGCCACTAGGCCCTGAGCGCTGCAAGGCCAATTTCTTTGTCATCGTGACGGAGAAACCCAATGCGCTGCTGAAGGCTCTGGAGAAGAAGCACCCAGAAATGTATACCAACGGGTACTACACATTGATTCGCCAATTTGAGAGCGCGACCAGCCCAATCCGCGTTTGGTACAACGCGGAATTGTATGACGAGGACGGACGGAGACACGCGGGGAACGCATCGGGCACAGCCTCGAATATTAAATTCAGCACCATGCGAGACCTTACGTCAGTCATTGTGATTGTCGACACGCAACGCGTAAGGGAAAGCGGGGTCACCTTCGGCCAGATTGCGGCCTATATCGCGATGGTCGGACTCGCAGAACTTCGATCCGATCCAAAAATAGGTGCCGCGCCCACGATATTGAGCGTGTTCTCGACTTCGGGAGCGGAGCGGCCGCCGGGTTTAACTGTATGGGACCAGGCCTATCTTAAAGCCCTTTACCACACGTCTCATTGGGACCGCATGCAATTGGCCGAAATCAAGACATCCGTGGTGAATGAGGTCGCACCCTGATCCGCTCTCGATGGCAAATACAGGATTCGCGGAATCGAATGCGCGCGCGGCGCCCGTCCCTGTCCACGGAGCGCGACGCCAATCTCAGCCGCCGAACTTTCCGCAGCAAGAAAACCGTGACCCACTCGTCAAAATACCCTCACCACGCTAGGCGGATTTGTGTCACCCGCGCATGCTGCGCACAGCAATGTGACCCTTAAGGATTCATCTCGGGGCGTTTCAGTCCCTTCGCAAGGAGCAAGCAATGACGATTCGCACCCACGGCTGGCGCTCACTCTTTCTCCTCGCGGTTTTCCCGCTCTCAGTTTGGGCCGCATCGAGTCACATCGCTCTGCCCGGCGGCGATGAACTCTGGTTGACCATCCCCGCGAACTGGGATCAGAAATTCGACTCGTCCACGAAAAATATGCCGCCCGGCGTCTGGATGACTCCCCATCAGGGCCCCTCCTTCAATGTCATTATTTCGCCGCTCTCCGGCACACCGATGGGTGCCGCAATGGCCGACGAGAACAAGCTGCGTTCGATTGTTGCGTTGATCGGCAAAAACGTCTTGTCTCAATCCGTGGAAATGTCGATTCCAGCTCAAGACCTGACCGGCCCTCACGTTCACGGCTTCTACATCTTCGCCACCGATCGCGCACCGAAGCCCAACGAGTGGAAGTACCTCACCCAAGGCATGATCAACATCGACGGCGCGCCCTTTGCGTTCTCGATATTGACCAACGACGGCCAGGAAGCGATTGCCAAGGCCGCGATGGATCTCATTCGTAACGCTTCCTACCACCCACGCAAGACGTAACGGAAAAATACCGGCGCGACGTCAGGATCCTCGGAGAACAGGATGTTCCGCCACCCCGTATTCGCCAAATCGTTCCTAGTCTTGATCGGGCTCACGGCGGGAAGCGACCTCACCGCGCAAGCGCCCGCAAACGCCAAACCCGCAGACCCCATGCACTGCGCCATGACGCTGTACATTCCGTGGGTTCGCGCGCAGGGCAGGCCGCTCGATCCGGATCTGAAAGCCAAAAAACTGCAAGAAATCGATAAGGCATGCGGGTCATCGCTACATCTATCCAATGTCATAACGGCCTACGACGCGCTCGCGGGCGTTACTCAGGTGCCCAAACAACCCGCTGCAGCAGTGACTTCCGACGCACCGCCTACTCTCAACCTCACCGCCGTGGTCCGACCGCTCTACGATGACCTGCAAAAGCCCGAGTTCTTCGAATCGCGCTGCATGCTCGCGCCCTTGCTCGCCTCGGACAAACGCACCATCGCCATGAACCGCGACGACACGTTTCACCCCGGCGATCGTATCCTGGCCGTCAACCGTGAGCTCCTAAACGCCACCAGCGATCGTGCACTGCACGACCTGCTGGTTCACTACCCGCCCGATGCCACCATGACCGTTCGCGTACTGAGAGCCGGTGCCGAAGTGGACGTCAGCGCGCCATGCATGGACAGCAAAGCATACTATTCCGTGTTACGTGCTGCGGTGACAGCCGCCATGCAGGACGACGCCGCCACTTGCGCTGACAAAATGCGCGAAGCTGGCCAACTGCATGCACTGGCCGCCACCTGGTTTAATGTGTCTTTGAACTGCGAGTCCAAGGCCGGACGCGTTCCCGCGGCCCACCTGCTTCCAGAATATTTCATGATGTATCACGAACTACTCATGGAAAATAACTACTCAGCGAGCGCTCTACAGAAAGTTCGTCCGTCGCTCCAGGAAGCCACACAAAAGCTGCTCGACGCCGGCAGCCGAGCCCTGGCCGAAAAACTGCAACAGGAATATGCCGGGGAAGTTGCCAAATGGTCGCCCCTGCAAGGCAGCGCACTGGCGTTGCAACTCCAGCCGCACTCGCCCGCGTCTCAAACTGGCATCGTCCAAGAACCGCCTCGCGTAAATGTCACCCAAACGGGCAAAGTGACCAACATGACGATCGCAGGCCAGCTCGCCGCCAAGAACCCAGTCGGCTGCGTGCCCTTAAATTCTCTCGACAACACCCGCACACCGCCGGACCTCTACCTCGGCGTCTCGGCCTGCATCCAAAAAGACGACTACCAAGCCGCCGCAGCACTGTTCGCCTTGGCCGGCATCGAAAGCCGCTTCGACGCCGCGCGCGTTCTCGACAAGAGTGCAGGGCAGGCCGGCCAAGTGCTCATCATGACAACCTTCGACGGACTCGCCCAGGACAAGCGCGACAAATTCGGCAAAACAGTCGGCGAATTGGCGGCCGACCCGAATGCCATGACCGACACCTGCCGCACAATCCGCAAGATCGGCTCCCCCAACTACTACCCTGAATACATGGTGCTGCACGGCATCCAAGCCATCACCGCCAAGGCCGGTGATGCCACCATGGAACCGAACTTCGACGCGCAAGCCACGTGGAATACCCTGCTGACGAAGTACTTGAACTGCCCAGATGCACCGCTGGCTGCCTCCAGCGTCGCGCCCACATCGGCCGCAAAGAATGATATTCGATCGAAGGACTCCAACCGGATGAAGCCCGGCCTTTATCAGGTACAGACCAATGCGGGAGATTTGACACCGAACGAAAGGAATACCGGACCGACCTACATGCGCATGTGCTTCACCCAAGCCATGATCGACGCCTCCAATCCAGTTCCACCCAAATCAGGCGACTGCGATCGTTACAGTCTTATTCACAATGGCAACACCACGCACATCGAGTTCATCTGCTCCAAGAACGGAATTAAGGTCACGGGCCGCAGCGATGAGACTGTCAATGGCAATAGCCGGCACTCCGTCATCGACATTAGCACCGATGACAAAGAGGGAACACACCCCATCCACCTCGTAACCGACCTGGTTTTTCTTGGCTCCGATTGCAATACGGCCTATGCGGACCCGCCAGTGCCCATTTCAGTTCGGCACTATCGCTACGAGAGTTCATTCAAAGGGGATGGGCGCAACTACCATTTGAACACCGATTATCAGTGTCGGCTCGAAGGAACTCCGACGGCCGCCTTCAATCAACTCGAGTGGCGCCTCCAAGGCGGCATGAATCGGATTAAAGTTGTAGGAAAACTGACCGACGGCAGCGCCTTCAAGGTACAGCCTCTGCATTTGGACTGGTGGATCTCAGACAAAAACACCGGACCCTGCCCCGACAGCACCAAAACCATCGACTCCGAGATCTGGTTAACGGCGGCAGGGACTGCTGCCCGAATCGAGCGCTTCGACGCCGGCCATGTAACTTCCATGGACCACCGGCTACAGTTGATCGAATCCAAATTGGTGCTCGATAAAACCGACTCCGTTCCAGCCGGAACCCCTGGTTTAAAGCCACCCCCGTATAACGAAGACCGCCCGCAGTACTACAGCGTGGAAATGATCAGCGTTCCCGCGGCGAGCGCCTCAAACCAAAAAGGACTTAAAGAATTTACCGAGCAAAAACGCATTTCCTGGCTGACCCAAGGCGAGAGCTATCCCTTTACTGCCTGGAGCGACGAGGACGTCACCTTTGCCCGCAACTACACCTCGATTTTCGCCACCGAGGATGACCGTAGAGGTGGGGCAGGCAAGGATGCCGAGGGTCTAAAGACCTACACCGCGACGCCCGTGAAGGATGAATGGCTGGTCGAGCCCGCACACGACTTAGCCTCGCAATGGCGGCTGATGCCTGACCGGAAAGACGCCGATAAACACGTGCCACGCCCCGATCCCGCCGCCATGACGAAGACCTGGATTGTTTATGACGGCGCGCGCATCGAAATCCCGTTGTTCAGTTATTACCGGGTTCTCTACGATCCCAAGCGCGACGAGTATCTCCAGTTTTCAATTCGTCGTCGCGATGTCGACTAGCACCATGGCCGCTGCCGAGGCGCGCAGCTGTAATTGATGCAAATGGTGCGCTCAATTCGGACTTCCCTGCATCGCGCCTACGCAACCCGGCGCGGCAAGTTAGGACTGGGCGCGCTCGTCCTTGCGGCGCTAGTACTGGTCGCTTTCATGAACCCCATCGGCGATATCCGTACCACCCCCAGTGCGGACAATCCCGATGGCGTAGATCCGCCGGAAAACAATCCCCATCCACGAGAGATCCTCAAGATCCGCGTGCTCGCGCCCCCGTCGCTAAATGTTTTACTTCACGAGAATTATTACGCGCCGAGCGGCCGAGGATTCGGCTCCGCATTTGGTCCGGGTCTATGCAGCAAGAACAAGGATCCAAACAAACCCGCCGTATCGGCCGGACACTCAAGGCAAGTGCCAATCGCTCTGACGGGCGGCAACGGCGAGTACAACGGCACCATCGTGGCGGACCGATTCCTACCCGGACGTTGCGAATGGGGCTTCTTCGGCATTTCGTCAGACTTTAAGGAAGACACCCCGGTTCTCTATGGCTTCGGCGGCCCAAGCCCGGCGAATCCGCACGGCCCCGAGCAAGCTGCCGATATATGGTGCGCCGACAATCCCATACCGACCGAACCTTCAAAGTTCATCTGTACCAGCTTCCAATTCTTTGCCAAATACACCAACGGCTTACCGGAGTCGCTGCTGGCCGCGCACCCGTATATTGTCAGTCGCGGGGCGGAAAACACCATATTTATGGACAACACCACCAAGTCGATTGTGTTGCGCTATCACGATCTTGCGGCGGAAGCCAAAGCGGCGAGATCGGCGAATTTGAAAGCGACGCGCTAAGCGCAATACCAACACCAGTTCCCTACAAGAGGCTGGCTGTTTTCGGATCCCGTAATTCAGGCGCAATCTCGGCTCGAAGGCCGGTGCGGGTATCCTGAGCTGTATGTCAGCGACAACTCGGACGGCGACCGGCAAGCACTTCGCGGCACGACGACTGCGTCCCTACCCGAACTCACTCCCCAACAACCCCGTTCAGCTTCGGCACGATGTCGGCAAAAAGCGTCGATCCATGTTCGCAAGGTTCGTGCCGACGGACTCCATCCTGTTCGGTACACCGCGATAACCGCAACGCCAGGACATGGGACTCGCCGGGCTGCCTTTAACCACGATCGGCTGCAACGTGACAATCTGGCCCTCGATTGCCTTGTTGACGAAATTGCCGAAGGTCACGTTGATGCTGCCGTCGTGCACGTCCACGCGCGTCACGTAATTGCCGATCAGCTTCTCTGCGTCAGGAACGCCGGCGGCGGCATTGTCCGCCGGAAACTGTCCGCGCTCCTTACGGTACTCCTGAATAGGACCCTTCAGTTCCGAGGCCAAGCTAAACGCTTCAGTGACCCTGGGCGCGAATGGTGTAATCCTGGTAGGCAGGAATCGCAATTGCCGCAAGAATTCCAATGATCGCAACGACGATCATCAACTCAATCAACGTGAATCCGGACTGCCGCATGGCTTGCTCCTTCAAATGGCCGAACCGAGCGAAAAGATGGGAAGGTACATCGCCGCTACAAACATCGCGACGAGATAGTAAACACAGATGGTGAGGACCAAGCGGGCTCGACGGCGGCATCTTGCGAGCGTCGCCAGGAGGGTATCCACGGTCGCTTCCTGTTGAAAGGCGGCCTCCTCGTCCAGCTTGCCGAGACGCTCGGCCACCGACAGATCCGCGACAAGGCCAAAGCCATCGGCAGGCTTCGCTTCAGTAGAGACCGGCTCACGCCAGCCATGGCTTGAAATCAGCGGAACGCGCGTTGCCGCCAAGCGCAACGCCTCCGCCGCAGGCATCCCGGTGGAGCGCAGCAGGCCGGCATAAGACAACCACAGGTATTGGTGATAAGCGAGAACCACCGGGCCGACGACGGGGAACCTTTGATAACCCGCGGTCAGCGGCATGTAGCGCCGCAGCTGCCGACACAACAAGAAAAGGAACCAAAACAGGAAAATCAAAATGCCGGCTGCTAACAGCAGCAACAAGGCGGACAAGGGTGCTCCCCCACCAAACATCAGGCCGGTCAGCTCGTGTTTTGCGGCGCCCCATCGATGCGATGACGTATACTGGGCAGTGCCGACAACAAGCTGGCCAATAGAACGCGTTCGCCGCGATCTCAGGAAATCCTAATGCCTTCAATCGCCGACCCGGATTTCGGAGACCTCGTCTGGAATCCAGAGCTGGATTGGTGGGAAGGGTCCGTAAAACTGGATTCTCCGCAGCCCTTTGTCTTGTACTTATTCTCGCGCGATGACCCGGACCGACAAATTACAGCTGAAGCCAGAAACGCGTTCCGGCGAGTCGCCGGAATGGAAGGGACGGCAAGAGCCTATGCGGCGCTACAGCTAACAGCCAGCTACAATCGCGAATGGTCCGACGGCAAAATCGTGACGGAACCCGAATTCGCGCGCCGGCTGATTCCCGCTTCCATCGAGATTCATGAGCAAGGCTATGCCGAGTTTCACTTCAAGGATGCAGGCCTGTTCTCAGGACATGGAATTGGCGTGCGAATCAAGGCTGACGGGTCTTTTCAGGAGGCCGTGATGGAGGGGTAGAAATACCTCTAAGATACGGCGCCAGATCGTCATGTTCCAAGCCACCCCCTCAAGTCTCTCGAAACGCATCCCTTTATCGTCCGCACTCGGGATGGTCTCGCTTGTCATTACCCTTTCAGGTTGCCTGAACAAAGACCGAAACGCAGTCTGGAAAGAATCGTTGTCCTCACCCGACTTAGCTTCGGTGGCGACGGCTATCACGATTCAAAATGGCGGATTCGGGTCCGCGGGCATTAGCACCACCGTTTATTTGTCCGGGCCCGAAAGTGCAGATGCTGGTACTGAAGTGCTTGGATTCTCCTGTGACGGCCCCATCCCACGGCCCTATGTGTTGGACAATATAGCTAATAAGGGCGGCAGCATCCATTTGAAGATGAAATGGCTGACACCCACGCATTTGGAAGTAAGCTTCAGCGGTCACCCAGACCTATACTTTCAAGCCATTCGATTTGCAGGAATCGATATATCTGTACGGGACATGTCGAAGGAATCGACCAAGAATTGACTTAGGAACAAGTCATCGCTGTGTGTCCATTCTTGACCGTATTTTGCGCGCTCGGAATAAATCAACTGTAGACGCATCATTGAGGCGCACATGAACTGGCAAAGTATTCGATACTGGCTCCAAGATCACAACCCCTTCGAAGCAGCCGCAACGCGATCCGCCAGACAACGCTTGAGGGAGTCCAACGCCACATACGGCGAAAGCAATGCGCAGATCCGGCACGATATTGGGGCGGACGGCCAACGCAAAGGCTTGATCTCGACCATCAAGCCATACCCTGAGACATCCGAAGAGCTGTCCGAGGAAGCGCTCACAGATATTCGGACCGCCGCAGCCGAATTGCCTTACATGATGCAAGCGTTCTTAGGACAGAGTCCCCAAGCCTGCAGTCCAGAGCAACTGGACCGCACATTCAGCGCCTGGCAACTGTCCCAAGATAAAGGTCGATTCACGCCGCAGAAGGTTGTCGAGATTACCGGCGCCGCATTTGGCGAATACTGCAATCTCCATTTGAAGACCCGCTGGCTCATGGTCACCGATCCTGCGGGCCGCCAGCTGGCCATCCGTAGTCCCAACAACCGCGTAACCGGGTGGCCGCACAGCACGGTAAAAAAACGAGTCGACGCCGGACAACACAACTTCTTCGCAACCGTTTACGAATCACTGCGCCGTTCGGTGCAGGAGATCTACGTCGACTAGACGCATTGGATTAGTTGTCATTGTGGCGACGGAAGCCGTTTTGCTCTACCTTAAGCCCCGTCGAAGGATGAAAGGATAATCGTCGCCATTGATCCCACGGAGCCAACATGGAACGGAAGCTAAAATAGATGGATCGTGGGCGTTTTGGCAGCGTTGACCTTATTCGTCGCATGAAACTGAAGAGTTTTTCGAAGCCCCCTGTCAGCGATCTGCCTGTTTCAAGTGAGGTGGTGGCGTGCGTCGGCGGATTGTCTGCCATTGAAATCCACGCCTGTGGCCACGCGTCCAGCCATCCTCGCTCGGATCGTATCCTCACCGAGCTACATGGCTGCCTCCGAGACATCTTGGAACAGCCATCAAATAAAACCGATCTCGGGGTCGCTATTCGCCGTGTCCTCGCGCGCACATGGGCTGCCGCACAAGATCTCGGGTCAACGACCTGTCCATATCGAAAACAGTGGAGTGAAACGTACAGCTGACGCAACGGTATTGGTACATAAGCACGATCTCCTTGGCCGCCGTGCTTGCAGGGGCAAACGCGCTGCGAATGCAGCAGCACGCACTTTGGCCGCTGCCGTCGCCCTGTGTTCCACTGGCTGCATCCCATGGGTGTCTACCGGCTACGAGGTGCACGGCAGTGGTACCAAAATCGGACCCGGCGGCTGTCAGACCAATTATTGGTCGCAGATGCAATTCAAGTTGGACGCCGGAGCGACGCTGCAAACGGAAGCAGGTACGGCGAAGGCGGGAAGTCCTGCACAGTACTACGTCCATGTTGCCCTGACGCTTAAGTCCGCTCAGTCCGCAAGATTTGAAAATGCAAAGGTCTCCGTCAAGACCGAACCGATGATTGAACCGCTTGATGTGGCGATTCCGGACCTACGCGTTGACTACACCGAGGAGTCCAAGGATGACCGGCTGTCCCGAACCACGGGCGCGCCATTAGCGGCTAATGTAACCATGCAAGGAAGTTTGCCCGCTCTCACTGACGCCACACGCGCGACCACTTTTAGTTTCCCCATCTTTCTGCCGTTTAAAGACCCAGTGAATTTTACTCTCATCCTGCCGGCGATCATGCTTGACAATCACCGCAACGTAATTGCTCCCGTGCGATTCACTTACGGCGAGCACCCTCGCGTGATCGGATTGGCGTGTACATGACAATAGTCAGACGCAATGCCCACCAGTTCACGCGCCCCGACACCGAATACCACGTGTGAGTTTTGACCCTCCGCTCCGCTCGGCGCAAATTCCGCACAAAGGAAAACACGGAAGTCATCAATGCGCCAAAAGGTACGCCTTACGGCTTGCCAACAGGCTCGCCTAACGGCGAGGGGAGGGCAACGGCTACTGATCGCCCTGCAAGAAATCCACTGGCCCATCATTTTAGGACTGGTCGCCTCGCAGTTCATGAAGATGTCCCAGAACGCACTCCACGCCCGCATCAGCGCGACGCTCGTCATGGTTGGACAACGGCATCATCAAAGGCTACGTCTTTTCCCCCGCTGACCCGCAGCTGTTGGTTCAAGACCTTGATCACTGGCCTCCCGAAATACAGGACGCCACAATGGCCTACAGACTCATCGGCGATAACTGGTACCTTTTTGTGGTGCATCACTAAGCATCAGTCACCGCTTGCGGTTCGTTGCCAGCGCCGCGCGCCCGCTCTTAGCAAGCGCGCGACTCGCCCTGCACTTGCACGAAGCTTTCTAGTATTTCACCGCCTCCATGACCAGCGGCGAGGGATCCAAAGTCACCACCGCATTGTAAAAAGTGTTGGGAGTCAACGTGTCGCTGGCCCCAGTAGAGTCCGTCAAAATACCGAAGGCCGCCTCATTCACAATGTTTTTGGTAACAATGTTTCCGCCCAAGGAGAATTCGTCCAGTACCCCATCGCTCCCCAACTGGCTCAAGTTATTGGATTGAACCACGTTATTGCCGACAGCCCCCAACATGATTCCAAAGATGCAGTTGCTGACGGTATTTCCGGTGACCATGGTGTTGGTGGCCGAGGCGAGTAGCCCGATTCCAATGGCTGCCGGCGAAGCGAGCACGACATTATTGGCTACCGTTGTTCCAGCACTGTTGTCCTGGACGATGATTCCCGCTTGTCCCGCTCCGGCGACGGTGTTCGCCGTAATGACCGTATTGTTGGTCGCATTGACACTCACCCCATTCGAAACCGTCTGCATGTTATTGGAATGGATGTTGACCGTACCTGCGCCCACGACGATGCCGGTGATGTCGATGTCATGGATCTGGTTGTTGACGATCGTGAGAAAGGACGAATCGGCGATAATACCTTCGCCCTCCGCGCAGCCGTGCTGGTTACGAACTGTCACATTGTCGATTTTGATGCTGGATGTTCCAACGTCTGAAGCTCCCGCGCCGGATACCACAATCCCCGCTTGGCGCAGCGCCCCCGTCACGCAGCCGCTCCCCGCACCATCGACAGTGATGTCGCTTACTTCAACACTGACCGAATTTTGCACCACCAACTGACCGCTGACCGGCCCGCCGAAGGCCACGGGCGCGCTGGCATTCAGAACTAAGCCTCCTGCCGGAACCGTAATGACGGCAGCGTCCCCGGTCCCATCGGTGACTCCCTTCAATGTCAACGGCTGCGTGATCAAGACCTGCTCCGGATAGCTTCCCGGACACACGACGACCGTACTGCCCGCCGGCACCGCGCTCACCGCCGCCTGTATCGTCGCGTAGTGAGCTCGGCTCGGTTCACACGTCGTGGGGCCAACCGCCACAGTTACCGCCGCCGCTTTCTGCCCATACAAGTTCCACACCAGCGCGAGGGCCGCGATCACAATCCTGAAATGGGATGAGCTGGACATCTAAAGAACTCCTTTGAATTATGTTTGATCGAAGGCAGTGAGCCGGTGTCGCCTCGCCGAGCACACCGCGCGTCACCTGTAAGATCGTATTCCGCCCCGCGTTGGGGACATCCGGACGCCACGTCGCAACATTTGCTGCTTTGACCCGGTCAGGAGTTCGGCGCAAAGTAAGAGGGCAGGGGATCACATGGACGTAAATGACGGTACTTGACGTTAGCCAACAAAAAACTGTGAGCGCTCAGCCCGTCCATCTTAAGAATCTCGCCGTAATCATAATCAGCGCGGCCGCGCCAATGCTCGCCTTGCGGTTCACCATCGGTCCCTGGCTCAAGGAAGGTTTCGGCGGATTTCGAGGCCTCTATGTTCTCCATTGAATTCGCAATTGGAGATGACCTCGATCGCAGCCTTCCTGTTGAAAGCGCGGGGCGCGTACCGCAGCCCGGGAGACACCGGGTTCACGTTTATGGTCATTACTGACATTCGTTGGGCCACGTGACCAGCCGCGGATTAGTCCAATCTTCCATCAATTATTCAGGTTGCATCTCCGTTCTTCGTCGGTCGGGCCCGGTCGGGTAGGCCGTTCGGGCTTCGCCACGCCATCCATGGCTAATCAGCCCAGCCAGCACTTCCATGTGCCGTCGTTCGGCTGGTCTGACGCGACATTCAGTCGCGTCAGAGAACCATCCAGCCTCACCCTCGCCCGACACCGGCCAGGCAAAACGAGCGTAGCAGACGCGCGTAGCAGGCGTGACTTTGACCGGCCTTCCGGATCTCGGTTGAGGACGCCCAGCAATTCGTTGTCACCTCTTCGCTACGCTTCCATGCTTCGCTCGTGGACCAGCCCAGACTCTTGTCTGGGCGTTCGCCGGCATGCGGCTCTCCCCTGTGACAAGTCGTGGCGCGATCTAGCTCGCTTCGCGCCAGCGAATAGGCAATTAACTTCTCCGATCCTAGCGATTAGTCTAATCTTCCATCCATTATTCAGGTTGCATCTCCCCATACACTTTTCCGGTGCATAAGCCTGTGCACAACCGGTTCTTGGTCACCAAAACGTCACCGTCATTCAGCTAGTTGCATTGAGATGCTGCATTTTTGACCACCACCCCGAACCGGAGCAAACTTCAGCTCGCCGGAAGCCTCACAACTAAAACTCGAGAGGGAATTCTCATGGCACAAACCAAAGCGATGACATCGACTAAATCGTTGGCCCTAACCGCCGCCGCAGCACTCTTCTTCATGGGTGCTGCATCATCAGCCGATGCCCCCAATCCATGGATTGGCAAGTGGGCGCTCGATCTTAAAAAATCGACTTTTCATCCCGAACCATCCGGCATGAAGAGCCAAACGGTAACAGTGACCGACGCTCCGGGAGGCGCAACGCACACCATCATTGATACTGTGGGAGCCGATGGCTCAACGTACCACTTGGAGTACACCAGTGCTAACGACGGAAAGTCGGTTCCGGTGACGGGTGTTCCGGACATCGATTCGGTGGTTGCGACCGCCCTGACACCGAATTCGGTCAAGGATATTTACATGAAGGGAGGAAAGGCGGTTCAAACAGGTACATTTACAGTATCGAAGAGCGGCAAAACCTTTCAAGGCCCGTTTTACGGAACCAATGACGACGGTTCCAAATGGAAGAATCACTTAGTCTATGTTCGTCAATAGATCGCCGAAATTGCCTCAAAGCCGAGCAGGCCATTTTGTGGCTTGCTCGGCAATCGGTTGAGGGATCGCCATCATGAAGCTCTTGAGATCGGCAATGTGTCTGATGCTGGCGGCCCGCATCAGCGGGCCACGCGGTGTGGCCGCCAAGGTCAAGGTGCATATCACGCCCTAAGCATCTTGTGGCATTCCACAAGTCGAACGGCGAAATGCGCCGGTCTCGGCCGCCTTCCCACTACCGATTTGCGGCGAGGCTAGCGAGCTCAGCTTCGCGCGAACGATATGCATCGGCGACACAGGCAGCCTCGCTACAGCTGTTTCTCACCTGCAGAAATTGCCGTTGACTGTTACGCAGGGACACTGGATCCGCGCCTCCCGCTTTCGCCCGCGCATAGCTAGACGCCAAATCACTATCCGATTTAGCAAGGGCTGGATCACGACAAATCATTCTCTCGACCGGAGAGCTCGCCCTGCCGCAGTCAAAGCTCGGCGCGACCGGATTCGCGCTTGAATTGTTGCCGGCGTTCGAAGTTGAATTGGCCTGCGCAACAGTGGCAGGCGGCCCACTCGGCTTGCCCGAGGTCTCAATAGGCTGTGCTGCAGATTGCGCGAGCGGCGTTTCGGCACGTGTCACGCCGCCTTGATCATGGAAGCGATTAATCGTTGCGATCAGCTGATCGTAATAGTTCTGCAACTTCGTGGCTGCTTCTTGATCCGCTTGCGCCACGGATTCACTGTTGGTGGCGTGTAACTGCTCAATATCTTCACTTTCGGCCTTTGTCAGCTTCCTGATAAAGGAGAGTTTGGTAACGGTGCCACTGTCCATTACAAAGCCCGGCATGACGCTGTTCTCCGGATCCTGCGAGAAGTTTTTGAGCGTCAAGGTCGTGATGTCACGAGGAGACGGATGACAGCGTCCGACGACATCGTCTCGCTCCGTCGCTATATCGTGGGTGAGTTCCGGGAGACCTGCCAAGATCTCCGATCGATAATGTGCGGGGTCCGAAGCATTGCTCTGGCCGCTATCAATACCTTCGATAAGCCGTTTGCTCGCCTCAAACCGTTCTTCCAGCCCGGAATGAAAGCTGTTCACATCACCCAAAATGTAGTTTTGGCAACTACTCAGCAAAGGCGTCAGGGTAATTGGAAGCTGGTGATTGGCATCGTCCAAGTCACCCGCCGCGGTGATCACGAACAATTCATTGCCGACATGTGCGTTGGGCGCACCGCGACCGAGCAATCGCCCCTGACTGTAGTGCAGCTCCATCGGAATCGAGCCGGCAGTCCAACGTCCGTCAAGCCGAGTCATCGCCATTTGCGCGGCATTGAGTGTTGACGCGGTCTCCTTCGGGCGTTCGACCGGAGGTGCCGGGGCGGTGGTTGAAGGAGCATCGTGACCACAGCCGGAGATGAGCAAAATCGTGCCCAGCAGGAGAATTCGAGATCGCATAAAAATGGCCTCAGCGCGCTTCGATTGGTTCACCGCGCCGGTAAATGCTACGGGCGCACCAGTCCAGAGTCAGTTATGCCCGTCACGTTTTGAGCCCCTTCCTCGATCCCAGCGCATGCTTGCGCCGCCAACTTCTCTCTCTTGACCCCACAATCGGAGCGGGCGAGTCTACGGGCATGGCTAGCCTCCGCGCGCGTCTTCTCAAAACCTTCGGCTTTCTCACCGACGCCGGCTTTTCACTGGAGATCAGCGATTACCGCCCCGATGTGTTCGGTAATTACGTCGCTATCTTTGCCGGGCCCGACTTGCAGATCCGGCTGGTTAGCGATCGGAGCCAAGTGTTTGTGGAAATCCGAGAGCCCGGCGGCCATTGGTGCGACAAAGAAATGATTTTGGAGCAGCGAGGCATTCCTCGCGCCCGACATCCACTCAACGAAATCAGCTTGTGGTCGGGCTATCGCGAGGAGACCCAGGCACGCGACCTCCAAGAGTACCTATCGGTTCTTAAATCCGCGGCCGGAAACGCTGGCCAGTAAATGAGCCGCCTCTTTTTGACCACTCACTCGAACGGGAGCAAACCCAAAGAAGGGCAGGGGGACATGGACGTAGAAAAGTCACCGAAAAGCGCGAGCGCCCGCCAAATTCTACTTTGCATGGCCCTTGCTGCAGCAGCTCTGGGGTCAATAGCGGGCTGTAAGCATTTGGGAAATCGAGTCGTATCTCCCCAAGATTCCCGCTATCCCGTACGCAATCTCGCATCCACACGGACCGTCACCATAACCGGAACGGTAGCACCTACGCTTGGCCTGACTCTCACAGCCACTTACGAAACCAGCGTCGCGGCAGATTGCTGGGTCAGTGCGGTCTACAGCGCGGGCGAATTCGAAGGCTCCCCGCAGCCTTTGCTCATCGAAGTGCCGATGCCCGTGGTGCGCGCTGCAAATCGATTCTCCGCCTCGTTCATCTCGGACGCCTTCTTACCCGGCAAATGCGACTGGCACTTTCAACGCGTGGTCATGCAAATAACCAAAGGAACGCTGACGACGAGTCTCTCAATCGTACAGGCGCTGGGCCTGTACACGAGGACCGAATACAACGGCGTTAACTCCTCCGATGCACCGCTAACGCTCTCTTGTCGACTCCACGGCGATATTGGCTACAGTTGCTTGCCGCACTTTGATGTGAAGTCGTCCCAGATCCTCATTGATACCACAACGTCCATATCCGCCACAGTGCTTGACGATGAACAGCCATGATCTTGCGATATCCCTACCTTTGATCACGGGAGCAAACCTGGACGCCAAGGCAGGGAGGACCACAGGGATGTCAATTGGATTGCGCGATCTTCAAGACCCTGGACGGACTCGACCAACGCCTCGACAAAGACTGGAACGCG